>Ga0187893_10012293_pt1 | contig 12173 bp, 8 predicted proteins | sample MA1701074metaG_FD_139574 | JGI IMG/M metagenome (GOLD analysis project Ga0187893, IMG submission 139574) | White microbial mat communities from a basaltic lava cave in the Kipuka Kanohina Cave System on the Island of Hawaii, USA - MA170107-4 metaG ... | reverse complement strand
GTCGATCATTTTTCCGGCTGCGACGCGATCCTTGACATTGGCTGCGGCCGCGGGGAATTCCTTGATGTTCTCCGCGAGGCCGGCAAACTTGCCCGCGGAATCGATTCCAACGCGGAAATGGTGGCGCTCTGCCGCTCCAAGGGCCTGTACGCCGAGCAGGCCGATCTGTTCGACTACCTTGGAGAGCTCGACGAGGCTTCCGTGGACGGCGTCTTCTCGGCGCAAGTGGTCGAGCATCTGCCCGGACACCGGGTTCCCGAGATGCTCAGCCTTGCCGCCGCCGCGTTGCGGCCGGGCGGGCGCATCGTCATCGAGACGCCGAATCCGGACTGCCTGGCGATCTTTGCCTCTCATTTCTATCTTGATCCCACGCACCAGCGGCCTCTGCCGGCCGCGCTGCTTGCTTTTTATCTCGAAGAAAGCGGATTTGGGCAGATCACTGTGGAATATCTGCACCACGCCTCCGAAACGATGCCGTCGGTGGCCGAACTTCCGGATCCGTTCCGGAAGGCCTTCTTCGGCGGATTGGATTACGCTATTTCCGCGCGCCGGCTGTGAGCCGGGCGCGTTACAGGCTCGGAGGAGAACATGCCCACGGAACTCGATCGCATTATTGAAATGGGAAACCGGTCGCGCCACTGGCGCAGGTGGGGACCCTATCTATCCGAGCGCCAGTGGGGCACCGTCCGCGAGGATTACAGCCCCGGCGGAACCGCCTGGGAATATCTCTCGCACGACATGGCTCGCTCCCGCGCCTATCGTTGGGGCGAGGACGGGCTGTGTGGGATCAGCGACAACCGCCAGCGACTGTGCTTCGCCATCGCGCTCTGGAACGGCCGCGACCCCATTCTGAAGGAGCGTCTTTTCGGCCTCACCGGCAACCAGGGCAATCACGGCGAGGACGCCAAGGAATACTACTATTACCTCGATTCCACTCCGACGCACTCCTACATGAAGTGCCTCTACAAGTACCCTCAGGCGGAGTTTCCCTACGGGCGGCTGGTCCACCACGGCCGCAACCGGCATGAACCGGAATTCGAGCTCATCGATACCGGCATCTTTGATGACAACAGGTACTGGGATGTGTTCGTCGAGTACGCCAAGCATGGCGTCGACGACCTTATGATCCGCATCGAGGTGGTGAATCGCGGCCCCGACCCGGCGATCCTTCGCCTTATGCCCACGCTGTGGTTTCGCAACACCTGGAGTTGGAACTTTGGCGCTCAACGGCCCGCGATGCGGCAGAGCGAAAACAACCTGATCGAGGCCGCCGAGGATTCGCTGGGCGTATATCAACTGGAGTTCGATGGCGCGCCGCTGCTGCTGTTCACCGAAAACGACACCAACACCGAACGCTTGTGGGGATATGCAAGCGGGCGGCGCTTCTATAAGGACGCGTTTCACGAGCGCATCGCCGGCGGCCGCCTGGAAGCCGTCAACCCGGAACTGAGCGGCACCAAAGCCTGTGGCTTGTATATGCTCGCAGTCGAGGGCGCCGGATCGCGCGTCATTCGAATGCGTCTTTGCCGCAAGGGCGCGCCCGCGGCGGATAGCGATGAGCTATTCGCGCAACGCCTCCGCGAAGCTGACGAGTTCTACCATTCCTTTCAACCCCCCGAGCTTTCTCCCGACGCGCAAAACGTGCAGCGGCAGGCATTCGCCGGCATGCTTTGGAGCAAGCAGTTCTACCATTACGTCATCGAAACATGGCTTGCCGGCGATCCGGCCATGCCGTCGCCGCCGGCCGAGCGCGCCAAAGGCCGCAACCGCGAGTGGGCCCACCTGTACAACTCCGACATCATTTCGATGCCCGATAAATGGGAGTATCCCTGGTATGCGGCCTGGGATCTGGCATTCCACATGATTCCCTTCGCGCTCGTCGATCCCCAGTTCGCCAAGGATCAGCTCCGATTGTTTCTCCGCGAATGGTATATGCACCCCAACGGGCAACTGCCGGCGTATGAATGGGCGCTCGGCGACGTCAACCCTCCCGTGCATGCCTGGGCCTGCTGGCGCGTATACAAAATCGACGGCAAGCTGCAAGGCCGTAAGGATTTCGATTTCCTCGAGAGCGTCTTTCACAAGCTGCTGATGAATTTCACCTGGTGGGTGAATCGCAAGGATTTTCTGGGGAACAACATTTTTGAGGGCGGTTTCCTCGGCTTGGATAACATCGGCATCTTTGACCGCAGCAAGCCGATACCGGGCGGCGGCACGCTGGAGCAGTCCGACGGGACGAGTTGGATGGCGATGTACTGTCTCAACATGCTCAAAATCGCCCTCGAGCTCGCTCTCACGCGCCCCGCTTATGAGGACATCGCCAGCAAGTTCTTCGAGCATTTTCTCTATATCGCTTCCGCCATGAACCGCCGCAACGACAGCGCTCTCTGGAACGAAGAGGACGGGTTTTATTACGATCACCTGCTGATTCCGCAGCCCGACGGCGGCTTCAAACGCGAGCCGACTCGAGTGCGCTCCATGGTGGGCCTGATTCCGCTGTTTGCCGTGGATACCATCGAGCCGTCCATCATCGAAAAACTGCCGGGCTTTCGAAAAAGAATGGAGTGGTTCATCGAGAACCGGCCGGATCTGTGCGGCAACCTGGCCTCGATGACCCACGAAGGCGTTGGCGAGAGAAGGCTGCTGTCGATCGTGCCGCGCAACCGGCTGGAGCGCGTGCTGCAAACGATGCTCGATGAGAACGAGTTCCTTTCGCCTCACGGACTGCGCTCGGTTTCCCGCTGTCACAAGGACCATCCGTACGTCCTCTGGATCGCCGGTGAGCCCTATGGGGTCGAGTATGAGCCGGCCGAGTCCAGTACCGCGCTGTTCGGAGGGAATTCCAACTGGCGCGGCCCGCTCTGGTTTCCGGTGAATTTTCTGATGATCGAATCCCTGCAGAAATACAGCCATTATTTCGGCGAGAGCCTGCGCGTGGAATTTCCCACCGGCTCCGGGCGTTCGCTCACGCTGGGCGAAACAGCCGCCGAATTGTCGCGCCGGCTGTCGAGGATCTTTCTGCGTGACGGCGCCGGCCGCCGCCCGGTCTTCGGCGGAACCGAAAAATTCCAGCGCGACCCTCACTTTCGCGAGCATATTCTTTTTTACGAATACTTCCACGGAGACAACGGAGCAGGCATTGGCGCCAGCCACCAGACCGGCTGGACCGCACTGGTCGCCAAGCTGCTGCAGCAAAGCGGCGAGTAACCAGTGACCAACCGGATTATCCCGCGTTGATCGAAGCTCCGCCGGGAGAGATAATGGAATGCCATGCAAAGCGTCGGGCGCTACCGTATCGAACGAGAGATTGGCCGTGGCGCGATGGGAGTCGTCTATTTAGCCATGGATCCGGCCATCAAACGTCCGGTGGCCATCAAGACGCTGAACATGGCCCTGCTGGCATCGGGGCCGGGGCAGGAAGCCTTTTACCGGGAGCGGCTGTTTCGCGAAGCCCGGCTGGCCGCGCAGCTCTCACATCCCAACATAGTAAAGCTGTACGATGCGGTGGAGGTTGACGGCTGGGCCTGCCTGATTCTGGAGTATGTGGCCGGAACGCCGCTGGATGGAAGGGTTGCCGCCGGCCCTCTTCCCAGTAGGGAAGCGCTCTCGGTTCTGACGCAGCTTGCTTCGGCGCTCGATTACGCGCACCAGAGCGGCATTGTTCACCGTGACATCAAGCCCGGTAACGTTCTGGTCAACGCGCAGGGGATTCCCAAGCTTACCGACTTCGGCGTGGCGCGCATTGTCTCGCGCAAGACCACCGTCACCGCAAATGCGCTCGGCACTCCCGGCTACATGGCACCGGAGCAAGTCAGAGATCAGGAACTGTCGGGGCAAACGGATCAGTTTGCCTTGGGCGTGGTGGCCTATGAGTTGCTCACGGGGAAAAAGCCGTTTGACAGCGATACGCTTTCCGCTTTGGTCTATAAGATCCTGGAGGAGGACCCGCCGCCGTCCGGGTGTGGCGCCGCGGTGGACCAGGTGTTGCGCCGGGCGATGGCAAAGCCGGCTCAGGACCGCTTTCCGACGTGTACCGAGTTCATCGAGACGCTGCAACAAGCCTTCCTGGCGCCGGCGGTGATTCCGGCGGCCGCCAAGCCGGCCCCCAAGCCCGCTTCGTGGGCGCCGCTTATCGTAGTGGTTCTGACAACTCTGGCCCTTTTGGGCGCGGCCAGATTATGGCAGATGCATTCGAGCCGCCCACCGGCCCCCGTGGCTCCGGCTGTGACCGAAGAGAAAAAAACTCAGCCAACTCAGGCGCCCGCAACAACCGTGGCCCCCGCAACGCCAAGCCTGGACCCATCGGTACCCAAGCCAAAGCCCAAAATGCCGTTGAAGAAAGCGCAAGCGGCGCCGCTGGTCCAGACGCCCGTGCTGGCGCGCGTCCAGGTCAACACAACACCTTCCGGTGCGCGGTTGCTATTTGATAATGACCCGACGCAATCCTGCACCAGCCCCTGTGATCGCAACTTGCCTCACGGTCCCCACTCGCTGGTAGCAACCCTCGACGGCTATCGCGCCTCCTCAACGCAATTCGAGGTGCCGCGCCACCCCAACCTGACCTTGATTCTCGACAAGCTGCAAGGAACGGTGGCGATCGACGCCAGCCTGCTTGGCGCGCTGGTTGCCGTTGATGGAAAGCGCTGGCCGTCGCCCGGTCCTACCGAGATTCCCCTCAACGAGGGCGATCACCACTTCAAGGTCGAGCTGAACGGCGTGGTCGTGCTCGATCGCGTGCTCAACGTCAAACCGGGCGGGCGCATCCTCGTGCGCGCCCCTGCTCCGCGCTGACGCGGCTCTCCGGCCTCAGCGCGCCGCGGCGGCCAGGCTCATGACGATATCCCAGTGATAACGGATGAAGGTGTACAGCGAGGATTCCAGAATTCTTTCCTGATCGCTGTGCGCGCCAAAGCCCTTCGGCCCGTCCTCGGAATCGGTCATGGGCCCGATTCCGTAGCACTGAATGCCGCGGGCTCGGAGGTATGCCATGTCGGTGGCGCCGGTTTGCATCACCGGCAGCGCGATGGCGCCGGGGTAGTGCCGCCGCGCCGCGCTTTCGATGGCTCGGAACGCTTCCGTATCGAGCCGCGAGGGGCTGGCGCCGGGCCGTGTGTCGCGCGATTCGCGCGCCACCTCCACCGCCGGGTCCCGAATCACTCCGCGAATCTGGTCGAGGAACGCATCGATGTTCTCATCGGGCAGCGCCCGGATGTCCAGCGTGGCCTCGGCCTGTGACGGAATCACATTCACGCGGTAGCCGGCTTGCATGATGTTGGGTGAAATGGACGTGCGCAGCATGGAATAGTGGACTGGCTCGTTTACGGCGAAGTATTCCTGGATCTCCGCGGTTCGCGCGGGGTCGAGGATGCCGTTGTAGCGCGCGGCCTCTTCGGGCGTTGAGATCGTGGCGAGCCTCTCAAAGTAGGTGCGAGTGATGTCGTTGAGACGCATGGGCGTGTTCCAGGCCGCGACCTTGGCCACGGCCTGAGCCAGATGCACGATGGCATTGGTGCGCAGCGGCCGCGAACCGTGCCCGGCCGGTCCGCGCGAGATCAGCTTCACGGCGTATGGGATTTTTTCCGCCGCCGAGATGGAGACCTGCCGCAGCTTGCCGCCCGTCCTCGACGCTCCGCCGCCTTCCGCCAGGCAATATTCCGCGTCGATCTCAGCCATGTGATTGCGCACCATGTGGAGAATGCCGAATCGCACGCTGCCCTCTTCGCCCGCTTCGGCCAGGAAGATCACCTCGCGGTCAAGCGGCACGTTCAGCCGCTTGAGCAGCAGCATGATCATCAGACAGGCGGCTACGCTATCCTTGTCATCCACCGTGCCGCGTCCGTAGATGTAGCCACCGTCGCGCACGGCGCCAAACGGCGGGAAGGTCCACTTCCTGGGATCGACGTTGACCACGTCGGTGTGCCCCATGATCAGCAGCGGGCGCTTCTTGCCATTGCCCTTCAACCGAGCTACCAGGTTGGGACGTTTGGGATCGGCGGCGAAGATCTGAACGGGGATGCCTTCGGCTTCCAGCGTCTTCTTGAGATACTCGACCGCCGGCGCTTCATTGCCTGGCGGGTCGCTGGTGTCAAACCGGATCAGCGCCTGAAAGTGGCGCAGGGTTTCCTCTTCGATCCTGGACCAGTCGGGAGCAGGGGTCTGCGCGTGGCTCGCGCACCCGGAAAGAACAAGCAACAAAACAGAGAGCATAAGTTGGCAATTTTAGCGCTTGCGCGCCTCCTTAAGTACTTCCTGGTAAAGCTTGCCTACGCGGGCGAGCGAGTGGTCGCGCAGAATACGCGCCTGCGCGCTGCCGCCGATTTGATCCCCGTAGCCCCGGTTCGCCGCCAGCACTCTCATCCATTCGGCGAGATGGCCGGCCTCCGCGGGCCCTGGCTCTATGGCAATCGAAGTCTGCGCCGCGTCCGCCGCATCGCCGCTTTCCCGCGTCACCAGCACCGGTTTCCCGATCCCCATAAGCCGAATGCCGATGCCCGAAGTCTCCCCCGCGCTCGGGTAGCGGAGGTTGATGCAGGCATCGCAGGCCGATGCCCAAAGCCAGAATTCGCGTTCGGTCAAATAAGGGAGCCGGATGATGCCGCCTGCATCGAGAGCCTGTGAAAGCGCTCGCTGCAAATCCGGTGAGCTGAAGTTGCCGGCAACCAGCAACGCGATGCGATGATCGGCGCCCCGGGCGCGCGCCAGTGCCCGCAGAATCGAGTGCAGCCGCTTGGACTCCCGCAGATGCCCGAATACTGCGAACAAATAGTTCTGCCGCGTCAAGCCAAAGCGCGCTCGCGCCGATAACACTTCCACGGCGTCGGGCAGCGGCGGCTGCTCGAACAAATGCGGGATCAGGCGGACAGTGGCGTTCGCATAGTGGTCCCTCACCACGCGAGCCGCAACCGGATTATGAACCACCAGCGCCCGCGCCCTCCCGGCGATCCGCTTCAACATGGGAAAGCGGAAATAGCGCGGATCGGCGGCGGAGCGGGCGCGTTCCCGCCACAGCAGGCCGGCATAGTCGCGATGCCAATCCCCGTACTGATGGCAGAATTCGTCGATATAGGCGCTTTCATCGAGCGACCCCAGATAAAAATGATTGAGCAGCGCGTCATGCACCACCACTACTCCCGGCTCCGCCAGCGCCCGCAAATACACGGCGCGGTGAAGCTGATTGTTTCCCATGTGGTAGAGGTGAATATCCGCCCGGCGCGCATGCGGCTCGACATCGCCGTGGCGTTGCAATTCTTTAAGCAGCGCGGCCGCGTAATCGGCAACGCCGGTAGCGGCCGGTGGAAGCGGAGAGTGAAAGCCGGTTTTCACGGCGTATCGAGGAGAGCGGCCTCGGGTTTGATGCGGCGGCCGAACAAAGCTGTGCCAACTCGAATCATGGTAGCGCCTTCCTCGATGGCGACTTCAAAATCGTGCGACATGCCCATTGAGAGCTGGCTCAGGCCGTGCTCTGCGGCCAGCGAGCGCAGTTTCTGAAAATAGGGACGCGAATCCTCCGGATTTTCCGACCAGGGAGGCATGGTCATCAGGCCCAGCAGCCGCAGGTTGGAACAACTCCGAATCGCTTTGATGAGCGCCGCCAGATCGGAGGGTGAAGCTCCGGACTTGGCCTGTTCGAAGGAAAGTTTGACTTCAACCATTACTTCGAGTGGTCGCGGGGACTCATTCAACCTCCGGGCGAGCTTTTCCGAGTCAACCGTCTGGATAATATGGAAAATTTCGGCTGCGCGCCGGGCCTTGTTGGATTGCAGATGTCCGATCAGGTGAAATCGCGCCCCTTCAAGATCAGCCACTTGTTGATATTTCTTCTCGAACTCCTGGACGTAGTTCTCGCCAAAATCGCGAATCCCAAGTGCATATGCCTGCCGGATGAGTTCGGCGGGAAAGACTTTAGTGACGGCGACCAGAGTGATCTTCGGGCGGCTCGTCGCCAAGCGCGACAGCACCCGTTCCAGGCGCCGCTCGACGTCTTTGAGGTTATCGGCTAATTGGTAACCGGGCAACAACCGATTGTATCTTAGTAGGAAGAGCATTCCTTGGCTTCCGCCACTCCTTCCGCGTTTCGGAGCCCTGCCGAAATCGCGAAAGCTGCCATCGAGAGTTTCCTCACAAGCAGCACGCAATCGGAATTGATCGAACCGGGAGACCCGGCAATCTCCGTGGACCCGGCACGGCTCCAGCTTTCCTTGTCGGGCCGGTGGCTGATACTGGAAGCGTGGGATAAGGACAACTTTCTTACGCGCCGGATCACGGAGGTGCGATCCGAGCAGCCCGGCCGTCTCGAGTTGCGCACGGAGCGGTTTGGAGGCAGGCCGGGCGTGTTGATTCTGGTGGACTCAGCGCGGCCCAGGAATCTGGGTGTGCGGCGCAAAGCGGACCGGCAGGTATTCGGGGCGATGTTCCGCCGTATGCTCTATCGGGAGTTTCCCGGTTGGCGCATTGTGGAGCTCAGCACGGAAGCCAACCTCGAAGAGAGCCTGAGCCCAAGTTTTCCGCGAGCGATGCTTAGGCGCGGGGCGGCGTGCTGGGCCGCCATGGCCGCCCCTCCCAGCGCGCGTGCCGATGAACTGCTCACCTTCGGCCTGATTTGGCTCGACTACCTGCGGCGGCGGGAGCGCAAGGCGCTTGTCGAAGGGCTGGCGTTGTTTGTGCCCCACGGCAGGCATATAACGCTGTGGACGCGGCTGCCGCACCTCAATCACGCCTCGGCCACTTATAAGGCATTCACCTATGACGCGGAAGGGCGGCTGGTCCGGCTCGACCCCGCCGACACCGGCAACTTCGACACACGGATGTTGCTGCCCCCGCCGGAAACGGCATTTGCGCTGGAACCGGAAGCGCTGATCGAAATGCAGCTTCGCAATGAAATCGATCAGCTTGACCCGCGCCTCACTCCGGCTCCTGTCTACGGCCAGGTGGGCGGCGTCACCGCCGTCGAGCGCGGCATGCTGGACCTGCTGGCGGTGGACGTGGCGGGCCGGCTGTATGTCATCGAAATCAAAGCGAGCGAATCGCTGCAGCTTCCGCTGCAGGCGCTGGATTACTGGATACGGGTCAAGTGGCAGGCCGCGAACGGAGACTTCGCAAAGTACGGATATTTTCCGGGCATCGCGCTGAGCGCCGCGGCTCCGCGCATACTGTTGGTCGCGCCGGCGTTGGAATTTCATCCAGCTAATGAACGCGTGCTGCGCTATCTGGATCCTTCAATCGAAGTCGAGACGATCGGCATCGCTCACGGCTGGGGAGCTCCGGTGCGCGTCCTGTTCCGCCGCCCTCGTTAGAATAAGAGGTTGGCGGAAGAGAACCGGCGCGCCGCGGGACGCAACTGGGTGGAGTATCTATTGGTGCGCCTTTTGCTGGCGGCGCTTCGGGTCTCGCCGCGTCCTTTGGCATTTGCGCTCGCGCGCATGGCTATGCGGCTGGTGGATGTGGCGGCGCCGAAGCTGCGCAGGGCGGGCCGCGCCAATCTCGAGATGGCGATGCCGGAGCTTGACCGGCAAGGCAGGGAGCGTTTGTTGGACGGTGTATTCGTTTCGTTGGCGCGCGCGCTGGTGGTTGTTTCGCGGTTCCCTTCACTTACCCCTTCGAACGCCGGCCAATGGATCCGCTATGAAGGACGCGAGCATTTTGAACGGGCGCGGGAGCGCGGTCAAGGGGTTCTGTTCTTCACGGCCCACCTGGGCAACTGGGAGCTGAGCGCGTATGCCCATGCGCTGCTGGCGGCGCCGATGAACGTGGTGGTTCGACCGCTCGACAACCCGCTGCTTGAGCGTTTCGCGGCGTGTTACCGGTCAGGTTCGGGCAACCGGCTGATCGGCAAAAAGGACTTCGCGCGCGGCATCCTGGCGGCGCTGTCGGCCAATGAGGCAGTCGGGATTCTCGCCGACCAGAACGCAAGCATTGCCGATGGCGTATTCGTCGACTTCTTCGGGAGCAAAGCCTGCGCCCATGCCGGGTTCGCGCGGCTGGCGGCACATACGGGGGCGGCCGTGATTCCGGGTTTTGCGATATGGTCGGAACCGGAGCGGCGTTATGTACTGCGCTTCGATCCGCCGGTGGAAATGAGCGGGGATGTCGAGGCGGACACACAGCGGCTGCACACTCATCTCGAGCAGGTGATCCGGCAGTACCCGGATCAATGGTTATGGATACACCGCCGCTGGAAAACCCGCCCGTCCGGGGAAGCGCCGCGCTAGTCCTGCTCTTCGGCTGCCACCCTGAACCCGAGAAACAAATCGCACAACTGGGGCGGATGAAAATTGCGGTAGTTCACCGTGAGAAACTCGGCTTCGTTGGCCCAACTTCCCCCGCGGATGACGCGAAATAATTGCAGCTCCTCCTGCACGGGCCGGCCGTTGAAGGTGGGAACGAACCAATCCGCGGTCCACTGCCACACGTTACCCGACATGCCGTACAGCCCATAACCGTTGGGCTTGCCGTAATCGACGGGCTGCATGGTCTTGGGACCGTTCCACTTCTGCCCGTACCACGCCGATGACTTGTCGATGCCGTCGCCCCATGGGTAAGGCTTCTTTTCAAGGCCGCCGCGCGCGGCGATCTCCCATTCTTCTTCGCTTGGCAGCCGGTAGTTGCGCCCGGTCTTTTTCGAAAGCCACTGGCAGTAAGCGGTCGCGTCGTCCCAGGTAACGTTCACCACCGGCTGGCGGGCGGCCGCCTCCGGGTAGCTGCGTCCATCCCAAAGTTTGTATTTACTGTTGATGCTATTGGCGCCTGGCGGCGCATGGTTGGCGTCATCAACAAACAGCTTGTACTCTTCGTTGGTGACCAGACGCCTGGCAATCCGAAACGGAGCGACCTGGTCTTTGTGGATCTCCTCGTGGCTGACGGTGGCGCCGATGGGGCACTTGCCGCCAGGGATAGACGCCATTTCCGGCGCAACTTGCGCGAGCGCCGGCGCCAGCGCCGCCAACAGGCTAAACAAACGCTTCGACAACCGGCTTCCCCCCGTTCACCACCGCGATCGGGCGTCCTTCCGGCGTGTGATTCACGGCATGAATATCGACGCCGAGGGCGGTAAACATCGTCGCGGAAAAGTCTTCGACAGTGATAGGCCGGTCCGTCACCTCAGCGGCATGGGCATCGGTGGCCCCGATGATGTGCCCGCCTTTCATGCCGCCGCCGGCCAGCACGACGGTGAATGCCTTCGGCCAATGATCGCGGCCGGCGTTTTTGTTCACCTTGGGCGTGCGCCCGAACTCACCGGCTTGCACAACCAGCGTGCTCGCCAGCAAACCGCGCCGGTCCAGATCGGCGATCAACGCGCCGTAGCCCTGATCGAGCGGCGGCAGCAGTTTTTGCTTAAGCGATTTGAAATTGTCGGCATGCGTGTCCCATCCGCCCATCCACAGGCTGACGGCTTTCACGCCGTGCTCCACCAGCCGCCGGGCCAGCAGCAGGCCTTGTCCTACGGGCGTGCGCCCGTAAGTATCGCGCACTTTTTCCGGCTCGGCGGCGATATCAAAGGCCCGGTGCACTTTCTCGGAAAAGATCATGTTGTAGGCGCGCTCCAGAGCCGGGTCGTAGCTGTTCAGCTTAGCCTCGGTATCCACTTTGCGCCAGGCTTCGTTGAACTCGGAGAGGATCTCGCGCCGGCGTCCGATGCGATCGAGCGAAATACCGGCCGGGGGCAGCAGGTCGCGGACGCGGTAGTTTTTCTCGGACGGATCGCCTGCCATGAACGGGTCGTAGGCCGCTCCCAGAAAGCCGCCGCCGAAGCCGCGCTCGATGGGCTTCAGAACGCCTACGTAGGGGGGCATCTCGCCCTGGAATTTCTTCTCTTTCACATACACAGAACCGAAAGAAGCGAACTCCATATTGGGAACCGGCAGCACGCCGGTCTGCAGATAGCGGCTCGATCGTTCATGGCTGCCCAGATCGACGCTGGTCACCGAGCGGATGATCGTCAGTTTGTCCGCGACTTCGGCGGTTCTGGGCAACAGCTCACAAACCTCAATGCCGCTGACGTTGGTTGGGATGGGCTTGAACTCGCCGCGGATCTCCAGCGGCGCATCGGGTTTCATGTCGAAGGTGTCCTGCTGCGGAGGCCCGCCGGCAAGCCAGATGAAGATCAGCGCCTTATCGGACTGGGCCTTTTGCGCCCGCAGAAAAGCGGGCAGGCTGAGGCTTCCGAACCCGGCCAT
>Ga0187893_10012292_pt1 | contig 12174 bp, 8 predicted proteins | sample MA1701074metaG_FD_139574 | JGI IMG/M metagenome (GOLD analysis project Ga0187893, IMG submission 139574) | White microbial mat communities from a basaltic lava cave in the Kipuka Kanohina Cave System on the Island of Hawaii, USA - MA170107-4 metaG ... | reverse complement strand
TGCGACGAGTTCGCCATGGGGTCGTCCACCGAGAACTCCGGCTACGGCCCCGCCTGCAACCCTTGGGACCGCACCCGCGTCCCGGGCGGCTCGTCAGGCGGCTCGAGCGCGGCGGTCGCGGCGCGCCAGTGCCTCGGCGCCCTCGGCACCGACACCGGCGGCTCGATCCGCCAGCCGGCCGCGCACTGCGGCGTCGTCGGGCTCAAGCCGACCTACGGCCGGGTCAGCCGCTACGGCGTCATCGCCTACGCCTCGTCGCTCGACCAGGTGGGCCCGCTCACCCGCACCGTGCGCGACTGCGCCCTGCTGCTCGAGGGCATCGCGGGACACGACCGGCTGGACTCGACCTCGGTGCCGCAGCCAGTGCCGGCCTATGCCCAGCAGCTCGACGCCCGCATCAAGGGCCTGCGTGTCGGGTTACCGAAGGAGTATTTCGTCGAAGGCATGCAGCCCGATGTGGCCGATGCCGTGCGCACGGGGGTGGCGCAGCTCGAGGCGCTCGGCGCCACCATCGAGCCCGTCTCGCTGCCGCACACCGAGTACGCGATCGCCGCTTACTATCTGATCGCCACGGCCGAGGCGAGCTCCAACCTGGCGCGCTATGACGGCACCCGCTACGGGTTGCGCGTCGACGGCGGCCGCGGTCTGCTCGACATGTACCAGCAGACCCGCGCCCAGGGGTTCGGCGCCGAGGTCAAACGCCGCATCCTGCTCGGCACCTACGCGCTCTCCGCCGGGTACTACGACGCGTTCTATCTGAAGGCGCAGCGGGTGCGGACGCTCATCCGGCGCGACTTCGACGCGGTGTTCGAGCGCTGTCAGGTGATCGTCACACCGACCGCGCCGACCACCGCCTTCGCCCTCGGCGACAAAGTCACCGATCCGCTCGAGATGTACCTCTCCGACATCTTCACCATCTCCGTAAACCTCGCCGGCCTGCCCGGGCTCTCCCTGCCCTGCGGCTTCGACCGCGCCGGCCTGCCGATCGGCCTGCAGATCGTCGGCCGCCCCTTCGACGAGCTCACCGTCTTGCAGACTGCATACGCCTACGAACAGTCCACAGAGTGGCATCACCGTCACCCCAGCCTATGAAGAAGAGAATCCACCACGGAGACACAGAGTCACGGAGACAAGCAGATTGCCTCCGCGCCTCCGCGCCTGCGCGGTGAAAAATATGGAATACGAAGCAGTCATCGGCCTCGAGGTCCACGCCGAGATGCTGACGCAGTCGAAGATCTTCTGCGGCTGCTCGGCGGCGTTCGGCGCGGCGCCGAACGAGCACACCTGCCCGCTCTGTCTCGGTCTGCCCGGCGTGCTGCCGGTGTTGAACCGCCGCGTCGTCGAGTTCGCCATCAAGGCCGGGCTCGCCACCGACTGCACCATCGCACCGGTGAGCCGCTGGGCGCGCAAGAACTACTTCTACCCGGACCTGCCGAAGGGCTATCAGATAAGCCAGTACGAGCTGCCGATCTGCCTCGGCGGCCGCATCGACATCAGCGTCGACGGCCAGCCCAAAACGGTGCGCCTCACCCGCATCCACATGGAAGAGGACACCGGCAAGAACATTCACGATCAGCACGGCGACGCCAGCCTCGTCGACTACAACCGCTCCGGCGTGCCGTTGCTCGAGATCGTCAGCGAGCCCGACATCCGCTCCTCGGCCGAGGCCGGCGCGTACCTGCGCAAGCTGCGCGCCATCCTGCAGTACCTCGAGGTATGCGACGGCAACATGGAGGAAGGCAGCTTCCGCTGTGACGCCAACGTGTCCGTGCGCCCGCGCGGCAGCGACACCCTGGGTACCAAGGCGGAGATCAAGAACATGAACTCCTTTCGCGCCGTCGAACGCGCGCTCGACTTCGAGATCGCCCGCCAGGTCGATCTCGTGCGCGACGGCGAGCGGGTCGTGCAGGAGACGCGTCTGTGGGACGCCGACCGCGAAGTGACGCGCTCGATGCGCTCCAAGGAATCGGCGCACGACTACCGCTACTTCCCCGAGCCCGACCTGCTGCCGCTCGAGGTGCCGGCGGCGTGGGTCGAGGAGGTGCGCGCCACCCTGCCCGAGCTGCCCGACGCGCGACGCGATCGTTTCGCCCGCGAGTATCAGCTGCCGGCCTACGATGCCGAAGTGCTGACCGCGCGCAAGGACATCGCCGACTACTTCGAAGCGGCGGTGCGCGCGCACGCGAACCCCAAGGCGATCAGCAACTGGGTGATGGGCGACGTGTTGCGGGTCATCCGCGACCGCCATCTCGACCAGGCGCTGGTGATTCGCGAGTGGCCGGTGCCGCCCGAGCATCTCGCCGCGCTGGTGCGCCTGATCGACGACGAGACGATCAGCGGCAAGATCGCCAAGGGGGTGTTCGAGCAGATGCTCGCCAGCGGCGCCGCGCCGGACCGCATCGTCGCCGAACAGGGGCTGAGCCAGGTGACCGATGCCAGCGCCATCGACGCCGCCATCGCCAGCGTCCTGGCCGCCAACCCCGAGAAGGTCGCGGAGTACCGCGGTGGCAAGGACAAGCTCTTCGGGTTCTTCGTCGGCCAGGTCATGAAGGCGACGCAGGGGAAGGCGAACCCGCAGAAGGTGAACGACCTGCTCCAACAGCGGCTCGCGGGCTGAGCTGCATCGCCGGGAGGACCATGGCGCGTCTCTTCAAGGACATCACCGAAACCATCGGTCGCACGCCGCTCGTGCGCCTGAACCGCGTCACGGCCGGGATCGGCGCGACGATCTACGGCAAGTGCGAGTTCTTCAATCCGCTCAGCAGCGTCAAGGATCGCATCGGCGTCAACATGCTCGACGCCGCCGAGCGCGCCGGCCGGGTCGACGCCGACACCGTCATCATCGAGCCGACCAGCGGCAACACCGGTATCGCGCTGGCCTTCGTCTGCGCCGCGCGCGGCTATCGCCTCATCCTCACCATGCCCGACTCGATGAGCATCGAGCGCCGCAAGCTGCTGCGCTTTCTCGGCGCCGAGCTGGTGCTCACCCCCGCCGCCGAGGGCATGACCGGCGCCATCCGCAAAGCCGAGGATCTCGCCCAGCAACACGGCCGGGCGTTCATCCCGCAGCAATTCCAGAACCCCGCCAACCCGGACGTCCACCGCCGCTCGACCGCGAACGAGATCTGGGACGACACCGACGGGGCAGTCGACATCCTGATCAGCGGCGTCGGCACCGGCGGCACGATCACCGGCGTCAGCGAGATCATCAAGCAGCGCAAGCCGTCGTTTCGCGCCATCGCAGTCGAGCCGCGCACCTCGCCAGTCCTCTCGGGCGGCGCGCCGGGCCGACACGGCATTCAGGGCATCGGGGCGGGATTCGTGCCGGCCATCCTGAACACCGAGATCATCGACGAGATCCTCACCGTCGCCGATGACGACGCCCTCGCCACCGCCCGCCGCCTCGGCCGCGAGGAGGGCATTCCCTGCGGCATCTCGAGCGGCGCCGCGGTCTGGGCCGCCCTCCAGGTCGGCGCCCGCCCCGAGAACGCCGGCAAGCTGATCGTCGTCATCCTGCCGAGCTCGGCCGAGCGCTATCTCAGCACCGCGCTGGTCGAGGGCTTGGCCTAGGCGCCGGCTGGGCGTTGCGCGTTGGCGAGCGCTGGACCTCGAAGGTCACGCGCTGCCTGCCAAGGGTGGGAGACGTAACGATCGGGGCAGTCAGCGCGATCCACGCGAGGCACCAGGCTACGCCAACGCGCAACGCTGAACGCGCAACGCGCCGCGCCGAAGGCGCGGCGCTTTCCCCTTGATGCTTGACTTTGGTCGGCGAGTTTAAGGAAACTGCCGCCCGCTGGCTGGGTGAGGGGTTTAGAGAGCATGACGGATGCGCGCGCAGCGACCGAGGGCGGAATTCACTCGGTGGCGCTTGCGCTTTTTTCGTTGCGGCGCGTGCTCGGCCTGGTCCTGGCCGGTCTTCTGACGGCGGTCCCTGCACCTGGGCAGAACCTCCAACCGCCAATCAAGCTGCTCAGCCAGACCGTCCGCGAGATGGGCGCCGAAGGACGCAGCGAGGCCCCCGTGGTCAACCTCAACGGTCTGGTCTCGGCGTACAGCTCCAACGCCATCGACCTCGTATCGCCCCCGCTGCCGGTCTCTCGGAGCCAGATGTATGCCCGCGACATCGAGCTGATCCGGTCGGAGCTGGTGAGCAAGAACCCCGACGGCACGGCCGGCAATCGGCCGAGCCAGGACAGCGGATTCCCCGGCGGGATCAGCGGCGACGGCCGCTTCGTCGCCTTCTCGTCGCGAGCCACCAACCTGGTGCCCGAGCACACCGACGCCTTCGAGGACATCTTCGTCTACGACCGCGCCGAGAACACCGTCGACTGGATCAGCCGCGGCATCGATGACGCACCGAGCAACGGCACCAGCAGCTTTCCGAAGATCAGCGCCGATGGCCGCTATGTCGTGTTCCAGTCAACCGCCACCAATCTGGTGGAACCGATCACCGCGCCGTCGAACATCTACCTCTTCGACCGCAGCGACCGCACCATGCGGCTGGTGAGCGTCGCGTCGGACGGCACTCCCGCCGACGCCCAGAGCATCACCCCGAACATCAGCGACGACGGACGCGTGGTCGCCTTCGCGTCGCGCGCGGCCAACCTCAGCGCCGACCCGGTCAACGGCCGGTTCGAGCAGATCTTCGTCCACGAGTGGGAGAGCGGGGCGACCTCGCTGGTGTCGCTGAGCTCCACCGGGGCGCCGGGCAACGCCATCAGCTTCCTGCCCGATCTGAACGGCGACGGCAGTCAGGTCGCGTTCAAGTCGGAGGCGTTCAACCTGGTGCCCGGCGACACCAACGGCGTGCCCGACGTGTTCGTCCGCGACCGTCCGGCGGGCACCACCCAGCGGGTCAGCGTCGACAGCTTCGGCAACCAGTCGAACGGCCTGAGCGGCGGCCCCGGTATGAGCGCCGACGCGCGCTTCGTCGCCTTCGCCTCGTTCGCCTCCAACTTCGTTCCCGAGGACGGCAACGGCCAGAGCGACGTGTACGTCTACGACCGTTTCCCGCCGGACCGTGAGATGGGCGTCATCGCCCGCGTCAGCGTCGGCATCGGCGGCACGGAGCCGGACAACGGGGTCAGCGACTTCCCGGTGTCGATCAGCGCCGACGGTCGCTGGATCGGCTTCGCCTCCTCGGCGTCGAATCTCGTCCCGAACGACCTCAACAACGATCAGGACGCCTTCCTCGCCTGCAATCCGTTCGACGAATTCGAGTGCGCCCCGCCGACCCCGACCCCGTCGGTAACCGCCACGGCGACCCCGACCGTCGGCACGCCATTCTGCGTCGGCGACTGCAACGGCGATGGTCAGGTCACCATCGACGACCTCATCCGTATGGTCAACATCGCGCTCGGGCTGGCGCCGATCTGCCCGAACGACGTCAACGACGGCTGCCTGGCGGGCGACGCCAACTGCGACTGCGAGATCACCGTCGACGAGATCATCCGCGCCGTGAACAACTCGCTGCAGGGCTGCCACGACTTCGGCGACTGCACGACCGAGGAACACGTCCAGCTCTGCTGCGAGAACCCCTCGGATACCCGCACGCCGACCGCAACGCGCACGATCACGCCCACCCCGCCGACGCCCACCGCGACGCCGACCAGGCCCGCCACCTTCGAATGTGTCGGCGACTGCGGCGGCAACGGCGAGGTGACCATCGAAGAGCTGATCCGCATGGTCAACATCGCGCTGGGATTGCAGACGCTCTGCCCCGGCACCAATCTGGGCTGCCTGGCCGGCGATGCCGAATGCGACTGCCAAATCACCGTTGACGACATCATCAAAGCGGTCAACAACAGTCTCAACGGGTGTAGCACGTTCGTCGAGTGCTCCACGACGGAGCACGTCGAAATGTGCTGCGAAGGCTGAGTACAGCTCGTAAGGAGTCATTCCATGATGTCCGCGCGCGTCGCCGCCTTGGTGCTGGCGACCAGCTTCATCGCGACCACCGCCACGGCGGGGCCGCTGGCGGTGACCATCGACTGCGGGCCGACGACCGCCGTCCCGGGTGGCTCGGCTATCGTACAGATCAACTTGGCGGGCGAGGGCGACCCGCGCGTCGCCGGCATGCAGAACGACCTCGTGTACGACGACGACCTCTTCAGCATCGAGCCAGCGGACTGCATCATCAATCCGGCGATCGGCCCGGGCACCAGCGCCGACAAGCGGCTGTCGACCGCCTTGCCACCCGAGTTGCCGGAAACGCTGCGCAACATTCTTGTGGCGCTGGACAACTCGAACACGATTCCGTTCGGAAACCTGTACACGTGCACCTTCGACGTAGCGCCCAATACACCGCTGGGTACGTATCAGTTCATCAACACGCGAATCACCGCCGCTGACCCCGAGGGACAGCAATTGCCCGTAGACGGTACCGATTGCTCCATCGAGGTGGTCGAGCCGACGCCGACACCGACCCCGATCGGCCACTGCGAGGACGACGACGATTGCCCGCCGGGCCAGGTGTGCGTCAACAACATGTGCGTCACCCCGACGCCAACCGCGACGCCACTCGGCTTCTGCAACGGCAACGAGGATTGCCCCCCGGGTCAGGTCTGCGTGAACAACATGTGCGTCACCCCGACGCCTACGCGCACGCCGATCGGATTCTGCGAGCGCAATGAGGACTGCCCGCCCGGGCAGGTCTGTGTCGACAACCAGTGCGTCACCCCGACCCCGACGCCGCGCTGCCGGCAGAACAGCGACTGCCCGAGCGGGGAGGCATGCATCAACGGCAACTGCGTGCCCAACACGCCGACCGCGACGCCGACCACACGCCGCAAGGGCGGCGGCGACGGCTGCAACTGTGAGATCGACCCGGACGCGCCGGCGGCGCAGTCGTACAGCGTCTTGGCCGTGCTGCTGCCCGCGCTCGTGCTGGCACTGCGCTGGCGCTCGCGGCGGCCGGCCCGCTGAGACCCTCGATCTACGCGAACCGCGCCGCTCCATGTAGTCGCCGGGCTTGTCCCGGCAAACCCGCGCCTCGTTTCGCCCCAACCGTCCGGTTCATCTAGGATAGAATGATGGATCGGGGCGCGCCACGAGTGTCCGTGATCGTGCCGGTGTTCGACTCCGAGCGCTTTCTGCGCGAGGCGTTGCACAGCGTCGCCGCGCAGGGGCTCGCGGAGCTCGAGCTGCTGGTGGTGGATGACGGATCTGCGACGCGCGCCTGCGAAGAGATCGCTGCCGACGCGGCGCAGCGCACCGGGCGCCCAGTCCGCTACCTCCGCCAGGATCACTGCGGTGCCGCCGCGGCACGCAACCGAGGCCTGATGGAAGCAACGGGGGAGTTCGTGGCCTTCCTCGACAGCGACGATCTCTACCAGCCGGCCAAGCTCACGCTGCAGCTCGAGATCCTCCAGGGCCTCCCGCACGACTACGGCTTCGTAACCGGAGGGTACGAGAATTTCATTCACGACAGACCGACTGACGCGCAGGTGACTCTTCCAGCCTCGCTGCACGGGAACATCTATTCCGCGTTGCTCGGCCGTCCGGGCGCCGTCCCCTGGACGCCGGCGGCGCACCTGTTTCGACGGGCCGCGTTGTGTGATGCCGGTGGCTACGATCCCGCACTCACCTACGGGGAGGACCAGGATCTCCTCATCCGGCTGGCCCGGACGTGGAAGGCGAAGACGCATCCCGACGTCGTGCTTCGCCGGCGACTCCATCGCCATTCCGTGTCCCTCACGATCAAGCCGATGAAGTTGATCGCCGACGTGGCGTATCTGAACGAGCGCGTGCGGGCCGCCGATGCGCAGGTGTCCGGACGGGTGTTGCAGCGAATGCAGCAGGTAGCTCTGCTGAGCGCGGCGCGTTTGGCGTTGCGCTACCCGGGGAACCACGCGCGAGCAGCCCGCTTGCTGCGAGAGGCGCTGCGTCACGTCCGTTTGGGTACGGATTGGTCGAGTTGGCGAGCGGTCTGTGTCGGATTCGCCGAGATGCTGCGCCAGCGGCTGCGTGACCCGGCGGCGGCACGCTGAACCATGGCTGGCGCCACATGGTCCGAACCGATGGTGCGGCACCGCTCACCCTCGCCCTCGTCGGGTGCGGCCGAGTCGTCGAGCGATACTACATGCCGGCACTGCGGCGCTGTCCGGACTGGAGCGTGGTTGGCGCCTGTGACCCACTGGCGGAACGGCGCCGGTGGATGCGCGGCCAACTGCAAGACGTGCCCCTCTTCGAGTCGGTCGGGGATCTGCTCGATGGGTGCCGGCCGGATGCGGCGCTGGTGGCGACGCCGCCGAGCACCCATTGCGAAGTGGTCGTGCGTGCCCTGGAAATGGGAAGCGCCGTGCTGGTCGAAAAGCCGATGGCGTTGAGCGCCGCGGACGCGGAAACGATGCGGCTGACGGCGCAGCGCGTCGGGAAGCCTCTCGCCGTCGGATTCAGTCGGCGCTGCACGCGGCTCTACCTGGAGTTGCGCCGACAGCTGGCGCTGGTCCCGGCGAGCGACCTGCGCGTGATCCGGTCCGATCTCGCTGGCGACGCAGCGGCGTGGCAGGACGTCGCCGGGTTCCTGGGCGACGACCGCCGCGGCGGTGGAGCCCTCGACGACCTGGCATCGCACCAGCTCGATCTCTTACCGTGGCTGCTTGGCCAACGCGTGCGCCGGGTACGGGCCTGGCCGGGGTCGCCCATCGGAACAGGCTGGCAACGGATTGCGTATGAGCTGGAGTTCGACAGTGGATTGGTCGCCTTCTGCAGCGTCGCGCACGGCCCCGGCAAGGAACGCCTCCAGATCGAGCTGCGCGACCGCCACCTCGTCGCGCGCGGCGGTCGCCTGTTCGAGCTGCGCCGTCATCCAGGCGCGTGGGCACGCGCCTACCTGCGACGGGTCTGCGACCGAGCGATCGGCCGGCGGCGGGCGACGGAGGATGCCGTCACGCCGTTCGTCAGACAGCTGCGATCGTTTGCCGCAGCGGCGGGGAGCGACGACCCGCGGGTGGACATCGCCGACGCCACGAGTGGGGTCGACGCGGTGCGCCTCGTCGAGGCGTGTCGGCGCAGCCTGCGCTCGGGCGGACCCTGGATCGGCCTCGAATCGTCGAGCGTGTAGCCGAGGTGCAGGGCATGGGGGGCGATACACCCGTCGTGATGATCGGTCTCGATGCCGCCGAGGCGACGTTGATCGAGCGCTGGTGCGCGGACGGAACACTCCCCGCGCTGGCTGCGTTGCGGCGGCAGGGGTGCTTCGGCCGCCTGAATGGCGAGGCCACGATCTTCGCGGGCGCCGTGTGGCCGACGCTCTACACCGGCAGGCGAGTGGCATGGCACGGAATCTACCACGACGAGCAGTGGCATCATCAGAAGATGCGTTTCGAGGCGGTGCACGACTCGTGGTTGTCGCCCACGCCGTTCTGGGAGTTGCTCGATCGGGGGTATCGCGTCGCCGTCGTGGACGCACCCATGACGCTGCGCGCAGCCCCGTCCCCGAACGGGATCGTGGTCAGCGGCTGGGGAACTCACGACCGGGTGTTCAGCGGAACTCGCCCACGCAACCTGGCCGCGCGCCTGGCGCGCGAATGCGGCCGGCCGGTCTTGTCGGTACCGTTCGTTCGACCGCGCACGGCGGCGGAGTTCCTCGCCGCGAGAGACAACCTGGTGGCGACGACCGAGCAGATGGCGCAGCTCAGCCGGTTCCTGCTCGGCCGCCGATCGTGGGACGTCTTCTGTGTCGTGTTCGGCGCCCCGCATCGCGGCGGCCATCACCTGTGGGACCTGTCGCAGATCGAGGAATCTGGAACCGCGTCTCTCGGAGGCGAATTGGAGCGCGCGCTGGAGCAGGTTTATCGGGCGTGCGATCGAGCCGTCGCCGAGGTGATCGATGCCGCGCCCGTGGACGCCAGGGTCCTGGTCTTTGCGGCGCATGGCATGGGCCCGAACCCCGGGTGGAACGACCGCTTCGACGAGATCCTCTCCGCGATACGAGGCGCTGGGGCCGACGGGCGTCGGGCGCGACCACGCAGTGCCGTGCGGAGAGAGCTCGGCAACGCCCTGTCGGCGCGCTTGCCGTCGGCAGCTGCCAGGTACCTCGCGCAGCGCCGGCGCACGCGGTCGTTCGACTGGAACGCCACGCGCTACTTTCCGCTCCCCATGGATCACGCCGGCTATGTGCGCATCAATCTCGCCGGTCGGGAGCCGCGCGGAATCGTCCAGTCGGGCGCGGAATACCACGCTCTGTGCGACGAGCTCCGGGAGGCGTTGTCGGCGGTGCGGGACATCGATACGGACGAGCCGATCGTCGAGCGGGTGTACCGCATCGACGATCTGGCTCCGGCCGACGCTCCGTACCGGAACGTCCTGCCCGATCTGGTGATCACGTGGCACGCGCGATCGGCGATCCGTTCGCGCGGGATCTATCGGAGGGGATATGGCGCGCGGCGCTGGAATGGGAGCGTGCTGCCCTCGCTCCGCTCCGGGAACCATCGCGACGACGGGTGGTTCATCGCAATCGGGCGCGGGATCGAGCGTGGAAGTCAGGCACACGGTCACCACATCGTGGATCTCGTTCCCACACTGTTCGCGTGGCTCGGCGCCGGAGGCGGACAGGCCTTTCACGGCGAGCCGATTGCGGCCCTGTGCGGCCAGGGCCCGACCATCAGCGAGCGCTCCTGACGAAGGCCGGCGCGTTCAGGTGTTGCGGTAGACGATCAACCCGTGCGTCGGGTCGTACGGGGAGACGGCGACGGTCACCTTGTCTCCGGGGATGACCTTGATGTGATAGCGGCGCATGCGCCCGCTGATCTTGGCGGTGAACTGTTGGCCCTTTTCCGACTCGACGCGGAACAGCCCGCCGGTCATCACCTCTTTGACCGTGCCCTCGATTTGAATCAGATCGTCTCGCGCCACGTGTGCTCCTCTGCGGGTCTGGGAAAAATCTGCCCACGTATAGCAAACGGCCCTTGTTCGGGCCAGGAAAAAGGGGGGGCCGGATCGCGCCCATGTGGGCGACGCATGCGTCGCCCCTACGTGAGGGCTTGCGTAGGGGCGACGCATGCGTCGCCCGGGTGAATGACGGTCAGCTCGAACGAGCCAACACCCGCGCCGCATCCTTGGCGAAGTAGGTCAGAATCAAGTCCGCACCGGCGCGGCGGATGGCGAGGAGCGTTTCCATCATGATGCGCTCCTCCTCGAGCCAGCCCTGCTGCGCCGCCGCCTTGATCATCGCGTACTCACCGCTCACCTGGTACGCGGCTACCGGGTAGCCGAAGCTCTCCTTCACCCGGAAGATCAGGTCGAGGTAGGCCAACGCCGGCTTGACCATCACGATGTCGGCGCCCTCGTTGATGTCCATCTCCACCTCGCGCAGCGCCTCGTTGGCGTTGGGCGGGTCCATCTGGTAGCCGCGCCGGTCGCCGAACTGCGGCGCCGACTCCGCCGCCTCGCGAAACGGCCCGTAGAAGCCGGAGGCGAACTTGGCGGCGTACGACATGATCGGCACTTGCTCGAACCCCTCTTCGTCGAGCGCCTCGCGAATGGCAGTGACACGTCCGTCCATCATGTCCGACGGCGCCACCATGTCGGCGCCGGCGCGGGCGTGCGTCAGCGCCTCCTTGGCGAGCAAGTCGATGGTGGCGTCGTTGTCGACCTCGGTCCCGGCCACGACTCCGCAATGGCCGTGGTCGGTATACTCGCAGAGGCAGACGTCGGTGATCACGGTGAGGTCCGGCAGCGCCTCCTTGATCGCGCGCACCGCCCGCGGCACCACGCCGTCGTCGCGGTAGGCGTGCGACCCGGTGGCGTCCTTCTTCTCCGGGATGCCGAACAGGATGACCGCCGGAATGCCGAGGTCGCGCACCGCACGGCACTCCTCGACCGTGCGGTCGACCGACATCTGCGCCACGCCGGGCATCGAGCCGACCGGTTTCACCACGCCAGCGCCGGGCACGACGAACAACGGCAGGATGAGCTGCTCGACGCTCAGCCGCGTCTCACGCACCATGCGGCGCAGCGTCTCGGTGCGGCGCAGCCGCCGGGGTCGATAGGTGGGAAATTCCATCAGCTGCCTAGGTAGCTCGGACGGAGGGGGACGGCAACGGACTGATGATGCCCTGGAGGGCGGCGCGCCCGCCTGCGGCCGGGAGCCTTCGGCGGACGGGCCGTCGCCGCCGGGGGGGGGGCCGTGAAAGATTCCGATTTCACCCACCCCCGCCGCCGCCGGCGCCG
>Ga0187893_10012291_pt1 | contig 12174 bp, 7 predicted proteins | sample MA1701074metaG_FD_139574 | JGI IMG/M metagenome (GOLD analysis project Ga0187893, IMG submission 139574) | White microbial mat communities from a basaltic lava cave in the Kipuka Kanohina Cave System on the Island of Hawaii, USA - MA170107-4 metaG ... | reverse complement strand
GCGAACGAGATTGGTGGCCGCACTTTCGGTGTGCCGCGGATAGGTCGTCGGGATGCTGCCGTCGGGGTTGAAGTTGGTCTCCCAGTAGGCGCGCTGGTTGTAGTGCTGCGGCGCCGCGCGCCACGGCGCCGTGTCGCCCTTCAGCACCTGCAGGTACGTCGTGCCGTTGAGATTGACGTCGTGGTACCAGATCAGATTGGCCTCGCCGGTGCCGTCGAGATCGGCGATCACCGGCGCCTGCACGCCCGACGTGCCGCCCAAGAACGGTTGCTCGGGATACTCCCACGAGGTCTGCGTCTCGCCGGTGTCGCCGCGCAGGAAGAGGATCTGTTGCTTCTCCCGATGTACGATGATCTCGACCACGCCGTCGCCGTTCAGGTCGTAGATCGGGAATTCCATGCCGGGACCGTTGGGCAAGGACAGGTAGCCGCCGAGCAGCGGGAACTCGCGTATCCACTTCACCTGGCCAGTGGCGTCGACGGCCCAGAGCAAGTTGTAGGTGGCGAAGAGAATGCTCGGTCGCCCGCTGCGATCGATGTCGCCGGCCGACAGCCGGGTGGGGACGGTCGATCCCGGCAGGGTCAGCGTCCACAGCAGGCGCCCGTCAGGCTTCCAGGCGCGCAGGAACGCGTCGCGGCGATAGTTGGCGTTGTCGATCGCCACGATCTCCATGTCGGGATCGCCGTCGAGTTCGAGCAGGATCGAGTCGCTGGTTGCCTTGGCCGTGCTCGTGGTGCCGTCGAACTGGCGCTTGACGCTGCCGTCGAGGTTCCACAGGGTGCCCTGAAACAGGATGTCGAGCTCGCCGTCGTCGTCGACGTCGGCGACGATCGGGGTGGCGGGCGCGCCGAACGCTCCCTGGCCGTAGGAGTCGGGCGATGCCGGGTCGTCCGGCGTAGCGTAATACGGCGGTTTCTGCGTGCCGGTCGCGCCGTCGAGTGCGAAGACGAAGCGGCAGTAGAAATCGGTCTTGCCCGGCAGCACCTTGGCGCAATAGGTGGCCTGGTCGAAGAAGCCGGCGTAGGCCTTGCCGAACAGCACCGTCGGCTTCTCGTCCGGCCGCAGGCGCGCGACGGTGAAGCTGACGTTGGCCGCCTGCCCGCCGAAGGGAACCCAGAGGTGGCCATCGCCGCTGGTGTATGGCTCCTGGGGAGCCAGCGGCTCGGACAGCCACTTGACGCGGAATTTCTCCGGCGCCGCGGCGTCGTACGCCAACGCGATCACGCGCGTCCCCCTCCCGTTGACGTAGATGTAGTCGTAGTTGTCGGCCGCACACTGGGCGCTCATCACGATCTCGACGGCGCCGTCGTCGTCGATGTCGGCGGCGGCGAAGCTGCCAGCGTTGAAGCGGCCGTACATCGCGCAGCCGGTATGGGGCTCGGGCAGGGAGGTGGCAGAGAAGAGCACCTCGCCGGTGTCGCCGTGCACCGCGTACAGCCAGTCGCCGCTCCAGAAGATGATCTCCGGCTTGGCGTCGCCGTCGAGATCGGCGACCAGTGGCGGGAAGGGGCCGTAGTGCACGGCGTTGCCGATGTCCACCGCGTACCTCAGCTCCGCATCGAGCGGCGGTGGGGGCGGTAGCGCGGGTGGCGCCACGTAGGTGAACGAGCCGTCGGCGCCGAAGGCGGTGACCATGCCCTTGTCGGGCTGGGTGAGCTGCCCGGCGGTGAGGGGGCTGCCGTCGACGCTGGCGTCGTTGGCCAGGACTCCGGCTGCGGGAATCGTGAGGGTCCGGCCGAGGATCACCTCGTAGGCGTCGCCGTGCGCGGTTGGCGCGGTCGGCGCCGGTACGACGAGTCTGAACTCGCCGCGCGCCGCTGCGCCGTGCTGGTCGCGCACCTCGACGCTGACCACGAAGGTGCCGAGCTGCCCCGGCGCCGGCGTCCACGCGAGTGTTGCGCCCGCAACGGTTTCGCCCGCCAGTTCGGCCGATGGCTCTTCGGTCACGGTGTAGGGGCGCGCCTTGGCGCGCCCGTGCCGCGCGGAGCGCGGCCCAGCCGGCGACGATCCCAGGCGCGCCGCCGGCGCGCCTACGGGCCGCCCAAGGGCGGCCCCTGCACCGGTTGGCGTGAGGGCCATGCCCTCGGGGCCGGAGAGCAGCGCGAAGGTGAGCGTGTCGAAGCCGTCGGGATCGGTGGCGGTGAGCTGGCGCGTGAACGGGGCACCGCTGGGAATGACCGCATCGGCGAGCGCGCCGAGCACCGGCGGCCGATTGCCCTGGACCACCGCGACCTCGAACGAGCGCTCGGCACCGAGGCCGCCGGGATCCGCCACCCGCACGCTGACCGGATGCGTGCCCATCTGATCCGCCAGCGGCGCGAAGCTGAAGATGCCCTGTGGATCGACCGCGGCGCCGGGCGGACCGGCGACCAGGCTGTAGGTCAGCGCGTCGAAGGGGTTGGGGTCGCTGCCGACCAGCTGCAGGCTGAGCGCGCTGCCGGCGGTGATCGTCTGGTCGTCGATCGGGTCGAGCGCCGGCGCGAAGTTCTCGGCGGCGAGGTCGATGTGGACCATGACCTCGTCGCTGCCGGCGAGCATCCCGTCGTTGGCGCTCAGCCGCACCGTGTACGAGCCGACCTGCGAGAATGTCGCCGCGGTGGTCGCGGCGCTCGGCGAGCCGAAGACGACCGTGCCCGGCCCGGCGACCTTCTCCCATTGGAGTGTCAACGTCGCGGGTGGGTTCGGCTTGCCATCGTCGGTGGCGCTGCCGGTGAGCGTCGGCGGCTGATCGATCGGCGCGATCACGTCGGCGCCGGCGTTCACTTGGGGCGCGTCGTTGCTCGGCGTGCTGGTGGGCGTCGCTCGCGCGGTCGCCGAGGGGCACGGCACCGGCGTCGCGGTCGGCGTGGGCTCCATCGGGCAGCCGAAGAGCGCATTGCTCACCCCGCTGATCAGCTCGTTGATCGCCGCCATGCCGTCGGCGTTGCTGTCGATCGCCAGGCATTCGGCGATCGGCGCGATGAGCAACGCGATGTTGACGCTGCGCACCAGCTCGTCGATGGTCACCTGGCGGTTGTCGTTGCAGTCGCCGACGCACACCGCCTGTGCGGCGACGGGATGTGCAAGGAGGAGCCCGGCGATGACGGTCGCGCAGAGCATCCTGCGCTGCCTGCCAACGAAAGCCGTCGGTGTCCCCCCAGGCATTGCCCTACAAGGTGTAGCGAGCCGGTACAGCGATTGTCCAGCGAATCTGCCTGAATGGGGGGAAGCTGGCAGGTTTTCGCCGAGCCTCGGGGTCGATCGCGACACAGCCGCCGTCACGCGCCGGGCATCATTTAACCAGTTGACTGCGCGGGCGAAGCCGCACTACGCTCCGGGCAACTTCAGCAAGGGGGGGAACAATGGCGTCGAGACTATTGGTTGTGGCCAGCGCGCTGGCCGTGCTGGTCGGGGGATTGTGTCCGGTGGCACATGCCGAGCGCGACCATCTGGTCGGCTACAAGGTGAAGGACATCGACAAGATCCAACCCGCCGGCACGCAGACATTGACCAATGCGTTCGGCAGCACGAGCTGCACGCTGAAGAAGGTCAAATTCCTCCTCGCGCCCAGCGAGAAGAACGTCGGCGATGACCCGCGCGGTGGAAAGGCGGCCAAGTACGTCTGCTGGAAGGCCAAGTGCGATGGCGCGCTGCCCCCGCCCCAGCCGATGAATGATCAGTTCGCCGTCCACACGCTGGAGACGAAGAAGACGCAGCTTGTCTGCGCTCCTGCCCTGGCGGAATGCGAGTCGGTTCTGGGCGGGTTCTGCTGGTTCCTCGGCCCGCTGGGCCAGGACTGCGACACCGTCTGTGACGACAACGACCGGACCTACGACGCGGCGACGGACACGTACGCCGGCAGCACCGGGTCGAACGCCAACTGCCAGGCGGTGCTGAACGACGTCGGTGTGGCCGGTGCGGTGGCCGACATCGGGGTCTGTGCCGGGGGCGGGCTCGGCTGTTACGCCGGCCCCGGGGGCACCCGCTGCCTCACCCCCCCAACGGTCTCGGGCGACAGCGATCCCGGCGCTGCGCGCCTCTGCGCCTGTCAGTAAGCTCCGCCGTACTCTTAGCCCGCTCCTTGGAGGGCCGCGCAAGCAGCTCCCTCCAAGGAGCGGGGACTTCATCCCAAAACCAACCCGTGGTGACAGGCCTCCGTGCCTGTCGGCGTGCGAAGCACGCCCGAGACCACAACGCTGGAGGCCGGGCGCGCTGCGCGCGCCGGCAGCCACGGAGGGCTGCCACCACGGGGAAAAAGCCTACACGCTGGGCGATTCGGCGCCTCGGCGCCGGTAGAGCCACAGCACCGCCACCAGTCCCGGCAGGACGAACGCCAGCACGATCGCGGGCGCGGTCACCAGCCAGTACCAGACTCGTCCACTCAGCGGACAGACCGTCACCGCTCGGGGAGCGCACGGGGCGGCGTCGAGCCACTCGGCCCCGACGGCGTTCCACGCAGCGTGCTGGGCGACCGCTACGCCAATCCCGAGCAAGGCTCCGGCGACACCCGCGCGAGCGCCGCGCTGCCGCGCCCACCCGATTCCCGCACCGGTGCCGGCGGTGAAGGTGGCGTGGGTCAGCCCACCGAGCGCGGCCCGCAGGTAGATGCTCTCGGCCAGCCCGGCCTCCCCGCGCGTAATCGCCGCGGCGGCGAAGTAGTAGAGATTCTCCGCCATCGTGAAACCGAAGCCGATCAGCAGGCCGTACACGATCCCGTCCGCGACGCCGCGGATCTCGCCCGGCCACACCAGCACGAGCGCGAGCAGCGCGGCTCCTTTGGCCGTCTCCTCGATCAGCGGCGCGCCGAGCACGGGAGTCCATGTCGCGGCGTGCTCGCCGAGCCAGCCGCGCAGCGCGACGTTCAGCGCCGCGGCAGCGGCCGGTGCCACCACCGCGCCCCACAGGAAGGCCGCCGCGAGCAGCCGGCGGGAAGCGTGCGCGCCGCGGTCGAGCGCGACGACGCCGGCCGCGCATGTGGCGGCGGGCACCAAGGCTGCCACGAACAGCAACGGCGGCGTCTCCGCCGCGATCCGCACGAGCCCGGCGAACAGCAACACGGCGGCCGCCAACCCCAGCCACGGACGCCAACGCGACGGGAAGCGGTGCCGAATGCGCCATGCCAGTCGGTCTGCCTGCCTGTGCTGCAGCATGCTCGCATCCCTCGCCCGCAGCTCCATTGCAGATGGCGGCGGGACCGACAACGGCAGAGATCGGAACATCGCGACGTCCGGATATCAACCCGCATTCGTATGTCGGAGCGCGCCGCCCGCTGCGAATCCGCAGTTGACTCCGCGGGCGACGGCGCACTACCTAGACGCTGAAGATGGCAGGGATAATCCGCTACGGCAGCTACGTTCCCTTCTTCCGTCTCCAGCGCGCCGCCATGGGTGCCGGCAAGGGTGAGCGGGCCGTCGCCAGCTTCGACGAAGACTCGGTCTCGATGGCCGTCGAGGCGGCGCGCGACGCCGTCCGCGGCGGCGTGCCGATCGACGCGATCCTCTTCGCCACCACCAGCCCCGCCTACGCCGAGAAGCTCGACAGCGCGACGATCCAGGCGGCGCTCGACCTGCCCGAGCAGATCGCCTCGCTCGGACTGGCCGGCTCCACCCGCATGGGGCTGGCGGCGCTGCTGGTCGGACTCGACCTCGCTGCCGCCGGACGCGCGGCATTGGTCTGCGCGAGCGACGTCGTCACCGGCCTGCCGGGCGGGTCGCGCGAGAGCCAGGGCGGCGACGGCGCCGTTGCGTTCGTCACCGGCGCGGATGCCGGCGCCATCGCCCGACTGATCGGCCGGGCCTCGATGACGATGGAGATCCTCGACGTCTGGCGCCTCCCCGAGGAGCGCTTCCCGAAACAGTGGGAGGAGCGCTTCATCGCGGAGACGATGGCGCCGGCCATCACCGACACGGCGCGGCGCGCGCTCGACGCCGCCGGAGTCGAGGCGTCGAGTCTGTCGACGGTGATTCTCGACGGGACCAACCCGCGCAGCCTGGCCGGATTGCCGAAGGCGCTCGGTCTCAAGCCGGAGCAAATCGCCGATCCGCTCGCCGCCACCGTGGGCCGCACCGGCGCGGCGCACGCCGGCCTGCTGCTGGCGCGCGCGCTCGACCAGGCAAAGCCGGGCGACCGCATCCTGGTGGTCTGCGAGGCCGACGGCGCCGACGCGCTCGTCTTCGAGGTCACCGGTGCGATCACCGACGCCAAGCCGGTGCGCAAGGTCGACCGCTGGATCGCGTCGAAGCGCAACGACCTCGGATACAACAACTATCTCAAATGGAGGGGCGTGCTGCCCTTCGAGCCGCCGCGCCGGCCCGATCCGGAACGGCCGGCGGCGCCGCCGATGCGGCGGCACGAGCGCTGGAAGCTCGCCTTCGTCGGTTCGCGCTGCACGCGCTGTCAGGCCGGACACCTGCCGCCGCAGCGGGTGTGCGTGAAGTGCGGCGCCGTCGACCAGATGCGCGCCGAGCGCTACGCCGACACCTCGTGCCGGATCGCCACCTACACGCTCGATCACCTCGCCTATTCGCTCCAGCCGCCGGTGGTCAACGCCTTCGTCGACTACGAAGGCGGCGGCCGCTTTCCCTGCGAGCTGACCGACGTCGACCCCGCATCGGTGGCGATCGGCAATCATCTCGAGATGACGTTCCGGCGCCTGTTCACGGCGCAGAGCGTGCACAACTACTTCTGGAAGGCCCGTCCCGGGCGCTAATTTGGAGGGCGGCGCGCCGTCGCCGCCGTGCCTGGGCTACGGAAATAGAGACCGACGTAAGGAGGCAACATGGCCAGCAACGGAATCAAGGACCGCGTCGCGATCGTGGGGATGGGCTGCACGCCGTTCGGCGAGCACTGGAACAAGGGAGCCGACGACCTCCTCGTCGACGCCGCCGGCGAGGCGTACCGCTCGGCCGGCGTGGATCCGGAGCAGGTCGACGCCTACTGGCTCGGCACGATGGGCAGCGGCGTATCGGGCCTGATGCTCTCCGAGGCGCTCAAGATCCCGTACAAGCCGGTGACCCGCTTGGAAAACATGTGCGCCACCGGCAGCGAGGCGATCCGCAACGCCGCCTACGCGGTAGCCAGCGGTGCCTACGATCTGGTGATGGCGATCGGGGTGGAGAAGCTGAAGGACTCCGGCTACTCCGGGCTGGTCGGATCGAATCCGCCCAACGACGGGACGAACTCGAGCATGACCGCGCCGGCGACCTTCTCCCTGCTCGCGCCCGCCTACGCCAAGAAGTACGGCGTCGACGAGGATCAGCTCAAGCAGGTGCTCGCCCGCATCGCCTGGAAGAACCACAAGAACGGCGCGAAGAACCCCAAGGCGCAGTTCCGCAAGGAGGTGCCGATCGAGACGATCTGCGGCTCGCCGTCGGTCGCCGGCATGCTCGGCATCTTCGACTGCTCCGGTGTCAGCGACGGCGCCGCGGCGGCGGTCCTCTGCCGCGCCGAGGACGCGCACAAGTACTCGCAGCAGCCGATCTTCATCAAAGCGCTCTCGTTCGCCGCCGGACCGGCGGCCGGCTACTATAGCCAGGAGTACGACTTCACCACCTTCCCCGAGGTGGTGGAGAGCTCACGCGACGCCTACAAGCAGGCCGGCGTCACCGACGCGCGCGCCGAGATCAGCATGGCCGAGGTGCACGACTGCTTCACCCCGACCGAGCTGGTACTCATGGAGGACATGGGCTTCTCGCCGCGCGGCACGGCCTGGAAGGACGTGCTCGACGGCCGCTTCGACGGCGACGGCCCGCAACCGGTGAACCCGGACGGCGGGTTGAAGAGCTTCGGCCACCCGATCGGCGCGAGCGGGCTGCGTATGATGTACGAGATGTGGCTGCAGCTGCGCGGCGAAGCCGGCGCGCGCCAGATCGATCACCCGAAGCTCGGGCTCACCCACAACCTCGGCGGCGCCCCCGGCCGCTGCGTGAGCTTCGTATCGATCGTCGGCGCGGGCTGATCAAGAACCACAGATGAACACAGATAGACCCATCTGTGTTCATCTGGGTTCCTCTGTGGTTCTGAGTCCGGCTACGGGCGCACTTCGTAGTACGCGTTGACCGGGTGCTCGATCTCGTGCCGCGCGAAGCGGGTGAAGCCGGCGCGGGCGGCCATCTCGCGCGCGACCGGCTCGCTGAATCCGAGCGTGCCGAGCCCGGCGCCGTCCGGATGCGAGAGCGACGACGAGAGGCAGCTCATCACCGAGAAGCCGTACATCATCGCGGCCATCGGATTGCCGGCGAGGTTCTCCTCGAAGCTGGGCTTGGCTTTGATGTCGACGATCAGCCAGGTGCCGTCCGGCTTCAACGCGCGGCGCACCGCCGCCATCACCTCGGCGGGGTGCGTCATGTCGTGCAGGCAGTCGAAGGCGGTGACGAAGTCGAAGCGCGGGTCCTGCGGCAGCGGATCGGTGCGGGCGTCGTGAAACGCCAGGTTGGCCAGACCCGCCTCGCGGCGGTGTTCCTCGGCACGTGCCAACGCGTGCACCGAGATGTCGTAGCCGTGGAACTGCGAGCGCGGATAGGCCTTGGCCATTTCCACGAGCGCGACGCCGGCACCGCAGCCGACGTCGGCCACCGTGGCACCCGCCGTCAGCTTCGCCGTCACCCCGTCGAGCTGCGGCAGCGCGATCGGCACCAGCATGGTGCGAAACCACGGAGCGAGCATCCCCTCGACGCCGCGCGCGCCCTCGGCGCCGAACGCATCGTACGGCAGGCCGACGCCGGTGCGGAACGAGTCGAGCAGCTGCTCGAGGACGCTCATCTGCTGCGGCAGCGCCGCGAACGCGCCGGCGGAAAAGGCGGGGCTCTGTTCGTTGGCGAGGACCAGCGCGGCGATCGGCGACATGCTGAAGCGGCCGTCGGCGTAGTCGAGCAGGCCGGCGGCTGCCTGACCGCGCAGCCACTCGCGCACCCAGCGCTCGTGCAACCCGGTGCGGCGCGCCAGCTCCTCACTGCCCACCGCACCGGCATCCTGCAGCGCGCGGTACAAGCCGAGGTGGTAGCCGAGATAGATCATCCCCGACACCGCCAAGCCGCTCAGGTTGCTGAAGACGCGGTGGGCGAACTCACGGATCGCCTCCGCGACATCGTTCCGCTCGGTCTCGGTCTTCACGTGCCTCTCCGTTTTGCGTGCCACGCTGGCGCCGCCGCCGCCTGCTGTCAACACGAGGTGACCCGCTCCGCCTTGCGTAGGGGCGACGCATGCGTCGCCCACGTGCGGCACCTCAGCCTCTCGGCGACATCATCATCGACGGCGACGATATCCTCGGGGACGGCGTCAATGTCGCCGCCCGGCTCGAGAGCAACGCGCCGCACCGCAGCGATACCGACCAGCTGGCAACCGATATCGCCTCGCTGCGCGCGGCCGGAGTGCGGGAGTGATCGCCGCTCAGACCTCCCGGTGCTCTATTGTTTCGGACCGATGAGGGGTCCGTCGCCGACCACGAAGTAGCCGGCCGGCGGCATGCCCTCGTTCGCCAGGCAGAAGGCTTGGGCGGCTGCCGCCTGCGCCTGCGCAGAGGCCAGGGCCTTCTTCGCGTGCGAGTGCGGGACGACGACGGTGCAACAATTGATCCCGCGGTTGCCCGAGGAGTCGGTCGCCTCGGCGAGGATGAGGTACACGCGCCCGTCACCGTTGCCTCGGCGTTCGGCGCGCAGGCGCAGGGATTCGATGGCGATGTCCTTGGCGTCGGGCGAGTGGTGCCCGTCGCCCGACTGCATCTCGTCGTCCTCGTCGCCGAACACGCTGATCGTCACCGGTAGCTCGCCTTCGCACAGGTCGCGCGCCCTGGATGCGAGCCCGACGTTGACCATGTTGTGATTGGTCTGTTGCAGGAGCGGGATGGCCACCGAGCAGCTCAGCACCGGTGGCATCGTGTCCTCGACGGTTGCGACCGTCGAATCCTCGTCCGCCTGCGCGAACGCATCGATCACCCGCAACACGTAGGTCAGCGACCCCAGTCCCTGGTTGACCTCCGACATCTCCTCGAAGCCAACCTCGGGGCCGGTGCGGCTGCCGAGCCGCCAGCTGTACAGCGTGATGTTCGAGTCCAGGTCGCTGCTTGCCGACGCGTCGAGCACCGGCCGCGCCGGGCATTCGACGGTTTGATCGTCTCCCGCATCGGCGGTCGGCGGTTGATTCACGATGCCGCCGGCGACGTTGAGGCTCAGGAGCAACTGGGAGCTCCCCACCTCGGAACAGGCGTCGTCCTCGGTGCAGTCCGAGTCGCTCGAGCAGCGGTTGCCGCCCTCCTCGCAGCGGGTGGTCTCGGGATCGGCGCTCCCCACCAGGGCGCCGCTCAGGCTGCACGTCGGCGCCATCGAGCCAAAGCCGACGTTGACGTTGATCAGGTCATCGTTCCTCGTCGCCAACGCCCGCTGCTCATCCTCCCGCACACCGCGGGCCGACAGGAAGCACGCTTCAGCGGCGAACGCCCCGGCACCGTTCGACGCGAGCTCGACGTCGGACCCGGCGAGACTCGTCCCCACCCCGGCGAGCTCCCGGAAGGTCTCCGAATCGAAGAGGCTCGAGAACGTGATCGAGCCGATATCCAGCCGATACTCCATTCCCACCGCGCAGGGCGCCCCCGGGCACGGATTACCGCGGAAGTGCAGCACGCCCGTAGCAGGCGGATCGGCGCCCTCACCGTCGATCTCGACGTGGGCCAGGCCGGCGACGGGGCATTCCGTGCGCCGCCCGAAGATCCCGAACGCGAGCGGTGAGTTGGCGACGCAGACCGGCGTGTCGGACCCTGCGTTGGTGGCGTCGAGGATCGGTGGCTCGGCGGCCGGATCGAAATCGGCACAGTCGCCGTCGACCGTGTTCTCGACGCACTCCGTGTCGCACGTGTCGCTGAATTTCTGGGAGCCCGCCTCGAACGTGCAGTTGCAGTCGGCGGGATAGCCGCATGCGCCGGCCAATCCGCTCAGTGTGGTTGCCACCCGACCGTTGCAGTCGGTGGTGAGGTCGAGGTCGCTCGGCTCCGTGCCGCCGGTGTTGGCGTTGTCACCCGCCAGCATGCAGATTGGAAGGTCCTGCGGACCCACCGCCAGCGGCGCGGGCTCTTCGTAGTCGACCACCAGCAACGGCGCGCTGAGGGGCTGTCCGTCGTAGGAGTGCGCACTGCGGTTGCCGACGCCGAGCGCGGGCGCGAACAACAGCACGAGCGCGTTGCCCGGAGCCCACCCGGGTCGGTCGACGATCTCCTGCAGGATCGGCTCCAGGTCGGCGGTTTGCTCGTTCAGGCCAGCGTTGTCTTGCGTCCACCCCGTCGGGTTCCAGTTCACCGAGGTGGTGGGCGAGCGTGCGCTGAGGTCGTTTGGAACGGCTGCGTCGAACGGCGCGGCGTCGTCCGCCGCTTCCCCGACGATTCCGAGCGTAAACACGACATTGTCGGAGCTCTGTGCGGTGAACTGCACGTAGGCGCTGAGAATGTTGGACCCCTGGGGGATGTCGACGTTCTGGAAGCGCAGGCCGACGACCTGCGCAGCCGGATTGTTCCCCAGGTCGAGCGCCAGGCCGACCAGGAACACGGCGCCGTTGCCGAGCGTCTCCTCGGCGTCATCGGCGCCGGTGACCACCTGCACCTCCCGGTGGCGCATGACGGGCTTGCAGTCGCAGGCGCACACATACGAGTTCGGATGGCTCCGCTCTGGAGGGCGCATGCAGTCCGGACCGCAGTTCGATCCGGCCGTGTCCAGCACGCACCCAGTGGTCAGCAACGGCAGCACCACCAGAGCGGCGGCGCAGGCGGCCTTTCGCATCATGATCACGCCTCCCTCAACGCCGAGCCCGCAGCTCGACGACGAATCGACCGACAACAATGCGATGGAGATCAAGCCCGCCCATACGCCCGGCTAGCCTGACGCGTCAATGAAATAAGGTGGCCCCCGTGTCGATATTTTGCTGCCGGCACATTTTAATGGCGGTCAGGGCCAGGCGCGCGCCACCATCTGCCCCGCCGCCCGCTGTCGCTCGATCTCGCCCTTGGTCTCCTCGAGCAGTGCGCGCCGGCCGGCGATCTCGCGCGCGCGCACGTCGCACGCGAGCAGCGCGTCGAGACGGGTCCCCTCCGCGTGCGCGCGCCGGTACGACCGCTCGGCACGACACAGCCAGCGCGCGGCGGCCGCGAGCCCACCGGGCGCAGCGGGCGGCGAGTCGAAACGCTGCCGCCGCGCCGGATCGACGACCGGCACG
>Ga0187893_10012290_pt1 | contig 12175 bp, 6 predicted proteins | sample MA1701074metaG_FD_139574 | JGI IMG/M metagenome (GOLD analysis project Ga0187893, IMG submission 139574) | White microbial mat communities from a basaltic lava cave in the Kipuka Kanohina Cave System on the Island of Hawaii, USA - MA170107-4 metaG ... | reverse complement strand
GATTGCCGGCAAGCCTTGTATGGGGGCGTGGATCGCTTATGGCCTGGGTAGCTTAAATCAAGATCTGCCTACGTTCGTGGTTCTGAATGCGAGCCACTCGCATCCTAAAGCCAACGTTCAGGCGATCTCTGCGCGCTTGTGGAGCGCCGGATTTCTGTCGGCGCAATATGCTGGCGTGGCGCTGCGCTCGGGAGGGGATCCGGTCCTTTACATCAACAATCCTGACGGAGTGCCACCGCAAATGCGACGCCGCATGCTGGATGCGCTAGGCGAGTTGAATCGAATCGAGCACGAGAAAATTCGTGACCCAGAAACGTTGGTCCGAATCTCTCAGTTCGAGATGGCGTTTCGCATGCAATCGTCGGTTCCTGAGCTGACTGATTTGTCCAAGGAACCGGAGAGTACCTACAAGCTCTATGGCGAGGATGCCCGCAAAGGCGGCACGTTCGCGCACAGCTGTTTAATGGCGCGGCGGCTGGTGGAGCGCGATGTGCGTTTTGTGCAGATTTACCACCGAGGCTGGGATGTTCACGGCAATCTGCCGGAGGTTCTCCCCAGCCAGTGCCGGGACGTCGATCAGGCTTGCTGGGCGCTGGTGCAGGACCTCAAGTCACGAGGACTGTTGGACAGCACCTTGGTCATTTGGGGCGGGGAATTCGGTCGAACGGTTTATTCTCAGGGCAAGCTCACCGCGACCGACCATGGCCGCGATCATCATCCGCGGTGCTTCAGCCTTTGGATGGCAGGGGGTGGTGTGAAGGGTGGAACTGTATTTGGTGAGACTGACGACTTTTCCTACAACATCGTCCGCGACCCCGTTCATGTGCGCGATTTTCAAGCGACCATTCTTAATTTGTTTGGCATCAACCACGAGAAGTTTACCTACAAATACCAAGGTCTGGACCAGCGTTTGACTGGAGTCGAGCCCGCCAGCCCGGTCAAGGCGCTTGTGACGTAGCGGTTCATTTTCCTGGTTCCGGATCAGCGATCTATCATTTCGAGTCGATTTTTCGCATCGCGATCTTTCGCAATGCTGCGCGAGTGCGCCATGAGGCGACGCCCAATGGGCGGGAGAGTTCCACTTCGGGCCGGATGCTGATCTTGCGGCCAGCCAGTTCCTGATCAATGATTTTGGCGCCGTCGATCCAGGCCTCAATTTTTTGCCGCGTTACTTTGAGCGTTACGGCGTACCACTTGTTAAGATCGAAGTTCATCAGTCGGGAGGTTTCGTTTTCGGAGGCGTCCAGCCCGTCTATGCTTGAAAGACCCACGACGGTTCCACCCCATCCACCCAGAATGAGTGAGCAAAACGAATCGTTGACTGGAAACGTCAGCCCACAGAAGAAATCACTACCTTCCTCACGCCTGGCTTCGAGCTTCACTTCGTAATCAACACCAGGCATTGCGCCCTTCCAGGTAATGCCAGTCAAGTCACTGCCGAACCCCAGCACGATCCTTCCCCCTTCGATTTCGACTTTGCCCTCTCCTCCAAAATTGGTTGCACTCCAACCTTCGAGAGTTTTGCCGTCGAATAGATCTCGCCATGCTTCACCATCGTTGGCTAAGAGAGGCGTGGCGATAAATGTCAAAAGCACAACCGAAGCAGGGGACAAACTCAGCATGGAGCGGACAAATGGGCGCCGTTGAGGAAAGCTCATGATTGAGGATCGATTCGGGGAAATGACTCATCGAGAAACCGGAACTCGATGAGCTTGGCGCATAGCTCCGGCCTTCCAGGCGCGAGCAACTTCAAAAAAATTCTGTTTCCCTAAGATTTCCTCTTGACGTCTTTCTCCAGGATGCGTAGGATTCGATTTCTTGAAATTGAAATTCATTTTCAAGATGAATAATCTTCACATGAATACAAAGACTTACCTTCTGCAACCGATGCTCAAGCGCCTTGCTTTGACCCTTTGGGCACCGTTGACCTGACCTGATCGAGTTGCTTGGAGAGTGCTAGCCAGTGAGCAAAAAATGCTGCAAGAGCTACAAGGAAGGCAAGGCATGCAGGAAGTGTCCTCGCTTTCGCGATTGGAATTATCTGATGAGTTGGAGTCCAGTAGAGTGCGAACCTCAAAAGGGCAGAAGGAGAGAATGTCTTGAATGCTCCCTTTCTTCTCCCGAGACTCCGCTGCGAGAACATCCCTTGATGCAGGATCCGCTGCCAATCCTCGAATTTGTTTGACGGTGGAGACCTTTGATTAAGAGGGCCTCGGGTGCGGACACATCCAAGGCCCATGCAGTCACCGACCCGGTCAGTCTAGAAACTTCGCGAGTGGCGTGCGGAGCCATCTTAGCACGCTTCCGCGACAATCGTATTTCTCGCCATGTTGACGCCGAAACTTTGCTAAGGAGGCTATATGCTCTGCCCCATCTTGAAAGTCCGAGTACTCCAACTCACTCCCTCAGGCGCTTTGAGTTCCTCACGAGAGTTGCTTGCGGCGGTTCCTTCCGGGTAACACACATTCTTGATCACAAATAGCTCAACAATCGATGGCGCCAGCCGCTGGCGGCGACCTGAGCATGCTCATTTGAACAGTTGATCGAACCCTGAGAACGAACGAAAGGAGAGAGTTTTCGTGAAGATTAAGATCAAGAGCAAAAAAACAAGGAAAGAAAGGCGAAGCTCGAATGGCCCGAAGTACTGGATGGCCATGGGTACATTGGCAGCTTATACCACTTTCAGCACCAAGACGACAGTGCTTGCGGAAGCACCGAAGGCTCGTGGCAACTCGAAAAGCGGCGACACGCAGACACAATCTCTGTCTGTCCGGCGCTTCGACATTCCGGCAGGCCCTCTCGATACGGTGGTGGGCGCGTTTGAGAGACTGGCGGATCTCCGCATCGTCTTTGCAAGCGACGACATTCGCAATATCGCCTCTCCGGGAGTTTCGGGGTTGTATACGGTCGAACAAGCACTGGAAAAGCTTCTAGGAGGCACAAGTGTGAGGTATCGCTTCACGGCTGGAGAAAGCGTGCTGTTCGAGCTGCGCGGGCCAGATTCTTCTGTCGAAGTGACCGAGAGAGCGCCATTGTCCTCACCGAAGTATACCGAGCCCCTGCGCGACATTCCCCAAACCATCACGGTCATCTCCAAATCTATGATCGAGGAACAAGGGGCCACGACACTGCGGGATGTTCTGCGCAACGTTCCTGGTTTGACCATGACGGCCGGGGAAGGAGGCACAGCCGCCGGTGACAATCTCACTCTCCGGGGCTTCAGCGCGCGTAATGACATCTTCGTTGACGGAGTGCGCGACATCAGTCCGCAATCGCGCGATCCCTTTAACCTGGAACAGGTTGAGGTTGTGAAAGGACCGGGATCTGCCTTTACGGGACGAGGTTCCACAGGAGGTTCCATCAACTTGGTAAGCAAGTGGCCAAGTCTCAATCGGATCTTCGGTGGCACACTCAACTTTGGCACCGACGGCACTAGACGAGTCAGCGCTGATGTGAACGTGCCGCTTAGGTTTCTCGGAGAGCATACGGCTTTCAGGCTGAACCTGTTAGCCCACGACTCCGGAGTTGCAGGCCGTGACGTCGTGAACAATCAACGTTGGGGTGCAGCCCCATCACTGGCTTTCGGACTTGGGACACCCACACGGCTTACTCTAGGTTATTTCAAACTGAAGCAAGACAATATTTCAGACTACGGGATTCCATGGGTGCCAGCCACCAACAATGCCCTGAGGGAATACCGCGATCAACCCGCTCCCGTGCCGCGCAACACTTTTTATGGCTTCAAATCCCGTGACTACGAGCGAATGGGTGCCGACATGGCGACCGTCAAGTTCGAGCACGATTTCAGCGACGCACTCCAAATACGCAACCAACTCCGCTACGGACGTTCGACGCGCGACTCGAATGCCACTCCGCCACGTTTCGCCAGCAACGATTCAACAGTGATCAATCGTGAATTGAGAGCTTGGACTACCGAAGATGGCATCTGGGACAATCAGAGCGATCTCCGGGCCAACTTTTCCACGGGACCGATCAAGCATGCCTTAATAGCCGGTGTGGCCTTCACAAACGAGAACAATATCCGTAAGACCCGCACCGCCCCTAATTCACCCACAACGCTGCTGAATCCCAATCCCAATGACATCTACACGGGTGTCATCACTACGAGTCCGCTCGTTGGAGATATCACCGGCAACACGCAAGCGCTGTACGCTTTCGATACTGTGAAGTTCGGAGAAAAGTTTGAAGTGAACGGCGGTATGCGCTGGGAGCGCTTCGATGTCGAAGGCGTCACCACCGCGCTGGCGCCCGTCGCGCGCGTGGACAAGATGAACAGCATGCGAGGTGCGGTGATCTTCAAACCAAAACAAAGCGGCAGCTTGTATGCGTCGTACGGAACCTCGTTGAATCCATCTCTCGAGGGATTGTCATACAACACCGCCAACACTGCGATTGAGCCTGAGAAAACTTATACCACCGAAGTTGGCACCAAATGGGACCTGATAGGAGCACGCCTGTCGGTCAATGGTGCGCTGTTCCGTGTCGAGAAGACGAATGCCAGAACTCCTGGCCTCCTGCCCGACGATCCACCGCAAGTGCTGCAAGGCAGGCAGCGAGTCTCGGGTGTTGAGTTGGGTGCCTCAGGCAGCTTCAGCCGATCCTGGAAGATCTTTGGAGCTTACACTTTGCTCGACAGCGAAATTGAGGAGTCAAACACTCCGGCGGAAGTCGGCAAGAGGATTCAAAACGCGCCGAGGAACTCGTTTAACGTCTGGTCAACCTATCAGTTCAAGAAGCTTACTGTCGGTGGAGGGCCCCGCTTTGTTGGCCGGCGGTTCGGCAACAACATCAACACTCGTCAAGTAGCGAGTTACTGGACGCTAGATGCTTTGGCTGCCTATCCCATTACGAGGAAACTCGATCTACGGCTCAACCTGTACAACGTCAACGACGCTTACTATTTCGACCGCCTGGGCGGTGGCCACCTCGTACCTGGTGCTGGCCGATCGGTGATGCTGAGCACCAACTTCCGGTTCTAGCAGCCTTTGCGAGAGCGTGCGGGAGTTGACCTTCGGCCGCGGTGGCGGCGTCAGTGAAACGCGCACGTCGAGATTCTTGGCTTGGCTGGTTCCCACATCCCTTGGACAGAAAGGAATGGAACAAAGGAAATGCTATTGCAGATTCCTGATGTGCTGACTCCCGAACAGGTTGTCCAGTGCCAGCAGATGCTGGACCAAGCCGAATGGATCGATGGCCGTGTCACGGCTGGATACCAATCGGCGCGCGCGAAAGACAACCTGCAACTGCCCGAAGATCATCCCGTGGCACGGCAACTGGGCGACTTGATACTCGCAGCACTTGAGAGGAGTTCTTTGTTTCTGGCGGCAGCGCTACCCCTACGTGTGTTTCCTCCGCTCTTTAACCGCTACCAAGGCGGGCAATCATTCGGCACACATGTTGACAACGCGATCCGTCAGGTCACTGGAACACCACATCGCCTCCGAACGGATCTCTCGGCCACGTTGTTCCTCACGAGTCCGGAAGAATACGACGGCGGCGAATTGCTGGTGGAAGACACTTACGGCACTCACGACGTCAAGCTGCCAGCGGGAAGCCTGGTCCTCTATCCGTCGACCAGTTTACACCACGTGCGCCCGGTAACCCGGGGGGCACGCGTGGCCTCGTTCTTCTGGATACAGAGTATGGTGCGCGACGACGGTCAGCGCACTCTGCTTTTTGATCTGGATATGGCGATTCAGCGCATCACTCAAGATGTGCCGGACCACCCTTCGACAGTGCAGCTGACGGGTATTTACCACAATCTTATTCGCCGTTGGGCGGACGTTTAGGTTTTTGGGATTTCCGGTTACTTCGGACTTTACCTGTCTGGTGTCGGAAGAAGCGCCAGTAGCCTCTCGCGTGTCCCAGTCAAGCGTGTCATCTCTTCTGGAGAGTAGCTCATGACCTTCCGCAAGATCCTATTTTGGTTTCATCTCTGTGCAGGCGTAGTTGCAGGCATTGTGGTTCTGATCATGTCAGTCACTGGTGCTCTGCTGATGTACGAAAAGCAGATGACGGCGTGGGCCGACCGTGGCTACCGTGTTGCACCACCTTCTTCAGGAGCACAGCGTTTGCCAGTGGAAACGCTGCTCGGCAAGGTCCGCGAGCAACGATCCGCGCTTCCTTCAACCTTCACGTTGCGCTCCGATCCTTCTGTGCCAGTGGCGCTCGGTTTCGGACGGGAGAGTATCGTTTACATCAATCCTTACACCGGGGAAATACTGGGAGAAGGAGCGAAAGGAATCCGAAGATTCTTTCACGTGGTGACGGATTGGCATCGTTGGCTTGGGGCACACGGTGAGAGCCGCAGCGTGGCGCGTGCTGTCACCGGCGCGTGCAACCTCGGGTTTCTTTTCCTGGTTGTTAGCGGCTTCTATATGTGGTGGCCAAAACAGTGGACGTGGCCCCAGCTCAGGAATGTGACTTGGTTCCGGCGTGGGTTACCGGGCAAGGCGCGAGATTTTAATTGGCACAACGTCATTGGGTTTTGGTCGGCGATACCCCTCTTCATCGTCGTGCTCTCGGCCACGGTGATCTCATATCCTTGGGCAAGCAACCTGGTCTATCGTCTGGTGGGAGAAGAGCCTCCGGCGCAAGGGGGTCAGGCTTCTGGTGGGGGCGGCCCGCAGCGGGTGCAGAGGCAACGCCTCGAAGGAGGCCAGTCGCGCAGCTCTGAGAGCGCGCATGGCGGCGCCGAGGTGCAGAGAGCAGAGAGACGATCAAGCGCTGGTGGCGAGTCCAGACCTCGCCGTGAAGCTCCCGGAGGATCAGTCGGTCTGCAGGCTCCACCACCGATGGACCTGAACTTGGAGGGCTTCGACGCGCTCTGGACCCGTGCAGAACAACAGGTCAGCGGTTGGCAAAGCATCAGCCTACGCCTGCCGTCTTCAGGGAATGCCCCGTTGGCCTTTACGATCGATCGAGGGAACGGAGGGCAGCCTCAGAAACGGGCACAGCTCACTCTGAACCGGGCAACTGGCGAAGTTATGCGCTGGGAGCCGTTCTCCAGCATGACCCCAGGCCGGAGGCTCCGCATGGTGTTGCGTTTTGCTCATACGGGGGAGGTGGTAGGTGTGGTTGGCCAAACGATTGCCGGAGTTGTGTCAGCAGGTGCGTCGGTGCTCGTGTACACAGGTCTTGCACTTTCATGGCGCCGCTTCCGTGCTTGGCAGGTGCGCAGGCGGTCAAAACAGACCCTCAAAGCCGTCACTGCAGCAGCAGAGGTCGTAGAAGTAGGAGTTGAGCCAATGCGGTAACAGTCGTGCCGAGGGAGGTCACGCTTCTTGGCATCCTAGAAACAAAGAAGGCCCCCAGCGTTCTAGCGCTGGAGGCCTGATGCATCTACCAGCCCGGTCAGTTCTGTCAACTTCGCGAGTGGCGTGCGAGAAGAATCCTAGCACGCCTTTCTAAGAAACGCTATTCCTCCGCTGCTTTCGCTGTTGGAGGCTGTGCTAAGGAGGCTTCTCATGAACACTCAAGGTGTCGTTCCATCAGTGCAGGGGCTGTACCAATCTCTCAGCGCGTATCCCGCCAAGCTTCTCCACGCAAGTAGCAACCGCAACCTGTTTCTCGTCATCACCCTCTGTGTGCTGTTGTTTTCCATGTCTCTCCTCGGAGCAGAAGGCAAGCTCACGGGCAGCGTCCAGGACACGACCGGAGCCTTGATTCCCGGAGCTCAGGTTGCGTTGCGGAATCTGAAGACCGGAATGGAGCGAGTCGCGACGACGGATTCCAACGGCAAGTACGGTTTTGCAGGCCTTGCTCATGACGAATATGAGCTGACCGCGTGCCACAACGGCTTCAGTTGTCAGGCGCGAGTGGTGGATGCCTCGTTGCCGGAGACTTCTATCGCGTTGCAACCTGCCGCTGCGGTGGAACGGATTACCGTCGTCTCCGGTTCACGCCAGGAAGAACTGCGCGAGAGCCTAAATACCCGTGTCGAGGTGGTTGACCGCGCTCGGATGCGTGATACGGGATATGAGACCGTTGGCGAGGTGCTGCGCGAAATGCCGGGCGTGGTCACGCGTCGTGGATCGGGAACTGCCGGAGCGGCGGGCGAACAGGTGCAAGGGATTGATTCGCGCCAGGTGCTCGTCCTGCTGGATGGCCAACCACTCATCAACGGTCGCGGTATCAAGAGCGGTGTCCTCAATCTAGACCGCCAGTCCGTGGGACGGCTGGACCGCGTGGAAGTTGTCAAAGGCGCGGCTTCGGCGCTTTACGGCTCTGATGCGATTGGTGGCGTGATCAATATGATCACTCGTGAGCCCACGGCGCCTTTAGAAGGTGCCGTGACGCTCTCCGGTGGTTCCTATGGGATGGTGGATGCGAGAGGCGAGGCGGGATTCGCGCACGACAGGCTTTCTGGATTCCTGTCCATCGAGCGTCACAAGAACAATGGCTTCGATATCACTCCGACAACCTTTGACACAACGGGTGCAGGGTTTCACCGCTACGACAGCTTGGTGAAGCTCAAGTACCAATTCAATCCCAGCTTCTCGATCGCAGCTCTCGCCAACGGATTCTGGAACCAGGCGCGAGGGAGATCAATCGGTGAATTGGGTCCGCAGCACAACATCACGGATGACCAGGCACAGAACTACGGGCTGACGGCAGACTGGACCATCAACGAGCGCACGGTGCTGCAAACTCGTGGCTACTTCGCCTGCTATGATGAGGTGAGTCTCAGCACGCTGACCTCCCCCAATGCTTTGCCACAACCGGGAAATCTGTACCAGCGGGTCGGAAAGGCAGACGCCACTCTGTCCCGTGTTCTGGGAGAGCATCAGTTTCTGCAAGCCGGTGGGGAGCTGTGGACAGATCGCTATCGCGGCTTGAACCGTATCCGCGATGATGCCGGAAACCGGGCTGACACCCAGGTCTTATGGGCGCAAGACCGTATCAACCTGGGGAGTCGGACCACGCTTACTCTGGGAGTCCGTTATGACAACCATTCGATCTTCGGTTCGGCGGTTTCGCCCAAAGCTGCCTTGAACGTGCGCGTTCTGAGTGGTCTGAGACTCAGGGCATCTTTTGGACGCGGCTTTCGTGCTCCCGACCTTGGCCAGCTCTACTATCGCTTTCTCAACCCGACGAATCTCTACCAGGTAATTGGCAATCCCAACTTGCGTCCGGAGCGCTCCAATTCCTGGCAGGCCGGCGGGGAGTATTCCTCGAGCGGCCAACGGCTTCGCGTGGGACTGAACCTGTTTCGCAATGATGTGACGAACTTGATTGACTCGGTCAACCTGGGCTCCATTACCAGTCCCGCACAACTGGCGGCGGTCATTCAACAGGAAGGAATCGATCCCAGCTTCAATCCGCAACTCAACCGCTTGCTGTTCTTGTACAAGAACGTGGCCCGCATCTTCACCCAGGGCATCGAACTGGACGCCGATGTCGCTTTGTCTCGGAACCTGCTGTTGGGTGGCGCTTACACCTACCTGGATGCCCGTGACAAAACGCAGCATTTGACGCTGCTAGGACGCCATCGTCATCAGGGTTTTGTGCGTCTGGGGTGGGCGCACCCGGCTTTTGGACTTCGCGCAAACCTGCGCGGCACACTCTACAGCTCATGGATTGCGACCCGATCCATTGTTGCCGGTGCAGCCCGAGACACGATTGCACCCAACTTTGGCTTGTGGGATGGCTATGTGGCCAAAAGACTCGTACGCGGCCTTGAGGTCTTTGGCGCAGTAGACAACTTTGCCGACAACCAGGATCCAAACACAGACGTCTTCACGGCCGCAAGTTCCCCGGCGGCTGTTTACAGGCCCGAGGTTGGCCGAACATTCCGCATTGGCGTCCGCTACAGCTTTGTGCGGGAAAAGTGAGGACCTCGCCGTCCTCGCTCACCCTTAACGGTAGTCGGCTGGCTGAAGAGCGCAACACGCTACCGAGTATTAGGAGCGTCAGCCCTGGCCTGACTGGGTTTTTCCTCTGCTATCCATCGATCTTCCAAGGAGGTCGTCATGTATCTTTCAAAGCAAAAACTGTTTGACTTTCTAAAAGCGTGCTTCCTTCCGCTGATCGTTTTTCTCGCTGTCCTAGTGCTGACCTTGTTCGGGCGCAGTCAGACACGCGCCCGTTCGGAGCCCGTTTTGATCGCTGCGCCGCTGCTTCCGCAGCCCATCGCCAGTTTTGGAGCAGCAGTCGCTGACCAGTGGCTCTACGTGTATGGTGGCCACACGGGAAAAACCCATCAGCATTCGATCGAGAACGTTTCGGGTGCCTTCTTCCGGTTGAACGTGGTCGATCAGAAAACCTGGGAACTGCTTCCTGGTGGGCCGCCGGTTCAGAGTGTCAGCTTGGTAGCCCACGGCGGGAAGATCTACCGGATTGGAGGCATGACGGTTCGAAACGCGCCTGGAGAGCCTGAAGACCTCTATTCACTGCCGGACGTCGCCCGGTATGATCCCGCAACGCGAAAGTGGGAAACACTCTCAGCGTTGCCGGAACCGCGTTCTTCGCATGACGCGGCACTATTGGAGGATAAGCTGTATGTTGCCGGAGGGTGGCAGCTGAAAGGGAAAGAGCAGCTATGGCACTCCAAAGCTTATGTGATGGATCTTAATGCGCCAGTTCTAGGTTGGGAGGCCATTGCTGTGCCGCCATTTCATCGCCGTGCTCTAGCCCTGGCTGCCACGAAAGGCAAGCTCTACGCAATCGGAGGTATGTCGAAGGATGGAGTTTCCCAACAGGTTGACATCTACGACCCGCAAACGAATCGCTGGTCGCGGGGGCCGGACTTACCAGGAAACGGCTTTGGTCCGGCTGCCGCGACCGCACAAAAAGATCTCTATGTCAGTGGGATGGAAGGCACCCTCTACCGCCTTAACCCTCCGGATAAGCGCTGGGAGCCTGTTCAGACTCTAAGCTTCCCCCGCTTCTTTCACCGGCTGGTGGCGCTAGGCGACACTCAACTGGCTGCTCTTGGCGGTGCCGCACCTGGCGGCCATCTTCGGAATATCGAAATGCTCGACGTTGGTCCAAGCCGGGCCACTCCCACGATCACTTCGTGGACTGTGCCGTTCCCGGGCGACGCGAAGAATCGCCAAACGGTGTTTCTCCATGAGAACAACCTGCTGGTGGTTGGAGGGAACAACAGCCTCGAGCAGCACGATTTCAACCCGGGCAACTTTGTCAATCAGGCGTTCAAGATCCATCTGGGAAGTTTGAGTGTGACTCGTCTGGCCGATCTGCCGGTGAACCGCCAGTCATTGGAAACGGTGGTGGCCGGCGGCAAGACGCCAATGGCTTATGTTGTTGGCGGCTTCGGACACGATGGAGAGAAGGCTCGTTCGTTCGCCGACGTGTTTCGCTACGATCTTGAAAAAGACAGGTGGGAAAAGCCGACTATCAACCTTCCGAGTCCGCGCCCCCAGTTTGGCCTGGTAGAGCGCAACGGCGAGCTTTGGATCTTTGGTGGCCTTGACTACGACCCAAGACGTGGGAAGGATGCCTTCCAGCATCCCCTTGAAATTCTCACCTGGAAGATGCAGGATGCCCAAGCCACCTTTGTGGTGTCCCCTAATCGCCTCCCGCGTCCACGCCGCGCTTTTGGTGGGGCATTGCTAGGAAACCGCTACTATTTGGTTGGTGGGATGCAAGACAACTCTCAACTGGTACAGGAATGTGAAGTCTTTAACTTCATCTCAGGCCAGTGGGAAACTATTCCTGCTCCGAAGCAGCCGCGTATTTCGCCGCAGCTCGTCGCGTTGAACGGCAAACTCTATCTGACGGGTGGTTCATCACCCAATGCCAATAGCCAATTTCAACCGAATCCGTCCATTGAGGTCTTCGACCCGGCAGCACGCACCTGGTCTGTGCTCGTTGAAAGGATTCCCATTTCTGCGAGTCATCTCCAGGTGCTGCCGTTGCGCGATCGGTTGTTGCTCTATTCAGCCAATAGCAAAGGTTCCAAGTCCATCCGAATCCTGCTGATTGATCCCGGCGTGACTCAATCCGGGGGACCAACCGGAGACCGGCTGGAGAACAATCCTTCGTCTGCCAAGTTCATTTCTGGTCAGGAGCGAATGCCGACTCCGGCGTTTCCGAATCCTCTCCATTCAAAGGAGAACGATAACCATGGACAAGCCACAGTGGATGCTGGCCAGAAAAGAGCATTTCGGTTCGGTCTATCAATGTGACTGCG
>Ga0187893_10012289_pt1 | contig 12176 bp, 9 predicted proteins | sample MA1701074metaG_FD_139574 | JGI IMG/M metagenome (GOLD analysis project Ga0187893, IMG submission 139574) | White microbial mat communities from a basaltic lava cave in the Kipuka Kanohina Cave System on the Island of Hawaii, USA - MA170107-4 metaG ... | reverse complement strand
GGCGCGCGGCGACCCGTACGTGAACCACAGCGTGATGGCGAGCGGCAGGATCGGCATCAGCCCGACGAGCCGCCACGGCACGCGCCGGCCGAGAAAGCTCAGCGTCCCGATCAGGATCAGCAGATGCCCCCAGGCGATCGGTACGTTGAACAGCAGCGACGCGATGCGCCAGTCGGAGATCGGCAGGAGAGCGCTGGCGAACGTGAACGCCGCCGCGAGATACCCGACCGACCACCAGCCCAGGCCGTTCACCGACGAAGTCCGCGCGAGCGAGGCGAGAATCGACGCGGTGACGAGCGAGGCCACGGCGCACACCAGGACCAGGGTTCGTTCGTCGATGAACACAGTCTCGAACCTCATTCTAGGCTCGGGACAGCGCCGCAGGCCGTTAACTCCGCCCCTGAGGGCTGATCGGCCATCGAGCAGGACTTGCCGGCCGCGGCGGACCGATGTCTCTTCGCGCGTTTGCCTTCGCGACTGGGTTCAAGCGGGTACATCGTCGGAGCCTTTGCCCGAGAGAAGGGCGAGCCTGACATCGACAAGTTCACGCTGACGTTGAGAAAGGACTCGAGCAGCATACCCTTCAGCCTCTGACGCCCGCTAAGCGCGGGATGCGTTGCGCCGCGTCAGGCCCTCGATGCCGTCATCTCTACAGCCCGTCGGTCCAGTGCGACTAAGTGCGAGCCTGGGCGCGAAACGGTCACGATCTCGCCGCTCGCTCCATAAAATGATAAAATCATATGCGTTGCCTCGCTTGGCTGGCTGCCTCGAGTGACTCGTCACGGTTCTCGACGAGGGGCTCCACCGCGTCAAGGCGGATCCGACCCACGTCGAGCAGGTCCTGATGAACCTGGCGGTCAACGCGCGGGATGCGATGAGCGGGGGCGGCCGGCTTATCTTCGAAACGACGAATGTCGAGTTGGACGAGACCTATGTGATCTCGCATCCGGACACCAAGCCCGGGCGCTACGCGCTGCTGACGGTCAGCGACACCGGCCACGGCATGGATGCCGAAACGATGTCCCACATATTCGAGCCTTTCTTCACTACGAAGGAACGAGGCAAGGGCACCGGCCTGGGCCTGGCGACCGTTTACGGGATCGTGCGGCAGAGCGGCGGCCACCTCGCTGTCTACAGCGAACCCGGCCGGGGCACGACGTTCAAGATCTACCTTCCGCGCACCGAGCAAGAAGCAACCGCGGCCGCCGCCCCGGAGGCTCCCGAGGTGGAGGTTCGCGCCTGGGAGACCGTGGCGCTGGTCGAGGACGAGCCCGCTCTGCGGGCGGTGATTCACGACCTGCTCGAGGAAGGCGGGTACACGGTGATCGACGGCCCAACCCCGGAGGCCTCGCTCCTGGCGGCCGAAGCCCACCCGGGCCCGATTCATCTCCTGCTGACCGATCTGGTGATGCCGCGGATGAGCGGGCGCGAGGCAGCCGATCGCTTGAGGGCCGCGCATCCGGAAGTCAGAGTCGTGTACAGGTCGGGCGACACGAACATGGCCGCCGAGCACCAGGGTCTCCCCGAGCGCCAGGCGTTTCTCCAAAAGCCGTTCAGCCTGGGCGTGCTGTTGCGCAAGCTGCGCGAAGTGCTGGACTCTCCTCGATAGATCGGCACGGAGGAGCCATGGACACGCCCATCTCGACGCGGCTACCAGGGCTCGCGCTACTGTGCCGCGCACGCGCGCGCCTGTGTGCCGTGCCAATCGAGCATCTCGCGGAAACGATGCGGCCCTTGCCGGTCGCGCCGTTCGCCGGCGCGCCGTCCTTCGTGTGCGGGCTCTCCCTGATTCGCGGGACGCCGACGCCCGTCGTGGACGTGGGCGCCCTGCTCGGCGACGGCGAACCGCCTCGTGCCGCCCGATTCGTCAGCGTGAGGACCGGGCAACGGCACGTGGCCCTCGCGGTCGAGGGCGTGCTGGGCATCCGGGAGCTCGCGGCGGAATCGCTCAGCGAGCTTCCGCCGCTACTGGGGGACGTGGGGCGAGCGGCGGTCGCCCACATCGGGGCCCTCGACGCGGAGCTGTTGGTCGTGCTGGAGGCGGCGCGGCTCGTGCCCGAGTCCCTGTGGCGAATGCTCGAAGGCGGTGACGAGGAATGAGGGCCGCCCCCCGCCCTGCGGACATCGAGCGCTTCAGAAGCCTCCTCGCTCGCCGCTTCGGCCTGCACTTCGAGGATTCCCGGCTGAGCCAGGTGGCGGAGGCGCTGGTCGCGCGGCTGGAAGCCGTGCGAGAGCCGCCGGCGCTCTACCTGGCCCGCCTCGAGGCCGCCGAGGTTCTCTCCGAAGAGATTCGCGCGCTCGCCGGCGAGCTGACGGTGCCTGAGACCTATTTCTTCCGCAACATCGACCAGTTCCAGGCCTGCCTGGAGCTGGCCCTTCCGGATCGGATCCGCGCGCAATCGCCGCGCCGCCGGCTGCGGATCCTGTCCGCCGGGTGTGCCTCCGGCGAGGAGGCCTACACCCTCGCCATCCTGGCTTGGAATCTTCCGGCGCTGGCGGGGTGGGACGTCTCGATCCGGGGCGTCGACCTGAGCGTCACCATGCTCGAGAGGGCCAAGCGGGCGCGCTACTCAGCATGGTCCCTGCGCGAGACTCCGGCCGAGGTGCAGGCGCGCTGCTTCCGGGTGGATGGACGCGAATACGTCCTCGATGACGCCATCCGGGCGCTGGTGGACTTCGAAGAGACCAATCTGGCTGACGATTGTGCCTCGCTCTGGCAGGCCGAGGCATTCGACGTCGTGTTCTGTCGCAACGTCATCATGTATTTCACGCCCGAAGCGGCCCGCTCCGCGATCGCGCGCCTCTCGCGGATTCTGGCTCCCGAGGGCTACTTGTTCCTGGGGCACGCCGAGACGCTCCGCGGCCTCACGCGGGATTTCCACCTGCGACACACGCACCGCACCTTTTACTACCAGCGACGAGAGGCGTCGGAGACGGCGTGCACGGCCCCCACGACCCTGGAGCCGAGCCAGCGGCGGGCGTTCGGCCCACCACTGCCCGCGCCGAGCCCAGACGACTCTTGGGTCGAGACCATCAGGCGCGCCTCGGAACGCATCCAGTCGCTCGCGAGCACGCGGGGCGCCGTGCCGGCGGCCACGGCCGTCTCCCACGCTTCCGCGGAGAGTCACGCCTCGCACGTGGTCCGGGCCATCGAGCTGCTCAGGGAGGAACGCTTCTCGGAGGCCCAGGCGACCCTGAGCAGCCTTCCGGCCGACTCCGGAAGCGACCCCGACGTGCTCCTGCTACGGGCCGTCCTTCTCTCCCACGGCGGTGACCTCGCCATGGCGGAAGTGATCTGCCGGCAGTTGCTCGCGCGGGACGAGATGAACGCGGGAGCGCACTACCTCATGGCGCTGTGCTGCGAGCATGCGGGCGACCGCGGCGGCGCCGCCGAACACGATCAGCTCGCGGCCTATCTCGATTCCGCCTTCGCGATGCCCCGCTTGCATCTGGGGCTGCTGGCCCGCCGCGCCGGAGACCAGAGCGCGGCCCGCCAGGAGCTGCAGCAGGCGCTCGCCCTGCTCGAGCGCGAGGACGCCTCGCGCCTCTTGCTCTTCGGCGGAGGATTCAGCCGCGAGGCGCTGATCGCGCTCGCCAAGGCCGAGTTCGTGTCCTGCGGAGGCACGCCGTGACACGAGAGGGTGCGACGCTGACCGGTCGCGCCGCGGAGCTGCGTCGCGCGTTCGATCAGAGCTTCGCGGAGCCGCGCCGCCAGATCGTCGATGACGTGGAGGCGCTGCTGGGCCTTCGACAGGGCGACGAGGCCTACGCCGTTCGCTTGAACGAGGTCGCCGGACTCTTCGTGGACAGGAAGATCGTCCCTGTTCCGAGCCCGATGCCCGGACTGCTCGGGCTCGCCGGGCTCCGAGCCGGACTCGTTCCGGTCTACAGCCTGGGCGCACTGCTGGAACGCCCTTCGGGCCAGGTGCCGCCGCGCTGGCTCCTTCTCGCGGGCTCCTCCGAACCGATCGGCCTCGCGTTCGACCAGTTCGACGGCCATCTCCACGTCCCCCGCTCCGGGCTGCTGCCCTCCCAGAGCGCCCCGCGCCCGCACGTCGTCGAGGCGGCGCGCGGCGCGGACGCCATCCGCGGCGTCGTCAGCATCCGCTCGATCGTGAAAGCGATCAAGGAGCGGACCGGTGTCTTCGCGACGATGAAGGAGCAATGACATGTGGACATTCGGAAGAAGAATCGCGGCCGGTTTCGCCCTCTCGTTCGCGCTCCTGCTGCTGATCGGCACAGTGGCGTACCGCGGCATCAACTCCCTGACCGGCACCAGTTACGCGGTCGCGCACACGCATCTTGTCCTTGAGGACATCTCGAACCTGCTCGGCCTCCTGACGGATGCAGAGACCGGCCAACGCGGCTTCCTCATCACGGGCGATGAGGCGTATCTCGAGCCCTTTGCGGACGGCGTCGCTGGAATCCCCAGTGTCGTGAAGGACCTTCGTCGACTGACGATTGACAACCCCAACCAGCAAAAGCGGATCGACGAGGCCGAGCCCGTCATTGCCGACAGGCTGTCTGTTCTCAGACGCATCATCGAAATACGCAAGACCACCAGCGGGGAGCAAGCCGCGAAGGTCATGCAGCAGGGAGAGGGCAAGCAGTTGATGGACAACCTCCGGCGCATCTTGGCGCAGATGGAGCGCGAGGAGCGAGACCTCCTGAAGAGACGGGCCGAGGACGTGGAGGCGGCCGCGGGGGGCGCGAAATCGACCATCCTGTTCGGCACGCTGGCGTGCGTGCTCCTGGTGACGGCTGCTGGCGTCTTCCTCACGCGCTCGCTGGCGAGCCAGATCGGTTCGGCGGTGCAGCACGTCCAGAGCTCCTCGGCCGAGCTTCAAGCCGCGGCCAACCAGCAGGCGACCGGGGCCAAGGAACAAGCCACCGCCATGAACGAAATAGGGACCACCATCAGCGAGCTGCTGACCACCTCGCGACAGATCGCCGAGAGCGCGCAACGCGTGGCAGACATCGCCTCGGAGACCGCTTCGGCAGCCCGGAACGGCGACCAGACGGTGCTGAAGACGCAAGACTCGGTCGGCGCCATCAGGCGGCAGGTCGACGTCATCGTGTCGCACATGGTCGAGCTCGGCAAGAAGTCGCAGCAGATCGGAGGCGTCCTCGAGATCATCAACGAGCTGGCCGAGCAGACCAACATCCTGGCCATCAACGCGACGATCGAAGCCTCGGGAGCCGGCGAAGCGGGCAAGCGCTTCGCGGTCGTCGCCGACGAGATCCGCAAGCTCGCGGATCGCGTGGGCGGCTCGACGAAGGAGATCCGCGGTCTCGTGGACGATGTTCGTGCCGCGGTGAACACGACCGTGATGGCCACGGAGGGTGGTTCGAAGGCGGTCGACGCGGGGACGCGGCAGTTCGGCGAAGTGGCGACGTCGTTCAGGCAGATCGCGGGCCTGGTGACGACCACCACCGAGGCCGCGAAGGAAATCGAGCTGAGCACCAAGCAGCAGGCGACCGCCGTCGAACAGGTCACGATCGCCATCGCGAACGTCTCCCAGGCCGCCAAGGAGACCGAAGCCAGCTCCAGCCAGACGCTGCAGACGTCGTCTCAGCTCACCAGCCTTTCGAGAGAGTTGGCGCGGGTGATCCAGCCCCAGCAGGGCGCCTAGGCGTGGCGAACGATCCCTACAAGTACTTCCGCGTCGAGGCCCGCGAGCTGCTGGAGCACCTCGGCAAGGGCATCCTCGAGCTCGAAGGCGAGAGCTGCGGGACCGAGCTGGTTCCACGCCTGCTGCGGCTGGCCCACACGCTGAAGGGCGCCGCGCGAGTGGTCAAGCAGAAGGAGATCGCCGACCTCGCCCACGAAGTCGAGGAACGCCTTGCACCGTTCCGGCAGGGGGCGGCCGCGATGCCGCGGGAGCGGCTTGGCGACGTGCTCAAGCTGCTCGACGCGGCCGGCGCCAGGGTCGGAGCGCTCACGCCGCCCGCGGAGTCGGTTGGGGCGCCCGCGGCGCACTCGGCCGTGGAGGAGCCTTTCCGCACGCTGCGCACGGATGTCGCCGAGATGGACGGACTGCTCGGCGGAATCGCCGAGGCGCAGGCCGGGCTCGCCTCGCTGCGCCGGAGCCTCGGCTCGATCGAGAGGGCCGGCAGGAGCGCGAGTCCGGCGGCCGAACTTCGAGGCCTCGTGGCCGAAGGCGCGCGTGGCCTGAGCCGCGGCCTGGATCGCGTCGAGGGCGAGCTGAGTCAGGTGCGCGCCGCCGGCGAACGCCTCAGGCTTCTCCCGGCAGGGACGCTCTTCAATCCTCTCGAGCGGGCCGTGCGCGATGCGGCCCAGGCGCTCGGCAAGCGCGCGGCCTTCAAGGGGGACGGGGGAGAGATCCGGCTCGACGGCCACGTTCTGGGGGCCCTCCAGGCGGCGCTCGTGCAGGTGGTTCGAAACGCGGTCGCCCACGGCCTCGAAGCGCCGAGCGACCGTGTGGCGGCGGGCAAGCCGGCCGAGGGCACGGTGGCCATCGAGGTGGCGCGGCGAGGCGACCGCATCGCCTTCGTCTGCCGGGACGATGGCCGCGGCGTCGATCTCGATGCCGTGAGACGCGCCCTCCAGCGCAAGGGTCTCCTGTCGCCGGAGGCCCATGGGTCGGACCCCGAAGCGCTCCTGCGCGTCCTGCTGGAGGGAGGCATCACCACTTCGAGCAGGGTCACGGAGGTATCGGGGCGGGGCATCGGCCTGGACGTGGTGCGCAGTGTCATCTCCGGCCTGGGGGGTCGAACGACAGTTAGGACGCGACGCGGCGAAGGCACCACTCTCGAGCTCGTCGTGCCCGTGTCCCTCTCCTCGCTCGAGGCCCTCCTCGTCGGAGCCTCGGAAGCCACCGCGGCGATCCCCTTGCGAGCGGTCCGCCAGACCGTGCGAGTCCCCAGGAAGGACAGCGACGCAGCTCGGTCGATCGTGTTCGAGGGCAGGCTCATCCCGTTCCTGCCCCTGGCGCGCGCTCTCGGAGCACCCGCCTCCCCGGGTCCTGGACTGCAGGCGTGGTCTGCCGTCGTCGTCGCCGCGGAAACGGGCGTGGCGGCTGTGGGCGTCGACCGGCTGCTCGGCAGCGCGAACATCCTGGTCCGACCGCTTCCGGCGCTCGCGCCCGCGAGCCTCGTCGTGGGGGGCGCCTCGCTCGACGCCGAAGGAAACCCGCTTCTGGTTCTCGACCCGGAGGGCCTGGTGGTCGCCGTCCGCGCCGCGCCCCATCACGATCCACCCGCCGTGGCCGGCATTGCTCCGGTCCTCATCGTCGACGACTCGCTGACCACGCGGATGCTGGAGCAGAGCATCCTCGAGTCGGCTGGCTTTGCCGTCGACACCGCGAGCTCGGGAGAGGAAGCCCTGGAGAAGGCGCACCGGCAGCGGCACAGCCTCTTCCTGGTGGACGTCGAGATGCCCGGCATGGACGGGTTCGCCCTTCTGGAGCACCTGCAATCGGACGCCGCGCTACGGGCGACCCCGGCGATCCTGGTGACCTCCCGTAGCTCGCCCGAGGACCGCAGTCGCGGCGCCCGGCTGGGCGCGCGGGCGTACATCGTCAAGAGCGATTTCGATCAAGTGGACCTTCTCGGCAGGATCAGGAGCCTCGTGGGTTGACGATGGGAAGGCTTCGCGTGCTCGTCGTCGAGGACTCCGTCACCGTCCGGGCACGCCTGAGCGAGGTGCTCCGCGCCGACCCTGAGATCGAGGTCGTCGGTGAAGCCGAAGATGGCAAGCAGGCGATCGAGCTGTGCCAGAGCCTCCGCCCTGACGTCGTCACCTTGGACATGATGTTGCCGATCATGTCCGGGCTGGCCGCCACCGAATACATCATGGCGCACTGCCCGACGCCCATCCTGATCGTCTCGTCGTCGACGAACCGCGGCGAGCTGTTCAGGACCTACGACGCGCTCGCGGCCGGCGCCTTGGACGTCCTCGAGAAACCGCGGGGCGACGAGACCGACGACGGCTGGGAACAAAGACTCCGCGCGGCCGTGAACCTGGTCTCCCGGATCAAGGTGATCACCCATCCCCGGGCTCGGCTGCGGGAGCTCGGAAGCGTGGCTCGCGTCTCCCCGTCCCAGGTGGGCCGCGCGCCGGGGCGCGAGCGCAGAGCCGTGGGGCTCGGCGCGTCGACGGGCGGACCCGGAGCCGTCGTCGAGGTGTTGCGCGCCCTGCCGGCGCCGTTCCCGCTGCCGGTGTTCCTCGTCATCCACATCGGCGAGCCTTTCGGGACCGCGTTCGCCGACTGGCTGGACGGCCAGACGGCCCACCGCGTGGGCTACGCGAGCGACGGCGAGCCGATTCCTTCCGGAGGGCGCGTGGTCATGGCCCCACCGGACCGGCACCTGGTCGTACGCGGCGGAAGGTTGTGGCTCACGAGCGAACCGGAACGCCACGCGTGCCGGCCCTCGGTCGACGTGCTCTTCGAGTCGCTGGCGCGCGAGTACGGCGCCGGAGTCACGGCGGCGCTGCTCACCGGGATGGGACGCGACGGCGCCGCCGGGCTCTTGGCGATCCGCCGCAGCGGGGGCGCCACGATCGCGCAGGACGAGGCCACGTCGGTCGTCTACGGAATGCCCCGCGAGGCGGTCCTGGTCGGCGCCGCGGCGCGCATCCTCGCGCTCTCCGACATCGGATCGGCGATCGCGGCAGGGCTGGGAGGTTCGAAGTGACGGCAAATCACGCCGTGCTCATCGTCGACGACAGTCTGACCGTCCGCATGGACCTGGCGCAGGCATTGAGCGCGGCCGGCTTCAGGCCCGTCCCCTGCGGAACGGCTCAGGAGGCGCGCGAGGCGCTCGCCGCCAATGCCGTCAGCCTGATCGTGCTCGACGTGCTTCTCCCCGATGCCGACGGGATCGAGTTCTTGAGGGAGCTGCGCGAAGGCCTGGGGGCGACCGCCCCTGTCTTGATACTGTCGACGGAAGCGGAGGTCAAGGACCGGATTCGAGGACTCAGGACCGGGGCCGACGAGTTCGTCGGCAAGCCCTACGAGACGAGCTACATCGTCGCGAAGGCGCGCGACCTCATCGCGAGAGGCCAGCCCGGCGCGGCGGCCGGCAGCACGACCGTGCTCGTGATCGACGACAGCGCCACGTTCCGCGAACAGCTGCGTACGAGCCTGCAGGCCGCGGGCCATGAGGTGCTGACGGCGGCGACCGGAGAGGAGGGCTTGCGGACGGCGGCGGCGAGCCGCCCCGCGGCCATCCTGGTCGACGGCGTGCTGCCCGGCATCGACGGAGCGACCGTGGTGCGGAGGATCAGGCTCGACGCGGCTCTACGGCACACCCCCTGCCTGCTGCTCACGGCATCCGAGGGACCGGGCGCCGAGCTGCGGGCGCTCGACGCCGGCGCGGACGCTTTCGTCCGCAAGGAAGAGGAGCTAAACGTCATTCTCGCGCGACTCGCCAGCATGTTGCGCGGCTCGACGGCGGTGGACAGAGGACGGACGGCCAGCCTCCTGGCGCCGAAGAGGATCCTCGCGGTCGACGACAGCGTGACCTATCTAGAGGAATTGGGCGCCGTCCTGCGCGAGGCCGACTACGATGTCGTGCTGGCGCGCTCCGGAGAGGAGGCGCTGGAACTGCTCTCCGTTCAACCGGTCGATTGCATCCTGCTGGACCTGCTGATGCCGGGGCTGAGCGGGCAGGAGACGTGCCGCCTGATCAAGGCTGCGCCCGTGATCCGTGACGTGCCGCTGATCCTCCTCACCGCGCTCGAGGACCGGAGCGCCATGATCGAAGGCCTCGCGACAGGCGCGGACGACTACATCTCGAAGTCGAGCGAGTTCGAAGTGCTGAAGGCGCGGGTGTCCGCGCAAATCCGGCGCAGGCAGTTCGAAGACGAGACTCGGCGCATCCGGGCCGAGCTCTTCGAGAGAGAGATCGAAGCCACGGAAGCCCGCGCGGCCCGCGAGGTTGCCGAGAGCCGCGCAGTCCTTGTGGCCGAGCTGGAGCGCAAGAACAAGGAGCTCGAAGCCTTCAGCTACTCGGTGTCCCACGACCTGCGGGCGCCGCTCCGCAGCATCGACGGATTCAGCCATGCGCTGCTTCAGGACTACTCGCGCGTCCTGGACGCGAAGGGGCTCGACTATCTCTCCCGCGTGCGCGCCTCCGCCCGGCGGATGGGGGAGCTGATCGACGATCTCCTCGAGCTGTCGCGAGTCGGGCGTGCCGAGCTGCTGCGTAGTCCGGTTGATCTCTCCGCCGTGGCGCGAACGGTCCTGAGCGATCTCGCCAAGCGGGAGCCGGAGCGCAGCGTCGAGGTGGTCGTCGCCGACAGCCAGCCCGCCGAGGCGGACGGCCGGCTGTTGCGCGCGGTCCTCGAGAACCTGCTGGGCAACGCTTGGAAGTTCACCGCGAAAACCGCGGCCGCGCGGATCGAGTTCCGATGCACGCACGCCGCCGGCGGCGAGACGGTCTATTCGGTCCGCGACAACGGAGCCGGCTTCAGCATGGAGTATGCGGCCAAGCTCTTCCGGCCCTTCCAGCGCCTGCACAGCGAGGCCGACTTTCCAGGAACGGGAATCGGCCTCGCGACGGTGCATCGCATCATCGACCGGCACGGCGGTCGCGTCTGGGCCGAGAGCAGCGCCGGCGCAGGCGCGACGATACTCTTCACGCTTCCGCTCACGAGGCCAGGGGGTGCCCCGTGACCCGCGGCCACATCATCCTCCTCGTCGAGGACAATCCGGACGACGTCGCGCTCACGCTGCGCGCCTTCGAGAGAAGCGGCGTGCCGAACGAGATCGTCGTGATCCAGGACGGGCAGGAGGCTCTGGACTACCTCTTTGCCACCGGCGTCCACGCCCGACGGGACGTCGCCATCGTGCCCGAGGTCGTCCTGCTCGACCTGAAGCTCCCGAAGGTCAACGGCCTGGAGGTCCTGCGACAGCTCCGGGGCGACCCTCGCACACGACGGCTTCCGGTCGTGATCTTGACGTCCAGCAAGGAGGAAAGCGACCTGATCTCGACCTACGATCTCGGCGCGAACAGTTTCGTCCGGAAGCCCGTCGACTTCGACCAGTTCCTCGATGCGGCGCGGCAATTGGGGCTCTACTGGCTCATCCTCAATGAAGGCCCTCCGCTCGGCAGGGCGCCTCAGACGGGCTGAAGGCTCGTTCAGCCCCCTCTGAAGCCGTCGCCCCCGCGCGCTCGTCCAGGATCTCGCGCAGCTTGAATTTGTTTATAGGCCATTCCTTCCCGCAGCCATGACGGGGACGCCGTGATCGGGGCCTCTGCAGGCGTTGCTGAGGGGGTGCGAAGCATCGGCGCAGTCCTCAACCTTCCCCTCGAGCGTCCACGTGAGCCGGCGGTCGCGCCCGAGACGCTTCGCTTCGTAGAGAGCCACGTCCGCCGCTTCGCGCAGGTCGGTGAGGTTGACGGGGTCGCCCAAGGTGCCGGCCGCCAGGCCGACGCTCAGCGTGCAGCCGGAGGCGAGCTGCCCCAGCTTCGTCGTGGCGGCCGCGAAACGTTCGCGCACGGTCCGGGCTCTCGCGACCGCCGACTCGGCCGAAGCGCCGACCAGGACCGCGATGAACTCCTCGCCTCCCCAGCGCGCGACGAAGGCGCCCTCGGCCTCGCCCTCGCGAAGCACCGCGCCAAGCGCTTCGAGCACGCGGTCGCCGAGCGCGTGGCCGTAGCGGTCGTTGACGGCCTTGAAGTGATCGACGTCCATCATCAGGACGGCCGCCGGCGCGCGTCCGGCGATCGCCGCGGCGAGCGGGCCGTCTATCGCTTCACGAAGTCCGCGCCGGTTGAGGCAGCCGGTGAGCGGGTCGTGGTGGGCGTCGTCGTGCAGCGCGACGAGCAGCCGCTGCGCGACGAGCAGCAGCAGCGTCTGGCTGCAGACGAGCGTCGCGAACAGCACCGAGGCCCAGGCGGCGAGGTTGGCGAGCGGCACCTCCGGCAGGGCGTAGCGGGCGCTCGCGCCGGCGGAGACGGCCAGCAGCGACTGCGCCAGGGTGCCGAACGCCTGAACCAGCAAGACGACACCGGTCGCACGGTAGCTTCGGCGATCGTGGCTCGTCTGCGCTCGCAGGAACTGGAGCGCCGTCCAGCCGACGACCGCGAAGTCGAGGGCGGCCAGCAGCCCCACCCGCAGGTCGGCGCGCGGCGACCCGTACGTGAACCACAGCGTGATGGCGAGCGGCAGGATCGGCATCAGCCCGACGAGCCGCCACGGCACGCGC
>Ga0187893_10012288_pt1 | contig 12177 bp, 14 predicted proteins | sample MA1701074metaG_FD_139574 | JGI IMG/M metagenome (GOLD analysis project Ga0187893, IMG submission 139574) | White microbial mat communities from a basaltic lava cave in the Kipuka Kanohina Cave System on the Island of Hawaii, USA - MA170107-4 metaG ... | reverse complement strand
CGAGTTCCTGGTCTGCGACGAGCCGACCTCGGCGCTGGACGTCTCGGTGCAGGCGCAGATCCTCAACCTGATGACCGAGCTGCAGGACGAGCTCGGCCTCACCTACCTCTTCATCTCGCACAACCTCGCGGTCGTCTCGCACGTCGCCGACCGCGTCGGCGTCATGTACCTCGGGCGCCTGGTGGAAGTCGCCGAGGCCGAGCCGCTCTTCGCGCAGCCGCGCCACCCGTACTCGCGCATGCTGCTCGACGCGGTGCCCGACCTGGAGATGAGCGGGCGGCCGCGCACGCCGGTCGCGGGCGAGGTGCCCAACCCGCTCGACCCGCCCAAGGGCTGCGCGTTCCACCCGCGCTGCCCGCACGCGAACGAGCGCTGCCGCACGGAGCGGCCCGTGCTCAAACTGCATGACGGCCGCACCGCGGCCTGCCATGCCGTGGAAGAAAAAAGAATCTAGCGCTTGAAAATTCCGCGCACGGCATCCCCGATGCCGCCTGCGCCCTTTTTCGCGGTATCGGTGATGACGCCGCCGGTCTTGCCGAGCACGCCGCCCACGGAGCCCGCGAGCGCGCTGTAGTCGACGTTCCAGGTCGGGTTGTCGAGCGCGCCCGAGAGCTTCACCGGGATGGTCACGCCGGCCACGTCGCCGGCCGCGCGCCCGCCCTGCCCCTTCGAGGTCGCCACCAGCGTCGCTTTCGCCGTGTAGTCGAGCGTGTTGTTGCCGATGTCGATGTTGCCCGCGCCGCCCAGGCGCAGGAACGGCGACTGCGCCGTCAGGTCGTCGTTGCGCGCGACGCCGTTCTTGATGTTGAAGCTCGCCGACATCTCCGAGAAGTCGGTCTTCTGGGTCGGGTCGGGCTTGGCGGACTGCAGGCCGACGGCCGACTTCACGTTGCGCGCCGTGTCGGCGAGGTTGTAGCCCTTGATCGCGCCGTCCTTCAGCTGCACGCGCGCGGTCCCCGCCAGCGCCTTCTTCAGCGCCGGCACCGTCGCGCCCGCGGTCTGCACGTCGAGGGTCACGTTGCCGCGGCCCTCGAGCAGGTCCTTCTGCGCCGCGTCGCGCAGCAGCGGCCCGATGGAGACACCCTGCGCCACGTCCTTGACGTGGAAACGGTTGCCGTCCGCATCCGCCGTGGCCGTGCCGGACATCGAGCCGCCGTAGAGATTCGCCGACCGGACGACCTCGAGCTTGCCGTCGGCGAGCTTCACCTCTGCCTTCACGTTCTCGAGCTTCACGCGCTTCACGGTCAGGTGGCCGATCGCGAGCTTGCCGCTCACCTTCTTGCCCTTCAGGGCCGCGAGGTCGATGCGCTCGTCGGCCTTTGCGTCCTTCTTCTCCGGCGGCAGGTAGCGGTCGAGGTTCAGGCGGTCCAGCGCCGCGTCGAAGCTCGCCGCGAGCGGCGCGAAGTTGGCCAGCGCGAGCTTCAGCTTGACGCCGGAATCGTCCAGCTTGCCCGAGACGTCGGCCTCCAGGTCCTGCTTTTCCAGGTTCGCCTTCACCGCCGCCTGCAGGCTCGCCTTCATCCGCAGGTGCTCGAGCGCGGCGTCGATGTCCAGCGCGACGCTCGGAATGCTGAGCGCCTTCGCCGAGCCCTCCACCGCGGCGATGCGCAGCCGCGCGTTCAGGTTGCGCTGCGGGCCCTTGATGAGCACGCTGCCGCGCACCTCCGAGCCGGCCGCGCGCGCCGGCGTGACCTCGACCTTCGGCGCGGCGAACTCGGCATCGAGCGAATCGCGATCGATGCGCCCTTTCGCCTGCACGTTGAACTTGTCGAAGGCGAACTCGGCGCGCGCGAGGTCGAAGCGCAGCGCGCCCGCGCTGCTCAGGCGCAGGTCGACCTCCGGCTTCTTGCCGGCGATGCGGGCCGAGAGCGCGACCTCGCCCGGGCTCTGGCCGTCCAGGCGCCCGGTCTTCACGTTCAGGTCCGCGACGCTCAGCTCCTGCCCGCTCGCCTCGTCGCGATACGAGAGCTGCGCCTTCTCCACCAGCACCTCGGCGAGCTTGATGCGCGGCGGCGCCCCGGCCCTGCCCGCGCCCGTCTCCCTGCCGCCGCCGAGATCGGAAAAATTCATCATGCCGTCCTTGCGGCGCACCAGGTTCGCGCGCAGGCCGGCGACCTTCAGCGTCTCCACCGCGACCTCGCCCGAGAGGAGCGGCATCGTGCGCACCGCGACCTCCGCCGACTCGAGCGAGACGAATAGCTGATTGCTCCCCGGCTCGCTGATCGAGGTCTTGCCGAGCGCGATGCCGGCCACCGGGAAGAGCCGCACCTTGGGCGTGCCCTCGATGCTGACCGTGCGGTTCTTGTCCTTCATCGCCTGCTCGATGCGCGCCTTCACGAACGCGCCGTCGACGATGAACACCGCGGCGGCGACCGCGAGCGCGGCGAGCGCCACGAGCCCGCCGAACCCGTACAGCGCGAACTTGACGATTTTCATGAGGCTTTGCGGTCCAGGTTGGTGATGCCGAAGGGCACGTGGCCGGTGGCGACGTGCTGGCGCGCCGACTCCACGTGCCGGCGCTGGTCGTCGAAGTAGAAGTCGGGCTGGTAGGCCTTGAGGAACTCGCCCTTGTCCAGGCCGCCGAGGAAGAGCGCCTCGTCGACCGCGATGTTCCAGTCCATGAGCGTGCGCACGGCGCGCTCGTGCGCCGGCGCGCTGCGCGCCGTGACGAGCGCGGTGCGCAGGCGCATCGGCGTATCGGTGCCGGCGGCCGCCTGCAGCCGGTGCAACGCCTCGAGCAGCGGCTTGAACGGCCCCGGCGGCAGGGGCTTCAGCGCGTGCAGCGTCTCGTGCCGGGTGAAGGCGTCCAGGCCGTCGGACTGGAACACGCGCTCCGCTTCATCGGAGAAGAGCACCGCGTCGCCGTCGAAGGCGATGCGCACCTCGTCGGCGTGGCGGCCGGCGGCCTGCGCCGACTCGGGCACCACGCGCGCGGCCGGGAAGCGCGCATCGAGCGCCCCCATCACGTCCTGCTCGTTCGCGGAGAGAAAGAGGTTCGCGCGCAGCGCGTCCAGGTAGCGGTAGGGGCTCCGGCCGCGCGTGAACACGCCGCGCTCGATATGCAGCCCGGCGCGCTCGGCCGAGCGGAAGATGCGCAGGCCCGAGACCGGGTCGTTCTTGGACAGGATCACCACCTCGACGCGCTGCGCCTCGCGCGTGTTGAAGGCGAGCAGCTTCTTCACCAGCGGGAAGGCGACGCCCTCCTTCGCCGGCACGTTCATGCGCGAGTACTGCAGGTCGATGTAGGCGCGCTCGCCCTCGGCGTCGAAGATCCGGTTCTCCTCCTCGAAGTCGAAGAGGGCGCGCGAGGAAATGGCGACGACCAGCTTGCCTTCGACCGAGTACGGCATGTGTGAAATTCTACGCCCCGGACTCGCCGGCGAGCGTGACGCTACTGCGTAAGCCCTCTTTGACAGCCTGGCGGTAAACCGCGATCGCCGCCGCCACGTCCTGCAGGCCCGTGCCGGTCGAATCGAAGACGATGGTCTCCTCCGCGCTCGTGCGCCCGCGCTTGCGGCCGGCCACGACCTCGGCCAGCTCGGCGTAGACGTCTTCCGTCTTCATCGCCCCCGCCGCGAGCGCGTGGTGCAGGTCGCCGATCGTCGCCGACTGCGCGGTCAGGTCGGTGACGACCTTCGCGCGGGCCATGAGCGCCGGATCGATCTCCTGCTTGTCTTCGCTGTCCGCGCCGACCGCGGCGATGAAGGTGCCGGGCCGCACCATGTCCCGGGTGATGAAATAGCGCCGCGCGGTCGTGCAGCTGATGATGATTTCGCTCGCCCTCGCCGCTTCGTCCAGATTCCCGACCGCTATCACCGGCACCCCGGCCGTCCGCGCGAAGGCGTGAGCCTTGCGAGGATCCTGATCGTAAGCAAGAACCTTCTCCGGCTTGCGCACTTCGAGCAGCGCGCGCAGCTGCGCCATCGCCTGCCCGCCGCACCCGCAAATCAGCGCCGTCTCGCAATCCGCGCGCGCCAGGTGCTTTGCCGCGACGGCCGTCGCCGCCGCGGTGCGCAGCGCGGTGATCGAGATCGAGTCCATGATCGCGAGCGGCGCGCCGTTTGACGCATCGAAGAGCAGCACCGCGCCCTGGATGGTCGGCAACCCGTGGCGCGGCCCGTTCTGGGGAAAGTTCGCGTTGATCTTCGCCGCGAAGTACGGCTGGTCGGCGCTCAGGAACCCGGCCTTGACGTGAAAGCCGCCGTCGGTGGCGTGCTGGCCGAGGATGCCCGGCGGCGGCACGTTGCCCGCGGCGAACTGCCGGAACGCCTCCTCGAGCGCCGCGATGCAGGCTTGCGGCGTGAGGAGGCGCTCGACCTCGGCGCGAGCGAGCAGGAGCATGCTCAGGTCGTCATCTTCAGCGGCGCGCCGATCGCTTTCCAGCCCGAGTGGCCGACGTTCATGTACTTGGCGTCGAAGCCCGCGTCGCGCAGCGCGATCGCGGTGCGGCAGCCGACGTGGAAGCCGTAGGCGCAGTACACGACCACCGGCTTCGCCTTGTCCAGCTCGCCCATCCACTCGCGCACGCGCTCCGGGTCGCGCCACTCGACGCCCTCGGCGATCTCGTTCTGCCGCGAGTAGTAGTGCTTCGGCCGCGTGTCGATGAGCTGCACCTTGCCCTCGGCGAGCAGCTCGCGCACTTCCTCGACGCCGACGCCCTGGATATCGCCGAACTCGGGCTGCAAGAGCGGCCGGGGCGGCAGCGCCTTGGCGGCGTCCTCGTAGCGGCCCTCGAGCGCGGGCCAGTCGACGGTGCGCATGAAGGTGTCGACGTAGGCCTTCACGTTGGCGCCGAAATCCATGTGGTAGGCGTGCTCGTACATGTCGAGCGCGAGGATCGGCACGCCGCCGGGGATCGACTGGCTGTGGTCGGATGCGTACTGGTTGATGAGGCGGCCGTCGCGCGGCATCCAGGTAAGCAGCACCCAGCCCGAGCCGCCGCCGAGCGCGTAGCCCATGGCGGTGAACTCGGCGCGCCACCGCTGCGCCGAGCCGAAGTCGCGCGCCAGCACCTGCGCCATCGGCTCGGTAACCCGGCCCTCGCCGCCCATGCTGGCGAAGTAGAGCTCGTGCAGCAGGGTGGAGTTGAGCGCGACCAGCTCCTCGCGCTTCAGGCTGTTGATCAGGTAGGGCGGGGCGGTCGCGAAATCGAGCTTCTCCAGCTGCTCGGTGATCGCGTTCAGGCGCCGGAGCGCGCCGCCGTAGTTGTTCTCGTAGTGGCTCTCGATGAGCTTCAACGACATCCCGCCCAGGGTCCAGGGGCGGCAGTGGATCTGTTTCAGCTGGTAACGCATGGCATGGCCTCCTTGTCAGAAATTCGTTTTGGATGTCTGCAGCTGCGCCGTCGGCGCGAGCTCGCGCGCGGCGCACGCGCCCGGATGCGCATAGCCGGTGCGGTAGTCGGGCGCGAAATGGATCGTCCACTCGCGATCCTTCGCCTGCACGCACAGGGTGCCGAGCACCGGCTTGCCCGCCGCTCCGGATTTCGCGCTCAGCCCGCAAGCGCGCGGAATCGGCGCAGAAAGCGGGATGTTCTCCGCCCCGGGAGCGCGATCGAGCGCAGTTTCTCGTCGCTGCGCGCGTCGTAGAGATCGACGCCGTCGCGGTGCAGCGTCCAGATCCTCGCGCGGCTGTCATCCAGCCGGGCGCGCAGGACGCCGGCACGCGCTTCGTACCATTCGAGCGGCCGCGCGCCGGACAGGCCGGCCTGTGGGGTTGGGTATTCGTTCCGGACGCCGGATTCGCAGCCCGCGAGTGCGAGTGCGACGAAGCCCAGCGTGATTGCCGTCTTGCTGAAGGTTCCGCGGCTCATGACCGCTCCTTTCCCGTAAAGGGTTGGAGCAGACTTGAGACCGTTCGGGTCTTGGCTGCCGGGTGTCTGCCTTCGACCCGGCCAGGGCGCCCGGGAAACCTCCCGCGCGCTGCCTGCATGGGGCCGGACGTTACGCCGGTGCCGGAACGAGCGTCAAGGGATTGCCGTAACGATCATCACAAGCTTGTTATAGTTATAACGCCATGGCCGACTTCCAGGGGCTGGTGCTCAGCCTGCCGACCCGAAATTCCGCAATGCGCATGCGGGTTTGGCGCGCCCTGCGGGACACCGGCTGCGCCGTCCTGCGCGACGGGGTTTACCTCCTGCCGCCCGAGGCGCCGGGGGTCGCGGTGCTCTCCAGGCTCGAGTCCGGGATCCGCTCGGCCGGCGGCTCCGCGACGGTCGTGGGCATCACCCTGAAGAGCCCGGAGGAGCTCGCCCGTGCGCGCGCGCTCTTCGACCGCAGCGCGGACTACGGCAGGCTGGTGAAGGCGTTCGCCGCCGCCGGCTCGCTCGCCACCCTCGGGCCGCGCCGGGCGCAGACCGCGCTGCGCAAGCTCGAGCGCGAGTTCGAGCGCCTTGGGGCGATCGACTTCTATCCGGGCCAGGCGAAGCGCCAGGCGCTGGAGGCGCTCGGCAAGCTGCGCCAGCGCTACCGCGAAGCCTACGGATCCGGCGAGCCCAACGCCTCGCGCAAGCGGGTGAAAGCGCTCGACCATGCCCGCTACCGCGGGCGCGTCTGGACGACGCGCAAGGACCTCTGGGTCGATCGCATCGCGAGCGCCTGGCTGATCAAGCGCTTCATCGACCCGCAGGCGCGCTTCGCCTGGTTCGACCGGCCGAGCGCGCGGCCGCGCGACGCGATCGGCTTCGATTTCGACGGCGCGCACTTCACGCACGCCGGCAACCGCGTGACCTTCGAGGTGCTGCTCTCGAGCTTCGGCCTGGAGGGCGATCCCGGGCTCGCCGCGCTCGGCGCCGCGGTGCATTTCCTGGACGCCGGCGGGATTCCGGTGCCGGACGCGAAAGGGCTGGAGACGATGCTGCGCGGCGCCAAGGAAAAAGCGCGCGGCGACGACCAGCTGCTCGCCGAGGCGATGCGCCTCCTGGATCACTTCTATTCGGGCCATTCGACGCGGCGGAGCTGATTTAGAATGCTCTGCGCGCGCGGGTGTAGTTCAATGGCAGAACATCAGCTTCCCAAGCTGAATACGTGGGTTCGATTCCCATCACCCGCTCCAGAAAACGAAACGGCCGCGGAATGCGGCCGTTTTCGCTGCTGCGGGTCTCGGGCGCCGTTACTGGATGCGGCGCAGGTCCGAGGCCGAGAACGAGGCCATCAGCTCGTGCAGCTTCGGCTTCGACACCGCCAGCGGCGCGGAGTCGGCCGGGCGGAACACGATGGTCAGGCTCTTGCGGCTGCGCAGGTCGGCGAAGCGGTTGCCGATCGGGCGGCCGCTCGGGTCGCGGATGACCGCGCCGTCGCTCACCTGCTCTTCGTAGCCGACCAGCGAGCCGTCGGCGCCGCGCAGCGGCGTGAACATGTGCACCTGCGCGATCACTTCGCCCGTGCGCTGGTTGCGCATGAGCTGCTTGTAGCCGATCAGGTGGCCGTCGTCGTTACGCAGGCCTTCCTTGCGCACGACGCCCAGGTCCGTCAGGGTCGAGCAGCCGCCCAGCAGCACGCTGGCGGCGACAATCAGTGCGTTCAGTCTCATTGTTCTTCTCCTACAATGTTTCCTACCGTAGTCGGAACTTTACGCTTTTCGTCCGGCGATGGGTAGGAAAAAGTGCCGTTCCTGAGAATTTACTTTAGATTGTGTGAAAATCGTCACTATCTTACAACTCATTGAAATAGAACAGGTATTGTGCAAGATATTGCAATAATTGTCAACGGCGAAGGGCAAAAATATCACGCCCCGCTGTCGGTCCTGGACCTGCTCGAGCGGATGGCCCTGCGGGGCAAGAAGATCGCCGTGGAGCGTAACGGGGAGATCGTTCCCCGCGCGTCGCACGGCGCCACGCTCCTCGCCGACGGGGACCGGCTGGAGATCGTCGCCGCGGTGGGCGGAGGCTGAAGGCGTGAAGGACCCGCTCCTCATCGGCGCGCGCAGCTTCGGCTCGCGGCTGCTGGTCGGCACCGGCAAGTACCGCGACTTCGCCCAGACGCGCGCCGCGATCGAGGCCTCGGGCGCCGAGATCGTCACGGTCGCCATTCGCCGCACCAACATCGGCCAGACCAAGGGCGAGCCCTCGCTGCTCGAATACCTGCCGGCATCGCGCTACACGTACCTGCCGAACACCGCCGGGTGCTACAACGCGCAGGACGCGATGCGCACCCTGCGCCTCGCGCGCGAGCTGCTCGACGGCCACGACCTGGTGAAGCTCGAGGTGCTGGGCGATGCGCACACGCTGTACCCGAACATGCCGGAGACGCTGGAGGCGGCGAAGCAGCTCGTGAAGGAGGGCTTCCAGGTCATGGTCTACTGCTCCGACGACCCGATCCAGGCGAAGATGCTCGAAGACCTGGGCTGCGTCGCGGTGATGCCGCTCGCCTCGCTCATCGGCTCCGGAATGGGGATCCTCAATCCCTGGAACCTCCAGCTCATCATCGACCAGGTGAAGGTGCCGGTGCTGGTGGACGCCGGCGTCGGCACCGCGTCGGATGCCGCGATCGCGATGGAGCTCGGCTGCGACGGCGTGCTGATGAACACCGCGATCGCCGCCGCGAAGGACCCGGTGCGCATGGCGCGCGCGATGAAGATGGCGGTCGAGGCCGGGCGCGAGGCCTTCCTCGCCGGCCGCATGCCGAAGAAGCACTACAGCGCCGCGCCCTCCTCGCCCACCGAAGGCACGATCACCCCTTCGCAGCCGAAGGCCGCCTGATCAGGACGATCCGGAGTTACGTGCTGCGGCAGGGGCGCACGACGCCCGCGCAGGAACGTGCCCTTGCTGATTTTCTTCCTTTGTATGGAATTCCGTTTTCCGACGGGATTCTGAATTTCAACAACGTGTTCCGCAGGACCGCCCCGGTCGTCCTCGAAATCGGCTCGGGAATGGGCGAGACCACGGCGGAGATCGCCGCGGCGCATCCCGGGACCGACTTCATCGCCGTCGAAGTGCACGGCCCCGGCGTCGGCAGCCTGCTGCGCAGGATCCACGACCAGGGCATCGCCAACCTGCGCGTCATCCGCCACGACGCGGTCGAAGTGCTCGAGCGCATGATTCCCGACGGCGCGCTCGCCGGCATTCACCTCTTCTTCCCCGACCCCTGGCCGAAGAAGCGCCACCACAAGCGCCGCCTGGTGCAGCCGCCCTTCGCCGCGCTTGCCGCGCGCAAGCTCGCGCCCGGCGGCTATCTCCACGCCGCCACTGATTGGGCAGACTACTTTGACCAGATGGAGGGGGTTTTCTCTGCAGAGCCGCTGCTGAAAAAAAACCTCGAAAGAAAAACCCGGCCGACCACCAAGTTTGAGCGCAGAGGAATCGGCCTGGGCAACCCGGTGCGCGACCTGCTGTTCACGCGAAGGTAGAATCGGCCATGGCGGACTCAAAGCCGCGCCCCAACCATGCCGTCTACCTGCGCGTGTTGCGCGCGATGGGCCCGCAGGCGCGCCTGCGCAAGGCATTCGAGCTTTCCGCCTTTTCCCGGGCGCTCTTTCGTGCAGGCCTCGCGCGCCGCTTTCCCGCCTTAGGCGAAGCGGAGCTCGAGCGCCTGGTGCGCGATCGCCTGGCGCTATGTCACAACAGGAAGTCCTGAGACGGGTCGTCGGGCGGCTCGACGAGGCCGGCATCGAGTACATGCTCACCGGCTCGATCGTTTCCAGCCTTCAGGGCGAGCCGCGGGCGACGCACGACATCGATGTCGTCATCTCGGTGCGGACGGCCGCGGCCGAGGCGGCGGCAAAGCTGAAGGCGGCGTTCCCGGAGCCGGAGTTCTTTTTCGACGAGGAAGCCGCGCGCGGTGCGATCGCGGCGCGCTCGATGTTCAACGTGATCGACACTCGCGAAGGGGACAAGGTGGACTTCTGGTTGCTCAAGGACGAGGACTTCGACCGCAGCCGCTTTGCACGCCGCGCGACGGAAGCGTTCGAGGGCACGCGGCTTGTCGTCTCCCGCCCGGAGGACACGATCCTCATGAAGCTGAAATGGGCCGCGATGTACGGCGGCAGCGAAAAGCAGCTCACCGACGCGCTGAGAGTCTACGAGGTCCAGCACGGCGGGCTGGACCACGGGTATCTGGACACGTGGGCGCGAAAACTGGAGGTCACGGAGTCTCTCGCGCGGCTGCGTGAGCGCGCCAAGCCTATCTGAGCTTCAAGGCAGAAAACTCTGCTGAAGGTCGTTCAGGAAGCGCCGGCCGCGCTCGGTCGGGCGGATGCGCTCCCGGGTTCTTTCCAGGAGTCCTTTTTTCTCCGCTTGCTCGAGTTTGGCCCCGATGGTCACGAGCGGCAAACCCGTACGACCTGAAAAAAGATCCGGCGAGAATCCCTCGACCAGCCGCAGCGCATTCAACATGAATTCGAAGGGGAGCTCGCGTGCGGCAATGGATCGGTTTTCCACAGGAGAAATGCTTTTCAGGTAATCGCGTGGCAGCTTTATCTGTTCGTGCCGGGTCACGCGGTCGGCAAAGCTGAGCTTGCCGTGCGCGCCGGCGCCGATGCCGAGGTAGTCGCCGAACTCCCAGTAGTTGAGGTTATGCCGGCAGCGGCGGCCGGGCCGGGCGAAGGCCGAGGTTTCGTAATGCTCGAAGCCGGCGGCCGCGAGCGTCGCCTCGACCATCTGCTGCATGTCGGCGCAGGCGTCGTGCTCCGGGAGCGGCGGGCGCTGCGAGTAGAACACGGTGTTCGGCTCGATCGTCAGCTGGTAGGCCGACAGGTGCGGGGTGCCGAAGCGCACGCCCTCCTCGAGGTCGGCGCGCGCCTCGGCCTCGGTCTGCCGCGGCAGCCCGTACATGAGGTCGATGTTCACGTTGCCGAAGGTCTCGAGCGCCAGCGCGATCGCGCGGCGCGCCTCGTCCGCCGAGTGGATGCGGCCGAGCGCGGCGAGCTTCGCGTCGTCGAAGCTCTGCACGCCGAGCGAGACGCGGTTCACGCCCGCCTCCCGGTAGCCGCGAAAGCGCCCCGCTTCCGCCGTTCCGGGGTTTGCTTCGAGGGTTATTTCTGCATCGGGGTCCACCTGAAGTCGCGCACGCACGCTTGCAAGTAATTCATCAATGCTTCTCGCGGAGAAAAGGCTCGGCGTGCCGCCGCCGATGAAAATGGACTGGACCTTGCGCCCCCAGACCGAGGGCAGGAGCGCTTCGAGATTCGAAAACAGAACGCTCAAGTACTCTTTCTCCGGCAGCTCTCCCGCCCGCTCATGCGAGTTGAAGTCGCAGTACGGGCACTTCTTCACGCACCAGGGGATGTGCACATAGAGCGCGAGCGGCGGCAGGACGTCGAAATGGATTCCTCGCAGGTCGCGCAGGACCGCGCTCATGATAATTTCAGCATCTCGAGCAGCTTCGCGAGTGCCTGCCCGCGGTGGCTGATGCGGTTCTTGTGCTCAGGCTCCAGCTCGGCCGCGGTCTTGCCGAGCTCGGGCAGCCAGAAGAGCGGGTCGTAGCCGAAGCCGCCGGCCCCGCGCGGCGCGGCCGCGATCTCGCCGTGCCACTCGGCTTCCGCCACGAGCGGCTGCGCGTCGCCGGGGCCGCGCATCAGCACGAGCACGCAGACGTAGTGCGCGCGGCGGTTGTTTTGCTTTTGAAGTTCTGAAAGAAGCTTTTGATTGTTTCTTTCATCAGACCTTGGCTCCCCTGCATAACGGGCCGAGTGAACCCCGGGCGCGCCGCCCAGGGCCTCTACGCAGAGGCCGGAATCGTCCGCGAGCGCCGGCAGCCGCGTCGCGATGCAGACGTGGCGCGCCTTGGCGAGCGCGTTCTCGCGGAAGGTCTCGTGCGGCTCGTCCGCTTCGACGATGCCGAGCTCGGCCTGCGTGACCACGCGCGTGCGCAGGGGGGCGAGGAGCTGCTCGATTTCCGCTTTCTTGCCGGGATTGCTCGACGCGAGGACGAGGCTCTTCACGAGCCGAGGGCGCGCCTCTGGTGCGCGACGAGCTCCGCGATCCCCCCGCCGGCGAGCGCGAGCAGCGCGTCGAGCTCGGCGCGCGCGAAGGGCTCGCCTTCGGCCGTGCCCTGCACCTCCACGAAGCGCCCGCCCCCGGTCATGACCACGTTCATGTCGGTCTGGCAGGCGGCGTCCTCCGCGTAGTCGAGGTCCAGCACCGGCGTGCCCTCGCAGACGCCGACCGAGACCGCGGCGACGAAATCGCGCACCGGCAGCGAGGCGATCATGCCCTTGCCTTTCATCCAGCCGAGCGCGTCG
>Ga0187893_10012287_pt1 | contig 12177 bp, 12 predicted proteins | sample MA1701074metaG_FD_139574 | JGI IMG/M metagenome (GOLD analysis project Ga0187893, IMG submission 139574) | White microbial mat communities from a basaltic lava cave in the Kipuka Kanohina Cave System on the Island of Hawaii, USA - MA170107-4 metaG ... | reverse complement strand
TATGTCCCCAAAGCCGCCTGGATTTCGCGGTACGCATTTGCTTTCATCGTGGGGGTGGGATCGGGGCTGGCCATTCCACGAACGATCTCCTCTTTTATCTTGAAGCAAATTGAGGATACGGTCCGCCCGCTCATGACGTTGGTGCCGGGAGAAGGCGTCACCTTTACCTGGAACCTCTTAAACCCCGCCAGCAGCCTCAATACCGTCATCATTCTAGTTGGCGTCAGCTCCGTGCTGTTCTACTTCTTTTTCTCAGTCGAGCATACGGGACCAGGTAAGGTCGTGGCCCGGACGGGAATTCTTTTTCTGATGATCGCGTTCGGCGCGGCCTTCGGGTACACCGTGATGGCCCGCATGTCGCTCTTGATCGGGCGGTTGACCGATCTCATCGAATTCAGTGATCCCTCTTATGGCCGACCGAGTCTCTGGCTCTTGGGTTTAACCATTCTCACCTTGGTGGTGATAGCCCGCCGATCTAGCAGCAAGCAGTCCAAAGAGGAAGAGTAGGTCTGGCTGGTCTATCTGGTCTATTCGGCCTGTCTTGTTAGCTCATTTCACCGAACAAACGAGACACATCAGATCAACTAAATGAACCAAGCAGACCGGCTGGGTAATTGATACTGCGCATTGTATCAGCTACCCTGTGATTGGATTCTGAGGAGGGCCATGGTCGATCTGGTTTTCTCTAAGCATGGTGTGCCCATTCGGCTCACAGATGAGCGATGGTCACACATTTCCGAAGAACATTGTGAACTCGCTGGGTTACGATCTGAGGTGTTGGAGGTCGTCGTTCAACCAGAACGTATTCTGCTTGGCGGAGATGGGGAGCATCTGGCTATCCGTGAAATGGAAGAGGGCAAGCATCTTGTGGTGATCTATCGGGAAGGCAGTGATGATGGATTTATCATCACCGCCTTTATGACACGAAGGGTGCGGTCGCTGGTAAAGAGGAGGCAGCTATGGCCATAGCCGATTTTCAGGAGTACTTAAAGTTGATCCCGGCGGTCAATCGAGCGCCGCAGCATGCGGTCTGGCTGACGTATGACGCAGAAGCCGATGCCTTATACGTGAACTATAAGAAGCCAAGCCATGCGACGGACAGTGAAATGACCGATGACGATGTCATTGTTCGCTACGCAGGAGAAGAAGTCATTGGGTTCACCGTCTTGCACGCGAGCAAACGAGCCAAGGAATCGGCATAGGTTGATATTACTGGTAACAGCCTCATGACCACTTTCCCCAACACCACGAACGATCCCACGCAGCGCCCTGCTCTTCGCAATCTGCAGTTTTCGCCGATCAAAGAAGGTGAAGAGCAATACATGGTTCTGTGGGATCCCACGGGATTGAGTAAAGAAAAGCTTGTGCTGCCGCTTAATTACTTTTTCATTATTCAGCATTTCGATGGTGAGCATTCGCTGGCTGAAATCGGAGCGCTCTACCTCAAACGATTCGGCGAATTTCTCGTGCCCAGCAAGATGGATCAGCTGGTCTCCGACCTGAACGAGAAATTATTCCTGGAAGGTCAGCGTGCTGAGGATGCTCGGCGTCTGGCGCAGGAGACCTATCGGCAGAGCCCGCTGCGTCGCGCAGCGTTTGCCGGACGGGGTTATGAAGCAGACGGCGCGAAACTGAAAAAACAGATCGACGGATTCTTTACGTCAAAAGAAGGACCGGACTTCAAACCATCGGAGCATGCGGGGAAAAAGATCAAAGGTCTTGTTGCACCGACCTACGACCTGAAACAAGCAGGGCCGATCTATGCGTGGGCCTACAAAGAGCTGCAAGATGCCGAGCAGCCGGATTTGTTCGTTATCATTGGCACGGCCTCTGCCGGGTTGAACTCAGTGTTTGCCGTGACGGATAAGGATTTCGAGACGCCGCTCGGAGTTGTGTTCGCCGACCAACCGATGCTGAGTCAGCTCAAGGCTAAGCTCCCGATCTTTTTTGAAGACGATCTCTCCCATCAAGCGGAGCAGGCGGTGGAGTTCCAGCTTCCGTTTCTTCAGGACATCGTGGGGAGCAAGAAGCCCTTCACCATCGTGCCGATCTTGAGCTCCTTCTCCGCAGCGAGCCTGGGGGATCCAGCCGTGCGCCAATCAGTCGAGCAGTTCTTGACCGGGCTTCGAGAAGTTCTCACACAATCGGGGAGGGCCTACTGCGTAATTGCGGCGGGAGAGTTGGCTCACTTGGGCATGCGATACGGAGACAAGGCGCCTCCGACGGACTTCTCCTTTCATCGATGCATGCAGTTCGACCTGGAAATGTTGAAGCCCGTCGAGGAGCGACAACCTGAAGCATTTGCCAACTACATCAGGAAAGAACAGGACCAGCGCCGGATCTCCGGCTTCTCACCCATCTACTCCTTACTGCGTTTGATCGAAGCGGAAAGCGGGCAGGTCTTACGCTACGACCGCGGGATCACGGACCAGTACAACTCCACCGTGACGTACGCATCGATGGCGTTCTACTAACCTTGGCTGCTGAAACAGACTCCCAGCTGCGAGCTCACCTCGAATAGGTCCTCAATGGGACCCGGCCGCCTCACCACTCGGCGGCGCGCACAAACGTGGTGCTCCTTATTCGTCGCACCGTGCCCCGAGAGGGTACGCCTCCGGCCTGTTCTTCGACTGCGGCCTTACTGGATAGTCTCTGTTTGAGCAGCCTACCGTGACTCCTAGACATCCATCCACTTCGTTCTCGACTCAACGGGGTTTAAATTTCGTCATGGAGCTTATGAGTAGCACCAACGCGGGCCTTGACAGGCTTTGTCCTGAGCATGTATTGATATTAGTTATCAAAGTCGGTAATAAGCCGATGCTGTCCAGTACATAAGGCATTCGGCAAGAGGCCAGAGTACTTCAAGTCCAGAGCCCATGGTCGCAGTGGCGGCCATGGGCTTTTTTATTCCGTGACGGAAGTGAGCAGTCTCTTGAGTAACTATCGGATCGCCATCTTTCCTGAGCAGAACCTGGGCCAGCCTCAGTCAAACGGGACGCTGGGACCACGGATGCGTGCGTGGCAAGATTCGGCAATCGAGGGCCCTAGGCCCCGCCTGGTTAGTTCTGCCCTTCCAAGGGTCGGTGCGTATGCTGATCATCCGTCAATGTCTTGGTCGTCTATTCATGAGAGAATCTATGGACCCGAATCGGCAGGATTTCTGGGATGGAGTATTTCCGTTCTAGTCCATGCCGTCCTGTTGGCAACCATCGTCCTCAGCAATCTGTACATGACTTCCCTGCGGGCGATTCCTCAGAAGGAGCCGTTTCGTTGGGAAGTCTCGCTCATGGCCGCACCAAAAGTTGAAGCGGTGGTGGCCGACGGTGTCGAATCTCAAGCGACTAACCCTCTCGCAGAGATTGATCCGGGAGACATGGCTGATGCTCGATTGGTAGAGCAGGTCGAAGCGTATTCAAGTCCTCGGAATGAATCCGTTATCCGAGAAATGACAACCCCTGCTGTATCCCCCAGGCAGCAGGCCGATCAAGAGCGTGTGTCCGAAAAGTCTCGCAGGAAGGTCCATGATCTCAAAAGTGTAGCCGCCACGCCCGTCATGAGGTCTTCAGAATCCGTCCTGCCTCCTCCGGAGGTGGAGCACCAACGTGATTCGGATCGTCTTCAGGTTGAGGCACAACCTGAGAATCCAACCGTGTTTCAGCGCCCACAAGTTCTCACTCGGCCGCTGATCGATCGAATCGCACTTCCAGATTACGGGTGGTTGATGAATACGCTCAGATCGGAGCTGGAGCGCGCGAAGGTCTACCCAGCGTCGGCGAAGGCAGGCCATGTCCAGGGGAGGGTGGTTGTGCAAGTCAGCATTTATGGTGATGGTCGCATTGCGAATCCCGAAATCGAGGAAAGTTCGGGATCTCGTATTCTCGATCAAGCCGCGCTCGATGCGCTGCAGGCGGCGTCTCCCTTGACGCTCAGTCATCGGTTGGAAGGGACGCCCATCGTGATGCTGGTCCCGCTCAATTATCAACTTGAGTAAGATCCATGCATGATCAGCGGCTGGCTCTCGAAACCTCGCTCTTCCAACAGTACGCGGGCGAGCTTCTGCGATTTCTGACCGCCAAACTAGGGTGTCGGGAACAGGCAGCCGACGTCGTCCAAGATACCTTCCTCCGTATTCGGGGGGTGAAAAATCTAGAAGCGGTGGTTCAACCGCGAGCCTTTCTCTACAAGACGGCGTTGAATCTCACGGTGGATCTCTTTCGACGGCAACGTATTCGCGACGAACGTACGGTCCATTTGGACGCGACAGAGGACGTGCCGTCTACCCTACCTCGTCAGGATGATGCCGTGGAGGCGAAAGAGCGGGTCGATCTCCTGTATCACGCGATCTCAGAGTTACCTCCAAAATGTCGTCAGGTGTTTCTCCTCCACAAGTTCATGAATGTTCCCCATGCGGAGATCGCCGGCCGTCTTGAGATATCGAAAAATATGGTGGAAAAGCACGTCATGAAGGCTATGGCTCACTGTCGTCGGCGGGTTGAAGACGAGGCAAAGAGCAGCCGCATTGCCCCCTCATAGCAGCTTCATCGCATCAATTAATGCAGAGTCAGGTTTCGGCGCGGTCCTGCGTCTTATAACATGGGTATGTGGGCCGAATGTGGGAGAGTAAGTCGTCGAATGCCTATTGCGCAGTCGGAAAATAGCGATAGACCATCGGCGGCTGACCAGGCGCTTCAGTGGTTTGCCCTCCTTCAGTCCGGCGACGCAACGGCCGCCGATCGTCGTCGTTTCCACTCATGGCTTCAGGCAAACGCACTTCATCGGGAGGAATTTGAAAAACTTTCGACATTATGGGCAGATCTGGACGGGGTCAAGCCACTATTGCAAGACGAACTTACCCGTGCCGCCATGGATTGGGAGGCTGCGGCGCATCGTCAGGGGCATCGAACGGTCAGACGCTGGAATGCCAGGTGGGTCACCGCGGCGTTAGCCATGTGTCTGCTCTTGATCGTCACCGGCGGGTGGTGGCTCATCACGCCGGAGTCCATGGAGTATCGCACGGCCAAAGGTGAGCAACGGACTGTGGTGCTTTCCGATGGGTCCATGGTCACGCTGAATACAGTAACCACCCTCACCACAAAAATATCTATGTTCCGAAGGACAATCGTGTTGCGCGAGGGGGAAGCGTACTTTGTTGTATCCCACGAACAGAATCGGCCGTTTGAGGTGAGGGCCGGGAACGGGATGGTTCGGGATGTTGGCACGCGGTTCGTGGTTCGCCGCGAGGAAGAGAAGGTGACGGTGACTGTTGTAGAAGGCGCCGTGGATGTACAGCGCCTAGAGAAGGAATCGGCTGGTGAGCCATGGCAGCGGCTCACTGCCGGCGATCGAGTCTCCTATGAACCGCAGCGTGTTCCGTCTACGGTTGAAAAGGTTTCTCTTGCCGAATCCATAGCGTGGATGGAAGGCAAAGTGATCTTTGAGGAGCGCCCGCTCTCTGAAGTGGTTCTAGAAATCGGGCGGTATCAAGCAGGAGAAATCCGGATCCTCGACCCTCGGGTAGAGGCGTTGAAGGTCAGCGGGGTGTTTGGCGTGCATGATCGTGAGGGGTTTCTGAAGGCGCTCAAACGCGCGGTTCCTGTCAAGTCTACCCATGTATATCAAACATTAATTGTCTTGGAACAGGCGAGCGGATCATCTGAGCAGAGGTGAGGGTTCTTCGATCTCATTCGTCTGTATGTATAGAGGCCGGATAGGCAGGATGGTTTTTTGTCGTGTGAGGAGGTGACTGGTTGTGGATGGGTTGAAACAGGTGGTGGATTACGGTGTCATCGGACTATTGATCGCCCTGGGTCTATTGGTCTTAGCCGTGGCAGTGGAGCGATGGCTGTACTATCGGCAAGTGAATCCGAAGCAGTTTGCCGACATTCAAGCCTTGGAAATGGCTTTGACCAAGCGGTTAGTTGTCATCGGAACCGTGGCGGCCAACGCACCGTATATCGGGCTGCTGGGCACTGTCCTGGGTATCATGCTGACGTTTCATACGATGGGCACATCCGGCGCGTTGGCCGTAGGCGACATCATGGTTGGTCTCAGTTTGGCGCTTAAGGCCACTGTCGTTGGACTGGTAGTCGCGATTCCCTGCGTGGTGCTGAACAACATGCTCCGGCGGAAGGTTGCGGAACTTCTCATGCTCTGTAGGGTCCAGCGTGGCGTGTGACGCCAACCAGATCACCGGAAGTTTGAGGACTCTGCTCCCGGCAGGCAGTTTCGATGTGGCTCGCTCATGACGATACTTGAGTTCACTTGGTTGACCGGAAATACGAAACCTCTCAAAGGACAATCCGATTTCGGAGAAGGAGAGCTGCCGGCGGCCGAACTCAAGAACCTGACGTTTAAGTAGCGTATCGTTCATCGGATTGCCGCGTCACGACTGTCAGCGTCCTGCTGGTTTGTACCTTTCCATGGACCACAGGGGGAAGCGGATCGTATGTCCTGCCCAACATCTTCACCAATCTCGTCTTCTTTCCAATCAGACATCAGGTTTGTACAGGCTCATGCGTCACACAGACCGTGGACAGGTGGACCGACAGACATTCGGGAAGCCATGTGGGGAATCACGCGACAGCATAGGGGTGCGGCTGTGACTGAACGGGATACACCGGCAACATCCTCGTTGGATGTTCGGTGCCAATGTGGAAAGCTGATTGCCCGATGGGAAGGCAGCAATCTCGTCATCAAGTGCGGCCGGTGTGCGCGCCTCGTCATGATTCACCATTCGGCCATCGGCGGAACGCCTCCTCCTAATCGGAGCCCGGGCCAGCCCCGGTAAACCTGTCACACCAACAGACGTCCTACGCACGAGGCCAACGGAACGTGAGTCCAGAGCCCGCGGCTGTGTAAACAGCCGGGGGCTCTGTTGTGTCCGCACACAACGTGGCAGGTCTAGGAGCCTGTCCGGCATTGCCTTCGTGACGAGGTGAAGGAGGCGTGGCCAGCTGCGAGACTGCAGGCCAGAAAAATCGGAAGTGTATTCGCTGGAATACATTGAGAATTTTTTCTGGCCGAGAACGGAGCAGATGGTTGCGGATCGTTCACCGCAGTAGAACGGTCAATGTCGGACAGGCTCCTAAGAAAGGGACACTCGCGATGCAATGGCGTGAAATGGGACGTGAAGTGGGAATGAGGGTCGGAATGTTTCTGTTCCTAATAATCTTGGCAATGACGCCGGTACGGTCAGCGTTCGCAGAAACCGAAACGGTCACCGTAAACATTCCCTCACAAGAATTATCGACGGCACTAACGGCATTAGCCGCTCAGACCAACCTGCAAGTGCTCTATGCGTCGGAACTGGCGAATGGGCGCACAACCGCAGGCGTCGCCGGAACGATGACGCCGCAGGAGGCGACTCGCCAGTTATTGGAGGGAACAGGGTTGCAGTTCACATTTACCGACGCCAAGACAGTGACGCTGCAATCCACGGCCCCGGCCGGGGCCGTGGTCGGCGGAACAGCGATTGCGGCGGAAGCAACTACTTCGAAGCCGATCAAGGTGCCGGAGGTTGTCGTAAAGGATGTGCGCCAGCGCGACAACGACACCCAGTCGTACGTCGCAGAAGAAGCGAGCACCACGACACGCACCGACACGCCGCTGATTCAGGTGCCGCAGTCGGTCGAAGTGGTGACACAGAAAGTCATTCAGGACCAGCGCGCCATTCGATTGGAGCAGGCACTCCGGAATGTGAGCGGAGTGGCGTTCGGCCAATCCGACTCGGGAGAATTGGCGACGGATGTGGCGTTTTGTCGAGGTTTCCCGTGCAGTTATTTCAAGAACTATCTCCGGAATGAGAACGGAGAACAGGCCTCGACCTTTCGCGACATCGCAAATATTCAACGGCTCGAAGTGCTCAAAGGACCGGCATCGGTCCTCTACGGCCGAGGCGAGCCGGGCGGCATTATCAATATTCTGACGAAACAGCCCCAGGCGGAGCGCTATAACTCCTTCGAACAGATTTTTGGGAGTTACAACTATTACCGGACCATGATCGATTCCACGGGGCCGCTCGATAAGGACGGAAAATTCCTGTATCGCATTAGTGGCGCCTATGAGAACAAAGAAAGCTTCCGTGATATTGTGAACGGTCAACGCTATTTCATCGCGCCCGTCTTCACGTGGCTTGCCGGCAACAATACGACCGTTACCTTCGAAGGCGAATACCTTCATCACCGGCAAACATTCGACAACGGTTTCCCCGCGATTGGAGCCGGCGTCGCGCCGTTGCCCAGAAGCCGATTCCTGGGTGAGCCGTTCAATTTGTCGCATACCGAGGAAGGCCGAGTCACCCTCACAGTGGCGCATCGGTTCAGTGACAGCTGGCGGATCGAGAGCCGGTTTCGAGCCGACGAGACGACGGTCTTCGGCCGGGTGGTCTTCTCAGATACGGTTCTGCCCGATAATCGAACGTTGACTCGTAACCTCTTCCTTCTAGCGCCGGATTCCTCAAGTTATTACTGGCGCAACGACCTGATCGGTAAGGTGTCGACCGGGTCGATCAATCATCAGCTATTGACCGGTGTTGAGGTCGGCCGGCAATCCACTTCGTTAGATTTCGCTTTTGCCCCGTTCGGACCCATCGATATTTTCGCTCCCGTGTACAATCAGACCTTGGTGCCCGATCTTCCTCTCACCCGCGCATCACGGGTGTTTGCCAATTCCGTAGGCTGGTATGTCCAGGACGAGGTCGCTCTCCTTGATAACCTCCGTGTCCTGATCGGCGCGCGCGGCGACTATTTCTATCAAAATGCCAACGTGGCGAACGTCGTGACGAAATCGGAAGACTTCGCATTCAGTCCACGGATCGGGGTGAATTACCAAGTGATTCCTCAAATGGCCCTGTATACCAACGTGACCCGTTCCTTTCAGCCGGTCTTCAATCCTTTCACCGCGGCGAATAATATCTTTAAGCCGACGACCGCGACCCAATACGAAGCCGGGATCAAAACCGACATCGTTCCAGGCCGCCTCACCTCGACTCTGGCCATCTATCGGATCTTGAAGGAGGACGCCCTCGCCGCGGGCAGCACACCTTTCACTTTTGTGCAGACGGGCGCCCAGCGGAGCCAGGGGGTCGAGTTCGACCTCCGCGCGCAATTTTTGCCCGGCTGGAACGTGATCGCTACCTATGCCTACACGGATGCCCGCGTGGTCGCTGACACCACGATCCCAATCGGCAATCGACTGCCGCTGATCGCCAGGAATACGGGCAGTCTGTGGACGACTTACGACTTTCGAGAAGGCTCGTTGCAAGGTTTCGGCGTCGGTGGCGGCATGGTTGCTGTCGGCGAACGTGCCGGAGACATCAATAATTCCTTCGAATTGCCAGGCTATGTCCGGGCCGACGCGGCCCTCTATTATCGCAAGCCGGAAATCTTTCCCCGTACGAATCTGATTGCGCAATTGAACTTCCAAAATCTCTTGAATCAAGAATACCTTTACGGAGGATTTGGTAATCGGAGCGTAGCAGGACTTCCCGGCGCGCCGTTGAGTGTCTTTGGCTCCGTGAAGTTGGAGTTCTTTTGACCTGCGGAGACCTTCCATGATGGTCAAGACGCTCAAGACCTGGTATTTCATCCACAAATGGACGAGCTTGGTTTGTACTGTCTTTCTGGTTCTCTTGTGCATAACCGGTTTGCCGCTCGTCTTTCGCGATGAGCTTGCCGTCTTGTTAGGTGAGGCGGTCGAGCCGCCCGAGACAGTGATGGGCACGGCGCGGGTCAATCTGCAAGCCTTGGTCGACGATGCGCAGGCACGGCGGCCGAATGACCACGTGCAGTTCCTCACCTTGGATGATGAGCATCCGACCTGGTTCGTCTCGCTCGCGGCGACACTAACATCTGTAGAGACCACCGGGATCTACATGTACGATGCCCGTACCGGGGCATTCCTCCATGCTCCGCCGGCTAATGAGGGTGTCACTAATTTTTTCTTCACACTCCATACCGAACTCTTTGCAGGCCTACCGGGGACGTTATTTCTAGGTGCGATGGGCGGTCTCTTTATCACCTCACTCATCTCGGGTATCGTGGTGTACGGACCCTTTATGCGCAGATTATCTTTCGGCACCATTCGTCACACAGGAAGCGGGCGCCTGACCTGGTTGGACCTGCACAATCTCCTCGGCATCGTGACGGTGCTCTGGGCTCTGGTCGTCGGCGTAACAGGGGTCATCAACACGTTGGAACGGCCACTGTTCGCCTATTGGCAGCAGACGGAGGTGGCAGGGATGTTGGCCCCTTGGCACGGCAAACCGGCTCCCACCATCGTTAAACCGATGGACGCCGTCGTGGACACCGCGCAAGCGGCGGCGCCCGACATGGTCGTGCGCTTCGTCGCATTTCCCGGAACTCTTTTCGCCACTCCCTACCACTACATGGTCTTCATGCGCGGCCAGACTCCCTTGACCTCGCGGCTCCTGAAGCCGCTGTTGATCGACGCGGAGACCGCGCAGTTGACGGACGCACGGACATTGCCCTGGTATCTGACCGCTCTCGTACTGTCCCAACCCCTTCACTTCGGTGACTATGGCGGGATGCCCTTAAAAATTGTCTGGGCATTACTTGATGGGATCACGATCATTGTGCTCTTCAGCGGGTTGTATCTCTGGTGGATGAAGCGGCATACCTCGACGGAACAACTATTGGCTGACGCAGATCTCACCAATGAGGTCACGCTATCCGCAGCACAGAGCGCGATACGAAGATGAACATTTTTCTTTCGGCCCGTCAGATCTGGGGCGTACCTATTGTGATCGGGGTTGGCAGCGCGGTAGGGCTCATGTCAGCCCTCCTCGGCGATGGGGGATGGGATGTGTTGTCGTGGTTCGCGCTCGGTGCGCCGGTTACGGTCGTCATCTGGTACGTATATGCGAGTCTTAGTCTGGCATCGCCGAAGATGGGCAAGCGGCTATGAGAAGTCCCGATGCTTGCTGACCATTCTGTCGGTCCTTTCTACTTCGACTCCTGCAATTTCTTGATTTCCTCTTCGGAGAACTGGAATCGAACCGAGTCGGGAGTCGTGTCGCCAAAATGTCTGAAGGTAGCCTCGATCATCAGCGGAGCGAACTGAGCGAGGTCGTTTGAACTGCCGGGAGATCGTTTCTCAATATCACACAGTGCACGCAGTTTAGAATGCCGATCCATAGCAGTTGAGGCCAGAGTCATTCAGGACGGAGCCCATGGTCATCGCAAGTAGCCATGGGCTTTTTTAATGGGTTGCACGGGCAGAGAGATTCCGGATCTTGTGGGAATGGTGAGGCAGACGCGCTCAGTATGTTTACTGAACGAGTGAATCAAAAACGGACGATGAATCATCAACCGAACAGTCGAGTGATCAATGGAGCGTGTCGGAAGTGCGGGGGTCCTGATTGTGGAGCGCGTGCTGGATTATCACAGCAGACGGACATGGAGACGCTTTGCAAGATCGTCGGATTGACCGATATTCGGAAAGCCGATACTGAGCCGGAGCACAGGTTCAGAGTATGTACCGGTGTAATTCGAGTTGTATTGCATGAAGGAGACGTGAGCCATGGACAATATGTTACGCAGGTAACCTGCAAGCGAAGATGGACACTCTGTGGATGCGGGAAGCTCCATTTTACGTATGGCCCTCTGACGTTGCATTTCGACAGAGGTGAGTTTCTGACATTTGCGGATTCGGTCTGCCGGCTTGGAGCGGTCGTCAGGCAAGCTGCCAAGGATTCTAGTGTCGTATCGAGTCATGTTCCCAATGCCACGATCTGCCATTAGCAAAAGAAGATGAGAAGGGATAAGCGGTGATAAAGCTCGCGTGCAAGAAATGCAGTGGATCGAGATATGTGAAGAGCGGGACCATACGAGGTCACCAGAGATACCTGTGCCAAGCCTGTGGCTGTCATTTCACGGCCACAGCGGCGCGGGGTAAGCCGCCTGCGATGAAAGCGTTGGCGGTGCTGCTCTACGCCATGGGAAACGCCAGTCATGAAATGATCGCGCAACTTCTCGGTGTCAGTCCCGTCGCCGTATACAAGTGGATACACAAGAAAGTGGAAAAGACTCCTGAGCCCTCTGTAAAAACCTTAGGTGGGGCGGTGCCCATCGATGAGATGCGGCATTTTGTCGATGGGAGAATCGCAAGGTTTGAGTCTGGAGAGCCGTCGGTCTTGTGGCAAGGCGAACCCTGGCCTGG
>Ga0187893_10012286_pt1 | contig 12177 bp, 2 predicted proteins | sample MA1701074metaG_FD_139574 | JGI IMG/M metagenome (GOLD analysis project Ga0187893, IMG submission 139574) | White microbial mat communities from a basaltic lava cave in the Kipuka Kanohina Cave System on the Island of Hawaii, USA - MA170107-4 metaG ... | reverse complement strand
CTTCTACGAGCAGGACCCAGCAAAAGCGCTGGTCACGGGGCAGAGTTACACTCGGACCATCGCCGTGAACACCGCCGGGACGAATTTCCCGCTGCGCATCACGCTGGCGTGGACGGACCCGCCGGGTAATCCCGCAGTCGGCCCGAAGCTGGTGAACGACCTGGACCTCATCGTCACGAACCTCGTCAACGGCCGGGTGTACGTCGGCAACGCGATTTCCGGAATCTTCAGTTCGCCGGTGGACTCAAACGCGCCGCCGTTCGACCTGGTGAACAACGTCGAGAACGTGTACATCGACCGGCAACTTTCCGGCAGCTATTCGGTGACGGTGCGCGCCCGCCGCGTGAACGTGAACGCCATCACCGCGCAGACCAACGGCATCGCGCAGGATTACGCGCTCGTCATCTCCAGCGGCAGTCCTTCGGCCAGCGCGCTCGTCGTGAGCGACACGGGCGGCGGCTACGACGGCGCGCCGTCCGTGACCGTCGTGAGCAACGGCGTTCCGCTGTTGCACCAGCGCGTCGGGGCGAACCATCCTTTCCTCTCGACGACCAACGGCGTCACGAACCAGTGGCGATGGTTCATCGTCACCAACCAGCTTCCCACCGTCGCCGGCACGAACCAGAACGGCGTCGCCAGCAACATCGCTTTCCTCACCTTCCTTGCACCAAACCTTTCGTGGCCGCGCACGAACTCGGCGGACCTCGATCTGTTTGTCAGCACGGACTCGACGATTACCAACCTCAACCCGGTCGCCATCGCGAATTCGTTCCGCTCGGTCGGGCGCAGTGGAACAGAGTCCGTCGTGCTGGCGAACGTGGAACCAGGCACGATTTACTACGCCGGCGTGAAATCGGAGGACCAGATGGCGGGCGAGTTCGGGTTCTTCGCTGTCTCCAGCGACGCGCCGTTCAGTTCGACCGACACCAACGGCAACATCGTGGCGCAAGGCTATGTGCTGCCGGCTGAAATTCCCGATGGCGCGCCGGATGATCCGCAGGCGGCGCTGGTGTTCGCGTTCGTCACGGAGCCGGCGGTGATCCAGAACATCGTCGTCACCAACGGGGTTTCGCACGGCAACCTGGGCGACCTGCTTGGCGTGCTGGAGCACAATCAGGTTTTCTCCACGCTGAACAACGGGCAGGGCAATCCGCCCGGTTACACCGGTTCCATCGAGTGGATTTTCGATGACAGCAACTCCGGCAACATCATGGGATCGGTTACGACCGACCCGCCCGGCACGCTGCGCAACTTCGTGGGCGAAGAGGCCGCGGGGGCCTGGCAGATGACGATGATCGACAGCTCGCAGTTCTTCACGGGCCGCGTGGACAACCTCGTTCTCTCCATTGAGCCGCGCAGCGACGACCTGACCAACGGCACCGGCATCGTGCGGACGATCCAGCCGAACCGGTTCTTCTACACGGTCGTCGATGTGCCGGGCGACGCGACGAACCTGAGCGTGTGCGTGTCGCCGGACATCGGGCCGGTGGAGGTTTATGTGCGGCGCGGCGCGTTCCCTGATCAGCAGAACTTCGACAAGTTCGCGTTCATCGCGCCGCCGGGCGGATGCCTGGACCTCGGGCGGGGCGACTCGCCGCCGCTCTCAGCGGGGCGCTACTTCATCGGCGTGTTCAACCCGAACGCGACGCCGGTGACGGTGCGCATTCAGGTGTTCATCGAGCGCAACCTGCTGCGCGCCTCGTCGGCGGTGTTTCGTTCGGGTGGCACGCGCAGCATCCTGGACGACGCGACGACGAACATCACGGCCCACGTTTTCCGCCGGCAACAGGTGGCCGACGTGCGGGTGGGCGTGCGAATCGACCATCCGCGCGTGGCGGACCTGGTGCTGTCGCTCATTAGCCCGTCAGGCACACGCGCCGTGCTGTCTGAAAACCGCGGCGGGCCAGACGGGGCGAACTTTGGGTTCGGGTATCCGATGGTAACGACTATTCCCATCTCTTCAACCGGGGCCGATACGCAGACCGTCATCAATCTGCCGCTGCCCAGCCCCGATGGAACGCTCGAAGTGGATTATGCGTTCCAAGTCGTCCCGGATCGGATGACGGTCTATTACGAGAATGAACTGCTACTCGATTCAGGCTACATCAACGGCAACGGGACGCTCTCGGTCGATTTCTCAGGCAGCTCGACCAACATCATCATCATCATGAATGAAGGTTCCGGTATTGGGGGCACGATTTGGGACCTCACCGCGCGAATTCTCAGTGGCATCACTTACGCCAACTTCACGGACGATACGAACTTCGCGCGTCTGCCGATCAAGTTCGAGCCGCCGCCCTTCACGAACATCAACTACGCGGTGACGAACTACGTGACGAATGCGGTAGTGCTTGCGAACGGATTTGAAGACACGCGGCTCAACGACGTTTACGTTGTCGGCGAAGTTGTCAGTGGATGGACGGTCGATTTCGGGCAAGTGGACACTCTTGGCGACTTGTCTCCATCCCCTCCGTGGCTCACCGCCCCGCACACGGGAATGCGGTTCCTGGACATCAACGGCTTCGAGCCGGGCGTCATCTCCACAAACTTCCCGACGGTCGCGGGGCGCGACTATCAGGTCAGTTTCGTTTTCACGGCAAACGCGTTCGATGATGCTGATAAATCCGCCGACGTGGCTGTGCTGGACGATTCGCAGAACGTGCTGTCAACGCTGAGTGTCATAGCGCCCGTCATCCCCAACAACGTCGGCGTTTGGATTCCGACTTCGTTCGTGTTCCGGGCCGTCGGCGCCACGAGCGTGATTCAGGTCAGTTCGACAACTCCCGGCGCATCGGGCGTGTTTTTCGACACCTTCCTCGTGGAGCAGATCGACATTCGCGTGCAGTCTGGTATCTACTTCCAGCCCGAGGAGCCTTTGACCCGCTTCCGCGGCGAGAACGCCTTCGGCGATTGGCGTCTGGAAATCTGGGACAGCCGAGTGGGCGCGGCCATCACGAACGAAAACATCCTGCTCGCCTGGCGGTTGAACATCACGTTCGTCAACACGAACCCGCCGGTCATCCAACTGACGCATACCAACGCGTACTGCGGCAGCATCGGCGCGAGCCAGGCGGTTTACTTCGCCGTGCAAGTGCCGCTCAATGCCGGCGCCGCGACGAACACGCTCACGGCCAGCGACGGCTTGGACCTGATTTACAATACCGCCGGCGTGCCCATCCTTACGCCCGGCGACGTGTTGTTCCTCGATGACCAGACGGACGCCTACACGGTGCTCTCGATCCGCCGCTGGAACAGTTTCGACACGAACGGCACGTTCCTCGACGGAGGTCCCGAACGCCTCATGCCGGGGCAACGTTATTACCTGGCGGTGCGGAACCAGTCCGCGGCATCGATCGACTACTGCATCCGGGTGGACTTCGACCGCGTGGATCCGAGCCTCCTGATCATCCAACCGCTCATCAATTGCGTCACCGGGACGCTGACCAATCTCTACGACTACTACCGGTATGATGTCGTCGGCACCAACGCGGTGCAGCTTACGTTCACGCTGTCAAATCTCACGAGCGACCTCGGTCTTCTGGCCAGTCCGGGCTTCCCCTTGCCCAATTATAATTTCCCGGACTACATCAGCGACAATTCCGGCACGGCGGACGAAATCATCGACCTCGTGGACTTCACGGGCACAAACCTCGTCGGCCGCTGGCATGCCGCCGTCTATAACACCAGCGGGGCGGGCGGTCCGTACCAACTGTGCGTGTCGCAGGTGAACGCCATCGTCAAGCCGCTCGGCCCCGGCGGCACCGACACCAACACGCTGGATGTGGGCGAACACGTTTACTACACGGTCGACATCCTCTCCAACAGTTGCGTGGCGACGTTCTGCGCCGGTTCGACCAACGCGGACATCGACGTGTACGTGGCGCCGGCGCGGTTGCTTCCGGTGAACGCGACCCCGACCAACGTCGCCTACGTGTCGGCCAGCACGAACTTCGGCACGGAGTGCATCACCGTCAGCACGTTCGCCGCGACGAACCCGCTGACGCCCGGCCTCTGGGTCATGCTCGTCGTCAATCGCGGGCCGGTGACAGCGGATTACTGGGTCCAGGTGGAACAGTTTTCGGACTGCACGCCGTACACCGAACTGACGAACTGCATCACGTTCAACGACAGCTTCACCAACGGACTGGCGACGAACACGTATCAGTTCTTCGTCTCGAACGGCGCGGTGCAGGCGACGTTCGAGGTGTTCGGGATGAGCACCAACGTGGACCTTTACTTGAACCCCGGCTTTGGGATTCCGCCGCCCGGCCCGTCGAACGCTCTTCATGTGAGCACGAATGCCGATTTGACGCCGGAATTCTTCGTGGTCGTAACGAACTACGGCGTCGCCACGCTCCAGCCCGGCTGGTGGTTCCTGTCGGTCGTGAACACCTCCGGCGACACGAACGCCACTTACAGCGTGCGCGCGTGCCAGATCACGACGAATGAATTGCGGCGGCTCACGCAGGGAATGCAGTGCAATACCAACATAGTGCTGTCACCGGGCGACACGAACCTGCCGAACTCCGGTGTCCACTTCTACACCTTCAACGTGGCGACCGGCGCGGTGCAGGTGATCTTCGAACTCGTCAACCTGACGAATAACGCGGACTTGTTCGTCCAGCGCTCGCCGCCATTGACGAACTTCACGACCTTCTTCGGCGCTGACCCGCCGGGCCTTGCTTCGAGCACGAACGGCGGCCGGACAAACGAGTTCGTCTGTTTGGCGACGAACACCGCAAACCTCCCGCTGTCACCGGGTCCGTGGTTCATCTCGGTGGTGAACCGGGAGACGAATCCCGCGCCCTACTGCCTGCGCGTCGCGCAGCTTATGTCGAACAGCATCGTGCGACTGTCGGACAACGTTGCGGACTGTGAAGAAGATGTCCGGCCATTCGATTCGACGGGCACCAACGGTGTCCGTTACTACGTCTTCCGCGCTCCCACGAATGCCATCGCGGTGAATTTCGAGGTCTTCGGCGTCCAAAGCGGTGACGTGGACCTCTACGTCCAGCGCGATCTTTGCTTTCCGAATTTGGCGGGTTTCAATTCGGCGCTGACCAACTATCCGTATGCCAGCACCAACGGCGGGACGACTCCAGAATGGGTTTGTGTCTCCACGAATTCGACACCCGTCGCACTGGCCAGCGGCGACTGGTTTCTCGCGGTCGTGAATCGCAACCGAAACCAGCAGCCCGTGAGATATTGCGTCCAGGCCGCCAGCGTTCGAAGCAACGACGTGATCCGACTCGATGGAGTGACCGCCTGGTGCTTTCCGTCCGTGCTGGGGCCGGCGCCGCGGATCGAGTATTTTGCCCTCAACGTCAGCACTGGAGCGTTGCAAGTCGTGTTCGACACGTATCAACACGGCGGCGTGCATGCCACAAACCTCGATATGCTCGCGACCTACGGTGGCGCGTGCTTCCCCGGACTGCCGACATGGAATCCGCTGGCGACGAATGTTCCTTACGGGAGTTTCCAAGCAAGCAACCGCACCGAATATATCTGCGTCACCACAAACTCGACGCCGATTCCGCTAACCAACGGCGACTGGTTTGTCGCCGTGCGCCGGCAGGGCACTGTCATGGACTACTGCATCCGGGCGATTGAACTGCCCGAGAGCGATGTCGCCACCCTGACCAACGGCGAGCTCGCGTGCGCTTCGGTCGAACCGCGTAGCAACTTGGGCTACACGGGAATCGACTTTTATCGCTTCCCGGTTTCGACGAACGCCGCGATGGCCACCTGGGAAGTCACGATGACGAACGGCAACGTGGACATCTTCCTGCAACACGGCCTGTGCTTCACGAACTTCAACGTGTTCCGGCCCGGCGTGGCGAACTATCCGTATCTTTCGACCAACCAGTTCGCGAATCCGAACGTCAGCTATTATCCGTATGCCAGCACGAATCTCGGCACGAACACCGAGAGGATTTGCGTCGTGACGAACTCGGTGCCGGTGCCGCTTCAAGGCGGCGACTGGTATCTCGCTGTTGTGAATCGCAGCACGAACTTCCAGCCGGTCAATTACTGCGTCCGCCTGTTGGAAGTGCGGAGCGATGAAATCACCGAGTTGACCAACAAACTGCCGTACGCGTCCGCGCCTTTGGAGCACACGAACGGCATGGCGGGGGTGGGCGTGGACTATTACCACTACCGCGTCGCCACGAACGCCATCCAGATCAGCGCCGAGGTCTATGCCATCACCGGGGGCAACGTCGATCTCTACGCCAATCGGGGCCCGTGCTGGATGCAGCCGGAGTCGTTCCACTACGCCTCGACCAATCTTGACGCGACCAACGAACACCTGTTCATCGCCACGAACTCCGCGCCCGTGCCGCTGGCGGGCGGGGACTGGTACTTCGCGGTGGTCAACCACAACCCCGCGCCGGGCGACGTCTCTTACTTGATCCGGATAGTGGAGATTCTCAGCACGGAAGTAATCCGACAGTCGTTCTGCGTGAGTGCCACGAACACCATTCCCCCGACTGACTTCACCACGGGCAAGGGCAGCGGCCTGGGCTACCACGTTTTCGAGGTGCTGCCGGGCGTGGTGCAGGTGGAGTTCGAGATCGCGTCGTTGCCGAACTCGACGAACGTCATCAACGGGGTGAATGCCTACTTGCGCCGGGAGACTGTTCTGCCCCGCGCCGATTTCGCCGACTACCACGGGACGAACGCGGGCACGAACGCCGAATTCTTCCTTGTGGCGAGCAATTCCGCGCCGCGGGCCTTGTCGCCGGGGCTTTGGTTCCTGTCCATCGAGAACACGAACGCGCCATCCACGCTTCCGTTCAACCCCGCAGCCATCGAGGCCACTTACTCCGTGCGCGTCGCGCAGATCGCCGTGACGAACATCACGCGGCTGTCGAACGGCGTCCCGGTGACGACGAATATCGCCGTGCCGACGCCGTGCGCGCGGGCGGATTACTACGTCTTCCACGTCTCCACGAACGCGGTGCAGGCGCTGTTCAAGACGTTCGGCGCGAACGGTGATGTTGATCTCTACCTGCGGCACAGTCCTCCGCTGCCGTCGGAAACGAACCATATGTTCTCCAGCACGAACATGCCCGACGAGTACGTCGTGCTCGCGGCCGGCGATGCGCAGTTCCCCCTGACAGCGGGTGACTGGTTCATCGCCGTCGTCAACCGCGCGCCGAGGCAGACCACTTACTCCGTCTGCGCGACAGAATATGTCATCGGGCCGACCAATGGTCCCGGCGCCATCATCCGGCTTTCCGACGGGGTGCCGCACACGAACAACGTTCCGGTGACGAACAACATTCCGTTCAGCGGGCGGCAGCACTACGTCTTCACCGTGTCGAGCAACGCCGTGCAGGCGAACTTCGAGACTTTCGCGGCCAGCGGGAACGTCGATCTCTATCTCAGCTACGGGGTGCCGTTGCCGACGGACACGATCTTCGATGCCGCGAGCGAGAATGGGGGGCCGACGAACGAGATCATCAGCCTAGTGACGAACGTTGCTTCATTGCCTCTGCCGCTCGTGTCAGGCGACTGGTATCTGACCGTCATCAACCGTGAGGCGATGCCGGTGGATTACGTGATCCGCGCGACGCAGTTCATCATTGGGACGGAAAGCAACAGCACCATTCACCTGTTGACGGACGGGAATTGTGGCGTGACGAAGGTTCTGGGGGCTGTTCCAGGGAACAGTCCTCGCGTGGATTACTACGTTTTCACAGTGAGCAACACGTCTGTGCGCGCGCATTTTGAATTGCTCGGTCTGAACGGCAACGTCGATCTCGTCGCTCGTTATGGCGTCCCGCTGCCCGGCATTACGAATTACGACGGTCTGAGCGCGAATCCTGAAGCTTGCGACGAGATCATCACGATTCGCGCTGACTTCACCAACTCCCTCCAACTCCGGCCCGGCAACTGGTATCTCGGTGTCGTGAACACGAGCACGAACACAGTCGATTACACCATCTGCGCCTCGCAATACGACAGTTGGGGAACGAATTTTGGCATCAGCAGTCTGACGTTTACCAACGGCACCAATCTGTGCGTCGCTTGGACCAACGTCCTGCCGAATGTCAGCTACTACGTACAGGGCAAGGTCAACCTGAACGTCTCGAACTGGACGGCGATCTCGCCAACGATCCGCGCGACCAGCACGAGCCTGACATGGTGTACGAACTTCCCGACGGTGTGGCATTTCTTCCGCATCAAGGAAGGGCTGGCGCCGAAACCGTCGTCGTTGCCGATCACGATCACGCAGCGCACGCCTCCGCTCGCGATGCCTTGCGGCGCGACGCTCACCTGGACAGCCCCGACCAACCAGCAGTTCGTCGTCGAATGGTCGCTGAGGCTGACCTACGACTCGTGGCGGTCGTTCACGAACGTCATCTCGTCCACCAGCACCAATTTCACCTTCACGGATGATTGCTCGCAGGCGGTCAATCCTACCTCACCGCGCTTCTACCGCGTTCTGTTGTTCGACCCTTAACGGCCCGTCGAAACGTAGCAGGCGACGTAAGGAGACTTTGATCCATCGTTGGACTGAGGAAGAATGAGGTTCGCTATCTCGACTGCCTACGACGGGCAGGGGAAAACGTTGCAAGAATCGGGAGAGCGTCCGCGTGTTCATGGTGACCGGGAATGCTCTTGGCAAGCGGGACCAAACCGCGCAACACTGGCGCGAGAAACCGGAGCAGAAAGGCGCGTTGCCGTCCGTTTGCCGGAGCGATCCAGAACTTCCTATGCGTTGTCAAACACTGTCATCCAGAGCGCGGAGGATGGCGTCAGTCTTCCTGGCGTTGGCGGCCATCGGGACGTTCGACGCGCTCGCGCAGCTTCGCATCGTCACTTGGGGGAGTTCGGCTTCCGGCTTGGGCGACGTTCCGCAGGGCTTGTCCAACATCCGCGCCGTGGCGGCGGGTTATTACCACAGCCTTGCGCTGCTGGGGAACGGCCGGGTCGTGGCGTGGGGAGACAACTCGGTCGGCCAGACGAACGGGCATCTGAGCCTGACCAACATCGTTGCCATCGCCGCCGGCCAGTATCACAACCTGGCGCTGCGCAGCAACGGGGCGGTGTTTGCATGGGGGTTGAACAACTACGGACAGTTGAACGTCCCCGCCGGCGCGACCAACGTAAAGGCCATTGCCGCGAGCGGAGACCATTGTCTCGTGCTGCGGAGCAATGGGACGGTCCTCGCCTGGGGGAAGAATCTCACCGGCCAGACGAACGTCCCGCCGGGACTGGCCGGCGTCGCGGCCATCAGTGCCGGCGACGCGCACTGCATGGCGCTCCGCAGCAACGGAACCCTTGTGGCTTGGGGCGACAACGATTCCGGCCAGACGAATATTCCTGCGAGCCTCACGAACATCATTGCCATAGCCGCCGGCTATCACCACAACCTCGCCATTCGCAGCAACCGCACCGTTGCCGCATGGGAACTGAACGTGTATGGCGAAACCAATGTTCCGCCGGGCCTTTCCAACGTTGTCGCGGTCGCCGCCAATTATTTCTTCAGCGTGGCACTTCGCAGCAATGGAACGGTGGTGGCATGGGGCAAAAACTTCTCCGGGGAGACAAACGTTCCCATCGGCCTGACGAACGTCGTGGCCATCTCAGCGGGCAGCGATCATGTCCTGGCGCTGACACCAAGCCCCGTCTGCCCGCCGGGATTCCCGGACAGCTTCGAGTGCCGCCCGTCGCTCACCGGAAGCAATCTCGCTTTCTCCGTGTCGAACGCGGGCGCAACCAGCGAGCCGGGCGAGCCGCAGCATTTCGACCTCGTTGCCGGAAAATCCGTGTGGCACTCGTGGACCGCGCCCTTCTCGGGAAGCGCCGTCATCACGGTGACGAGTTCTTTTCCCACACCCTGCATTGCCGTCTATACGGGCACCAATCTCGCCACGCTGACGAACGTGCTGAAGAACAGCACGACCTTTTCCATCGCGCGGGCGGTGTTCAACGCGACGGCGGGCGTGACGTATCAAATCGCTCTGGACGGAACGACGTTCAACGGCAGTAGCGGCGCGGGCAGCAATTTCGTGACGTTGCGGGCGAACCCGCCTCCGGCCAACGACGCCTTCGCAGCCCGCGCTCCGATCGTCGGAATGAGTTTCGCCGTTTCGAATTCGTTCGTGGGCGGCACGCAGGAAGCAGGCGAACCATCGCACACGAACGGCTTCGGCAACGCCGCCTTCAAGCAGACATTGTGGTGGACGTGGACAGCGCCCTTCAACGTCGGCGTGGCGACCATTCCTGTCCGGCTGATCGCCGACGCGGTGAGTTATCCGCCGAACATCGGCGTGTACACCGGGGGTGCCCTTGGCGGCCTGACCGCCGTTCCCGTGGCCGCACTGACCAACGGGATGACAAGGGTGATCAGTTTCAACGCGACGGCCGGGGCGGTTTACCAAATCGCCTTGGGCGGGCAGCATTACGATCCGATCGGCAATATCGCTTCGCCGCGCTATGGGAACTTTCATTTCCGGCTGAACGTTCGGGCCGTGACGCTGGATGTCATCAACGTCAGCCACGTCGTCAACGGGGACGATTCGATTTCGTTCACCGCCACCGTCACGGTCACGAACCGCGGGGCGGTGGCGAGCAATCCGCTCCGTGTCCGGCTCATTTCGAGTCCGGGCCTGAGCGTGAAGGGGCCGGATGCCGGGATCGTTTCAAACAGCCACGTCATCCTGCTGACGACGAATCTTGCCGCGCTGGGAGTTGGGCAGGGAACCAACAAACAGGTCTCAAGTACGCTCCCCGCGCCGACGGAAAACGGCTCCCAAACGCTGGGGGTCGGTTACGGCGCGTACGCGGAATTGCAGGAGCAGATCGGCACCAACTGGTTCACGCTGGACCAGACGATCGTGCAGTTCGGCGAATGGCCGGGCCTGGGCGGGTTTGGCGGGCCGGGCGGCGGCGTCATTCGCTTGGACCCGGGCTTCCTCGGCCTGCCCGCTTTCAACCCGTTGCTGTCTGTTCTCGTGTTGGGACCGGCATCGGTGACGGAGGGCGGGACGGGGTCGTACACGGCTCGCGCGTCGTATTCGGATGGCACTGTTCACAATTTCACCAACACGGCGTGGACGGCCTCGCGCTTCAGCATCTCGACCAACGGGCTTTTCACGACGGGCAGCGTGACAAGCAACAGCCCCGTGACTTTGGGCGCGCCTTACTCCTATGCCGGGCTGCTTTTCACGGCGACGACGAACGTGACTGTGCTCAACCTGCCGCCGCCCGTGTTTGGCAACATCAGGCTTCAGACGACGGGGACGATTTCCATGACGCTGACCGGCGTGCCGGGGCGGCTGCACGTTCTGGAAGCGACGACGAACATTTCTCCGCCGACGACCGTCTGGACGCCGCTGGTGACCAACGCGGCCGGAGCGAACGGGCAGACCAACCTGACTGCTTCGCGGACGAATTTCCCGAGACGGTTCTATCGCGCGCGGGAATTGTGAGAGCGAGTCTGGCGCGCGGTCAGTCGCGGAAATTCTGGAACTGGAGGGCCACCGGGAAGTCGTGCGCCCGCACGGCGGCGATGACGGATTGGAGGTCGTCCCTGCTCTTGCCGGTGACGCGGATTTCCTCGGCTTGAATCTGCGTCGTCACCTTGAGGTTTAGTCCACGGATGAAGGCGGTGATGTCCTTGGCGACGGCGGTTTCGATGCCCTGTTTGATCTGGATGACCTGCCGGGCGTGGCCGAGTGGCGAGATGTCCGGCTCCTTCCGATCGATGCTCTTGAGGCTGATGTTTCGCTTGGCGAGCTTGCCGAGGACGATTTCCTCCAGCGCCTTGATCTTGAAGGCGTCTTCGGCGGAGAGCTTGATTTCGTTTTTGTCGAGGGTGATCCCGGCCTTCGTGCCTTTGAAGTCGAAGCGGTTGGCGAGTTCCTTCTTCGCGATGTTCACGCCGTTCTCGATTTCCATCGAGTTGACGCGGCTGACGATGTCGAATGACGGCATGGGGCAAGGGTAGTTCGGCAGGTACGGGCGTAAAGGGGAAAGCGACGGCAGTAAGTTCAAAGCTCAAAGTTCAAGGGAAGCTCCAATCTCAAAACATAAATTCCAAACGGCGCACGCGAGCGAGTGGCGCGTTTTTAGACCTTTGAATTTTGGCCTTCCCTTGAGTTTTGAACTTTGAGCTTTGAACTTGCGCCCTCACACCTCCAGCACCTTCTCAAACTTCGTCAGGTT
>Ga0187893_10012285_pt1 | contig 12177 bp, 12 predicted proteins | sample MA1701074metaG_FD_139574 | JGI IMG/M metagenome (GOLD analysis project Ga0187893, IMG submission 139574) | White microbial mat communities from a basaltic lava cave in the Kipuka Kanohina Cave System on the Island of Hawaii, USA - MA170107-4 metaG ... | reverse complement strand
ATCGCGCCCGAGCAGGCGACGGACGCGCGGCAGGCGACGCGCGCCTCGGACGTCTTCTCGATGGGATGCACGCTTCACGCGCTGCTCGCGGGCGTACCGGCGTTCCAGGGATCGAGCGTGTTCGAGACGCTCGTGAAGACGACGAACCAGGAGCCGGAGCCGCTTCCACAGACGGTGAGCGACCGGACGCGCGCGGTCGTCGCGCGCTGCCTGCGGAAGGATCCGACGCAGCGCTACCCGGACGCCGCGGCGCTCCTGCGGGCGCTGGAGGACGCGATCGCGCATGTCGGCCGGCCGTCGCGCCGGCCCGTGCGTCGTCGCCTGCTGGCGGCGGCGGGAGCGGCGGCGGTCGCCGCGATCGCGGCCGCGGCGTACGTCGCGTGGCCGTCGGCGCCTTCCCGCGCGGAGCCGCCGCGGCTCGAGTGGCGCCTCGACGCCGGGTCCGCGCGATCCCCCGGGCGGATCCAGGGCCGGGTCGAGTTCCGCGAGGGCCACGCCGCGTTCGACGGCGGCAGCATCGTGGTGGCGGACGACTTCCGCGAGGTCCGGTCGATGCTCCCCGCGCGCGCCTTTTCCGCGGCGGCGTGGGTCGACGTCACGAAGCCCGAGCGGTGGGGCGGGCTGATCGGCGTGCTGCAGGACAACGACGACTCCGAGCAAGGATGGGTGCTCGGCTACGACGATCGCGGATTCACGTTCGGGCTCGCGACGAAGGGAGCGGACGACGGCGACGGCCGCATGACGTACATCGCCGCCGGTGAGTTCGTGCCGGGCCGGTGGCACCACGTCGCGGCGACCTACGACGGGGAGCGGATGGCGCTCTACGTCGACGGCCGCGTGGGCGCCTTCTCGCGCGCGCAGTCGGGGGACATCCTGTATCCGACGATCCGGACGCCGTTCATGATCGGCGCGTACCGCGACGCCGACGAGAACTTCCCGCTGCACGGGCGGCTCCGGAGCGTGCGGCTGGAGCACCGGGCGTGGAGCGACGCGGAGGTCGCGGCGATGGCCCGCGAATAGATCAGGGTTCCAGCCGGCTCGTCGCGGCGCGCTTCTCCTTCTTCTGGATCGGCGACGGGTCGCGCATGCGCGAGACCGCCACGTCGTAGGTGATCGTGCCGCGCTGGTAGTGGTCGATGAGCGCGCGGTCCATCGTGACCATCCCGTGCGAGTGTCCGGTCTGGATCGCGTTGTAGAGCAGGTGCAGGTTGTTCTCGCGGACGATGTTGCGGACGCCGACGGTCGCGACGAGCACCTCGCAGGCGAGCACCTGGCCCGTTCCGTCCGCGCGCGGCAGGAGTTCCTGCGCGACGACGCCCTGCAGGCAGTTCGCCAGGTGCAGGATCACCTGGTTCTGCTGGTCGGCGGGGAAGGCGGAGACGATGCGCTCGACGGTCTGCATGACATTCGGCGTATGCAGCGTCGCGATCACGAGGTGGCCGGTCTCGGCCGCGTTGAGCGCGGTGGAGATCGTCTCGAGGTCGCGCATCTCTCCGATGACGATCACGTCCGGGTCCTGCCGCAGCACGTGGACGAGCGCCTTCGAGAACGACATCACGTCCGTGTGCACCTCCTGCTGGACGATGATCGCCTTCTTGCGCTCGTGGACGAATTCGACGGGATCCTCGATCGTGACCACCTTGCAGCGGCGTTCGCGGTTGATGAGGTCCACCATGTAGGTCATGGAGGTGGTCTTGCCGACGCCGGTCGGCCCGGTGATGAGGACGAGCCCGTTCGGCCGGCGCGCGAAGTCTTCGATGATCGGCGGGAGGCCGAGCTCGCGCGCGCTCTTCACCTCGAGCGTGCAGAGGCGGATCGAGAGCTCCGGGTTTCCCGCGTGGTAGTACGCGGTGACGCGGATGCGGCCGGCGACGGAGTCGTAGATCGAGAAGCAGAGCGCCTTGTCGCGCGCGAAGACGTCCTTCTGCGCGGGATTGAGGAGCGACTCGACGATCCCGCACGTCTCCTCGCGCGAGAGCGCCTCGGCGTTGGCGATGATGATCTCGCCGTTGACGCGGAAGCTCGGCGGGACGCCGGCGATGATGTGGACGTCCGACGCGTTGACGCGCCGCGCCTCCTGCAGGATGCGGTCGAGCTTACCGGCCACGCGGAGAGCTCCCGAGGAAACCGCATAGGGAGGTTCTCTTCGCGTTCTCTGCGTTCGTTGCGGTTCTCCTCATCTGCCTTTGCGTTTGAAGAAGTCGGTGATCTTCCGCCAGAACCGGCTGGCCGGCTCCTCCGCGTCGATCGCGATGATCGCCTCGCGGGCCCCGGGCGCGTCGCCGTCGAGGGCCATCGCGTTCACGTACGACGCGCGCGCCTCGCCCGGCATCGAGAGCGCGAGCTGGCACTCGCCGATCTGCGTCCACAGATACGCGCTCCCGGCATGGAGCGCGATCGCCTCGCGCAGCCACTTGAGCGCGACGGCCGCCGCGTGCCACGTCATGTACGCGCGGGCGATCACCACCCGCAGCCACCAGTCCTTCGGTCCGAGCGTGACGGCTTTCGCGAAGCAGAAGTCCTCGTTGCGCTGCCCGCGCGCGAGCAGCACCTCGCCGCGCGCCGTCCACACCCACGCCGTCTCGCCCTGCTGCGCCAGCGCCGCGTCCGAGAGCTTCATCGCCTCGTCGGGCGACCCCAGCCGCGCGAGCGCGACCGCTTTCGCCGACATCAGCTCCGGGTGGCTCCGGAAGTGCTCCAGCGCCTTGTCCGCCCAGAGCCGCGCCTCCTTCGCGTCGCCGAGCTCGAGGAGCATGCGCACCTGGCCGACCCACGCCTCCGCCATCGCGGGGTTGTGCTCGAGGGCGCGCCCGTACGAGCGGAGCCCCTTCTCGAAACGGCCCTCGCGCCACCGCTCCTCCGCCTCGCGGAAATGGTGCTGTGCGTCGATGAGCGGGCCCGCCGTCGGCGACTCCCGGGAGCGCTGCCGCTCGTCGTCGAACTCGAGATGCTGGAAGCGCGTCATGGCTTGCGGTTCCACCACGGCTTGCGTTCCTCGGCGATCCGCCGGTTCACGCGATAGACGAGCTCGTCGAGGCCGCCGACGAGGAGCCACGCGAGATAGAGCGCGCCGACGCCGAACGCGACGGCGCCCGCGGCGACGGCGGTCTCCGAGCTGAGCGCGCCGACGAAGACGAGCGCCATCGGGATCGCCGAGGCGAAGAAGACGAACCACACGCGGCTGAACGTGTGGAGCCGCGACGCGCCCTCCTCGACCTGCTCCTGGCCGGCGATGAAGCGCATGATCGCGATCGCGACCTTTTCCCGCGTGAGTCGTCGCCAGATCAGCGTCACGGTTCCCTCCGGCTCGTCGCGGGCATGCCCGCCGCGGGACGCGCGCGTCCTTTCGCCCAGTCGCGGAGTCCCGCGAGTTCTTCGGCCATGGTTTTCGAGAGAGGGACGGACTCGTCGATCGCCCGCAGCACGTCCGCGGTCTCCAGTTCCTCGCCCCCGTCGAACGCGTCGTAGAGCGCGCTGATGATCGCCTCCTCGATCTCCGCGCCGCTGAATCCGTCGGCGCGCGCGGCGACCGCCGCCAGGTCGAACGTCGACGGATCGCGCCGGCGCTTCGCGAGATGGATGCGCGCGATCTCCCTCCGCTCGGCGTCGCCGGGCAGATCGACGAAGAAGAGCTCGTCGAGGCGGCCCTTGCGCAGCAGCTCCGGCGGCAGGTGCTCGATGCGGTTCGCGGTCGCGATCACGAAGACCGGCGACGTCTTCTCGCTGAGCCACGTGATGAGCGTGCCCAGCACGCGCGCGGTCGTTCCCGCGTCGGCGAGCGCCGATCCGCCCGCGCCGGCGAACGCCTTGTCGATCTCGTCCACCCAGAGCACGCACGGAGCGACGGACTCCGCGACGCCGATCGCGCGCCGCACGTTCTCCTCGGACGAGCCGACGAGCGATCCGAACATGCGGCCCATGTCGAACCGCAGGAGCGGCATCCGCCAGAGCGAGCTCACCGCCTTCGCGCAGAGGCTCTTGCCGCACCCCTGCACGCCGAGCAGGAGCACGCCCTTCGGCGACGGGAGCCCGAACTCCCGCGCGCGGTCGGAGAACGCGGCGCCGCGCTTGCGCAGCCACTCCTTCAGCGCGTCGAGTCCGCCGATGTCCTCCATCGCCTCGCGCGGATCGCACCAGTCGAGCAGGCCGCTCTTGCGGATCACCTGCTGCTTCTCCGAGAAGACGGCGGAGACGTCGTCCGCGTCGAGCCGCGCGTTGGCGACGAGGATCTTCGCGATCGCGTTCTCCGTCTCGGTGAGCGTCAGTCCCTGCGCCGCCTTGAGGAGGCGCTCGCGCCCGGCCGCGTCCAGATCGACCTTCACGTGCGCGCCCACGTCCTTCACGATCGCGTCCAGCGCGTCGGACAGATCGCGCAGGCCCGGCAGCGGGAAGTCGACGACGGTGATCTCCTTCTCGAGCTCGACGGGCACCTCGAGCGCGGGGGAGAGGAGGAGGATCGTCTTGGGGCTGTGGCGGAGGTGGACGGCGATCTCCTTGAGCCTGCGCACGACCGCGAAGTTGCCCTTCGACAGGAACGGGTGGAAGTCCTTGAAGAGGTAGAGCGCGGGCTCGACGTGGTCGATCACCGCGTCGAGCGCGACGAGCGGGTCGCGCGTCGCCTGCGCGCGCACCTTCTGCGACTGGAGGGACGTGCCGTGCGGGACGAGGCCGGTGGTGCAGGACCACTCGAAGAGCTTCTTGTCGCGCTTCTTCGCGATGTCGGCGACCCAGGCGGCGACGCGCTGCTCCTCCCACGTCACGACGTAGAGGATCGGATAGCGCGCGCGAATGAGAGTCTCGATCTCCCGCCGCTTATCCAAGCCCCACCGTCTACTGGACGCTAGAAGAGTACCCTACGCGGCACGTTTGCGGGTCGCGCAGGTCGCGACGAACGCGACCGCCGCGGGCACCGCCACGGCCCAGACCGGACCTCCCTTCGTAGTGACGTAGGCCGCCGCCGCGGCGTTGGCCAGGAGCAGCGCCACGGAGGCCGCCCGCAGGTTCGTGTCCATGAACGCGCTCGCGGCCGCGAAACCGAATCCGGAGCCGAGGACCGCCATCGCGACCGCGGGCGACCCGAGCGCGAGGGCGACGAACGCGGCGATCGCGAGTCCGAGCGAGAGCGGGATCGCGAGCGGCAGCCGTCGACCGGTCGCGCCGAGCGCGGGCATCCTGCGGCTCGAGTCGATGAGCCCCTCCTCGCGCAGCTTCGCCTCGATCGCGTTCCACGCGAGGGGTGCTTCGACCTCCTTCTGCGCCCTGAGCACGCGGTCGGCGGAGGCGAGCGACCGCTCCTCGCGCGCGCACGTCGGGCAGCTTCCGACGTGGAGCCGGAGCGTGGCGGCGTCCTGCTCGGAGAGCGCGCCGTCGAGGAGCGCGGAGAGGTGCGGGCGCGCCGCCTCGCACGTCAGCCGCTCGTCACAGCCGAAAATGCTGAATGAATGCTTTTCGGGCACGGTAGAGCTTCCCTCGAACCTGGTCCTCGGACTGGTCGGTGAGCGCGGCGATGTCCGCGTACGACTTGTTCTCGATCACGCGGAGCAGAAGGATCGCGCGGTGCTCGGGCTCCATGCGTTCGAGCGCGCGCTGGATCTCGTGCTGGAGGTCGTCGCGCCGCAGGATCTCCTCGGCGTTCGGCTCGTCGGAGGGCGGCACGGCGGCGGTCTCGCTGTCGAGCGATGCGGCCGTGCGCACCTTCGCGGCGCGCAGGCGGTTGACGCACGTGTTGTGCGTGATGCGGTGGAGCCACGTCGTGAACTCGCTCGCGCCGCGGAAGCGGTCGATGGCGCGGAAGACCTGCATGAACACGTCCTGCGTCACGTCCTCGGCGACGGCGTCGTCGCCGAGCATCCGTTTGGCGATGTTGTAGACGCGTTTCGCGTGCCGCATGTAGAGACCCTCGAATCCGTCGCTCCGGCCCGCGCGGGCCAGCCCGACGAGCTCGTCGTCGCTGCGTCCGGTTTCCTGGTTCATTCGACACGCGCGGAGGGCGCGGTTCACGCGGATTCGACGGCGCGGGAACGGGTCATTATATAATGAATTTCGAGATGCCGCTGGAGCTGCCCGGGTCGCCCGCGCCGGAGCCGAACAAGCCGCCGTCGGAACGGCGGAAGCTCGACCGTTTTCCGCCGCAGGGGTGGATCGCGAAAGTGTCGCTGCCGCGCACGTTCATGGGCTTCGGCGGGGGCGACGCGATCAGCGCGCCGCTGCTCGATCTCTCGGAGACGGGCGCGCGCGTGCTCTTTCCGAAGGCGATCGACAAGGGCGCGCAGATCCGGGTCCGCATCGAGGACCCGAAGTTCAGGGAGGTGGTGGACTGGACGGCGCGCGTCGTGTGGGTGAATCCGCCGCCGCCGATCGCCACCACGTGGGTCGTCGGGGTCGAGTTCGTCGAGCTCTCGCGCGATCTCAAGCTGCGGATCCAGGGATGGCGCAGCTTCTACACGTCGGAGGAGTACAAGAAGCAGCTCGACGATTCGGAGCAGGCGCTGACGGAGACGAAGAAGCGCAAGGCGATTCAGAATCGCAAGCCCAGCGACGATCGTTGACAGCGGTTCGCGGTCGCGTATAGTTAGGGCGTACGCGGGAGTACGCCGCGCGTCGTGGAGGAACGAGGCGCGTCGGAGACTCGGCTGGAGGTGGGGGAAGCCTCATGCCGGCACTCACGCTCCCGTGAGGGCTTCGAGTCACGTCGCTTCCAGGGGGAGCCATGAGAGTCGTGGTGCCGCTGAAGAACATCGTTCCGAATCCGTACCAGGCGCGCAAGAAGATGGACCGCGAGAGCATCAAGGCGCTCGCGGACGAGATCAAGGAGAACGGCCTCTGGCCGGGCGCGCTGCGCGGGCGCATGAAGGGCGACAGGGTCGAACTCTGCTTCGGCCATCGCCGGCTCGCGGCGTTGAAGACGCTCGGGTGGAAGGAAGTCGAAGTCGAAGTCGCGGAGCTGTCCGACGACGACATGGCGGCGCAGGGTCTGGCGGAGAACCTCCAGCGCGAGGGCCTCACCGACATCGAGAAGGCCGAGGCGATCCACATGATGATGCAGCGCGGCGCGCGCGGCGGGATGAAGGAGAGCGACTCGCTCGCGCGCGTGTCGCGGCTCCTGGGTCTCTCGGGCGGGTGGATCAAGGACCTCCTGAGCCTGCTCGATCTCGAGAAGGGCGTGCAGAGGGCGATCCGCGAGAAGGAGATCGCCGGCCGCACGGCGCTCGAGGCGCACCGCCTCGGCGGGAGGCAGATGGTGGAGACGGCGATCGCGAAGAAGCTGCCGGTGCACAAGATCAGCGCGCTGGCGCAGAAGATCCGCCGGATCCCGGACGAGGAGGTGCGCGAGCGGGTGAAGGCGCAGGTGATCAAGGGTCGCGTGACCCTGCCCGAGCAGGTGCAGGAGAAGGCGAAGGAACTCCTCAAGGGCCGCAAGCCGAAGGCGCCGGCCGACCTCGACCGGCTGCTCGGCGAGTGGGCGTCGAGGATCCGCGGCTGGAGCGGCGAGCTGGACGAGCTGATGCTCTACAAGCGCTTCCTGTCCGAGAACGGGCGGGCCGACGCGCTGAAGGGCGAGATCGGGAAGCTCGTCGGGCGGCTGGAACGGCTGACGAGCTGAGGACCCGGAACGGCACCTGAGGACCCGGAGGACCCGGAGGAGAGTGGGGCTGTTGGTGTCCTCTTACGACAACACCATTCGACGCTCACGCAACCGGAGATCCCGCAGCGCTGCGTGCGCGCGCGCGAGCGTCTTCGCGTGCGGCACGCCGGCATAGGCGGCGGCCCTACAGCGGGGCACAGTTGAATCGCAGCGGCAGCAATGTAAGATGAACCTGTAGTCGGAGAGAGGCGTAATGGGTCACAGTCACACATCAAGTGCTTCGCTTGAGTCTCTAGACATCGAGCAGCGTCGAGAGGCCGCGAAGGAGCAACAGAGGCGCGCGCGACGAGATCGCAGGACCCATGCGGTAACGGCGCACCTGCGAGTGGGAGACTCACGCGAGTTGGATTGGATCGCGGATGAGTCCATTCACTTGGTAGTAACCTCACCGCCGTACTGGAATCTCAAGCGATACAACGACGGCCCTGGTCAGTTGGGGCACATCGCCGACTACGAGCGCTTTTTGGATGAGCTGGACAAGGTGTGGCGACATGTGTTTCGGGCGCTTGTGCCGGGGGGGCGGCTCGTGTGTGTCGTGGGAGACGTGTGCATAGCCCGACGGGTGCACGGTCGACACTGGGTGATGCCGCTGCACGCTGACATTGCGGTTCGATGCCGCAAGCTGGGGTTCGACAATCTCAATCCCATCATCTGGTCGAAGATCGCGAACGCCAGCTTCGAGGTGGAAGGGAATTCCAAGTTCCTCGGCAAGCCCTACGAACCGAACGCGATTATCAAGAACGACATTGAGTTCATCCTCATGCAGCGCAAGCCGGGAGGATACCGCAAGCCCACCGAGCAGCAGCGCAAGCTGAGCATGATTGACAAGGTGGACTTCGACACGTGGTTCCAGCAGTTCTGGAACCTCACGGGTGCATCTACGAGAGAGCACCCGGCGCCCTTTCCGGAGGAACTGGCTGCTCGTCTCGTAAGGATGTTCAGTTTCTGGGGTGATACAGTCATGGATCCCTTTGCGGGCACAGGCACCAGTCTGGTGGCCGCATTGCGAGCGAATCGGAACGCAGTGGGAGTCGAGATCGACCGTAGCTATGCCGTTGCTGCGCGTCGGAGGCTGGAGCAGTTGTCAGACCTGTTTGCGACGCCTCGACTTCTATTCACGGGAGTGTAGGGGCGTTTCCGATTCGTGCGGTTACGGCCTTGCCGAGGCGGTCCATGAACGTGTCGTAGTGGTCGGATTCGCCTGGCTGGGGTGCGGGTAGCTCCTCGTGCAACGAGGCTGCATTCTCGTTGTCGCAGCTGATCACGATTGTTGCGTAGGCGTCGAAGCCGGACGTCGTGGCAGAGCCGCGAATAGGAAGTCCCCTCAGATGTTCGACCATTCTCCTGGTGGCATGGGGTTGCTTGTGCTTCGTCATCGTCGGCGGATTGGCTCCAAACTGCCGGAGCGGCGAGATGAATGTGGGAGCGATATTCACAACGGTCAGGCCGGCTGCGATTGCATGAGGCAAGCTGCGATGCACGATGTCGTGTGATGAACTGAGCTCATCGAAAACGCGCGGTTGCGCCTTTCCGTGCTCTGTCATCACTGCTTTCAACTCGCAGGACAAGATCAGCTCATCGAGCTTCTCCGCCAACGGGACACCCTCCAGCACCTCCTTGATGGTCCGCTGCGGCTTGCCGAGCGCTACGTCGACGGTCTTTGCCTTCTGTGTTCCGGGAAACGTGAATCGGCAGTTGATGGCAAAGGCCAAACCAAATGTCGATGCAGCTCTCAGTTGCGGTACTGTTCTGCAGAGATCGGCAATAACGACGCGAGCCATCGCCTTTGAGTGCGAGTCACTGCGAGGATGATAGCGGTACTCTCGACCGTACTCATCCTTTTGGACATTGCCACTCAGCCAGCTGCAGAATCCCGCTGGAGCTCTATTCGCGAACTTGGTCATGTCGAGCTTGCCCAGCTTGCGTCGGAATCGAGGGGCCGTCAAGATCCACCACGGTCGTCCGCTACTCGGCTGCGCGCATCCTCCGTTCCCGCAACCGGAGATCCCGCAGCGTCGCGTGCGCTCGTGCGAGCGTCTTCGCGTGCGGCAGGTCCGCGTAGGCGGCGGCGATCGCGATCGCGCCGGACTCGTCGCCGGAGCGGAGCGCGCGGTCGATCGCGGCGAGCGGCGGGCGCGGGGCCGGGTCGCGCACGACGCGCAGGCGCGCGGCGTCGCCCGGCTCGACCTTGAGGGCGCTGTCGCCGAGCTCGCGGCCGAAAAGCTCGACCGACAGCAGCGTGGCCGGGTTGTAGAAGGCGGCGACGCGCGCGGCCCCGCGGTCCCGGAACGACATGCGGTGGACGTTGTTCGTGCAGAGAAGGCGCGACGGGTTGAGGGCGACGCGCGGGAGCCGGTCGGAGAGGTAGCCGAGGAACGCGTCGGGCGGCTCGCCCATCCGCGGGCGCCACCAGCAGGCGCGCTCGGCGCATTTGAAGCGGCGGTGGACTCCGCGCGCGCGCCCCTCGTCGAGGTAGGCGTCGACGGCAGCGTCGCCGCCCGTGTAGTCGGCCGCGACGTCGAGGAGGCGCGAGCGGTCGCCGAGGTCGCTCTCGTGGACGACGGCGCCGCGGATCCACATGGGGGTGGCGACGGCGCGGCGCGACGGGAGGCGCGTGTCGCGCGGGAGCATGAAGTAGTCCTTGTCGCCCGTCACGATGCCGACGGAGACGTCCGCGACGTCGGAGAGCGGCACGAGGCGGTCGAACGCGGCACGGACGGCGTCGCGGCACGCGCGGGGGATGCGCGTCCACGCCCAAGTCTCGACGGCCTCGGCCGGGCGGTCGAGCGCGCCGTCGGTCAGCGTGCGCACCTCGCGGATGCGGAAGCCGGGATCGCCGTCGTCGCACGTGAGCAGCGCGACCTTCTCGAGCGCGCCCGGGAAGAGGAAGCTCGTGACGACGGTCGCTTCGACGCGCGCGAAGCGGCGGCGGAGGTAGTCGAGGAGCGGCGACGCGTAGTTGACGTAGAGCGTCTCGCGCGGGACGACCATCGCCAGCCGGCCGCCGGGGCGGACGAGCGACGCGGCCAGAACGAGGAACGGCGCCCAGGTGCTTGCGCCGGCGCCGAAGCGCACGCCGAGTCGCGCGGCCCGGGCGATCGCATGCGCGCGCGAGCCGGGGGGGAGGCGGTCGAAGTGCACGTAGGGCGGGTTGCCGACGACGGCGTCGAAGGGCGGGAGGTCGAGGCGGAAGAAGTCGCCGCAGGTCGCGTGCGCCTGTCGGGCGGCGTCGCGGTCGATTTCGACGCCGGTCGCCTCGGCGCGCACCGCGCGGGCGGCGCGGAGGAAGACGCCGTCGCCGCACGCGGGGTCGAGGACGCGGTCGCCCGGGCGCACGGCCCAGCGGCAGAGCGCCTCCGCCACGCGCGGCGGAGTGTAATAGGCTCCCCTCTGTTTCTCCGCGTCCATCGCGCATGGGAGTTATCGGCATGAAGCACGGAGCCCTTCAGTGAGGCAAGACGCTCACGTCTCTGAGTCCTCGAAGGAAAACACCAGAGGACCCAGAGTTCCCAGAGAAGAGGGCGTGAACCTTTGCGAGAGTCAGCGGTTGAAGGGAGTAGACACACACCTCAACGACGTACACTTCAACCAGCCACGCACCCATGAACCCCCGGACGATTGTTATTGGCGATCTCCACGGCTGCCACGACGAGGCTGTCGACCTGCTCGACAAGCTCGCCGTGGCGGCCGGGGACCGGGTCGTCTTCACCGGCGACCTGGTCGACCGCGGCCCGAAGCGCCGCGAGTGCGTCGAGATGGCGATGCGGCACGAGTGCATCCTCGGAAACCACGAGGAGAAGCACCTCCAACAGATCCGCCGACGGGATGAAGAACTCATCCCCGACCATCTCGCGACGCGCCGCGCGCTCGAGCCGCCGCACTACGACTACTTCCGAAGGCTGCCTCATTTCATCAGGCTCCCGGAGCACAACGCGGTCGTGGTGCATGCCGGCGCCTATCCCGGAGTCGCGATCGAGAAGCAGGACCCCTATCACCTGCTTCACGCGCAATGCCTGAAGCCCGGCGAGCGGAAGAGCTACTGGCCCTCGAAGGCGCCCGCGGGCTTCGTCTTCTGGACGAACCTCTGGCGCGGGCCGGAGCGGCTGATCTTCGGCCACTCGGTCCTCGACCGGCCGCTCGTCACGGACTTCGCGGTCGGCATCGACACGGGCGCGGTGCACGGGCGCACGCTGACGGCCGTCGTCCTGCCGGGCTGGGAGATCGTCTCGGTGCCCGCGCGGAAGAACTACTTCGGCCGCGACAAGGGCGTCGATACGTTCCCCGTCCACGGAGACGTGCGCTGCTGGTCGTAGCGCGAGGCGGTCACCGCCGCGACGGCCGGTCGAGCACCTGGCGCACGGTCCTGGCGAGCTGGTCCGGCTGGAACGGTTTCTCCAGCAGCACGACGTCGTCTTCTCCTTCGGGGAGCGCGGTGCCTGCGTAGCCGGACATGTAGAGGACCGGCAGGTCGGGACGTTCCTTGCGAAGCGCGCGCGCGAGCTCGGGCCCGGCCATCTGCGGCATGATGACGT
>Ga0187893_10012284_pt1 | contig 12178 bp, 5 predicted proteins | sample MA1701074metaG_FD_139574 | JGI IMG/M metagenome (GOLD analysis project Ga0187893, IMG submission 139574) | White microbial mat communities from a basaltic lava cave in the Kipuka Kanohina Cave System on the Island of Hawaii, USA - MA170107-4 metaG ... | reverse complement strand
TCAATGTCGCCTGAATCGGAGGGCGAACAGCCGAGCCCGAGCAGTTGGACCATCATGCGCTGCAGCGCGTCCGCGGTGGGCGCTTCCACCTTCAGACGAAGCCGCGAAGGCTCGCTGTTGGTGCGGCCGATGTGAAAGCTTTCCACTTCAAACCGCCCGTCATGTTCGACTACCGTGTCGAAAATGCGCTCCATGATGTGAGAATCGATAAGGTGACCTTCGGCCACCACGATCTCCTGAAACGAACTCATATCTTAGAATAATCGAAAAGGGGACAGTAACAAATTTCCCTTCTATCGCCGACGAACATCTTTGATATACTGACCGCATTCTTGCCGGAGGTGTTTATGCGAACAGGCAGATTCTTGGTAATTCCACTGGTGGTTTTCCTGGTTACGCCGGCCTTGGCTCAGTACGGAACCGGGACGCTTTTGGGTACAGTCACCGATCCGTCCGGAGCCGCGGTACCACGCGCACAGGTGGTTGTGAAAAACGCCGCCACCAACGAGACGCGCGAATTCTCCACAGATGTCAGCGGCAGCTACCTTTTCACGGCGCTCCCCAGCGGAACCTACGCGGTGAATGTTTCCGCGCCGTCATTCAAAACAGCTTCCGCCCAGAATGTGGTCTTGCGTGTAAACACGCAGGCGCGCATCGACTTCACCATGCAGCTAGGCACATTGGCGGAAACGGTTCAGGTCACCTCCGCGGCTCCTCAATTGCAGACCAACACCGCCGCCCTGGGAACCGTGATCGACAACCGGACCATTCTCGAGCTTCCCTTCAACGCGCGCAATTTTTACGATCTGATAGCGCTGAGTCCCGGCGTGGTCAAGGTGCGCGGAGCCAGCAGCGTTATGGATGAGCGCTCGGCGGAGGTGGGCGGTATCCGTAACACCTCCACCAACGCGATGCTCGACGGCGTGGATTTTTCCGTGGCCAACATCAACAACCCCGCCGTGGCGCTCTCGCTCGACGTGATCGAGGAGTTCAAGGTCCAGATCAATTTCATGGACGCATCCTACGGTCACGGGGCGGCGGGCGTCGACATGGTCAGCCGCCGCGGGTCAAACGCCTTCCACGGAGTGGTCTACGATTTCGTGCGCAATCGCGCCTTTCAGGCCGGACAATTCTTCCGCCCGGCGCGCGGCGCGCCGCGATTCAGCTTCAACCAGTTCGGAGCCAGCGGCGGCGGCGCCATACGCAAAGACAAGACCTTCTACTTCGGCAATTACGAAGGCCGCCGCCGGCGCACCGGAATCATCCTGCAAGGATTGGTGCCCACCGAAGAGATGAAGGCCGGTAACTTCACCAACTCCGGCAGAACCGTGCGTGATCCATTCGCCAATAACACGCCGTTTCCAAACAACATAATTCCGCGAAACCGTTTTGACCGCCTTGCCTCCGAACTCATCCAGTTCTTCCCAGCCGCCAACTTTATCAATCAGCGCCCAGGGGTAAACTTCCTGGTGACGCCCAGCGACACCGAGCGCAGGGATCAGTTCACCGGCCGCCTCGACCACAGGCTCTCCAGCGCCGGAACGCTGTTCGGACGCTACACCTTCGCCGACAACGCCCTCGGCAACGCCGCCTACATCACAGGCAAGGGTTTGATCCGGCCGGACCGCACGCAGCATCTCTCACTCGGCTACACCCATATCGTGAATTCCAACCTCGTCAGTGAAACCAGAGCCGGCTTCACGAAAGCCTTTCTGGCGAGGCAGAGCGATGGCGACCGCTTCTCCACCAACTTCGCCTCCCAACTCGGCATTCGTAACCTTGCCGCAGGACCGGGCGATTACACCCTGCCCTCCGTGAATCTTACCGGATACGCCCCGGGAACTCCCATCGGGACCAGCGGCTTCGTAGGCTACGGCTTACGCATCGTGCAGAACAACATCTACTACCGGCTTGGAGAAACCGTTACGTACATCAGGAACCGGCACAGCATCAAAGTGGGAGGCGACGTCAGCCGTCTCATGGTCGGCTACGATCAGGGCACTAACCAGAACGGCATCTTCAACTTCAGCGGCAACTTCACTACGGACGCTTTTGGAGATTATCTGTTGGGTGCGCCGCAATCGGCCAACGGCGGACTGGGCAGCGTGGGCAACTTCGGCGGCGTAGCCAAATACTCCATCGGAACCCAGTTTCAATGGTTCGTTCAGGACGATTGGAAAATCAGCGACAAGCTGACACTCAATCTGGGCGTCCGCCATGAGCTGTTCCTGAACTGGCGTGGCAGGCATGCGAACTTCGACCTGGCCACCGGACGGCAGCTTCTGAGCGTGAGCCCGGATTACTACGTCCCGGGAGTGGGCCTGATTCAGGGCACCGGCGCTCCACTGCTGCCGGAGAGGCCCATCGTCACCGATTACAGCGACATCGCGCCGCGCTTGGGACTGGCATACCGGCTGGGGGCCAAGACAACCCTGCGGGCGGGCGCCGGGATCTTCTATGCCCTCAACACGGGCGGGGCGACTCTGGTATCGATGACGAGCACGGTTCCGTATTTCGTCAACGCGACGCTGGTCTCGAGCAACACCAGGCCGGAGTTGTCCTTATCTACTCTTTTTCCCACCGCCGACCGCATCCCGGGTTCGGTGAACTCCAACCAGGACCTCAGCCGTCGCACCGGATACATCCATCAGTACAATTTCAACCTTCAGCATCAGTTGAGCACCGGCCTGCTGCTTGAGGCCGGCTACTTCGGCAACACGGGACACAAACAAGTCGGCAACGTGCTGGTGAACCAGCCGCGGCTGCCGGAGAACCCCGCCGCTCCCACACCTTTTTCGGCGCGCTCGCCTTATCCGAATCTGAACCCAGGCTTTTCGCAAACAACGAATTACCAATGGAGCAACTACAACGCCGGATTCCTGCGGCTGGAGCAGCGGTTACGCAGCGGGCTCTCCTACACGGTGGCCTACACCTACTCAAAGTCGATCGACAGCGGAGGCGCGGGCCAGAACATGTACAACCGCCGGCCGGAACGCGCGCTCGCCGATAATGATGTGCGGCACAATTTCATAGGCAGCTATGTTTACGAATTACCCTTCGGCAAAGGCAAGCGTCACCATATCTCCTCCGGCGTGCTGGACGCGGTGGCCGGCGGCTGGCAGGTGAACGGCATAGCCAATTTCCGCACGGGAACCCCGTATTCCATCGGTGTGGCACAGGATCTGGCCAACGTGGGAACCGGCGGGCAGCGAGCTGACGCCACCGCCGTGAAGCCGCGCAAGGTGGATCCACGCACCAATGGCCTGCTCGGACTTGACCGGGCCGCCTATGCCACCCCCGCGCGAGGCGTTTTCGGAAACCTTTCCCGCAATACGCAGCCAGGCTTCGGCATCAACAACTGGGACTTCTCCGCCATTAAGAATTTCACTATGCCGTGGCTCGGCGAAGCCAGCCGGCTGCAGATCCGCGTCGAGTGGTTCAATTTTTTCAACCACACGCAGTTCTTCAACCCGGCGGCAACGGTGAATGTACCGGCGCAATTCGGTTTCGTCAACCAGGCGCAGGATCCGCGCATCATGCAGATCGCCGGGAAACTTTACTGGTGAGGCCCGAATGCGAAATCGCCTTCTAAACCGGCGCGAGTTCTTGACCACGCTGCTGCCGGCTTGCTCGCTGCCCGCACTGGCGGCCCAGCCGCGCCTGCGGATCACCAATATCGAATCCTTTCCCGTACGCGTTCCGGCGGGAGGCGCTCGCGATCCGCACAAGATCTACAACTTTCAGGCGACGCGCGTCTACGCCGGCGATGTCACAGGTACTTCGTTTCTGGGCACGCCCGCCGACGTGCTGGCGCGCTGGGTGAAGCCGTCGCTGGTTGGCGAGGACCTGTTCGCCGTGGACCGGCATCTAAAGCGTCTGCAGATGCAGCGCGGAGAATCCGGAGTCCAGTCCTGGAGCGGGGTGGAGCACGCGCTTTGGGATGCGATCGGCCGCGCCGCCAACCTGCCGGTGGCGCGCATGCTTGGCGGCTATCGCGACAGGCTGCGCGTTTACCGCACTTCGGTGTTTCCCGGCAAGCAGGATCAATCAGATGTTCCCTATCAGACGCAAGCCGATTTCGCCGTGAGGCTCAAGAAGGCCGGCTATACGGCGATGAAGGTGCGCGCCTGGCGCCCGCGTCCCATGGATGATGTGGATATGGTGGGCGTCGTAAGGCAAGCAGTGGGCCGCGATTTCTCCATCATGCTCGACCGCACTGCGGTGCGTCCGGGCTGGGTATGGGACTACCCTACGGCGCTTCAGGTGGCGCGGGGTCTGGAAAAACACGGCGCCTACTGGCTGGAGGAGCCGTTTGACGGCGCAGACCTGCAAGGCCCCGCACGGCTCGCCGCGGAGGTGGATATTCTGATCACCGGCGGCGAACTCGGCAAAGGCATCTACGAGTTTCTGGCCTTCCTGATGAACCGCACCTATGATGTCGTGCAGCCGGACACGCGCATTTGCGGCGGCATCTGGATTGCGCGGAAGATCGCCGTGCTGGCGGAGGCGTTCGGCGTGCCCTGTATCCAGCACGGCACAAGCGGCCTCGCGCTGGCGGGCTACATCCAGGCGGGCTGCGCGATGCCCAACTGCGAATGGCAGGAGATCATCGGCGAGAACAATCTGCCCGAAGAGCAATGGGAGCCGGCCCTGCGATTGTTGCGGACGCCGCACGTGTTCCGGATCGAGCAGGGCCACGTGCTGCTTCCCGATCTCCCGGGCCTTGGATTGGACTTGAATGAGGATGCCATCAAGGAGTATCGCGGTGCGTGAACCAAAGCCGACCCGGCGCGGGTTTCTGCGGGCAGTTGCCGCCGCACACGCCGCCGTTCTTGCGCCGGTAAACAAGCTTGCGGCCGCGGTGAAGCCGGTGCGGATTACCGGGATCGACGTGTTCCCCATCGTGATTCCGATTCCTAAGGAAGAGGAGCAAGCCGGCAAAACCAACCGCTTCATCGTATCGCGCGTCTCGACCGATGCGGGCGTGCGAGGCTATTCGTTCGCTGGCCCCAACCCGGCTCTGCTTGACAGCAGGATTCGCCCCGCGCTGGTGGGCAAGGACCTGTTCGCCATCGAGCGCCACCTCGGCGCTGGGCTGTTGGAGTGGGACGGTCTTGAGCACGCTGTTTGGGACGCCATCGGCCGGATCGCGGGCCAGCCCGTCTACCGCCTGCTCGGCGGATCAAAGGACCGCTTGCGGTTGTACCTGACCACGGTCTGGCAAGGAAAAGCCGATCAGTCCGACGTCAGCTACCAGCAGCAGGCGGAGATGGCGGCGCGCATTCGCAAGGCCGGGTTTCACGGAATGAAGATTCGCGCCTGGCGTCCGAATCCTCTGGATGACGCGGCCGCAATGCGGGAAATCCGGGCGGCGACTGGGCCTGATTTCCACGTCATGTTCGACCGCACCGCGCATGCTCCCGAAAGCGTCGGGCAAAAGGTGTGGGATTACGAGACCGGCCGCAAGACGGCGTTGGCCTTGCAGGAGGCGGGCGCCTACTGGCTGGAGGAGCCGTTCGCGCGCACCGATTACGGCTCGCACGCGCGGCTGCGGCGCGAGGTGGAGATTCTGATCACAGGCGGAGAGGGTTACCTCGGCTTGAAGCCGTTTCACGAAGCCTTGATGGCCAACGCCTACGACATCGTCCAGCCTGAGGGAGCGCGGTCGGGCGGCATTTTCCTGTGCCGCAAAGTTGCGATTCTCGCCGAGTCGTTCCACGTCCCAACCGTGCTGCACGGAACGATGAGCTTGCGCCTGGCCGGGTGGCTCCAGGCCAGCGCGGCCATCGGAGCGCCATGGCAGGAGATTGTGTTCATCCGGCCGCCGCTACTGCCGGAGGATCTGTGGAGTCCAGGCCTGCGTGTGCTGCGCACTAAAACAATGTACACGATCGAAAACGGCGAGATCGTTGTTCCGGAACTGCCGGGCATCGGTTTGGATGTGGACGAGGAAGCGGTGAGCCGCTTCCGGGTGTAATGTACGACGGAATGTAAACATAGCTACCCCTGCTGGTACACATTCAAGCTCTCGCGTTCAAAGGGGATCATGGCTTTGCCGCAGTTTGGACGCATAGCGGTTTCGATTTCTGTAACGCCCCGACACCGGGACAGTCCGGCCTAAATTGCTGAAATAGTGGTTGACTTCACATCCGATGTCGAGGTGGACGAGTTCGCCGGACTTCATGATTGCGTTCAAATGGCCGTATTGGGTTGGCGTCTCCCAAGGCCAACAAGTCCGGTTTAGCATAACCACGTGGTTTCATAACCCATCGGTATTTTTCGAGGGAACGAGGCGACTGTCAAAGGGAATCAATCCTCACGAAGGCGTCCGTCAGGCACTCGATATAATGCGGAAATGAAGAGCGCGGCTTGGCTGCTTGGAGGCGTACTTTTACTTGCCGGGCAGCAAGAACCTTCTCCCACCGGACTCATCCGCACCGGACCTCCGATCCCGGAGACGGCATCTCCGCTTCGCAAGGCGCTGCTTCTGCTACGTCAAGACCGGACGCTAGAGGCCCGGCAGGAACTCACGGTGCTGCTGAAGTCGCATCCAGCCGACGCCGAAATCCATTATCAGATAGCGCGCTCATACCTCATGGATTTTTACGCCGGCAAGGACCGCGCCACCAGCCGGCTCTCGCTCGGGTTTGCCATGGAAGCGCTGGCAACTGCAATACGTCGGAATCCGGATCATGTAAACGCGCTTAAGGCCAAATCTGTCATCCACGCCCGGGCGGAACTGCTCTACTACGATCCCGACCTGGCCTATGCAATGGCAGCCAGAGTTGCGCGCCTGGAGCCAAACGCTCATGAATATCTAGTCAGTCTTTCTGAATGGCTGTCTGGCGAGGTGCGCTTCACCGGCGAGAGCGCCCACCGAGTCCCACACGATCCATTGCTGGGCCTGGACAGATCCATGGGGCTGCTCGAGAAAGTGATGGACGGCGCCATGCCGCTCAGCGGCGAGGAGAGCGCTGCTTATTTTCTAATGGCGAAAGCGTTGGCTCGCCGGGGCAACTTCGCCGAATCCATTCCTTATTCAAAGAAAGCGCTGCGCCGCGCCGTGGACGACAACCAGCGGATGGAAGTTCTGAGGGAGATGGGTACGAGTTATTACAGGATGGGCGATTTCGCCGAATCGGCGCGGCAGTTTTACCAGGCGCTTCAGGTGCGGCACAATTCCATCGACCAGTGGCTGCTCCATGTCGCCACGAGCCAGATGAAAGGGGCCGCACCTCCGCTGCCGGCCAGCGTTCTTTTCCCGGCCGCGGCGCCCGCCATCGACCCTGCACGCCCGCCTCTGCTCGAATTTGAAAACATCGCCGCCCAACTCGGCGTCGACCGGATGGACGGGAATGGCGCCTGCGCCTGGGGTGACTATGACGGCGACGGGCGGATTGACCTGGCTCTGGCGGGTAGCGGCACATTCCTCGCGTTGTATCGCAACGAAGGGGCACGCTTCAAAGAGGTGACTGTCCAAGCCGGCCTCGCCAACGTGCCCTCCGGATACAGCCTGAATTTCATTGACTACGACAATGACGGCAAGCTTGATCTTTATATATCGATGAACGGCTGGAGCGGGCCCATGCGGAACCGGCTGTTTCGCAACATGGGCAGCGGCCGGTTTCAGGATGTGTCAAAAGCCAGCGGCGCCGACGATCCAGGCTCTGGTTTTGTCTCATTATGGGGAGATCTGGATAATGACGGGTTCCTCGATCTGGTGGTCGCAAACGGAGTGCTGAAGGATGGCTCGGTGCCGCAGGTTTACCGCAACAACGGCGACGGCACGTTCCGCAAGACGACCATCGAATCGGGAATCAAGGAGCCTCCCAGCTTTGGGGCCATTGGCATTGCCCTCGGCGACTACGACCGCGACGGGGACCTCGACATTCTCATCAACGGCCTGGATACGGCCCCAAACCGGCTGTACCGGAACGAGGGCAACTGGCGTTTTGCCGAAGTAGCGCGTCAGGCGGGGTTGGTGCAACCGCCGCACAACGGATTCGTCTGCTTTTTCTTCGGGCGGATTGCTTCGCCTGCGCCGCTCAGTTTCGCCAGCGCATTTCGGAATATTTGCGCGATAGAAGCATTCCGTCGGCGCCGGCACGAAAGGCAGCCCGATGCCGGGCCAGAGTTGGGTTCGGGCCCCTTCCAAGCCCGCACGTGTGCGTTTGGCCTCTCGAAACGTAATTGGAGGAGTCCGCTAGCCGGGATCTGCCCGAGCGGTTTCTCCCGGTAATTCAAAACACGGTAGTGGAAGTCGAGCAACTCCTGCGAGGGGGATGTCGCCGTACAGCGTTTGCCGACGCTTGAAAATATAGCTGGCCAGCCGTTCGCCGCCGCAGTTGTGGTACATCACCATCTTGAGAAAGTCCGAGTATTTCGAAATTTGCTGAAGATCCTGCTCAGCGCGGTAAATGGGATTAAGCGGAATTCCGATTACAGTGCGGCAAGCCAAAGTGTCTACGGCGGGATGGAGAATCGCCCGAGTCCTCCCGTAAGAATCGGTCGCAATGTCGCGCCTTGCGTGGGTGTGAGGCCTGCCAAGGTGACGCTCGTCACAGGCGCAGCCGTGGTGTTCAGAAGACTTGCGAGGAAGGGCGCGCCCGAACCGTCGAGAAGTTCCAACCAATCGCCATTCAGGGCAGGGAGCATATAAAGCGAACGCTGTCGAGCAAGGAGCTCCATGTAGAGCGTATCCGGTATGAATACTTGCTGCTGTCCATTGGGAATGGGACGCCGCCAATTCCGCACCGGAGCGGCTGGAGCAATCAGCCGCGTCACATCGAAGCGCGCCAGAGCGCGACGCGCGATCCCGAAGACGAAGACCCGCCAGAGCTTAGGATCGAACTTGGCGCCAACGGGAATGTTCGGATCCAGGAATTGCCACGCGCGCTCATCCGAGGCCGTCAAAGCCGTCAGGTCGAACAGGACTTGCGGTACGAACGGAAAATCGACCGTAGTTGTCGCCAGCGTCTTGCAATTGAAGCTTATCTCCTGTAAGGGAGCTGGGGGGCGTTCTCCGTCGCCAGGCACGCGTGGGCCCTCGAAACAAATACGCCAATCGTCGAAGAAAGCCAGAAGGCCGGGGCCATTGTTCGTCAGCAGCGTTTCGACAATTTCGACCTTCGGACACGATGCGGGCCAGGCATGTAAGCGGGTCAGTGCGAAGGCGGTTGGCGGCGCAAGCAACTGCAGTTGGGCGAGAACGCTGGCATTCGTGATGTCGATGTTGTAATCGCCCTGCCTCCAACGTGCGAAGACGTAATGATTGAGCGCATTCTGATTGAGGCCCATGCCAGCGTATACGCCGGCCGGCGGGATGATGCTCCCGGGAGCGCGCCCGAGATCGCTGCGCATGGCGCCATGGCACCGCTGGAGGTTGCCCTTGATGGTATCCGCATCAGCCGCTTGTGTGGCGAACGGGCCGGCGCCCTCTCGCCCTGCCGGCAATTCCACCTCCAGCAGCAGGAGTGAACCGGCGACCGACGCTACGCTCCCGGAGACGGCTCGGGGACCTAGATCAGACACGTTGGGGTTGGAACGCGGAATACCCGGTGGAAACTCGCATCCGAGGTTCTTGAGACTTTCTTCGATCGCCTTCGCAATGGCCACCGCCGCAATCGGCAGCCAAAGATTCATGGTGTTACCCGCAGCAGTTATCATGCTTTCGATGCTTAAGCGGATCAGATTCGGAACCGGCCTATAGGTCGGAATTACACTGATGAACCCGGTGCTAAAGCTATTTACTGCCGGCGTGAGAACGCCGCGCCCCTGGTCCCAGCTAAATCGAATCTCGAACGTGAAACTGACTCCCGAAGTGCTCGCCGTAAGGGTCGTGAGCTGATTAAAAATGAACGTCGTGAGTATGGTGGCGAAAGTTGCCAAGATGGCGCAGCTAAGGGGCATGAAGATGCACCCGAGAACTGTAACCGCGTAAGACGTCGCAATCAGCAACGGATCGATCCGCCAAACGGCAGACGCCGTCAACGTGACCGGTGGCAGCGTGACGCCAAGCAGGATTTCTCCCGTGGAGCCGATAGTTGCTTGGGAAATCAGTGGGCCGGTCAAAGCGCCGAACGCGATCGTTCCCGTGACGCCGAGAAAACGGCCTGTCGCGACTGCAGGGACCATTACCTCTTCCGATTCGGCCGGCATGCCGAGGAGACGAATTGTGCCGATGCCACCGAATTCGTGAGCGTCCGCGATGGCTACGCGTTGCGCGGTGGTGAGTGGGCGAAGATCGCCGCCGCTTGAGAAAAGCGCTGCGATTGTGGACGTGGGAAGCGGCGGGAAGAGCGGGCTCGTCCAACTGCGCATAGTATTCAGTAAGGCGCCAGTTGCCGCTTCCCGTTGCAGGAATGAATTGCCGACGCCCTCCCCATCCGCGATCATCCTCACCGAATGCGCGTCGAACAACCCATTGCCTCCTGACGGTGGCAGGACGACCCTGGGAACGTGCAGCAGAGTCGCAAGTCCCGCGCCAGGGGGTGCGGGAGGCATCATGACGGGCGCCGCCAGAGAACTCATGGTAGCGGCCCACGGGATAGTGAGCACTCCCCCGCCGATCGTCGCCGTCCCCAGGAACGGCGCGACCTGATTGATGAGACTGGAAGAATGATCGAGCGCGTCCTGATGAAACAGAAACGTCATTTGTCCCTGACGCGTTGTTCCAAGGCAATCGGGAGTGAGGGCTTCCTCGGATCTCAAGGCGAACCGCTGAGCGACGGGGGCTTCGGCGAAGGGCTGCGGTGGGATTACCTGAGAGCCTTCCCGATCGCCGGGCTGCGCGAGACCTTCGTCCGTCGTTTTGTCGCCTTTGTATGGGGCGAAGCCTTCGGGCGGGCGAAAATCTTCGTCGCACACATCCGCGATCCGCGATTCCTCAATGACGAGTTCGCTGACCGCATTTCCTACGATCGTTCTGGCGCGGGTCAAGCATCCGAGTTCTTCGAGTTCGGCCAGCGGCAGCCCTGATTTCTCGTGACAAGAGCGGCCACCGAATAGCAGCCAGAGCAATGCCCGCGCGTGCTGTTGCAGCTCGGGTTTATCCACGAACACCAACTCGATGCGAACGTCCCCCAGATCCCGGTCGCGGCATTCGAGCTCGGCGATCGCGCCTTTCTCAGTCTTTCGTGCACGCATTTCGAGGGAGGCGGCGGGCGTAATGACAACAGGGTTGATCTCCGCTTCGGAAAGCTCCCAATAGGCGCGCAATTGGTGGTCCCACATGCATACGGCGCGCGACTCTCCGCGACGCACCATTGTCCAATCAGGTTCGCCGTTGGCGCCTAAGAGCGAGAACCGGACAATTTGCTGGCTTACCAGTACATCAATCCGGGGTTCGGAGGATAAGCCATAAGGTGGAGAAACTCCCAGCTTCTCGATGACGCCCACAGCGCCGGCGCTGAAATTAAGACGACAACGACAGGCTAACGCCGTTTGTTGCTGATATTCCATCTTCCCTCCTGTGTGTGGCGAATTACATATTCATGCGGCTATTGCTGTCTCATACAGACCACAACGTGCTTCCGCCACTGATACGGTCCAAGTCCTATCGATTTCGATTGCTCGTCCTGTTCCGGCGCCAGCCCTCCGAGCCCTGCATGTGTACGGTATCCATTAGTTTAAACGAATTGTTGTGCCAAGATGTGCCAGCCGGCTCCGGCCTTGGGATTGGCGTTCTTCGCCGTTTGGCAAATCGCCTGATAGGTTTCACGCAGCGAGTCCGTCCAGAACATCTCCCAGGCCAGCAGCTCCGGAGCGAAGCATCAAGCGCCAATGGGTGATGTAATAGCCGTCAACGGGACGCGAGCCGGCACGGCTCGCCTGCACAAACTTTATCCAGCTCCCGAAAACCCTGTTTGGCCCGAGCGTGTTTGAGAGGTGGTGGGAGCTCCGGACAAATTTAGCCCGCGTCCATGCGTCTCCTGAGGGAAACGTATAATGAAAGCTGCCCCCCTCTTTCATGGCCCACGATTCGGAAACGCTAGCCTCACCTCCAGAGTTGGCTGTCGCGGAGCGGCGGCGATCCTCGTTCGCCACGCTTGCGCTTTATTCGATTGCGCACTTCATTGTGGACGTGTATTCGAGCGCGTTAGGTGTTTTTCAGCCGCTGCTGGCGCGCACACACGGACTCACTTTCACACAAGCCGGGATACTGGGCGGCACGATGGTT
>Ga0187893_10012283_pt1 | contig 12178 bp, 7 predicted proteins | sample MA1701074metaG_FD_139574 | JGI IMG/M metagenome (GOLD analysis project Ga0187893, IMG submission 139574) | White microbial mat communities from a basaltic lava cave in the Kipuka Kanohina Cave System on the Island of Hawaii, USA - MA170107-4 metaG ... | reverse complement strand
GAAATGTTGGGCCATGTGGCCATTTTTGACGAAGCCGGCAAGATGGATCTGAATGCAGCTAAACCGGAATCGCTCCTGCGACTGTTCGAGATTCTGGCAATCCCGGAAGAGCAAAGGACCGTTCTACTGGAAGCGATTGAGCAGAGACGCCCGACCGCGGCGCTAACGAGCGAGGATAGCGCTCAAGTTCGGCCTGGACCCTTTGTCTCGGTTGAAGAGCTGTTGCGCATCAAAGGCATCAGCCGGACCACCCTTTATGGATACTACCGGCAGGAGGGGGAGAAGACAGTCTATAAAAGGGGGCTGATGGACTTTGTGACTGTGCATTCTGGATCCCAGCGCCTCAACGTCAATTCAGCGGAAGGAGAGGTCCTGGCATCCCTGCCCGGAATGGATTCAGGTATGGCTGCGTCGCTCACCCAGTCGCGCCAGGAGAAGCCCTTCGAGGCAAATGATCTGGCTTCCCGCACCAGTGGCAGCCTGTCAGGTGAAGTCCTCTCACTGCTCAGCACTGATTTTTCTGGTACTTACTGTCTCGTCGCGACTGCCGGGCTGAAGACCTCTCCGGTTCGTCGAAGTATCAAAGTTGTCGCCAGTCTCGATCGCCAGGGGCGCTTGGGCCATCATCGGCTGGCTTGGTACGACGAATACTGGCCCCCACGTCAGATCGTCCAGTGGTTGCCGTCCCAACCGGAAAACCTGGCAGCGCTCCAAACCGCAATGCTGGCTCCCGCATCAATCTGGAAACTCAATGATGATTAGAAGCCAATCTCTCGGAATTGCAATCGTAGGCGAGACGATCCGTCTATCGCTGGTCGAAAGGCTTCTGAACCGGTTTCAGATTCGCGGTCTGCTGCAACTCTCAGAGTGGTCATCGACTCCGGTGACTGAATCGAAGAAGCGAGTCGCCGACTTTCTGGTTCAGCACAAGGCTGCCGATTGCCCGGCGGTTTTGGTAGTTCCAAGACAGGAAACGGTCATGCGGCAGTTGGTTCTACCGTTGGAGGCAGAAGCTAACTTGGCCAAGGCGATTGAGTACCAGATGGTGAACCTTCTGCCTGCCGAGGACGCAGCAGTGGCCTATGATTATGCCGCTTTCCGTCAGGAAGGTACTCCCGGCAGCTTACGGGTTTCGGTCTTCTTCGTTCTCCAGTCAGTTTTGGATCGCTACCTTCAGATTTGTGCAGATCTTGGTATTCGCTTAGCGCGTGTAGTGCCGACGGGAGTGTCATTTGCGAACTACTGCGCTGTGCTGGGTGAACACTTCAAGACAAAGACTGCGTTGTTCCTGAGCACTCAGAACCAAACCTGCGAAGTAGTCGGCGTCGTGGAACAGCGACTTCTCGTTTGGAGTGAAGGGCCAATTCCAGAGGACGAACAGTTCCAGGAGTTCTTGAAAGCTGAGTTCGACTACTTTCGGAGCCAAGCCCGCCTGGCAGAGGACGCACCAGTCGATGTGTTTTTCTCAGGAAAATTCGAAGTGCCTGAGAAGGCAAGTCTGGAATTGCTGAACGCCAAGGGCCACACCCTGGCTCAGCCCTTGAGTTTTGGATTGGGCACTGGAGACAAGGTCTTCTCTTCTCGTGAGATGCAGGAGCATTTCGTCTCTTTGGCGGCGGGGGTATCGGCTCTCAGGAAAAAGGTTCCGGAGGCCGTGAACCTACTACCAGCCGATAAGCGAGCGCGAAGATCAACCTGGCAAGTTGTGCCAGCCTATACGCTCTTGGCTGTAAATTGTCTTCTGCTCCTGGCGCTGCTTTTTCGAGGGCGGATTCAGCAGAGTCTTTTCTCCTCTCAACTCAGTCAGGAGATTTCCCGTATCGAACCCGAGGTCAAAAAGATCCGCGGGGTGGAGGACGACCTGGCCCAAATGATGCAGCGTGCAAACCTGTTGGTGGAGTTCAAGGTCAAGAACGCCCACGTTCTTGAGGCGCTGGTGGAGCTTTCGGAAATCCTACCTGCGGACACGTTTGTGGCCGATCTGATCTTCAAAGATGGCGTTTTCGAGATCAACGGCCTTTCTGGACAAGCAGCCGCCCTCCCGCAAATTATTGAAAATTCTCCCATGTTCAAAAACGTGGAGTTCGTGGCAGCGATTACGCGTAGCGCTGTCGCGCCAGACAAAGAGGGATACAGGGTGCGGATGTTGCTGGAAACAGCGAGAAGCGTGCCAGGCAGCCTGGCGCGTCAGACGCCGGCTCAGCCGGCAATCGCGGCGCCGACCAATGAATCCAAGGGCACCACGAGTCGGTAGATAGTTAAGGGACACCGTAATGCAGATTTCTGTGCGGGAGAAGCGATTGTTGAGCGGAGGAGCCGTTGTCGTCGTGGCTTATTTTGCCTGCACACTGTTGATTTTCCCTTATTGGGACAAGTTGTCGGAGAGCGGGGATAGAGTCGACATGCAGACAAAACGACTCGCGAACTTCCGCAAGATCCTGCTGGGAAAGGACACGGTGAAGGCAGCTTTGAACGAGGCCCAAAGGCGGGTTTCTGAAGCCGAGAAAGGGTTGCTGGACAATACCAGCGATTCGCTCGCCGCCGCTGAATTTCAGGGACTCGTCAAGCAGCTATCGACTGCCCAGGCCCTGGCCATCTTGCGCACCGAAGCGCTGCCGGTGAAGCTCATTAGTGGCGAGTATGGCAAACTCTCCGTTCGGTTGGAAGTGGCGGGCCCCATCGATCGCTTTGTCGGTTTGATGGCGAGCTTCGATGCGGCCGGGAAAACGATGTTCGTGGAGGACATGAGAGTCTCTCCGACGCATATCAATGTGCCTAAGAAGAAGGATTTGCGCGCGACCTTGACGGTTTCTGCTCTCAAGCGGTTGGATCGTTCAGTGACGCCGGCGGGGAAGAAGTCTTAGTCATGAAACGAAACTGGATCCTTTTAAATCTTGCGTTATGCGCTACGGCATCTCTCCTGGCCTTTCAGCTCAAGAAACAGTGGGAAGCCTACGGCACCAGCCACAACTCGGTGAAGATCCAGCCACAAACGACGGAAACGACCCAGCTTCCGGGACGTGTCGCCATCTTAGCGACCGCTCCGAACTATTCACCTATCGTTGACAAGCATCTATTCAATTTGGAACGAAACAACGTGATCCCGGCTGAGCCCCTTCCTCCGTCCGAGCCTAAAGTGGTCGCTCCAAAGCCGATACTGATGGGCACTATGGGATTGGCCGGCAGCACTTATGCTTTGATGGTCTCTGGCACAGGTTCAGACTCCACGTTGTATCGACGGCTGAAAGTTGGGGAACAGCTGGATGGCTATACTCTTGTCAAAGTGTTGCGTGACAAAGTAGTGATGAATGCGGACGGAAAAGAATTGGACGTTCGCATTGAAGATCAGCCTCGACCACGTTCTCAACCCGCCACAGGTGGACCTGCGGCAGGAAGTGGCAGCAAAGTTTCGGCCGTGGGTGCGGCCGGGAACTCAGCTCCTGCCGCAAACTCTGGCTCCCCTCAAGTGCCCGCCGGGGATGCTCCAGAAGGAACCGTTTTCAATGGCAGACGCAAGCGTATCGTTCCCTCCCCTTTTGGCCCGACTACCGTCTGGGAAGATGTGAAATGAGGGTACAACGCGAATCCGGGCCTTTGCCTTACTTCATGTAGCCAGCGGACCAATCGCTGGCAAGGATCGACATCAAATAATGACGAGAAAACTGTCTTATCTCTGGCTGAAGAGTTTGGGTTTGGGCGTATTACTTTGGGTTGGTTGTGCGTTGATTCAACTCGGTCAGGAAAAGAAGGATGCCGGGCAGAAACCTGCTGATCCTGCGGATACTCCGGCCTCGCAGAATCCGTCTGAAAAAAAGGCGACGCAAGAGTATGACGAAGTGCTTTCTCCCTTTGGTATTCAAAGGGTTCCTCGGAAAGCCGGGGGCAGTCCGTTTCAGCAGCCAACGACTCAGGTGCCATCACCCACTACACCGGCACCACCACCGACGACTCCGTCTCCCGCCGCCGCGCAGGCACCACCCGCGGCAGCCGCCCAAACTCCGGGCACGGTGCAGAACCAGCCGGGAGTTGCGGCTCCTTCACCCGCCCAGGCAAGTCCTGCGCCTGCAGCCGCTGCTGGCGATTCCAGTCAAGGTGCGGTCTTTGCTTGTGCCAATTGCGATCTGTTGGAATTTATTCGACAGGTAGGCACGGAGCTGAAACTGAACTACGTCATTGATCCAAAGGTCAAGGGCGTTGTCACCATTCACACCTATGGTGAGCTAAAGCAGGAAGACTTGCTTCCTGTCTTGGAAACGGTCCTTCGCATCAATGGCGCCGCCATGGTGAAAACCGGAAACTTCTATCAGATTGTTATGGCTGCCGGAGCGCGGCAGCTTCCCATCGAGATTCGAAAGCCAGGGCAGGAGGGAGAACCTCCTACCAGCGATGCCAAGGTCATGCAGATTGTGCCCATGCGGTTTCTGGGAGCTGCAGATATGGTCAAGATTATTGAGCCGTATCTTTCTGAGGGCGGACATGTGGCCTATCACGCGCAAGGAAATATTCTGATCATCACGGAGAATAGCGCCAACCTGAAAAAGCTGATTGATCTGATCGATCTGTTTGATACGGATGTTTTTCAGAACAAGAGAGTACAGCTCCACCAAATCAAGTACAACCGAGCCAGAGATTTGTTGCCGGACCTGGACAAGATTTTCTCGGCGTATGCACTTTCGAGCAAAGATTCCGCTATCAAGTTCATCGCTATCGAGCGGTTAAACGGAATCCTGGCTGTCGCACCGAACCCCACTTCTGCGGCTGAGATCGAGAAGTGGATTCTTAGATTGGATCAACCGGTTCAAAAACTTGGAATTCGGAACTTCGTGTACAAAGTGGAGAACTCGGAAGCCAAAAAGCTGGAGCCCGTGCTCCTGAAGCTGTACGCACAACGGCAAGGAGGAGGTTTGGCTTCTTCGTTGACTCAACCCCGTTCTCCAATGCCGGGCACTCCCCCTTCCGCTCCGGGTGCTGCAGGGGCGACTCCGTCGGCTACAGAATCCGACACCGATGACCCTTCGGCTAGTTTGATCCAGGGTGAGATTAAGATCGTGGCTGACGAAATTAACAATGCCCTCATCGTTCGTAGCAGCCCACAGGACTACGAAGTCGTCAAGGAGACGATTCAGCAGTTGGACATTGTGCCAAGACAGGTGCTTATTGATGTGAAGATCTTTGAGGTCGTGCTGACTGGAAATCTTTCGATGGGGGTGTCAGCATTCCTCCAGCAGCGCAGCAACAACCCCAAGCTCACGACAGCGTCATTTTCTGCAACGAAGACTGACGCAATACCTGCAGGTTTGAATTTCAGCACCTTCGCTAAAATCGGAATGACCCGGGAATTGGTTGCGTTCCTGAACGCTCAGGAGACGCGCAGCCGATCGCGCGTTCTCTCGGCTCCTTCGGTTGTTGCTTCCGACAATGTGGAAGCTCACATCCAGGTAGGGCAGGAGGTTCCGATTTTGACAGCACAGGGCGTGGTACCGGGTGGCACCGGCGGGGGGAGTCTTTTTACCAACAGCGTTCAAAATCGTAGTACTGGAATCATTTTGAATGTCACACCGCGAATCAATCCCAGCGGTTGGGTTACCTTGAAAGTGAATCAGGAAGTAAGCAGTCCCGGACCGCCGCCCGACGGTTCGGCAATCCAGTCGCCCGCAATCAACATTCGCTCGGTCGGAACCCAGTTGACAGTCAAAGATGGCGAGACGATCGCGATCGGTGGCATCATCTCTGAAACGAAAGGATTGTCGAAGAATCGAGTACCGCTGCTGGGTGACATCCCTGGTCTTGGGTTGCTTTTCGGCAACTCAAGTTACACCAACAATCGAACGGAACTGATCGCCCTCATCACGCCGAGGCTCATCGAAGACATTGATGCAGCCCATGATCTTACCGAAGAGTTGAAATCCCAATTAAAGTCATTGAAGAAAGATTTGCGCAAGCTGGATCAGAAGGAGAATTAGGCAACGGTCAGGCCGATCCTGATAATTTCTTCTAAAGTCTAGCAGCCTTCTTCCGAAACTAACTTACAGCCTCACAGCTGCCCCGTAAGTCTCGTGTGAGGCTCCAGCTTGCCGGTACCTAATTTGAACTTGCATTCGAGTTCAACCTTGTCATAGAGTTCACATCGCAGTGGCGAGAAGGAAAGGGTAGTTTCGACGGGATGTCAGTCGTAACCCCAATTCTTCGATGGCGTTAACGTGGCCAAATTTTGTGCCGAAATACCAAAAAAACCTTGACACTACATTTTGACAGTGCTAGTTTACCGAAGATTTTCAATGTTTTTAACAAGTTAGACTATAGTCAGGCGCGGAAATTTAGACCCTAAGGAGGTGATAGATTAGAGTCTTTCAACATATCCGGAGTTAGGGTGTTTGAAAACATCTAGTCTGTCACCTAATTCTCCGGTGGTCCTGAAAGCAGTTGCTAGGAGGTGAAAGCTCACAGAAACTAAATTTTAGGAAGGCAGTCAAACACCGGAAAGTCCAACCCTATGTTTCACCAGAAGTCGCCAAGCCGAACGGTACCCCTTTAGGTCGAGTGCCATCGCTTGGCTCCAGTTTCAATCTCAAGGTAGAACGTTTTAACCATCATCAAGTGAGGAGAGAAAATGCGAGCAAAAACAAAAGTAGTGTCGTTTGTGTTTTGCGCCCTCGTGCTGGCCTTTGGTGCGACAGCGCAGGCGCAAGTTATTCACGACGTCACACAGCAGAACAACGAAGTGGTCCAGTACGGACTCACCGAGTTGATGGGCGAGGTCAGGTTAACGGCTTCGGCAGTTTGCGGAACTAACGCAGACGGAAATTGCGTCACCAGCGCAAGCACTATCACCATCACCTATCAAACTGCGCAAATCAACAATTTGAGTCTTGCTGGCGCTGTCTACTCGGGTGGGAACACGCTTACCTACTCCAACGGGTTACAGCTGTTCGTTTCAGGGGCTTATGCAACCGGTTTCGGAATCTCCGACAGGGTCACGATCTCTGCGATCAATACCGCATTGGGTGGTCAGATTATCATCACGGTCCAGCCGGGATTTGACGTTGCCGCTGGCGACCAGATTCGAATCAATGGTGCCCGCACCGACGTTTCCGGAAAGTCGATCGGCTCTTCGATTACCGCGCTGATCAGTTCTTCACCTTCCAATGCCAACACGTTCAACAGCGTGAACGTGACGGTTGCGACGGTGAACCGGAGCATGACGGTTGGTGTGACCGGGGTGTCGATTCCGATTTGTATCACGCCCACCAACCCCACCATCCGAATCACAGAAGGCTTCTCAACAGCGTTCGTGGAGTATACGAGTCCTGCTGCCGGTGCCAGAACGCGGTTCGGAGCTACAGGTGACACGCGAGTCCGGGTCCAGGTCAACAGTCTTCCATCCGGGGTAACGCTCAGCTGGCCGACGACTGTTGCTGGGACGGCAACGAGTGGAGCTGTCACAGGTGCAACGCTGGTTCTAGAGAGCGGCTCGACCTCCACAGTCGCAATCTATACATTTCAAACCACCAACCAGGCGACCAGCGATACATTGCAGGAGTACTTTGACATCACTCCGATCGTAACTGTTGCAGCAACGGCGGGCTTCGGTCAGTCGACGGCTCAGGCGCAGCTGTGGCCCGACGCCACCTCTACGACCATCATCCGCTTTGCGCATCCTCTGACCAACGATCCGGCAGACAACTTCATTTCTGTGAACCGGTGCGTTACCTACCTCCTGTTCCCGTTTGTGACGGGTAACAACATCCCGGGCTTCACGACCGGAATGGCGATTGCCAATACCAGCTCCGACGACGCGGCATTTGTTACCGGCGGGGGCGTTGCGGCAGCCAGAACGGCATCCGCTCAGTCAGGCGCTATCACTTTGTACGGATGGCACAACAGCACAAAGGATGCAACGGGTAGCAGTACGACCAACTACTCTCCGACGACCTTCACCGGAACAGCGGTGTCCGCAGTCGTCAGCGCCAACTTGGCCGCCGGCGATACCTGGGCGGGAGTCATTGACGGAGCCACCGGGTTCGCAGGATTCCAGGGCTACGTCATTGCGAAGTGCGACTTCCAGTTTGCTCATGGCTTCTCATTCATCGTGGGCAAATACAATAGTGGCAGCGTCTTCGATGTGGCGCACGGCTACATTGCTCTTGTGATTCCGGACCCGGGTATCGTTCAGAGAATCACGACGTCTGGCGAGGTTCTGGGTCACTAATTCAGACTTTGCACGACTATTCGGGCAGCCACTGGAAAGTGGCTGCCCTTTTTATTTTCCTGTCAACTTTTCCAACCTGAAGTGTGTCTTACCTTTTTAGAGTTTCACTGAGACTGGGTTTCAGAGACCCCAGAGACTCTTTCTTCTGCATCGGAGGTATGATGTTCAGTTGTCGTTGCCTTGCACCCATCGGTGCCTTGCCGGGTATCCTTTTGATGATTCCCACGCTTTGCCTGGCTGCCCATCCGCCCGAGCCAGCCGAAACGCTTAAAGAACGCGTTACCCAGTACTTCGCTGCGGTCCAATCCAATGACATTGGTAAGGCTAAGGAGTTTGTCCTGGAGAAATCGCGACATACTTTCTTCCCCCAGTTCGACAGCAAGCTGGTGGGGTGGCGAGTGGCAGACGTCCATCTTGAGAACCAGCAGACGTCCGCTGTGGTCAGACTACTGTGTCAGGTCATGATCCCCGCGGCGATGCAGCCGGTTGATGTGCCTCAGTTGCAGCGTTGGAAGCTGGATGCTGGTAGCTGGTATTTTGATCCCTCCGATCCCCCCCCTTCTGACGCCAGCGTTATGAAGAAGTATTATTTCGAGAAGGTGAAAAGCAAACTGGGGAAGGACCCTAGTCAGTGGGACGTTCGATTCGACGAGGAAGCCCACAACTTTGGTGTGGCGGTGAAAGGGACAACGGTTACTGTGAAGTTCTCCTTTACCAACCAGACCAAACAGCCGCTGAGGGTGGAGAAGCTTCTTCTCCATCAGCTGATGAAGGATCTGACTACGACTCGCGTTGTCCCAGCGGGGAAGAAAGGGGAAATAATAATCGCGCTCGATACTGCTCCTCTATATCGCGACTTCGATCAGGACATTTTTGTCCAGTTCGAACCCATCCAGGAAATGGTCAAGCTGAAGGTTCAAGGCCGGGTTTTCACCGCCAAAGATCTGGAGGCATACAATCCAGTTACAGGCGAGAGCCAAAAGCCTCAAGTGAAGCGCTGATCGAAGAGTCTCGCGCTTGAGGATTCATCCAGTTTGAAGTTCCAAGATGCTTCTTTGTGCCTCAACCACAAATGGACTGTTGGGTGGTCCGCGCCAGCTGGCGAGAAACCGCAGGAACGACTGTCTTGCCTCGGCCCTCTTTCCTGCCTGACGATAGACCAGGGCAAGATTAAAGTGGGCCTCAGCGTAGTCTGGCAGGCGGTTGACGGCTTGGCCGTAGTGAAAGATTGCCGAATCCAGAACGCCCTTGCTGGCGAAGATCGCGCCCATGTTGTAATAGACTTCCGCGGAAAAAGTCCCGATCTTTGTTTCGCGAAAACTTTCAATCAGCGAATACGCTTCGTCCAGCCTGCCCACGTCTTTCCAGAGAATTGCAAGGTTGACCCGCGCGGGCGGATACTCCGGAGCCAGTTCGAGAGCTTTCCGGAATGCGTCTTCTGCCAACGAGACCTCTCCAGATTTGACATACGCGGTTCCCAGGTTATTCCAAGCGCGAAAGCTGGCAGGATACTTTTGCGCATTATCTAACCACAACGAAATTTCGTCTTTCCAAACTTGATTACGAACACCAGACAGGGCCGCCGAGCAGAAAATGAGCAAGCCCAGTCCATAGTGCAGATGCCTGCTCGAGAGTTGAGGCCAGCTATCGACGATAACAATCGCAATCTGGGCCAACGCCAGAAAGAGACCGACAGAAGGCAGATAGATGCGATGTTCGTAGATCATTTCGAGCGGCAGGAAGGACGATTCAACTAATAAGTTTGAAAAGAACCACAAGATTCCGAAAGAGATCAAAGGCTGTCGCCTTCTTAGAAGTAGCGCCCCCCAGATGGCCGCCCCCAGCAGAAGGATTGAAAGAATGGTAGTGGGAGGGTCGGACCATGAGGTTGATTTGTTGATCTCGTGCCGCAATGCCAGACGAGACGGAAGCGGCAGCAGCAGCTGAGAGATGTGAAATGTCACGATCCGGGGCTGGGTGAGCAGTCGTTCCTTCATGGTGAATTCGCGTCGTGAATAGTCCGTCTCTATTCGCTTCACCAAGTCATAGCGCGCAATGGTAAATCCGGCAAAGCAGGCGAACACGATCGCGCCTCCGGCAAGATTCTTCGGTTGAAGCAGCCTTCGATCGGTGAACAACCATTCATACGCGAGAAAGGAAAAAGGTAGAAGAAATGCATTTTCTTTGCTTCCGACGGCTAAGAGCCAAGCCGCCAGGCTCAGCACTGAGTACCACTTTCCTCGAGTTCCCGCTCTCCATTGAATAAAGAAGTAGAAGGACAGCAGCGCGAAGAATGATGAAAGCAGCGTCATTCGTTGCACGATATAGACGACTGCTTGCGTTTGAACTGGATTGACAGACCAAAGGGCGGCGGCTAGAGCGGACAGTATTCGAACTTCAGTTGCGGTTTTCTGCGGATCTGCCCGTGCCAGGAGGGTCGAGAAAATTCTGAAGACCAGTAGTGCGTTCAGGCCATGGATCAATAAGTTTACGACATGAAACGAGAATGCATCCTCGCCCCAAAGGTAATAGTTTAACGCGAAGCTGAGATAGGAAACTGGCCGCTTTCCCCCGGGACTGGTTGAGGCTGCTTGCATGAGGCTTGTCCAGGAAAGATCGGAAATCTGTATATCGGGGTTTCCGATGATGTTGGGGCCATCATCAAAGTGCCAGCCAGTCTTAAAGGAATTAGAATGAGCTACAAGGTTAATGGCGAGAACGATGAACGCGAACTGCCAGTTGGCCCAGCCTTGCGATCGAATCCGAAAGGTCTTTTGAGGTTTACCGGATCCTCCTCTAGCTCTCGATTTAGCCATGCAGCCTCAGTTGAAGTGGGCAGTCCTTGATTGGGCGATCCGGCACACGCCTTACACACAGATTGCGAAAAGGCGGTTATTATACTGTTTGGCAGGCGAACCGCGACTGGCGAAAATTGCCACAATTCGTCTGCGAATCCTTGGGTCTCGAACTATCTTCGAGGGTCATCATCCAGCGAGAACCGCTGGTCGCGTTTTCGGTAGTCGATACTGGAGGCCGAACCCCTCGTCTTGACACTCGCCAAGGCGTTTAACTATCCTGTGTTTGTGAGCAGAAACCGCTCTTCTGTTCCCCGCTTCGAACATGCCCAAACACCATCGTAAGGCCCCGGGTGGCGCGTCTTCAAAACCGGCGGGTCTTGCGGTTCAGCACGCAACACTCGCAACCCGTCGACAGCACATCACTGCCTTCATAGTCATAGCCTTTGTCAGCGCGCTCGTCTATTCCAACACGCTCAATCATGAATTTGTCTGGGACGACAATTTTCAGATTGTTCGAAACCCGTTTCTGCACGGGGACGAACCGTTGTCGCGGCTGTTTGTCACCGACGTGTGGGGCTATACACATCCGGATCAGAAAGGAACCAGCAACTATTACCGGCCGCTTCAAATGGTCACCTACCGTTTGATCGGGCAGGTGGCCGGCTTGAATGCCTCTGCGTTTCATGCGGTCAACCTTATTTTCCATATTCTAGCCAGCCTGGTAGGCTATCTGGTCATTTGGCAGTTAACCAAGACCTATCGGGTCGCGCTTGCTGCGTCAGTCCTTTTTGCGCTGCACCCCATCCACACAGAGGCAGTGGTTTGGATTGCGGCCTTGCCTGAACTGGCTTGCTGCCTGTTTTTCTTTCTCTCGTTTTGGCTCTTTCTTCGGGCCGAAGAGTCCTCGGTCGTCGTGGCTACCGGAGTCCCTCAGGCCCAGACGCTGCGATTACGGATTCTTTCTCTGTTGGCATTTGCTGTTGCGCTCTTCTGGAAAGAAATGGTGTTGACGCTGCCGATTGTGATCGCGGCTTATCTGTTTATGGTGCCGTATGCAGGTCAGCCGCTCCTGTCTAGAGTCTTGAAATCGATCCGCCACGTTCTTCCTTATCTGGCTGTGATTGGCGGCTACCTGTTAGTCCGATATCTCGTCCTCGGTTTTATTTCCCGG
>Ga0187893_10012282_pt1 | contig 12179 bp, 9 predicted proteins | sample MA1701074metaG_FD_139574 | JGI IMG/M metagenome (GOLD analysis project Ga0187893, IMG submission 139574) | White microbial mat communities from a basaltic lava cave in the Kipuka Kanohina Cave System on the Island of Hawaii, USA - MA170107-4 metaG ... | reverse complement strand
CGTGACCACTCCGGTGCCGCCGATCCCCGGGGCCACGATGCGATATCCGGCGCCCGCCGCGGCGATCCGCTCCGGAGGCGGCACTTCCGCGCGCGGCAACTCCGGCAGAGCGCGACGGCGTAGTCCCGTCCCCGCTTTAAGCTTCAGCGTGACGAACGACGGACAATCGCCCAGCGCGCACGAGTAATCCTTGTTGCACGAGGACTGGTGAATTCGAATCTTCTCGCCGAACTCGGTGGCCACCGGCTGCAAGCTCATGCAGTTGGATTCTTGCACGCAGTCGTAGCAGCCTTCACAAACCTCTTCGTGAATCATCAGCCGCTCCAGCGGCTCGGCGAGTCTGCCGCGGGACCGCTGCCGGCGCTTCTCGGCGGCGCACTGCTGATCGTAGATCATCACCGAGACGCCCGGCGTCTTTTCCAGCTCGACGAGAACACTCTCCAGCTCGAAACGGTCGCGCACCTCGGCATTCGCCGCGAGCCGTGTTCTGTCGGCGTACTTGCCCACGTCCTCGGCGAGTACGATCGTCCTGGCGACGCCCTCGGCCTCGAGCTTCCGGGTGAGCTCCGGAACCGGCAGAACGCCCGAGATCTCCTGTCCTCCGGTCATCGCGACGTGCCCGTTGTAGAGCAGCTTGTAGGTGATGTTGATCCCCGCGGCCACCGCCGCCTGCACCGCGAGGGAGCCGGAGTGGAAGAACGTGCCGTCGCCGATGTTCTGAAAAATGTGTGCGCGCTCCAGGAACGGCGCCATGCCGATCCACGTCGCGCCTTCGCCGCCCATCTGCGTCACGAACTCGTATCCGCGGTTATACTCGCCGAGCAGGAAGCCCATTCCGTGGCAGCCGATCCCGCCTCCCGCCACCTGCCCTTCGAGCAGCAGCGTGCTGCGATTGTGCGGGCAGCCGGGGCAGTAATTGGGCAGGCGGCCCGACTTGAGTCCCTTCGGCCGCGCGGCGATCTCCGCCAGCGTCCGCATGCGCGATCGCAAGCTCTCCGGCGCGCGTTCCCCAAGTTGCGCCGCGACGGCGCCGGCTGCCACATCGGGATCGATCTCGCCCCAGGCGGCCAGCAGCGGAGCGCCGCGATCGTCTTCCTTACCGAAGATGAGGGGCCTCGCCGGCTCGTTATAGAGAATCTCGCGAAGCTGCGCTTCGAGGAAGCTGCGTTTTTCCTCGATCACCAGGATTCGCTGGAGACCGCGCGCAAACTCGCGCGCGAATACCGGCTCGAGCGGAAACGTGAGTCCGAATTTCGCCACGCGAACGCCGAGCGCCTCGAGTGCCGCCCTGCCGAGGCCGAGGTCCGCGAGCCCCTGCATGAGATCGTAGTAGGGCTTTCCCGCGGTGGCGATGCCAAGCCACGCCCCGTCGCCCGCGCCCGTCATCCGATTCACGGGATTCAACCGCGCGAACTCACGCGCGGCCTCCAGGCGCCGCACGTTCACCTCAAATTCGAGACCAAGCGAGATCGGCGGCGCGAGACTCGCGTCCGTCTTTTTCCGGTAATTTGCCGGGAGCGTGAACGACAGGCGATCGGGATCGACGAAGACGGCGCCGCCGCCATCGCACACGTTGGTGACGAGCTTCAGGCCGGCCCAGGCGCCGGTGAAGCGCGAGAGCGCCGCGCCGTAAAGGCCGTAATCGAGAACTTCCTGCGTGTTGCCGGGATAGAGGATTGGGATGCCGAAGTTATGCAGGCTGAAGTCGCTCTGGTGCGGGAGAGTGGAGCTCTTGGAAACGTGGTCATCGCCGGCAAGCACCAGCGCGGCATTGAAACCCCCGCAACCGGCGAGGTTGGCATGGCGCAGCGCGTCGCCGGAGCGGTCGACTCCGGGGCCCTTACCGTACCAGAGACCGAGTACGCCGTCGACTTTGGCGCCACCGAGGATCTGGTGGATCTGGCTGCCGAAGACGGCGGTCGCGGCCAGCTCTTCGTTCAGTCCGGGGACAAAATGCACATTGTGGCCGGCCAAAAGCTCCGCATTCCGCTGAAGCGCGAGATCGTAGCCGCCCAGCGGCGAGCCTTCATAGCCGCTGATGAAGGCGGCCGTATTGCGTCCGGTGCGGCGGTCGCGCCGGACGTGGTCCATCGGCAGGCGCACCAGGGCTTGTATGCCGGTGAGGTAAACGCGGCCCTTCTCGATTGTGTATCTGTCACTGAGCAGCAATGTGTGAATTGTAGCGTGGCGGCGCGGACTAGTTCCCCAGCACCGCGCGGCTCCATCCCCGAATCGTCTCGGTAACGCGGGTCAGCAGCGTCTTGTCGGCTGCCGGCGCGGGTGCCGCCGGAGGAGCCTCTGGTCCCTGAGTGAGATCGTCCACCGGGATCTGCCATGGCTCCTTGCGGATCATGCGAACGTGATACCCCTGGAAGGCGTACGTGCGCCTGGTGAACGTACCGTCCTTGTTTTGCACGATGAGCGAGAACTCCGGCGCCGTCTGGCCGGCCTCCAGTTTGTGTACTTCTACCGGGAAATAACCGCGCAGGCCACGCTCGATATACGCCGTCTCGTAGCGGCGCCGGCGCGTGCTCCAGACGAAAATTCGCACGCTGTCGAATTGGTGCGGCTGGAGCCCGGCCGAAAGCGTGGTCCAAAGCCAGTGCTTCTTGCGCTCGCCGCGGTGGTCGACCTCGCCCAGTGAGAAATACGACGTGATACGGTGGCCCTCGGCGTATTGCGCGACCTCGTCCGGAATCGACATGATCAGAGGCCGCGTGAGCACCCATCCAGCCCGCCCGTCGTCGATGCGCGCCAGCGTCCAGTCGTCATTGCGGATGCCGGTGACCGGCGGGAGATGGTTGCGGCTGAGATCGAGCCAGTTGTCCGGCGGCTTCGGCGGCGCGGGCGCGGGCGGCGGCTCCACTCCCCCGGGCGGCTTCCTCAGCTTCGGCACCGGCCGTTTCACCGGCTGGGAGGGCGCCGGGCGCGGGGGCTCGAACGCGACGCGCGGCACCATCGCGTGCCGGATCACTTCAACGCTTCCGTTCTCCGGGATCTGGAAAAAACTCGGCGACTGACGATTCGGCTCCGTGTGTACGTTGAGCGGATCGCTGACCGTGGCGCGCCCGTGCGTCGGGAGCTCGCGCGATCGCACGGTGAGCTCGCGCAGCCGGGCCATCTGCCGGGTGGTGAGAAGCTGGCGTCCATCGGTCCAGCCCTCGACGCCGGCCGGCGACCGCACCTTGGCGAACCGCCTGCGCCACGCGAGTATTTCCAGACGTTCGCCGTGACGGGCTGTTGCGGTGACGGGCGCGCGAACGGCGAGGTCTTTTCGGAGATTCAGCGTCGCCGGGCCGACGTACGCTTCGCCGATGACGGGAGCCTTCGGCGGCGCCGGCGAGCACGTCGCCAGAAACAGCGCGAACGCGACCGGGGGAAAGACGCGGATGGGCATCAACTGCTCTATTCTTAAGTCTAACCGCTATGCCCGAGGAAACCCAACCGCGCGCCGTCGAATATTACTGTCCCCGTTGCGCGCGGCCGGTCACAGACCCGCTCATGTGCGGCGACTGCTCGGCGCTCATCTGCCGCGCTTGCGGCATGCCGCTCGAAAAGATCGACGAGTTGGGTATGGGGTGACGTGGGACAGGCTCCCTGGCCTGTCCTCTCTTCATCTGCGCGCCATCGCCGCGGCCATCGACCGCAGCACCACCAGCCCGTCCGTCGATCCCATCAGTGGATCGGACGCCCTCTCCGGGTGCGGCATCATGCCGAGAACGTTGCGGCCTCGATTGAGTACGCCCGCGATATCGCGCGCCGATCCGTTCGGGTTCTCCACGTACCGGAACGCGACGCGATCCTCGGCTTCGAGCTCATCGAGCGTGCCCTCGTCGGCAATGTAGCAGCCCTCGCCGTGCGCGATCGGCAGCCGCAGCACCTGCCCGCACTCGCCGACGTTGGTGAACGGCGAATCGGTGGTTTCCACGCGCAGAGAAATGGTACGGCAGATGAACTTCAGTCCTCGATTGCGGATGAGCGCGCCCGGCAGAAGGCCGCTCTCAACCAGGATCTGGAAGCCGTTACAGAGGCCGATCACAAGTCCCCCGTCGCCGGCGAACCGGCGAACCGCGCCCATAACCGGTGAAAACTTGGCGATCGCGCCGCAGCGCAGGTAGTCGCCGTAGGAAAAGCCGCCCGGCAGGATCACCGCGTCGACGTCGCCCAGCCGGTCGTCGTTGTGCCAGATGAAATCGCACGGCTGACCGAGGTTATAGCGGACGGCATACCACGCGTCATGGTCGCAGTTGCTTCCCGGAAACACCACGACGCCGAATTTCATCCTGGAATGGTCATTTTAGCAAAGTCGGGCGTATACTGTTCCTGCATGCTTGCAAGCCAACCTGTGCTTCGCCTGGACAAATCTCTAGGTAAGAAACTGCCCGCGGTCCGCGACAATTTGTCGGCTGTCGTGCTCGCCGGCAATCACCTTTGGCTCGGCGGCGATGAGGGCACCGAGCTCGATCGCATGACGCAGGGAAAGGACGGCAACTTCGCCGGCCACCGGCGATTCGATCTGAGGCCGCTGCTCAAGCTTCCGGGCGACGAGGACTCGGAGATCGACATCGAGGGTCTCGATGTCGACAATGGCTTCGTATGGCTGGTCGGCTCGCACGCCTTGAAGCGGAGGAAGCCGCAGGACGGTCTCACGGTCAAGAAGAACCGCAAGCGTCTGAGTAGGGTGGAGACCGAGGCAAATCGCTTCACGCTGGCGCGCGTGCCCATCGACAGCAAAGCTGCACCCGCCAAAAGCGTGGGATCGAAGCGCGCCGCGCGGCTGGAAGGCGATGGAAATGGCAACCTGCTCTCTCGAGCCCTGGCCAAAGATCCGCACTTGCGCGACTTCACGAGGATCCCGAGCAAGGACAACGGCATCGACATCGAAGGACTGGCCGTGCGCGGAATGCGCGCGTTCGTGGGCCTCCGAGGGCCGGTGCTGCGGGGATGGGCCGTGGTGCTCGATCTTGAGCTCAAGCAAGCGGGACGCTACCTGAAGTTTGCTCGCCCGCCGCGAAAGCACTTTCTTCAATTGGGCGGGCTCGGGGTGCGCGAGATGGTCGTCAAAGGCAAGGATCTGCTGATTCTCGCCGGGCCGACGATGGATCTCGATGGCCCCGTGTTCGTGTTCCGTTGGGCCAAAGCCCTTGACGAGAAGAAAGAGGTCATGGTTCCGGCGGCAAGTCTGCCCCTCGTTCTTACCGTGCCTTTCGGGGCCGGATACGATCATGCGGAGGGCATGACTCGTTTCGGCGAGCAGATCATGATCTGCTACGACTCGCCGGCCCCGGCGCGATTGGTCGGCCCCGACGGCGTGCGCGCCGACGTCTTCGACCTGTAACGGCCAGCCTGTCTACGACAACCAGTATTCGACGATCGCGCCTTCCCCCGCCACTGCGGCGTCGAGGAACAGGCTCGAAAGCTGGATCGTGTTGTCGCCGCCGGATTCGTTCATCTCCCAACTGTCGGCGGGCACGGACGCGTCGGCTCCCGAGGCGCCCGTGGGCCAGAACTGCTTCATGACGCCCGCGTGTGTGTTCTTGTTCATATCGCTGACGCCGAGCCAGATCCGCCCGGTCTCCCCGATGACGGTCTGAACTCGTACACGCGAAGCCAGCAGCGTGGTGTTAGTGGTGAGTGGCACGGGCGTTCCCGGCGTGCTCACAGCGATCTTACCGAGCGAATAGGCCTGCATGAGATCTCCTTCCCGGCTAACAGTGTAGAAGGTAAGGCCGAACGAGCCGGCTATGGCTTCTCCGTAAGCTATTCCATTTAAATGGTTTGCTAAGAGAGGCACGACGTGACTGGAGTTTCTTTGCGGTTGCTCTTGCTTTTGCGGCCCCGAATCTGCTACAAACCACGACAGACGCGGAAAAAAACGGATGAAGAAGCCCTCGCGGCCAGCCAGGAAGGCCCCACCCAAACACCATCGCACACCCAGGGTCGCCTCCCGAAAGGCGGCGCCGAAAGCTAACCCCAAGCCGGCCAAAGCCAAACACAAAGCCGCGGCGGCCGTCAGGCCGGCCGGTGCTAAGTCCAAACCAGCGGCCCGGGTGAAACCTGCCGCGAAAACGCCTCTCACGGGGACGCCGCCGCGGACGCCGCCGACGGCGCGGCGGCCGGTAAGGCCGCCTGATCCGGCCGCGCTCGAACGCGAGCAGGATCTCCGCGAACAGGCCGACACGTTCGGCAGGGCGATGCAGTTGTTCCACCGCGGTCGTTTCGGCCGCGCTCGCGATCTTTTCCAGCGGGCGCTTGACGGTCCGAATCGCGAGATGGCGCACACGGCGCAGATGCATCGCAAGATGTGTGAGCGCCGGCTTTCGCGCTCACCGGTGGATCTGAAGAGTCCGGAGGAGCTGTATCACTTCGGCGTCGCCCTCATGAACGATGGACGCCTGGACGAGGCCGCCGTGCAGCTCCGCAGGTCCCTCGCCGCCGCCGAGCAGAGCGACTACGTGCACTACGCGCTGGCGCTGTGCCTCGGTCTCCGGGGCCGCTTCGACGAAGCCGTCGTTCATCTCAAGCGCGCCATTTCGCTGCGGCCGCAGAATCGCTACGTTGCCCGCAGCGATCCCGATTTTCTACGGATCGCGCTTCAGCCGCCGCTGCGCGCGATACTCTATCCGGAAAGGGGCGATTCTGCCTAGACGACTCCATTCCCGCGCGGAACCTCTGCGCATCGTTGCAATTGGAGGGGGAACGGGGCTCTCGAGTCTCTTGCGTGGACTAAAGGCGTTCTCACGAAATCCGTGGCAGGCACCCGGGGATGTTTCGAGCGTGCCGCAATCGATCGAGGTCACCGCCGTCGTGACCGTGACCGACGACGGCGGAAGCTCCGGCCGCTTGCGCCGGCAGTTGGAGGTGCTTCCCCCGGGCGATATCCGCAACTGCATGGTCGCTCTTTCGGAGGACGAAGCCCTTCTGTCCCGGCTCTTCCAGTACCGGTTCGCGCGCGGACACGGTCTCAAGGGCCATAGCTTCGGAAATCTCTTCCTGACGGCGCTCACCGAGCTGACCGGCGATTTCGCTCGCGCGATTAGATTGTCCTGCGAGGTGCTCGCCAGCCGCGGCCGCATTCTTCCGTCCACCGACGCCAATGTCTCGCTCGAAGCCCGCCTCGACAGCGGAAAAGTGATTGCCGGTGAGACGAAAATAAGCCGAAGCCGTAATATGAGAATTCGCGAGATTCTTCTCAAGCCGAGGAAGTGCCGTCCGCTGCCGGAGACGATGGAGGCGATCGCCGCCGCGGACCTGATTTGCCTCGGCCCGGGCTCGCTTTATACCAGTGTGATTCCGAACCTGCTGGTCGACGGCATTCCGGGAGCGATCCGCCGCTCGCCCGCGCTGAAGGCCTACTTCGTCAACCTCATGTGGCAGCCCGGCGAGACCATCGGTTACAGCGCATCCGATCACATCCGCGCGATAGACGCGCACGCCGGCGGCGGCCTCGTAGACGTGGCTGTCGTGAATACCCGGCCGATCGGCGCGGCGCTGCGGCGCCGCTATGCCGCCGCGCGCGTCTATCCGGTGGGGATCGACCGTTTGAGGCTCGCGGGTATGGGGCTGCGCGTCGTTGGGCGGAACCTGCTGGCGGTGTCGCCCCGCGTGCGCCACGATTCCCAGGCGACCGCCTCAGTGGCGATGGAGCTTGCCGCCGAGGGCCGCGCACTCACCCGCGCCGCCAGTTGAGATGCCGGCATCTCTCAGCGTTGTCATCCTCGCCGCCGGTCTCGGAACTCGCATGAAGTCGCGCCGTGCCAAAGTGCTGCACCGCGCCGGCGGGCTCACGCTCATCGAGCACGTGGCCGGCGTAGCGATCGCGATGGCGCCGCCCGAGCGGGTTGTGGTCGTCGTCGGCCACCAGTCCGGGGACGTGGAAAAGGCCGTCGGCAGGCTCGGCGTGCGATTCGTTCAACAGCGGGAGCAGCGAGGCACCGGCCACGCCGTCCTCATGGCACGCCCGGAGATCGAAGGAAAATCCGAGCACATTCTCTCGCTCTACGGCGACTGCCCGCTGATCCGCGTCGAGACGCTGCGGCGCCTCGTCGCCGCGCAGGAAGCCTCCGCCGGCGCCGGCGCGACGCTCATAACAACCGTTCTCGACGACCCGACCGGGTATGGCCGCATCCTGCACGACGGCAAAGGCCGCGTCGACGGGATCGTCGAGGAGAAGGCCTGCACGCCGGAGCAGAAGAAGATCCGCGAGGTGAACCCCGGTGTCTACTGCTTCCGGTCGGCGCCGTTGTGGAGCGCACTCGCGACGATGCCCCCGAATCCCGCGGCCGGCGAGTTTTACCTCACCGACGTGATTGGCATCCTGCGCCGGCAAGGGCTGCCTGTGCTGGCGTACCCGATTCCGGACGCGAGCGAGGTGCTCGGAATCAACACCCGCGTGGAACTCGCCGCGGTCGACCGAGTGTTCCGTGATCGTAAAGTGAGCGAGCTGATGCTGGCGGGCGTGACGATCGAGAAACCTGAAACGGTCACGGTAGACTCAGGCGTGACGGTGGGCATGGACAGCGTGATCGAGCCATTCGCGCAGTTGCAGGGCGCGACGGCGATCGGCGAAAACTGCCGCGTCGGGGCGGCGTCGATCGTGAGCGACTCGACGCTGGAGGACGAGGTGGAGGTCGGCGCGTTCTCGATCGTCAACCAGTCGCGCGTCGGGCGCGGGGCGAAAGTCGGCCCGTTCGCCCGGCTGCGGTTTGACAACGAGATCGCGCCGGGCGCGCAGGTGGGCAATTTCGTCGAGATGAAAAAGGCGCGGCTGGGGCGGGCAAGCAAGGCGCTGCATCTCGCCTATCTCGGCGACACGTCCATCGGCGAAGAAGCGAATATCGGCGCCGGCACAATCACGTGTAATTACGACGGCACGGCCAAGCACCGGACGAAAATCGGCGATCGGGCTTTCGTCGGGAGTAACTCGACGCTGGTCGCGCCGGTGGAGGTCGGCGACGGGAGTTATCTTGCCGCGGGCAGCGTGATCACCGACGCGGTGCCGGCGGATGCGCTCGCGCTCGGCCGCGCGAGGCAGGTTGTGAAGGAAGGCTGGGCGCGGCGGCGCCGGAAGTAGCCCTTGTGGTTATCGTCCTCATATTTCATCGGTGTGGCCGGCTTGAAGCGTGACGGCCGGACGGGCATTGCCACCGCTACTTCCGCGTCGACGATCGCCTGGAGATCAACGTTTCCCGCCCATGGGGGAGGCATAGACAAGTTTGTGTATACTGTTGGCTGCCCCGGCAGGCAAAAGGAAATCGGACCTTCCGATCTGGAGGTGTTATGTTTACACGTCTGGTCTGCGCAGCCGTGTTGGCCGCCGCCTTACTATCCGCCCAGGAATTTCGGGCCACTCTCCAGGGCTCGATTCGTGATTCGACTCGAGCCGTCGTTCCCTCGGCCGAAGTCACGTTGAAGAACGTCGCAACCGCCGTCGAGCGGACGGCTGCCGCCGACGCCGCCGGGCATTACCTTTTCCAGTTTCTCCCGCCCGGGACCTACAGCCTCACCACGCGCGCGCCGGGATTCAAAACCGATGTACGCGGGGACATCCAGCTTAGCTTGGGGGACAACATCCGGCTCGACGTCGATCTTGCCGTTGGACAGACCAACGAAACGGTCACGGTGACCGCGAATGCCGCCACGGTGCAGACGGAGTCTTCGTCGCTCGGAACGGTTGTGCGCAAAGAGATCATCGACAGCCTGCCTCTCAAAGGCCATTCCAGTCTGTTTATGTTTACTCTCGCCACCGGAGTGGTGAACAATCGCTATGGGGAAGACACACGGGCGAACGACACGATCACCAACGTCTCGTACTCGGCCAACGGCGCTCCCATGGCCTCCGGTGACGTGTCGGTGGACGGCGTCGCCAACACGGTGAACGTCAATCGTGGGGTCAACATTTCGCAGTGGGTTCCCGCGGTCGATGCCGTCGGCGAGTTCAAACTCCAGACCGGAACTCTTCCTGCCGAGTATGGACGGTCAGGTGGATCGTTCATGAACATCGTGATCAAGTCCGGCACGAACGATCTGCACGGCACTCTGTATGAGTTCCTGCGCAATGCGGCCCTCGACGCGAACTCGTTTTTCAACAACCGCGCGGGCCAGCGGCTGGCGCGCTACGGCTCCAATACCTACGGATTCACGATCGGCGGCCCTATCTACTTTCCGAAACTGTATAACGGACGGAACCGGACGTTCTTCTTCTATAGCTTCGAAGGCTCGCGGGAAGGCAACGGGCTCACCAATCTTCTGAACGTGCCCACCGACAAAATGCGCGGCGGCGACTTTTCCGAGTTTTCAGGAACCATCTACAATCCGTTTTCCGGGCGCACAGTGAATGGCGTGCCCACGCGCGACCCGCTGCCCGACAAAATGATCCCGCCGAGTCTACAGGACCCGGTGGGACGGAACATTATCACCTACTACCCGGCGGCCAACATCGCGGGTCCGAACCGCGCGACGCCCTGGGTGCAGAACTTCAGCTATTCCTACAAATGGCCTCGCGACTACGACACGCACGTCATGAAGTTCGACCACAGCTTCGGAGCTAAGAATCAGATGTTCGCTCGCGCGAACTTCGGCGAGGGGCGGCTCCTCTTTCCACGCAGCCATGATGGAATCGCCGCCGGGCCCGCGGGAAGCGCCGGGAACCGTGTCACGCGTCCGCATTGGGGCATCGCCTTCAACGACACGCACATCCTCAGCCCTCGCACCACCTTCGATGTGCGCCTCGGTTACGCTCGTGGTATCGAAGACAACAAACCATGGTCGGATGGTTTCGATCCGGTGACGCTCGGCTTCCCGCAGTCCTACCGCAGTCTCATTCAGGGCCTGGCGTTTCCGACGGTTTCAGTCACCGAGTTTCAACAGCTTGCCGGATCGCCGCTTATCTATGACCCGGGCGACACATGGTCACTCCAGCCGTCGGTGTCCATGCAACGCGATTCGCATCTGTTTAAGGCGGGTGGGGAGGGGCGGCTCATTCGTGGAAACTTCTTCCGCAATACCGCGCCGTCGGGCGCGTTTAACTTCGGTCCCAATCAAACCGGCGGACCCAACGTCAATACACCTACCAGCGGCTTTGCGCTCGCGTCTCTCATGTTTGGCTACGGCTCGGGCAGTCTTGCTTCCAACACCGGCGTGTCCATTCAGAACGTCTATTACGGCCTCTACCTTCAGGACGACTGGCGCGTCAACCGCCGCCTGACACTGAACCTCGGCCTGCGCTGGGAGTATGAGAGCCCCCGAACGGAACGGTATGACCGGACCACGCGCGGCTTTGGCTTCGGCGTGCCTAGTCCCCTGCGGGTTCCGGGGCTGAATCTCACGGGCGGCCTTCTCTACGCGGGCGTTGGCGGCGCCGACCGCGGCATCTACGCGCCGGACCGAAACAACTTCGCGCCTCGCATCGGCTTTGCGTTCAGTCTGAATCAGAAAACGGTGCTGCGCGGCGGATACGCGCTCAGCTACATTCCGGTGATCGGCTCGGTTACCTCCGACGGGTACTCGAACGACACGCCGTGGGTGCCGTCTCTCGACGGCGGCCTCACCATCGTGAACCGTCTCAGCAATCCGTTCCCGTCCGGTCTGGTTCCGGCCATCGGCAACTCGCTGGGTCTGGCCACTCTGCTCGGGCAGGGCGTCACGTTCGTCGAGCCCGCCGACCGCACTCCGAAGTTCCACAACTGGCACTTCGATATTCAGCGCGAGCTTCCCGGGTCGGCTGTGATCGAGATTGCTTACGTCGGGTCGCGCGGCATCAGCCTCATCGCGCCAAACGAGCAGCTTAATCAGGTATTTCCTTCCCAATTCGGTCTGGGTGCGGCGTTGAAGCAGCAGGTTGAGAATCCGATGTTCGGCCTGCTGACCTCCGGGCCGCTTTCGGGCCGTACTGTCGCGCGGGAGCAGTTGCTGCGGCCCTATCCGCAGTTCACTGGCGTTTCGCGCTCCAATCCGGCTTACGGCAACAGTGTGTACCACTCCCTGCAGCTCAAGCTCGAGAAGCGGCTGGCGCAGGGTTTGGCGGCCCTGATCTCGTTCACGGCATCGAAGAATCTCTCCGATCTCAACGGCACGCGGGATGCATTCAATCGCAGTGTCGAGCGGGCCGTGTCAGATAGCGACGTTCCGCAGCGGCTGACCATCGCCGCGACCTACGACTTGCCGTTTGGACGCAACCG
>Ga0187893_10012279_pt1 | contig 12182 bp, 9 predicted proteins | sample MA1701074metaG_FD_139574 | JGI IMG/M metagenome (GOLD analysis project Ga0187893, IMG submission 139574) | White microbial mat communities from a basaltic lava cave in the Kipuka Kanohina Cave System on the Island of Hawaii, USA - MA170107-4 metaG ... | reverse complement strand
CGCATGTCATCGGGCGCGAGGAACTGCCCCTTCTTGATGTTGACCACGCGGCCCGTGCGCGCGGCGGCCACGAGCAGATCGGTCTGCCGTGACAGGAACGCCGGGATCTGCAGCACGTCGGCGACCTCGGCGGCCGGGCCGGCCTGCGCCGGCTCGTGGATGTCGGTGAGAATCGGCAGACCCGTCCGACGCTTGACCGCATCCAGGGCGCGAAGCCCGCCGGCGAGCCCGGGTCCGCGGTACGATCGCCCCGACGTTTGGTTGGCCTTGTCGTACGACGCTTTGAAGATCAACGGGATGTGGTGCCGTTCGGCGATCTCGGCGATCGACTCCGCCATCGTCAGCGCGTGGGCGTCGCTCTCGATCACGCACGGGCCGGCGATGAGCGTCAGCGGCGCGCCGCCGCCAAGCCGGACGCCGCCAATCTGAACGGCCTGCACTCTGAGATTCTACCCCGCGACGACTTCGGCCGCGCGGGCGCTGGTCTTGTGTTTGTGGCTGGCTTCGACGAACCCCGCGAAGAGCGGGTGGGGGTCGAGCGGCTTCGATTTGAACTCCGGATGGAACTGCACCGCGACGTACCAGGGGTGTCCAGGGACTTCGACGATCTCGACGAACTTGCCGTCCGTGGAACGGCCGACGATTTCGAGCCCGTTGTCCGTCAGCGTCCGCTCGTACAGGCAGTTGAATTCGTAGCGATGGCGGTGGCGCTCGTGAATCACCGGCCGTTCGTACAGGCGATGGGCAAGCGAGCCCGCCTTGAGATGGCACTCGTACGACCCCAGACGCATCGTCCCGCCCAGGTCGTCGACGCCGAGCAGGTCGCGCAGCTTGTAAATGATCTTGTGCGGCGCATCGGGGGACACCTCGGTCGAGTCGGCCTCCGACAGCCCTGCCACATGCCGCGCGTACTCGACGGCGGCCCACTGGAAGCCGTAGCAGATGCCGAAATAGGGAATGCGCCGCTCGCGGGCGATCTCCGCCGCTTTCATCATGCCGCGGGTGCCGCGGTCGCCGAACCCGCCCGGCACGAGGATTCCGTGCGCGCCGTCGAGGAGCCGCGGGCCGTCCGGCTGCTCGAGCGCCTCCGCTTCGACCCAGCGGATGTTCACCCGCAACCGGTGCTTGAAGCCGCCATGGTAGAGCGCTTCGTTGAGGCTCTTGTACGAGTCTTCATAGCCGACGTACTTCCCGACGACGTGAATCGTGATCTCATCCTTCGGGTTCTGGATGCGATTGACGAGGTCTTCCCAGGCCGACATCCGCCTCTCGGTCTGCGGAAGGTGCAGCACCTTCAGAATGATCCGATCGAGGCCTTCGGCCGCGAGCACGAGCGGCACCTCGTAGATGCTCGACACGTCCTTCGCCGTGATCACCGCCTCTTCGTCCACGTCGCAGAAGAGGGCGATCTTTCGCTTGATCTCCGGGTCGAGGAAGCGATCGGTCCGGCAGAGCAGGATGTCCGGCTGGATGCCGATGGCGCGCAGGTCGCGGACGCTGTGCTGCGTCGGCTTCGTCTTCAGCTCGCCCGCCGCGCCGATGAACGGCACCAGCGTCAGGTGAATGTAGAGCGTGTTCTCCCGGCCAACGTCCTGGCGCAGCTGCCGGATCGCCTCGAGGAAGGGCAGGCTCTCGATGTCGCCGACCGTGCCGCCGATCTCGACGATGACGACGTCGATCTCGTTCCCCGCTTCGGGAGTCGCCTTCCTCGCGACCGACCGGATGCTCTCCTTGATCTCGTTGGTGATGTGCGGGATCACCTGGACGGTACGTCCCAGATAGTCGCCGCGGCGCTCCTTCTGGATGACCGACAGGTAGATCTTCCCGGTCGTCCAGTTGTTGTTGCGCGTCGCTACCATGGAGGTGAAGCGCTCGTAGTGGCCCAGGTCGAGGTCCGTTTCCGCGCCGTCGTCGGTGACGTAGACCTCGCCGTGCTGGTACGGGCTCATCGTCCCCGGATCGACGTTGATGTAGGGGTCGAACTTCTGAAGCGCGACGCGATAGCCGTGCCCTTCGAGCAGGCTGCCGATCGACGCGGCGGCCAGCCCCTTGCCGAGCGAGGATACGACGCCGCCGGTCACGAGAATGTATTTCACGGGACGCGGTTTCTCGGTCATACGTGTTGTCGGAGCGGTTGCCTGGCGGCCAGCCGCTGTCGCACGCGCTCCAGATCCCGCGGCGTGTCGACTTCGATTGAGTCCTCCCTGGTTTCGACCGTGCGGATGCGGTACCCGTGTTCCAGCACGCGAAGCTGTTCGAGCGCCTCGGCGCGTTCGAGCGGCGTCGGCGTCAGCCGCGACAGCTCGAGCAGGAAGCTCCGCCTGTAGGCGTACAGTCCGATGTGCTTCCACACCGCGACGGCGCGGCCGTCCCGGTTGAACGGGATCGGCGCCCGCGAAAAATAGAGCGCGTCGCCATCCGCCGCGACGGCCACTTTGACGATATTCGAGTCGGCGATGGCCTCGGGATCGTCGAGGCGGCGCCGGATGGTGCTCATCGGCAGCGACGGATCGTCGGCGAGCACGCCGGCGACATCGTCGATCGTGCCCGGATCGATGAGCGGCAGGTCTCCCTGCACGTTGACGACGATGTCGCAGGCGAGCGAAGCGGCGACTTCCGCGACGCGGTCCGTTCCGCTTGCGTGCGTGGGCGACGTCATGCGCACCTCGCCGCCGAACGCGATCACCGCCGCGCGGATCCGCTCGTCGTCGGTGGCAACAATCGTGGCGGAGACCGACTGCGCCGACGCGGCGCGGCGATACACGTGCTCGACCATCGGTCGGCCGTTCAGTAGTGCGAGGGGTTTGCCGGGGAAGCGAGTAGAAGCGAATCGAACTGGTATGACGACCGCGACGCGCGGGGGCACGGACAATCTTACCACAAGCTCATGTGGTACGAGGCTTCAGCCTCGTCTCGAAGGGCGAGGCTAACGCCTCGCGCCACATTGTCCACGCCTCGTGCCACAGTGGGAAGTCGAGGACCGGCAGTCGTGCTACGATGGATTCGTTCGCCTCATGCAGGTCCGACGTTCGGCGGCTATCGTCGGTGGCGTCGCCTTAATGGGCGCCTGGCTCGCGTCGGCGACGGGACTGATTCCGGGTCAGCTCGAGCCTGCGCCGCCGCAGCCGCGCGCATCCGCGACGTCTGGCGGCGCGTCCCTCGACCAGGAAGTCCGGGCGCAGGCGGCGCGCCTCCGGGATCGGCTTCACCGCGCGCCGAATCCACAGCCCGCGGGCCGGAATCCGTTCCGCTTCGAGTCGCGCCGTCCGGCCCTCGATCGCGTCGCCCCTTCACGCCCTGCGGTTGTCGAGGCCCCGGCGGCGCCGGTCGTCACGCCCCTCCCGGTCAAGCTCGAAGGCCTCGCGGAGCGAGAAGTAGACGGTGCGAAGAAGCGCATCGCCATCCTGTCGATCTACACCGAGATCTTTCTGGTCGCCGAAGGCGAGACGCTCAATGCCCGCCACCGCGTGAAAACGATCGGAGCCGACGCCGTCGAGCTCGAAGAGATCGCCACGGGGGCGGTCACACGGCTCGCGATCAGGTAGGGGCGGTTCGCGAACCGCCCCTACGCATCCCTAAATTCTGACGACGACCGCGCTCCTGACCGCCGATGCGCGGCGCACTTCCTCGACGATCCGATCGTCAATCTCTCCGCCGGGAGCATCCACGCTCACGACCCCGACCGCACCTGCCGGGCCGCGCCCGAGCGCGAAGGTCCCGATGTTGATCCCCTGACGTCCGAGGATCGTGCCGACCTCGCCGATGACCCCGGGCCGGTCGTCGTTCGCGAGTACGATGAGCGTGCCCTCGAGCGGCGCCTCGACCGCGACGCCGTCGAGCAGGACCAGCCGCGGTGTGCCGGGCTCGAATACTGCTCCTTCGACCCAGCGCTCGCCACCGCTCGTGTGCAGCTTCACCGAGATCAACGACGTGAAATTGCGCGCCCGCGTGCTGCGCGATTCGACGACCTCGACGCCCCGGCCCGCCGCGACCGCACGGGCGTTCACGAGCGAGATGCCCGACGCCAGCATCCGCTTGAACAGCCCCACCAGGACCGCGCTCGTCAGGAGATCACCCGGCGCGTCTGTCAGCACTCCGTAATAGCGCACACCGACGGCGTGCGTGCGCGCTTCCTCCAGCTGACTCGCGAGACTGCCCAGCGCCTCGGCGAGCCGGAGCGCCGGCTGCAGGCGCCGGAACTCTTCAGCCGACACCGACGGGAAGTTGACCGCGTTCCGGACGATGCCGTCGCGCAGGAAATCACGGACGCTCGTGACCGTTTCGAGTCCGACGAGCTCCTGAGCCTCGTGCGTCGAGCCGGCGATGTGTGGTGTGGCGACCACCTGGGGCAGCTGAGTCAGCCGTTTGTCCGTTGGAGGCTCCACTTCGAAGACGTCCAGACCGGCGCCGGCGACGTGCCCGGACTCAATCGCGTCCGCCAGCGCTCGCTCGTCGATGAGGTCGCCTCGCGACGTGTTGACGATCCGAACACCTGTCCTGCATCGGGACAGGCGCGCGGCGTCGAAGAGGTGGCGCGTCGCCGCGGTCGACGGCAAGTGAAGGCTGACGTAGTCGGCGCGAGCGCATAGCTCGTCGAGGTTCAGCAGCGCGACGCCGAGATCCTGCGCCAGGTGCGCGGCAATGTAGGGATCGTGAGCCACGACTGTCATCCCGAAGCTGTGGGCGCGCGCCGCAACGGCCTGTCCGATTCGGCCCAGGCCGACGACGCCGAGCGTCTTGCCGCGGAGCTCGGCGCCGAGGAGCCCTTTCTTCGCCCAGCGCCCCTCCTTCATGGAGCGATCCGCGCTGGGAATCGCGCGGGCCGCCGCCAGCATCAACGCGAGCGCATGCTCGGCCACGCTGATGCTGTTGGCGCCGGGCGCGTTCATCACGATGATCCCGCGGGCGCTGGCCGCCTCCAGGTTCACGTTGTCCACGCCGGTGCCGGCGCGCGCGACGACTCTCAAGCCCGGGCCGGCATCGAGCAGCCGTTCGTCGACCGTCGTGGCGCTCCGCACGAGGAGCGCGTCGGCGCCGGCGAGCTCGGCAGCCAGTGTCTGAGGATCGCGGCCGGAGCGCGCGTCGACAATCCAGCCGGGCTCGGCGCGGAGAAGGTCGAGAGCGGAGGCGGGGAGGTCGTCGGCGACAACGATGCGCATTCCTATATAATGACGCGTTCCGTAGCACGTGTGACGAGCGCACTACGGTGGTGCAAATCGCTGGATCGGTGCGGATGATGCGGCTCGCCGCAGGATCGACCGCCCCTTTTCCACATAGTTTTCCACCGTTTCTGTTGAAATCCCCCGCGCGCAAAGGGGGACGTGACCTAAACTTCATGCCTCACTTCGCGACGCTCACGCCGCCGACCGACGGCGCCGCCATCACGCGGAAAAACGGTCAGCTCCAGGTTCCCAATCATCCCATCGTCCCCTTCATCGAAGGGGACGGCACCGGCCCCGACATCTGGCGCGCGAGCGTCCGAGTCTTCGACGCCGCCGTGACGAAAGCGTTCGGCGGCGCGCGAAAGATCGCATGGTTCGAGGTGCCGGCCGGTGAAAAAGCGAAAGAGCTCACCGGCGAGTGGCTCCCGAACGATACGCTCGAGGCCGTGCGCGCCTACAAGGTCGCCATCAAGGGGCCTCTGACGACACCTGTCGGTGGCGGTATCCGAAGCCTCAACGTCACGCTGCGGCAGGTGCTGGACCTCTACGCCTGTGTGCGCCCTGTGCGGTACTTCAAGGGCACGCCCGCGCCCGTGACGCACCCGGAGCGGATGAACGTCGTGATTTTCCGCGAGAACACCGAGGACGTCTACGCCGGGATCGAGTGGGCGAAGGGAACCCCGCAGGCCGAGACGATCATCCAGTTCCTGGAGCGGGAGATGGGCAAGCGTGTCCGCCCCGACTCGGGCATCGGGATCAAGCCGATCTCGGAAACCGGAACGAAGCGGCTGGTTCGGATGGCCATCAGCTACGCGCTGATGAACAACCGGAAGGTCCTCACGATCGTCCACAAGGGCAACATCATGAAGTTTACCGAGGGAGCGTTCCGCGACTGGGGTTACGAGGTGGCCAGGGCTGAGTTCCGCGATCGGATCGTTACCGAAGAAGAGGCGGGGCAGGGCACGCCGGCTGCGGGGAAGCTGCTCATCAACGATCGCATCGCCGACAGCGTGTTCCAGCAGGTGTTGACGCGGACGTCCGACTACGACGTCTTCGCGACGCCGAACCTGAACGGCGACTACCTCTCCGATGCCTGTGCGGCGCAGGTCGGCGGCCTCGGCATGGCGCCCGGCGCGAATATCGGCGACGACATCGCGTTCTTCGAGGCAACCCACGGGACCGCGCCGAAATACGCCGGCAAGGACATGGTCAACCCCGGGTCGGTGATCCTGTCAGGCGTGATGATGCTGCGCTATCTAGGCTGGGGCGCGGCGGCGGACCTCATCGATGCTGGTCTCGAGCGGACGATCCAGCAAAAGAAGGTCACCTACGATCTCGCGCGGCAGATGGAGAACGCGACCGAGCTGAAGACGTCGCAGTTTGCAGACGCGGTCATTTCAAACATGTAGGCGCGCGCGGGTCTAAGAGACCCGCGCCTCCTGGAGATTGGAGGGCGGGCCTCTCAGGCCCGCCGACAACTGGATGAACCGCAAAGTCACCGTAGTCGGCGGCGCCGGCGCCGTCGGCCAGACCGTCGCCCGGCAGATCGCCAACAAGGAGCTCGCGGACGTCGTCATCGTCGACATCGCCGACCAGAAAGCGGCGGGCGTCGCGCTCGACATCTACGAGGCCTGCCCCATCGAAGGGTCGGACTCGCGCCTGATCGGCGTGGGCACCGCAGGCTGGGCCGAGACGGCCAACTCCGACATCGTCGTCATCACGTCGGGCGTGCCGCGCAAGCCGGGCATGAGCCGCGACGACCTGCTGAACGTGAACTACAAGATCATGCAGGACGTGACGGCTGAGGTCGTGAAGCACTCGCCGAATTGCATCATCGTTCCGGTCAGCAATCCCCTCGATGCGATGGCCCAGGCGGTGTTCCGCCTCAGCAAGTTCCCGAAGCACCGCGTCATCGGGATGGCCGGCGTCCTCGACTCCGCCCGCATGCGAACGTTCATCGCGATGGAGCTGAACGTCTCGGTCGAGAACGTGCACGCGTTCGTGCTCGGCGGCCACGGGGACACGATGGTCCCGCTCGCGCGGTACTCGACGGTTGCGGGGATTCCGCTGCCAGACCTGCTGCCGAAGGACCGGATCGACGCCATCGCGAAGCGGACGGCGGACGGAGGCGCTGAAATCACGAAGCTGGTCGGGACCAGCGCCTGGTTCGCCCCAGGCTCCGCGGTCGTCGAGATGGTGGACGCGATCCTGAAGGACAAGAAGAAGATTCTGCCGTGCTCGGTTTATCTGGAAGGGGAGTACGGCGTCAGCGGGCTCTTCGTCGGTGTGCCCGTCAAGCTGGGCGCGCGCGGGGTCGAAGAGATCATCCAGATAAGGCTCACGCCGGAGGAGAAGGCGGCGTTGGACAAGTCGGCTGCCGCGGTGCGGGAGCTGGTGGGCGTTATTAAGGTGTAGAGGCCGGGTGCCGGGGACCGGATGCCGGAAGTGGAGTGTCTTCCGACCTCCGACACCCGGCCTCCTACCGCGAGAACAGCTTCGCCCGCACATACTCCCGATTCATCATCGCGATGTTGGCGAGGCTGATCTCCTTCGGGCAGACTGCCTCGCACTCACCCTCGTTCGAGCAGCTCCCGAACCCTTCGGCGTCGTGGCGGTCAACCATGGCGACGACGCGGGCTCTCCGCTCGATCTGTCCCTGGGGCAGGAGCCCGAGGTGCCGGATCTTCGCCGCCGTGAAGAGCGCCCCTGATGCGTTCTTGCACGCCGCGACGCAGGCGCCGCAGCCGATGCAGGCGGCGGAATCCATCGCGGCCTCGGCAGTCGCCCTCGGAACCAGGATAGCGTTTCCGTCCGGCGCACCGCCGACGTTGACCGATGTGTAGCCTCCGGCCTGGACGATCCGGTCGAACGCACCGCGATCGACCACGAGATCCTTGAGGACGGGGAAGGCGCGGGCGCGCCACGGCTCGATCGTGAGCGTGTCCCCGTCCGTGAACCGCCGCATGTGGAGCTGACAGGTCGTCGTCCCTCGGTCGGGACCGTGGGCGACGCCGTTGATCACCACGCCGCAGGCGCCGCAGATCCCCTCGCGGCAATCGGAATCAAACGCGATTGGGTCCTCGCCCTTCGCGATCAGGCCCTCGTTGACGACGTCCAGCATCTCGAGGAACGACATGTCGGGAGAGACGTGCTCGGCGGTGTAGTCCACGAGCCGCCCCTGCGCGTTCGGTCCCGCCTGCCGCCACACCCTCAGATGGATGCGCAATCTATCTCCTCGTTCCCCCAGGCCCCAAGCCCCAAGCCCCAAGCCCCAAGCCCTACTTGTAGCTTCGCTGCGACGGCTTGACGTACTCGAACGCCAGCGGCTCCTTGTGGAGCGTGTGCGGCTTTCCGACCCCTGTGAATTCCCAGGCCGCGACGTAGCCGAACCGGTCGTCGTCTCGTCGGGCTTCGTTGTCCGGAGTCTGATGCTCTTCGCGGAAGTGGCCGCCACAGGACTCCTCCCGTTCCAGCGCGTCGAGCGCCAGCAGTTCCGCGAATTCGAGGTAGTCGGCGACCCGGCCGGCGTATTCGAGGTTCCTGTTCAGGTTGTTCCGCTCTCCCGGAACTGAAACGTTCTGCCAGAACTCGTCGCGCAGGCGGGGGATGCGGGCGAGCGCCTTCTTCAGGCCGGCGGCGTTACGCGCCATCCCGACCTCGTCCCACAGGAGCCGTCCGAGCTCACGGTGCAGCGCCCGCGGAGTCTTGCGCCCCCGTACCTTCAGCAGCGCGTCGATTCGCGCCTGTGTCGCGTGCGCGGCCACGCGGAAGGCGTCATGCTCCGCGCTCACCGCAGGGAGCGACGAGCTCCCGAGGTACTGGGCCAACGTGTACGGGATGACGAAGTAGCCGTCGGCCAGCCCCTGCATCAGCGCGCTGGCGCCGAGCCGGTTCGCGCCGTGGTCCGAGAAGTTCGCCTCGCCGAGCACGTGCAGGCCCGGCACGCTGCTCATGAGGTTGTAGTCCACCCAGAGGCCGCCCATGGTGTAGTGGACCGCCGGGAAGATCCGCATCGGAATCTCGTACGGATCTTCGGCGGTGATCTTCCGGTACATGTCGAAGAGGTTGCCGTACTTGCTCTCGATGACGTCCCGGCCGAGACGCTTGATCGCGTCCGTGAAGTCGAGATACACGGCGAGACCGCTCTCGCCGACACCGCGTCCCTCGTCGCAGACGCCCTTCGCGGCCCGAGACGCGACGTCCCGCGGCACCAGGTTGCCGAAGCTCGGGTAGCGCCGCTCGAGGTAGTAGTCTCGATCCTGGTCCGGGATGTCCTGCGGCGGGCGAGAGTCGCGGGCGTTCTTCGGCACCCAGACGCGGCCGTCGTTGCGGAGGCTCTCGCTCATCAACGTCAGCTTCGACTGATGCTCCCCGGAGACCGGGATGCACGTGGGGTGAATCTGCGTGAAGCACGGGTTTGCGAAGAGCGCCCCCCGCTTGTGGGCGCGCCACGCGGCCGTCACGTTCGAGTTCACGGCGTTTGTCGAGAGGTAGTAAGCGGTCCCGTAGCCGCCGGTGCACAGCAGAACGGCGTGCGCCGCATGACGCTCCAGCTCGCCCGTCACGAGATTCCTCACGACGATTCCGCGCGCCTGGCCGCTGACGAGGACCAGGTCGAGCATCTCGCGGTTCGGAAACATCCGGACCGTGCCGAGCTCCACCTGCCGCATCATCGATTGGTACGCGCCGAGCAGGAGCTGCTGACCTGTCTGGCCGCGGGCGTAGAAAGTCCTCGACACCTGCGCGCCGCCGAACGATCGGTTGTCGAGCAGGCCTCCGTATTCCCGCGCGAACGGAACCCCTTGCGCGACGCATTGGTCGATGATGTTCACGCTGAGCTGCGCCAGCCGGTAGACGTTCGCCTCGCGCGCGCGGTAGTCACCACCCTTGATGGTGTCGTAGAAGAGCCGCTGGATGCTGTCCCCGTCGTTCTGGTAATTCTTCGCGGCGTTGATGCCCCCCTGGGCCGCGATGCTGTGGGCGCGCCGGGCGCTGTCGTGGATGCAGAAGCTCAGAACCTGATAACCCAGTTCCCCGAGCGACGACGCGGCTGAGGCGCCGGCCAGGCCCGTCCCGACGACGATGATGGTGAACTTGCGCCGATTGGCGGGGTTCACGAGCTTCATCTCGAAGCGGTGACGGTCCCACTTGTCGGCGAGCGGTCCGCTGGGAATCTTCGAGTCGAGCGTCATCGTGTGAAGTACACCACCACAGGAATGATGCCGAGCCCGCCGGCGATCGCGACGGCGAGGATCGTGCCGGCGGCCAGAATCTGGCGCGCCCGGCGCGGGTGATCGACGCCGAGCGACTGCAGCGCGCTCGAGATCCCGTGCCGGAGGTGGAAGCCGATGAGCAGCATGGCAACGACGTACAGCGCGACCGTCGCCGGATTCGCGAAAAGCTCCACCTCGAGCCGGTACAGGTCGCGAATCCCGGTTTCCCCGACTTCGTACAGCGTCCCGAACTTGAACTGCTTCAGGTGGATGATGACGAAGACCAACGTCACCAGGCCCGTCCAGATCATCGTCGTCGACGCGATCGTCTTCCGGCTCGTGTGTCCAGCCATTCGCTTGACCTCGTATGCCGCCGGCCGGGCCCGCTTGTTATCGACGTACATCTTTACGGTCTTGAAGACGTGGACCACGAAGATCGCGGCCAGACCGATCTCGATCGGGATGATCAACGAATTCGACAGGAGGAAGTGCGAGTAGCCGTTGAACGACTCCGGCCCAAGGAAGACCAGCAGGTTTCCGGCGAGGTGAAGGATCAAATAGAAGACGAGAGCGATCCCAGTGAGCGCGATGAGCAGTTTGGTGCCGACCGACGACGACAGGATGCTACGCGAGGGCATTACGCGCGGACTCCAACAGAAGATTGTATATGATTACGGGATCGCGATGAAGATTCACGAGTATCAGGCGAAGCAGATCCTCGCGCGGTATGGCGTACCGATCCCGCGCGGCGAAGTTGCCCACACACCCGAGGAAGCCGCAGGAATCGCGAACCGTCTCGGAGGCGGCACGGTCGTCGTCAAGGCCCAGATTCACGCCGGCGGGCGCGGCAAGGGTGGCGGCGTCAAGGTCGCGAAGAAGGCGGACGAGGCTGCGGAGCTCGCGAAGAAGATCCTGGGCATGACGCTCGTCACCCACCAGACCGGTCCGGACGGACGCGTCGTCGGCCGGGTCCTCATCGAAGAAGGGCTCGAGATCGCCCGGGAGCTGTATCTCGGCATGGTTCTCGATCGGTCGGCCGGCCGCCCCGTGCTGATGGTCAGTCCGGAAGGCGGGATGGATATCGAGAAGGTCGCGGAAGAGAAGCCGGACCGGATCTTCAAGGCACATGTCGATCCGACCGTCGGCCTCGCGCCGTTCCAGACCCGGAAGCTGGCGTTCGCGCTCGGGCTCGAAGGGCCGCAGGTGTCGAAGGCGGCGAAGCTCATGACCGCCGTCTACGACGCATTTCGCCAGACCGACGCGTCGCTTGTCGAGATCAACCCGCTCATCGTGACGAGATCGGGAGACCTGCTCGCGCTCGACGCGAAGATGACGTTCGACGACAACGCGCTCTTCCGACACCCGGAGATAAAGGAACTCCGCGACCTGTCCGAGGAGGACCCGCTCGAGATCGAGGCCTCGAAGTTCTCGCTCAACTACATCAAGCTCGACGGATCGATCGGCTGCATGGTCAACGGCGCCGGGCTGGCGATGGCGACGATGGACATCATCAAGCTCGCGGGCGGCGAGCCGGCGAACTTCCTCGACGTCGGCGGAGGGGCGAACGCAGAGCAAATCCGCACCGCGTTCAAGATCTTGATGTCGGATACGCACGTAAAAGCCGTGCTCATCAACATCTTTGGAGGCATCCTCCGCTGCGACGTGCTCGCCGAAGGGGTCATCGCGGCGGTCACGGAGCTGAAGGTCCGCGTCCCGGTCGTCATCCGGATGGAAGGGACGAACGTCGAGAAAGGGAAGCTGATGCTTCGGGAGAGCGGCCTCAACTTCACGACCGCCGACGCGATGG
>Ga0187893_10012278_pt1 | contig 12184 bp, 14 predicted proteins | sample MA1701074metaG_FD_139574 | JGI IMG/M metagenome (GOLD analysis project Ga0187893, IMG submission 139574) | White microbial mat communities from a basaltic lava cave in the Kipuka Kanohina Cave System on the Island of Hawaii, USA - MA170107-4 metaG ... | reverse complement strand
CCCGCAGCGCCTCCGCGTGCCGTCGCCCGTCGCCCGAACTGCCCACATGTAGTGGCGACTTTCCCGCTAAGTGCCCGACACTACGACCATGACCCCTTCGAACTGCGGAAGTTGGGCTAGTCCTCGCCTATTCGATGCCGCGATGCCACCCACCGGGCACCGGCTCCCATTGCTTCTCGCGCGTCCAGCCCCGCCCGGAGAGGCAGGCCCGGTAGCGAGCCGCGTCGACGATGCCGTGGGCTGCCGCGGTCGGGGTCTCGGCGGCGGCCCGCGCGCACTCGCGGTTGTCGCGCTCGAACTGGGCGGCGTCTCCACCCGGCCGGAACCAGTGGTATCGCGAGCAGCCGGAGGCGACGGTCAGCGCGAGCAACGCCAGGAGGGCGATCTCCAACCTCATTTCAGCAGATCGGCGAACTTCGGATCGTACACGAGCTTGCCGATCAGGAGCTGGACCGCGGGCACGAACGACTTGGCGGTGCGCGCACACGCGGTCTCCGCGATGTAGGTGAAGCCATAGCTGTACTTGTTGGCCACCGTCAGCGACTGCCCGTTCGAGGACGACACCGTGAGGTCGAGCAGCCATTCGCCCGCCATCGAGTCGAAGTCCACCTTGTTGACACGGCCGCTGAGGGTGACCGGCGCGGACTCGGCGAACAGATCGGCCACCGTCAGCTCGTCGACCAGGGCTTTTCGGATCCAGTCCTCGAAGGGCTGGTCGTCCGGGGTCTTGATGGGACCGACCGCTCGGCACGCGATCTCCTTCTTGCCGGGCTCGGCCCCGATGAACCTCGCGACCGCCACCTTGCCGCCGAGTTTCTTGAGCGCCGCGTTGTTCTCGACGGAGACTCCGTAGCGGCCGACGTCGAAGGTGGAGCAGCCGGTGATGACGACGACCGTGACCAGGATCGCGAGGAATCTACGCATGGACGCGCCCCCTCGTCTTCCGGACCCTCACCCTGCCCTCTCCCCCGAGGGGAGAGGGGGATGCGGAGGAAAGGTCCCTAAAAGATGGCGTAGCCGCCGTCGATCACGAAGGTGTCGCCGGTGTGGTAGCTGCTCGCGTCGCTGGTCAGGTAGACCGCGATGCCCCCGAAGTCGTCGCCGGTGCCCCAGCGCCGCGCCGGCACCCGGGGGAGCACCCGTGTTCTGAAGGCCTCGCCGTGCACCGCCCGCTCGGTCATCGGGGTCTCGACCCAGCCGGGCACGATGGCGTTGACACGGATCCGGTGGCGCGCGAGCCCGACCGCGAGCGCCCGCATCACCGAGAGCATGGCGCCCTTGCTGGCCGCGTAGTGCGCGCTCAGCGGTGCGCCCTCCAGCGCGGCCAGGCTCGCGGTGACCGCGAGCGAGCCGCCCTCCCCGCGCGCGGTCATGTGCCGCGCGGCCGCGCGGAGGGTGAAGAAGGCGCCGTCGAGGTTCACCGACAGCACCCGGTGCCACTCCGCGGTGGTCATCTCGGCGAAGCTCGCCGCCGCGCCGCGCCCGGACACCCCCGCGTTGACGAAACAGGCGTCCACGCCGCCGAGAGCCGCCACCGTATCGGCGAACGCGCGGTCCACCGCCGCCTCGTCGCTCACGTCGCAGCGGAGCGCGAGGGCCTTGGCCCCGATCGCGTGCAGGCGAGCGAGCGCGGTCTCGTTCTTCTCCTCCTTCGTGCCCCAGATGCGGACCGAAGCCCCGGCCTGGGCGAGGGCCTCCGCCATCCCGAGGCCGATGCCGCTATTGCCGCCGGTGACGATCGCGGTCTTGCCGGTGAGATCGAACGCCCGATACGCCATGTCTAAGGGCCTTTCATCCTCATTCCCCTCTCCCCTCAGGGGAGAGGGCAGGGTGAGGGGTGGGGTAGCCGAGTGAGCTCACGGCCGCATGCGATGGGTGGACGGGCCCGGCTCGCGTAGCGGCGCCGCCAGCTGGGCGAACTCGCAGAGCAGCGGGCGGGTGGCGCGCGGATCGATGATTTCCTCGATCCAGAAGGTCTCCGCCGAGCGGAACGGCGAGCGGAGCTTCTGCAGCCGCTCCTCGATCTCGATCATCTTGGCGGCCCGATCGGGGGCCGCGTCGAGATCGGCGCGGTAGGCGGCCTCGATGCCGCCTTCGAGCGGCAGCGAGCCCCACCGCCCCGAGGGCCAGGCGTAGCGGGGGCCGTAGCGGGCGCCCGGCTTGTGGGCCGCGCCGGCCACGCCGAAGACGTTGCGGATGATCACTGCGCACCACGGCATCGTGGACTGCCAGATGGCGGCCATCGCGCGTACGCCCTGCTTGATCGTACCGGTCTGCTCGGCCTCGAGCCCGATCAGGAAGCCCGGGCAGTCCACCAGGTAGACGACCGGCAGATGGAAGGTCTGGGCGAGATCCACGAAGCGCTCCACTTTCTGGCAGGTGTCGGCGGTCCACGCGCCGCCATAGACGTACGGATCGCTGGCCAGCACCGCGACCGGCCAGCCGTCGAGGCGGGCCAGCCCGGTGATGATGGCCCGGCCGTAGAGCGGCTGGATCTCGAAGAAGGAACGGCGGTCCACCACCGCCTCCACGATCGCGCGCATCTTGTACGGCTTGCGGATGTCGCGCGGGATCGCGTCGCTCAGCCACTCCTCACGACGCTCCGGATCGTCGGTCTGCGGCCCGCGCGGCGGCAGCTCGTAGATGGACGAGGGCAGATAGGAGAGGAAGCGGCGCGCGGCCGCGAAGGCTTCCTCTTCCGTGTCCACCGCCTGGTCCACCGCCCCCGCCTCGAGCTGGATCTGCCAGCCGCCGAGCTGGTTCTTGGTGAGCTTCTGCCCGAGCCGCTCCACCACCGGCGGGCCGGCCACGAAGAGCGCCGACTTGTCCTTGATCATGACCGAGAAGTGCGCCGCGGTCAGGTGCGCGGCGCCGAGCCCCGCCACCGAGCCCAGGCCCAGCGCCACCCGCGGCACCGTGCCGATGCTCGACACCACCCATTCCCAGCCGGCGACGCCGGGCACGTTGGCGCGGCCGGTGGTCTCGATGGTCTTGACGGAGCCGCCGCCGCCCGAGCCCTCCACGAGGCGGATGAGGGGCAGCCGCAGCTCGTTGGCCATCTGCTCGCACTGGTTGTGCTTGCCCTTGATGGTGGCGTCGGCCGAGCCACCGCGCACCGTGAAATCGTCGCCGCCGACCACCACCGGGCGGCCGTCGACGCGACCGCGGCCGAAGACGAAGTTGGACGGGGTCAGCTCCTTGAGGTCGTTCTTGGCATCGTAGGAGGCCTTGCCCGCGATCTTGCCGATCTCGTGGAAGCTGTCGGCGTCGACGAGGCGCGCGATGCGCTCGCGGATCGTGTAGCGCCCACCATCGTGCTGCCGCTTGACCCGCTCAACGCCGCCCAGGCGCTCGGCGAACTCCTCGCGGCGCCTGAGCTCGTCCATCTCGGACTTCCAGTTCATGGGGGAGACCTCCGCGGGGATGGTAGCAGGGAGCGCGCGGGATGCCTAGGCAGAGCCGAATACGAGTGCGATGCGGTTCCGGTCGCCCTCCCGCCGGTACTCGACATGCTGGGCCATGGCGGAGACGAGGAGCACGCCCAGGCCGCCCACGGGCCGATCCTCCACGTCCGCGCTCGAATCGGGGCGTACCACGCCGGCGAAGGGATCGTACGCCGGGTCAGTGTCCTCGTAGACTAGCGCAATCCGCCCGGCGGCCACCTCGCAGTCGAGGTGCACCGGCGCGTCGCTGTCGGCGCCGTGCCCGTGCACCACCGTGTTAGTGAAGAGCTCCTCCACCAGCAGCGTGACCCGCAGGCACACCTCACGCGTGAGGCCTGCGCCAGTGCACACCTCGGCGAGGAAGGTCTCGACCTCCGGCAGGGCGTCGCGGCGGGCGGGGAAGATCCGGCTGTGACGGGTATCGCTCATTGGGCTATTGTACGGCCGGGAGTTGACTCAAAGCTGACGTGCTATGCGGTCGAATCAGGCCCAATGCTCAGTACCATCCCACGACCAGTAAATCGCGAACGCCCGCCCGATGACCTTCCACGCGGTGTAGACGACCCGGCCCGATGCGTCCTTGAGGTGCACCACATTGGTGGTAATCCCAAGTTTCGTGTCGAGAGGAGACAAGGGAACATTGAGCTGCTGCAGGCGCCGACTGAATACCGTGGCGAAAGCCCTCCCGAATGGTCGGAAGGCGCCGCACCATTCTGACCAGACGTCGAACTCGAACTCAGCGGTGTTTTCGTAGAACGCCACCACCCGTGCATCAACATCCTTGCGCTTGCAGCCTGGGCCGCGGAGACGCGAGAAGTCATCGATGAGGCCCCGGCCCGGTCCGTCCTCCACGAAGGCAAGCTGCTTCTTCTGCGCGAGGCGGCGGAAAAACGCGGAGCCGATGACGTCCACGTCGCCCACAGGTCCGTTCAGCCACGGACAATTGCCCAGGTCGACACTTTTGCCTGTGAGCTGGACCCACCGCTGGGTGATCCAGTCGCTCAGAGCTCCGCGCCGACCACCAAGGTTCGGTGAGGCACTCATCGGCCGGTATGACGACCGGCGTTCACCGGCGCGGCCCGAAGGGCCGCGTCCGGCGCAACGATGGGTTCGCCTGCATTGACGGGCCGACTGCTCGCGCCACTCCGACGCCGCTTCTCGATCTCTTCCTGGATTGCTCTCTCGGTAACTCGACTCCACCACGTCTTCCGAACTCGGCCCCCCAACAATGCGCGGGACCACACATCGATTCGATACAGCGGGCCCCAGACCACAATCTGGGCCTTCAACTCAACCTCCCCCTTGTGAACGTGAAACCATCCGGTCTCAATGAGGCCGGTCTGAGAGTCCTCCCGAACGGTCCAGTCCTTCGCCCCAATGGCGCGGTTCTGGGCCCGATAGGCCTCGAGCCCCTCCCGCACCGCTACGAAGACATCAGCATCCGGGCCCTTGTTCCCGAGCCAGGCCGGCGTGAGGGCGCTCTCAGGCTCGGCACGGAGGTAGACATGTCGGCCAAGTACAAAGCCGATCGCCAGAGCCGCCACCACAACCACCATACTCGTGCCAATCGTCAACCGAGTTCGTTCCATTCGATGGCCGTCCTAGTCCACGCTGTAAAACGAACTAGAAGTGTCCAGACCTAGATAACGCGGCGTACACTGCGGGCCCGGTCGGGCTAGTCCGGCCGGACCCATCGCGGCGCTGGCGGGAGCGGCTTTGTGGGACGGGTGTTTCGCGCATAGGCCCGAATCGCTCTTCCAGTGTTACACAGACCGGGATATTCCCCGCTGGAGCTTCCCCGACTCGCGGCGGCGGAATGCGTCACTCGGGACCTCCCCGCCGATGGGCTCGACGCCTGGGCTATCATGGGGCGCCGCGGCGGACTCATAGTCCGCGATCGATCCCTTGAAGTCGAAGGAGACCTTATGAACCGTATCGCTCTCTCCTTGATCGTGGTGGTGGCTGCGATCGCGCCAGCTCCGGCGCTCGCCCAGGAGGCCGGGCACGTCAAGGTGGTCAAGGGCGCGGTGCAGATCGAGCGCGCGGGGCAGAAGGCGCCGGCCGCCGTGGGAGCCGCCGTGCAGACCGGCGACGTCGTGACGACCGGGGCCGACGGCTCGGTGGGCATCACGTTCCTCGACAACAGCCTGCTCTCCGCGGGGCCCAACAGCGTGCTGGCCATCGACCGCTTCGCCTTCGACTCGACCACGCATCAGGGCTCGTTCGAGAGCTCGTTGAAGAAGGGCACCCTCGCGGTCGTCTCCGGCAAGCTCGCCAAGCAATCGCCGGACGCCATGAAGGTCAAGACGCCCGCCGCGGTGCTCGGCGTGCGCGGCACCGAGTTCCTCGTCCGCACCGGCGACCCGAAGAACTGACGGGAGGCCGCGAATGCGTGGCCTGCCCGGGCTCGCGGCGCTGGCGCTCCTGCTCCTGGCCGGCTGCGCCAAGCCCGCACGCGATGATCTCTACGTGCTGATGCCGGACGAGGACGGCAAGACCGGCGCGCTCACGGTGGAGAGCGCGGGCAAGCAGGCCGTGCTCGACCAGCCCTACGCGGCGGCGCGGGTGAAGGAGGCGGGCCGCGTGGAGCCCGGCGTCGTCACCCAGGAGGAAGCCCGGCAGGCCTTCGGGCCCGCGCTGGCCGCGCAGCCGGCCCGGCCGGCGTCCTTCGTGCTCTACTTCCTCGAGGGCCGCGACGAGCTGACGCCGGAGTCGCACCGGAACCTGACGCACTCCCCCGTTCGTCTCTGGATCTCGGGTCTCGAGCCCGGCGATGCCCAGCACCACTCGCGGCCCCCGTATCGCGTGGGCGAGGACGGAATCGTTGCTGGGCAGGCTTCCGAGACGCTGGGCCATCTCGCGGTCCATGCCCGCGACCAGCTCCGGCAGTCGGGCCGGCGAGAGACGGTCGGGCTCCGGCATCAGGATGTCGATGCCGATCGCGGCCGGCCGCGCATCGGCGACGTTTTCGACGATCCGGGCGAGCCAGGTACGCGGCCAGGCCACTGGCCATACCGTCGCAGGCTCTCCTCGTCGATCGCCACGATCACCACTGGGGCCGCGCGGCGTACGCGCGGCACCAGGCTCTGGTAGGCGTCGAAGGACACCGACCGCAGGGCCCGGAGTCCCGGGACGTCGGGGATCAGCAGGAGGACCACGAGGAGGCCGAGCAGCAGGACTCCGAGAGGCCGGCCCCGCCCGCCCCGGAGCACGCGGGCCCACTGTCGCTCCGCCCAGTGCGCCGGCGGGTCCGGCCAGTGCGGGGGGTCGGCGCTCAGGCCCGGCCCCTCAGAGCGTGATCTCCAGGCCGTCGTAGGCGGCCCAGACCTCCACGCGGTGGTCACCGCGCGTGATCTCCTCGAGCCGGCGCGTCTCGGCCAGCAGGGTGGCGATGCGCTCGTCGTCAAAGATCGGCTCGTGGTGATAGAGGCAGAGCCGTCGAGCCCGGGCGAGCTGGCACATCTCGACCCCTACCACGTTGCTCGAGTGCCCCCAGTCCTCCTTGACCGAGATGGCGTCGGCGAGCGAGTACTGGGCGTCGAAGATCACGAGATCCGCGTCGCGGAAGAACTCCACAAACGCTTTCATCTCCTCCAGATCGTCCTGCTTGTGCTCGGAGTCGGTCGAGTAGACGACCACCCTGCCGTGCTTCTCGATGCGGTAGCCGTAGGAGTCGCCGCCGTGGTGCTGCCGCTTGGCCCGGACCCGGAGGCCCGCGATGTCGTAGTCGCGCTCCGGTTCCAGCCGGATGAACTCGATCTCCGCATTCATCCGAGAGAAATCAACCGGGAAGGAAGGCGCTGCGTTCTGGCGCCGGAAGGCCTCCTCCAGCGTGGCGTGACAGCCGTAGATGCGCACGTGATTGCCGGGCAGGTAGGCGGGCATGAAGAACGGAAACCCCATGATGTGATCCCAGTGCAGGTGCGACATGAACACGTGGAAGCGATGGCCGGCGGGTCCGCGGGTGGCGAGCACCGCGTTGCCCAAGACCCGCGCCCCGCTGCCCAGATCACAGAGCACGTAGTCCTCGTCCCCGGTCTCGATCTGCACGCACGAGGAGTTGCCCCCGAAGGTGTGGGAGACGGAGAAGTCGAGCTCCCGCTCCACGAAGGCGCGCGCCTTGCCCGGGGTGTCGAGCCCTCGTCCGGCCGCGGCCACCAGGGCGGGGTGCCGATTCTAACATCCGGGCGGTTGTGGCACACTGAGGCTTCGTGGAAAGGGCGGATCTCCTCAGCCAGCTTCGTATCGACCGCGGCGCGGACCGCCCGCCGCGGCGGCGGGGCCGTCTCTACGGCCTCGTGGCGCTGGCCATGCTGCTGGCGGGCGCCGGGCTCTGGTTCGGCCTGGGCCGCGTGCGGCCGCCGGTGGTCCAGGTCGCGGTGGCCCGCGCGGCCGGCCAGGGCCCGGGCGCCGGCTCCGTGCTCGACGCTAGCGGCTACGTCACCGCCCGCCGGCAGGCCACCGTCTCGGCCAAGATCACCGGCAAGGTCACCGAGGTGCTGATCGAAGAGGGTATGCAGGTGCGCGAAGGCGCGGTGCTGGCTCGCCTGGACGACACCGAGGCGCGAGCCCAGCTCGGGCTTGCGCGGGCTCAGCTCACCGCGGCCCGCTCGCAGCTCGCGGAGGTGCGCGCCCAGCTCGAGCAGGCCGAACGGGACCACGCGCGCCAGCAGGCCCTCTACGACAAGAAGCTGATCGCCCCGCAAAGCCTCGACGCGGCCCTCGCCCAGCGCGACATGCTGCGGGCCCGGCTCGCGAGCACCGAGGAGCAGATCAAGGTGGCGCAGGAATCGCTCGCGGTCGCCCAGGTGCAGCTCGACAACACGGTGATCCGCGCGCCCTTCAGCGGGGTGGTGGTGGCCAAGTCGGCCCAGCCCGGAGAAATGATCTCGCCCATCTCGGCGGGGGGTGGCTTCACGCGCACCGGCATCGGCACCATCGTGGACATGGACTCGCTCGAGATCCAGGTGGACGTCAACGAGTCCTACATCAACCGGGTCACCCCCCGCCAGCCGGTGGAGGCGACCCTGAACGCGTATCCCGACTGGCGGATCCCCGGCGAGGTCATCGCGATCATCCCGACCGCGGACCGCAGCAAGGCCACCGTGAAGGTGCGCATCGGCATCAAGCAGAAGGACGCGCGGATCGTGCCGGACATGGGCGCGCGGGTGGGCTTCCTCGATCCCAAGCCGGCGGGAGGTGCACCCGCTCCAACCGTGTCCGGTGTGCTCATCCCGGCCGAGGCGGTGCGCACCGACGGTGGCGGCTCGGTGATCTTCGTCCTCACCGACGGCAAGGCGGAGCGCCGGAGCGTGACCCTGGGGCCGGACACCTCCGGCCAGCGCCGGGTCGTGAGCGGCCTCCGCGACGGAGAGCGTGTCGTGCTTGCGCCACCGGCGACGCTGAAGGACGGCCACGTAGTGAAAGTGGCCGAGGGCAAGTAGCCGTGGCGAGCCTGGTCGAGATCCGGTCGGTGACCAAGGTATACCACCGTGGGCGGGAGCGGATCGAGGCCCTGCATGGCATCGATCTCGACATCCCGCGCGGGGACTTCGTGGCCCTGATGGGCCCCTCGGGCTCGGGCAAGACGACGCTTCTCAACCTCATCGGCGGCCTCGACACGCCCACCGGCGGGTCCATCGTGGTGGAGGGCCGGCGCATCGACCAGCTCTCCGGCGGCGAGCTGGCGGCGTGGCGCGCCGCCCAAGTGGGCTTCGTCTTCCAGTTCTACAACCTGCTGCCGGCCCTGTCCGCGCAGCGGAACGTGGAGCTGCCGCTGCTCCTGACCGATCTGGGGGCATCCGAGCGCCGCCGCCGCGCGCAGATCGCGCTCGCCCTCGTGGGCCTCGAGGACCGCGCCCGCCACAAGCCGAAGGAGCTGTCGGGTGGCCAGGAGCAGCGCGTGGCCATCGCGCGCGCCATCGTCTCCGACCCCACCTTGCTGGTCTGCGACGAGCCCACCGGCGATCTCGACCGCGCCACCGCCGACGAGGTGCTGCGGCTCCTGCAGATGCTGAACCGGGACCACGGCAAGACGGTGGTGATGGTCACCCACGATCCGAAGGCGGCCGAGTACGCGCGCCGCCGGGTGCACCTCGACAAGGGCACGATGTCCGCCGAGGCCCTCCTGGCATGAGATACCTCCCGCTGCTCTGGGCCGGGCTCTTCCGCAAGAAGGCCCGCACGACCCTCACCTTGCTGTCGATCGTGGTGGCCTTCGCGCTCTTCGGCCTCCTGCAAGCGGTGGAGCTGGCCTTCGAGTCCGGCGCGGACGCGGCCGACGCCAAGCGGCTGCTCACCACCGCGCGCTATTCGATCATCGAGCCGCTGCCGATGGCCTATCAGCGACGGATCGAGCAGGTGCCGGGCGTGGTGGGCGTGGCCTTCGCGGACTGGTTCGGCGCGAAGTACCAGAACGAGTCCAACGCCTTCCCGGTCTTCGCGGTGGATCCGACGCGGTACCTCGACATGTACCCCGAGTTCACGGTGGCCCGCGAGCACCGGGAGGCCTTCGCTAAGACGCGGACGGGCGCGCTCGCTGGCCAGCGCCTAGTCGACCGCTTCGGATGGAAGGTCGGCCAGAAGCTGCCGATCAGCTCCGAGATCCATCCCAAGGCGGACGGGAGCATGAGCTGGGAGTTCGACCTGGTCGGCACCATCGACGCCGACGATCCGGCGGTGCGCGGCAACACCGACATGGTGCTGATCAACGTGGCCTACTTCGACGAGGCGCGCCAGTCCGGGCGCGGAAAGACCGGCTGGTACATCGTGCGGATCGCCGACTCGGGCCAGGCCCGCGCCATCTCGGCGGGAATCGACGCGCTGTTCATGAACTCGCCCGACGAGACCAAGACGCAGCCGGAGAAGGAGTTCGCGCTGGGCTTCGCCAAGCAGATCGGCGACATCGGCGCGCTGGTCACTCGCATCCTCATCGCGGTCTTCTTCACGATCCTGATCCTGACCGGCAACACCATGGCCCAGTCCATCCGCGAGCGCATCCCGGAGCTGGCCATCCTCAAGACCCTCGGCTTCTCCGACGGCAAGATCACCGCGCTCGTGCTGGCGGAAGCGGCGCTGCTCCTCGTCCTCGGCGGTGGCATCGGCATGGGGGCGGCGGTGGCCGCCATGCCCGGCCTCAACGGGGCGACCGGCGGCCGCTTCCCCCCGCTCTTCGTCGGCCCCGACACCTGGCTCCTGGCGGCCGCCGTCGCGGGGCTGGTCGCCCTCTGTATCGGCCTCCCCCCGGCCTGGCGCGCGAACCGCCTGAAGATAGTCGACGCCCTGTCGGGGCACTAGCGGTCAACCGACCGGCTCATGACGCGTGCAGGTACGGCATTGTTCCTATTGGGGGGGAGCGGCGGCGCATTCTTGGATCCGCTCGTCTCGCCTTCGGCTTCGCCTCGGAAGGCGTCCCCAAGCCCCCCCACCGCACTATTCATCTGCGCGTGGCCCCTTCCGCGTCTCCGGCTCACACCCTCTCGAACCTCGACCAGGCCATGCGCGCCCTAACGCAGATTGCGGTCATCACGGCCATGAACCTGCGCAACCTGCCGCAGCGAATCGGCACGTCGCTGGTGGTGGTCGTGGGCATCGCGGGCGTGGTGGGGGTGCTGGTGTCGGTGCTCGCGATGTCGGAAGGGTTCCGCTACACGCTGGCCAGCACCGGCCGCGGCGACCGCGTGATCATGCTTCGGGCCGGCTCCGACGCCGAGATGTCGAGCGGCGTCGACCGCGATCAGGCCACCGTGCTGGCGGCGCTGCCCGGGGTGGCCCGCGACGCCGGCGGCCGCCCGCAGGCTTCGGCCGAGCTGGTGGTCATGGTGGACCTGCCGCGTCGGGGTGAGAGCCATCCCAACAACGTGCCGTTCCGCGGCGTGCAGAAGGCCGCCTTCACCATTCGCGATGAAGCGCGCGTGGTGGAGGGACGCCGCTTCGAGCCCGGGGTCCGTGAGGTCGTGGTGGGACGCAAGGCGGCCGCCCAGTTCGCGGGCCTGACGGTGGGCTCCCGCATCGGCTTCCGCGACAGCGACTGGACGGTGGTCGGGATCTTCGAGAGCGGCGGCGACGTGCACGAGTCCGAGATCTGGGCCGACGCCGAGGTGGCCATGTCGGCCTTCCGGCGGACCGGCTACCAGTCGGTGACGGCCCGGCTCACCGACGGCTCGAACGGAGGCCTCGCCGCCTTCCGCGACTCGGTCGCCCGCGATCCGCGTTTCTCGATCAGCGTCCTCCGCGAGCCCGAGTACTACGCCAAGCAGGCCAGCGTGCTGTCCACCTTGATCAACGTGCTCGGCTACACGGTAGCCAGCTTCATGGCGGTGGGCGCCACCTTCGGCGCGCTGAACTGCATGTACTCGGCCATCGCGAGCCGTCAGGTCGAGATCGCCACCCTGCGCGCCATCGGCTTCGGGGGAACGCCAGTGGTGGTCTCGGTGCTGATCGAGGCGTTGCTCCTCGCGCTGCTGGGCGGCGCGGTGGGCGGCGCCCTTGCGTATCTCTACTGCGACGGCGCCTCGCTCTCCACGCTCAACTTCAGTACGTTCTCGCAGGTGGCCTTCGATTTCCGCGTCACGCCGGGGCTGCTGCTGCGCGGGCTCCTGTGGGCGCTGATCATCGGCGCCGCCGGGGGCCTGCTCCCGGCGGTGCGCGCCGCACGCGTCCCGGTAACGGAGGCCCTGCGGACTCTATAGTGATGCGGCCGCGGGCGCTATAAGTGATGCGGCCGCGGGGGGCGCCTTGGT
>Ga0187893_10012277_pt1 | contig 12184 bp, 6 predicted proteins | sample MA1701074metaG_FD_139574 | JGI IMG/M metagenome (GOLD analysis project Ga0187893, IMG submission 139574) | White microbial mat communities from a basaltic lava cave in the Kipuka Kanohina Cave System on the Island of Hawaii, USA - MA170107-4 metaG ... | reverse complement strand
GCGATCTGCTGGCTCAACGCGAGGCCGTTCCGCTGGCAGATCTGTTTGGCAAACGCCGACGCGCTGCCTGCCCCGTGAACGCTTACGGTTTCTGGCACTTCGATCCCGCCGGAACGGGTATCCAATACGTTCCGCCCCAGACTTCCCAAGGCTGGGACTACTGGCGTGCAGCGCCGGCGATGACGGTTCCCAGGCTTGTGGAACTGTTTGGGGCCTTGCTCGATTTCACCGGCGCGAAGTCTCTCAAACTGAAGGCAGGTGTCTTTGATCCGGAGACCGAAGTTCAGGCGATGCTCGCTTTGAAAGAGGCCTATCCGAAGATCCGGCTCACTTTGGATCCCAATGGTTGCTGGGACATTCCAACTTCAGTCCAGATCCTGAATCAATTGAACGGAGTTATCGATTACATTGAGGATCCAACGTGGGGCATCGAGAACCTGGCGAGCGTTCAAAAAATAGTTCCGACTCGAATCGCAACCAACATGGCAGTGACGCGTTTCAAGCATTTCAAACCGGCACTGCAAGCAGGACTGGATTTGATCGTGCTGGCAGACCCGCAGTTTTGGGGCGGAATTTCAGCCGCACTCGAGGTTGCCAGGCTCTGCAAAGCCTCCGGCTGGGGTCTGGGATGCCATAGCAACAATCATCAAGGCATTGCCATGATGACCACGGCCGCTTTAGGTGTTTTGATTGACGACAGTATTCTCTACGACTTCGACACGCATTTTCCCTATTCCCGACCCGAGTACGAGGTTGTTGACAATCCACCGGTCATTCGAGATGGGGCTGTTGAAGTTCCTGATGTTCCTGGCCTGGGGCTGCGCCTGAATTGGGACCGCCTTGCAGTTGCCCACAAACTGGCGCTGTCGCTGCCCCACCAGTCACGCAATGACACAATTTTCATGGAGAAGAAGTATCCGGGCTGGAAGCCAGATCCGAGACGGTGGGCGCTGAAGGCGTACGAGACGTATCTGTCGTGACACTCGGGCCCCACTACCAGAGTTGATCGACGTTCTTCCATCTGTCCTGCCAGCCTCGGAGCGGGTGCGACATAAAGCCGGGGAAGGTTCTATGTTGGCTTTTGATGGGCTTACTGTTTCTTTAAATTAAAATTGCGAGGATCACGATGCTCAGCGTTTCTCGACGTCAATTTCTTGGGGCAGCCGGAGCTTTTGCCATGGCAGGCAAGTTGCCAGCCCAGGTGCCGCTGGACCGCATTCTCGATCTGCACCAGCACACGCCCTACAACAATCGTCCTCGGGATCTCGTCCTGGCGCACCAGGACCAGCATCGCGTCAGGACAACGGTAATTTTGCCCGGCGAAGGTTGGATGCTGAAGATCATCGGCGGCAACCGCGACTGCGCTTCTTTTCAAGCCGCTCATGTGGACCGGTACGTCAGGTTTACCAGCGCGGATCCAGCCGAGTCACGCGCGATCGACGTCTTGCGTGGAAACATTCAGCGTGGTGCTATCGGCATTGGGGAAATGAAGTATCACGTCGCCGTGGACTCGCCTGAGATGCACCGGGTGTACAAACTCGCCGAGGAGATGCGGGTTCCGGTGCTCCTTCATTTTGAGTACGAAACGTACAACACGGGGTTCGAGCGCTTCGACAAGGTGCTGAAAGCCTATCCTCGGGTGAACTTTATCGGCCATGCCCAAACGTGGTGGGGAAACGTGAGTGCCGATTTGAATCAACTGGATCTCTACCCCAAGTCTCCGGTCAAGCCGGGCGGATTGACGGACAAGTTCTTGGGTGACTATCCCAACCTTTACGCCGATTTGTCAGCCGGTTCAGGTTTGAATGCAATCACACGAGATCAGGAATTCTATCGCGGGTTCATCGCCCGTCACAGCGCGCAGCTTTTGTGGGGCAGTGACTGTGATTGTCACGACGGAAAGGGCGGAGGCATCCGCAATGGCTTCTGTTTGGCCGAGAAATCGTTGGCGCTCCTGCGCCAGCTGGCGCCCGATGCGTCGACCTATCAAAAGATCATTTATGGAAATGCTGCCAAACTACTGAACCTTAAGGAGTGATGTTCCCCATCGTCTGCCCGTGAGCCGCTTCGGACATTCCCCCAACGCCTACAGCTGTAGCCCAGTCCAGTACCCGTTCGTTGTGTCGAAACTTTTTGAAACATTATTCCGGGGCTGTGCGTTTAAGAGACCAACAAGGAGGAACTTCCGATGAAGAAAGTCATCAGCCTTTTGGCTCTGGCACTGTTGTTCGCGAGTCTTGCTTCTCCCCTGGCAGCCCAGAAGAAAGACCCGTGGTTCCACGTTGAAGTAAAAGAAAACAAGGCGGAACCGGAATATGTGAAGGTGAACCTTCCAATGAGCATGGTGGATGTCGCGCTGGACGTCATCAAGGATAAGAAGTTCAGTAAAGGGCGCTTCAAGCTGCCAACAGACGAGGTGAGCCTGGCCGACATGCGGAAGATCTGGAATGAACTCAAGAATACCCCCGACGCCGAGTTTGTCACTGTCCAGCAGAAGAATGAAACAATACGGGTGGCGAAGGAAGGGAACTACGTCCTGGTTAAGATCACCGAGGGCAAAAAACAAAAAGTTGACCTGCGGGTGCCTGTAAGCGTGGTGGACGCTCTGCTGGCCGGCTCAGGCGATGAGCTCGACATTAAAGGCGCCGTTGTGGCGATGCAAAAGCAGAGTGCGGGTGAGATTCTAACGGTGAACGACAATCAGACGCAGGTTCGGGTTTGGATTGACTGAGCCGGAATATGACCTGGTGAGGAAGAATAACGACTGGCAGAGCCCACGGAATGGGTTGTCGGACTTCTCAATTCTTGGTCATCTTTCAACGAGCCACCCCTCTCGGGGCTAGCGAGGCTTTATGACCGTCAAGACGGCCTTTAAGTACATCTTCATCGGGCTGCTGACCTGTTTCCTGCTGCTTGTGGGCTATGTGGTCCAGGCGGGAATTGCCGTGGTTCACGTTAGAACTCCGGACACGCGATTGTGGATTCCCGTACCGGTTGCTTTAGCCTATCTGGTCGATGTGCCGTTCAAGATGGAACGCGACTTTCAGGATGTCTGGCAACACCGGGAGGCTGCCGCTGAAATTCTTCGCCAGCTTCCCGGACTTCCGGACGCAGACTTCGTCGAAGTCCGCAGCGGAAGGGAGCATGTGCGCATCTTCAAGCGCGCAGATTTCCTCCATATCCAGGTGGAAACGCCGAAAGAGAAAGTCAACGTCCGAATGCCAATCCAGAGTGTCGAACGCTTGGTCGATGTGTTGGACAGTTCCGACCCTACAGTGGGAGACTTGCTTGCCTGTTTGGAGTGGCAGTCGGCCGGAGATCTGGTTTATGTGAAGACTGACAATGAAGAAATTCGAATTTCGTTGTGGTAGAGCCCCACGCCCTTATGGCGTAGGGATTGGGCAGGGCCCTTTCGAATCACCCTTCTTCTTGCCTGTATTGGTAGACCCTCCTGTTTTTTTGTCCTGACACAAGCGACTCTCGCGGCTGGTAGCTGGACACCTTCGGGTAGAGATACTACCCTGCGCGTCATCTCCTGGCCCGGCGAGGGGATTCCTTCTGCACTCCTGCAATGTCGCGACAGAAACTAGCCTAAGCCTCCTCCCAACTGGTAAGATTCGTCACGACACAGGCCGATAAGGAGCTGCTTGGGCCAAGTCATTTACAGTCTAGAGGTTTCTGCTACCTATGAAAGATACCGCAACTCCCGGCGATCTCCTGAAACAGATTCTGCAACAACGCATTGCCGTCATCGATGGGGCGATGGGCACGATGATTCAAGACTTTCGTCTTGGAGAATCCGACTATCGTGGCGAGCAGTTTGCGGATTACTCGTGCGACCTGAGAGGCAACAACGACCTGCTGTCTATGACTCAGCCCGGAATCATCGAGCAAATTCACCGGCAATTCCTCGAAGCCGGCGCCGATATCATTGAAACCAATACTTTCAATTCGAATTCTATCTCACTGGCAGACTATGGTTTGGAGGCTATCTCATATGACCTCAACGTAGCAGCGGCGCGAGTATCCCGCCGCGCTGTCGAGGCCGTGATGGCAAAGGATCCGGGCAGGCCACGCTTCGTAGCTGGAGCGATCGGCCCGGCCAATAAGACGTCGTCCCTGTCCCCGAATGTCAACGACCCCGCCTTCCGTGCGGTGACGTTCGACCAACTAGTCGAAGCTTACTACGAGCAGGTGCGTGGTCTGATGGACGGCGGAGTGGACCTGCTGCTGGCCGAAACCACTTTTGACACGCTGAATCTGAAGGCGGCTCTGTTCGCCATCGACCGCTATTTCGAAGAACACGGACGCCGCGTGCCTGTGATGGCATCGGTCACGATTGTGGACAAGAGCGGTCGCACGCTGTCTGGGCAAACCCTGGAGGCCTTCTGGATCTCCATTTCACATTTTCCGCTGCTCAGCGTTGGCATTAACTGTGCGCTGGGTGCTACGGAAATGCGGCCGTACGTCGAAGAGCTCTCCGGCCTGGCGCCGATCTTTGTGAGTTGCTATCCGAATGCGGGATTGCCCAATGCGTTTGGTGAATACGACGAAACGCCCAGCACGATGTCGACTACCCTGCGTGATTTTGCCGCCAACGGCTGGTTGAACATTGTTGGGGGTTGCTGCGGCACAACGCCGGCGCACATCCGGGCCATTGCCGAGACGGTGAAACCCTTCAAGCCGCGCGTGCCGGCGCAGGTGAAGCCGTACAGCCGGTTCAGCGGATTGGAAGCGCTCGTCATCCGGCCCGACAGCAATTTTCTCAATATCGGCGAACGCACGAACGTTACCGGTTCACCCAAATTCTCCAAGTTGATTCTCAACGGCAGCTATGAAGAAGCCTTGTCCATTGCCCGCCAGCAGGTGGAAGGCGGCGCTCAGATGATCGATATCAATATGGATGAGGGGATGTTGGAATCAGAAAAAGCCATGGTGCACTTTCTGCACCTCGTGGCTTCTGAGCCCGATATCGCCCGGGTTCCTATCATGATCGACAGCTCGAGGTGGAGTGTTATAGAGGCTGGTCTGAAGTGTGTGCAGGGAAAGGCGGTGGTGAATTCGATCAGCTTGAAAGAGGGTGAGGAGGTGTTTAAGCGCCACGCCCGGCTCATCAAGCGGTATGGGGCTGGTATGGTGGTGATGGCGTTCGACGAAACCGGTCAAGCGGATACTTTGGAGCGGCGCGTTGAGATTTGCACGCGAGCCTACCGCATTTTGACCGAAGAGGTGGGTGTCGCCCCACCCGACATCATCTTCGATCCAAATATCCTTACCGTGGCCACTGGAATGGAGGAGCACAACGACTACGCGGTTTCTTTTATCGAAGCGACTCGAAGGATAAAAGCCACGTTGCCAGGCAGCAAGGTGAGCGGTGGTGTCAGCAATATTTCCTTCTCCTTCCGGGGAAACAACGTGGTACGGGAAGCCATGCACTCGGCTTTCCTTTATCATGCGATTCGTGCTGGCCTCGATATGGGAATCGTAAATGCTGGTCAATTAGCGGTTTACGAGGAAATTCCTAAGCAACTGCTTGAGCTGGTGGAAGATGTCCTGCTGAATCGGCGCACGGACGCAACCGAACGCCTGGTCACATTTGCTGAGAGCGTGAAGCAGAAAGGGAAGACCGCGGTCGAGGAAGAGTCCTGGCGTCAGGGCAGTGTGGAAGAGCGCCTCAGCCATGCCTTGGTGAGGGGCATCGTGGACTTCATCGAGGCAGATACCGAAGAAGCCCGCCAGAAATACGCCAAGCCTTTGGCCGTCATCGAAGGTCCGCTGATGGCAGGCATGAGTGTCGTGGGGGATTTGTTTGGGGCAGGGAAGATGTTTCTTCCGCAGGTGGTGAAAAGCGCACGGGTCATGAAGAAAGCTGTGGCCTGGCTGCTTCCCTATATGGAAGCGGAGAAGCAGGCGGGGGGCGGCCGTCAGGCTGAAGGCAAGATTCTCATGGCGACGGTGAAGGGCGACGTTCACGACATCGGCAAGAACATCGTGGGTGTGGTGTTGGGCTGCAACAATTATGAAGTGATCGATCTGGGTGTGATGGTTCCGTGCGAGAAAATCCTGAAGACCGCCCGTGAGCACCAGGTGGATATCATCGGCTTGAGCGGGTTGATTACACCCTCGCTCGATGAGATGGCCCATGTCGCTCGCGAAATGGAGCGCGAGGGATTCAAAGTTCCACTGCTCATCGGCGGGGCAACCACGAGCCGCGCCCATACGGCGGTGAAGATTGCTCCCGGTTACCGCCAGTCGGTTGTGCACGTGCTGGATGCATCGCGCGCCGTTGGCGTCGTCGGACGCTTGAAAAGCCCTGAGCTGAAAGCTGCGTTTGACGAGTCAAACCGGGCGGAGCAGGAGAAAGCGCGCATCGACCATCGGAACAAACAATCCCAGCGGCCGCTGCTTTCGCTGGACGAAGCTCGCCGCCGCAAGCCTGTGATTCAGTGGAATCCGTCGCGCGTCTATCGACCGGCGTTTACCGGCCTCAGGGTTGACGAAGACGTTCCGCTTGAAGACATTGTCCCCTACATCGATTGGACTCCGTTTTTTCAGACTTGGGAACTGAAAGGGGTTTATCCGAGAATCCTGGAAGACGCGACCGTGGGCCCAAGGGCTCGCGAATTGTTCGAGGATGCCCAACAGTTGCTGAAGGAGATCGTCGACGGACGATTGCTGAAAGCCAAAGCGGTCGTGGGCTTGTTTCCGGCCAACAGTGTCGGAGACGACATCGAGTTGTACGCGGATGAAAATCGCGCGCAAGTGCTGACGGTTTTCCACACGCTGCGCCAGCAGGCGGAAAAGCCGGAAAACCAGCCAAACTTCGCGCTGGCTGATTTTGTGGCGCCCAAGGAGACGGGGCTGGCAGACTATCTGGGTGCTTTCGCGGTCACGGCCGGACTCAACATTGAACCTCTGGTAGCCAAGTTCGAAGCCTGCCACGATGACTACAACGCCATCATGACCAAAGCTCTCGCCGACCGGCTGGCAGAGGCTCTGGCCGAACTCGCGCACAAGCGAGCTCGCGACGATTGGGGTTTTGGCCGGGACGAAAATCTCAGCCTAGGAGAACTCATCAGAGAGAAGTACCAAGGCATCCGTCCGGCCGCCGGCTACCCGGCCTGCCCCGATCATACCGAGAAGCGCACTTTGTTCGACCTGTTGCAGGCCGAAAAGAATGCCTGCATCCAGTTGACGGAGAGTTTCGCCATGTATCCGGCTGCTTCTGTCAGCGGGCTTTACTTCTCCCATCCCGAATCCCGCTACTTTGCCCTTGGCAAGATTGATCGCGACCAGGTGGAAGACTACGCCGTGCGGAAGCGAATGACACTCGAAACCGTCGAGCGTTGGCTGTCGCCAAATTTGAATTACGATCCGGATGTGAAGGGATAAGATAAACGCTTACAAAAGGTCGAGAATCTTTGTTGGCGTGACTCTGATCCTCCAACCGAATGAACCAAGATCGCGGCCGAGTCCAGGAATGCAATTCCTGCCGAATATCAGAAAGCTGCAACTTACGAAAACATCCAAACGGCGGAAAAATCAGGAGATTCCAGGCAACTAGAGAGGAGCGCCCACAACGGACCCGTGGTGGGTTGTTCGTGAAGATATCGACTTCAAGGGCCGCTTGTCCCGGTTCTTGTGCGTGTTTATCTCAGTTGCGAATGCAGGAGGCACGCTCCGCGCGGCGAAATGTGTTTGCGGCGGACCGACCAGTTTCTCATGGCGCGCCCCGTCCCTTCACTCGGTCAACGCAAACACAAACAGTGTACAGCCGGCCGGAAATCCTTCAGTTTCAGGCCAGATTTGGGGGAAGAGGCCGGCTAAGGCTGAGCCCCAGCCGACGGGTACGGCGATGTACTGCTTCTTGTTGACGGAATAGGTGATCGGCGAGCCGCGATGCCCGGAGCCGGTGTTGAAGCTCCAGAGCTTCTGGCCGGTCTTGGCATCCAATGCAAAGAAGAACCCTTCGGGGTCGCCGGTGAAAATGAGGTCGCTGCCCGTCGCCAAAGCCGAGGCCAGCAGCGGGTATTTGGATTTGTAGCTCCAATGCTTCTTGCCGGTAACGGGATCGTAGGCATCGAAATGGCCACCTGCTTCGCCGGAAGGTGGTTTCTTCAATTCGAAGATACCCCCAAAGTACGTCTGGCCAGGTTTGGGCTCTTCTTTTTGAACGGTCACGGTCTGGCACCACTCGATGCCGGTTTGATAGAACATGCCGGTTTTCGGGCTATAGGCGCCGTGATTCCAGCTTCGCCCGCCACCGATACTCGGACAGATGAGCGTCGGTTTGCCGACCTCAGGCTCGTTGCGACCCAGCAGATTTCCTTCAGCGTCGATGCCTTTAATCCAGTTGATGTTCTCGGCCATGGGCCATGCGTTGATGAACTTCCCGTTGGTGCGGTCGAGCACCCAGGTATAGCCACCCTTGTTGGGGTTGACGATCAGCTTCCGCATCACCCCCTTGACGGGGAGATCCAGCAGAACGATTTCGTAAGCCGCATCCCAGTCCCACACGTCGTGCGGAATCTGTTGGTAATACCACTTCAGTGCTCCGGTGTCGGCATCCAGAGCCACGATGGAGTCGGTATACAGATTCGCTCCCTTCCGGGATTCTCCGTAGAAGTCAGCCGCCGGATTTCCCACGGCCCAATAGACAAGGTTGAGCTCGGGATCGTAAGAGCCCGTCATCCAAGTGGACCCGCCGCCGTACTTCCAACTGTCTCCCGCCCAGGTTTCGTTCCCCTTTTCGCCAGGACCTGGGATCGCCCAAAAGCGCCAGGCGCGTTTGCCGGTCTTGACGTCAAAGGCGTTCAGATAACCGCGATGGGCCGAGTCGCCACCGGTGACACCCACGATGACTTTGTCTTTCACCACCAGCGGTGCGCCGGTGATGTTGCAGCCGCACTGCTGCATATCTTCGATGTTTACTTTCCACATCTCGGCGCCGGTCTTCGCGTCCAGGGCCACCACGGAGTTGTCGATAGTGCCCATGAACACCAGCCCGTGTCCCAAAGCCACGCCGCGGTTCCACGGGCCGTAGATCAGTCCAAACTCCTTCGGAACCGGGTAGTAGTAGTGCCAAAGTTCCTTTCCTGTGACGGCGTCGAGAGCGAAGACGCGGTTGAACGGTGACGTGATGTACATGACACCGTCAGCCACCAGAGGGGTGGTGGAGAAGCCGCCATCGACCTTTCCGGTTTGAAACGTCCAGACCGGCACGAGCTTCTTAAGGTTGCTCTTATTGATCTGATCGAGGGGGCTGTAACGAGTCGCCGTATAGGTGCCGCCATAGGTCAGCCAGTTCTGCGGTTCTTTGGCTGCAGCATTCAGGCGCTGCGTCGTCACTTCGGCGCCCTTCAGTTTTGCTGGACCGAATGAGGCAGATGACAAGACAATTGCCAGGAGCAGGAACAGACGGCTTCTTCGTTGAGAGTTCATCCTTGATGTGTCTCCATAGGTTCTTTTGAAATGGGCCACAGTCTAGCGGGAAGCATTCAGAGTCGCAACGGGTTTTGAGGTTGATGCCGGCCAACTGGTGTCGCGCTTTGTGGCAGCAGCTCGGCCAGCCAAAAATGATCAAACCGACTTTTTCAGGTTCATGGTACAAGGTGACACCGCGTGAGTGCGGCGAAAGGGCACAATGATTGCATTGGAAGAGCAGATTCTCTCCCTGTTGAAGAAGGCTCCCGAACAGCTGATGAGTTTCCGGCAACTCATCCGTGAACTCGATCTCGATGACAGTGAACGGCATGAGATCCGCCAGATTCTGCACGCAATGGTCAAGTCGGGGAATGTGATCAAGTTGAAGGGCAATCGCTTCAGCCTGCCCGAGGAGCGGTCTGTTATCTCAGGAAAACTTTCAGCGCATCGTGATGGGTACGGCTTCGTTACTCCGGACAGAAAGCCGGCCGGATTTCAGGGAGATGTCTTCATCCCGGCGCGCTTCGTAGGCGATGCCATGCAGGGCGATACGGTCCTGGTCAGCGTGGAAAAGGTGAAAGAGGACGGACGGGCCGAAGGACGCATCCTGAAGGTGCTCGAACGGCGGAATATCACCATTGTCGGGCAGTTCAAGCACGGCGAGTTTGAAAACTATGTGATTCCTCATGACTCAAAGATCCCCCAGGAGATTATCATTAGGGACGGAGACGACCTGGACGCACTGCACGATGCCATTGTCAACGTGGAAGTAACGCAGTTCCCGCATGGCGCCCGGCGATTGCGCGGACGCATCGTCGAGGTGCTGGGCTTTCGGGGCGACTTCGGGATCGATGTCGAGATCATGATCCGGAAGCATCAGATCCCTGTCGAATTTCCACCGGCTGCGTTACGGCAGGCCGAACGTTGCGAAGAAGAGGTGTCGCCTTCGGAGTTGGCCGGCCGCCTGGACTTTCGTGCCCTGCCGATCGTGACGATAGACGGAGAGACGGCCAAAGATTTCGACGATGCCGTGCACGTCCAGAAGCTGGAAAATGGGAGCTATCTGCTCGGAGTTCATATCGCGGATGTCGCGCACTACGTGACGAAAGATTCCGCTCTGGATCGCGAAGCCTTCCGGCGTGGCACCTCCGTGTACTTCCCAGACCGTGCGGTGCCGATGTTGCCTGAGCGTTTGTCCAACGGCATTTGCAGTCTGAAGCCGGCAGTGGACCGGCTGACGCTGTCGGCGTTGATGGAGATTGACTCGTCCGGAAACGTGCGGCGCTACTCCCTCCATGATGGAGTGATCCGCAGTCGTGAGCGAATGACCTACACGGCCGTGGGCAAGATCCTGATCGACCGGGCTGAAGAAGAGACGAGTCGGTATCGCGAGCTGGTTTCCCACTTCGAGCTCATGCGCGAACTGGCGATGATCCTGTATGAGCGCCGTCAAGCGAGAGGCTCAATCGATTTCGACCTTCCCGAGCCCGTGATCGCGTTTGACGACATGGGAACGATGATCGGCATCTTGAAGTCCGAGCGGAACATTGCGCACCGCATCATCGAAGAGTTCATGCTGGCGGCGAACGAGACCGTGGCTCGCCATCTGTTTCAACGGCGGATTCCTTCGCTCTATCGTATCCATGAGACCCCGGATCCGGTGAAGGTATTCCAATTCAATGAAATCGCATTGAGTTTCGGCTACAGCCTGGGTCGTGGATTTGCGGAGCGGAGCATGGCCACTCTTCCTCGTTTGAAAGATCGCTCGCGGCGGCGCGGTGGCCGTCCGCAACATTCTTCCGCCCATCGCGACATGGCTCTGCAGGCCATCAACATCAAAGTGTCTCCCATGGACTATCAGAAGCTTGTGGAACAGATCACTGGAAAGCCCGAGGAACGAATTCTCTCTTACCTGATGCTTCGTTCGCTGAAGCAGGCGCGCTACTCCTATCAGAACCAGGGCCACTTTGGTCTTGCTTCCGACTGCTATACCCACTTCACCTCTCCCATCCGGCGGTATCCTGACTTGATGGTCCATCGCATTCTGAAAGCGGCTTTGCAGGCACCTGGCGAAGCGGGTTCTCAGTCCTCGGAAGACGGGCCCCGCAGTCAAAGTGTTTCTGCCGGGGTTAACGTGCAGCCGCAATTGGGTCTGACGTTTTCATCAAGGGAAGCAGCCGAAGAGGGGGCGGACGAAAAGACACGCCGGGAGTTGCGCCGTGCAAGACGAAAGGAAGAAAAACAGTTGGGCGAACCCGGCCGCGGGCTTTACGCTCCGGAAGCTCTGGACTCCATTGCGGTGCATTCCAGCGAGATGGAACGACGCTCGGATGAAGCCGAACGCGAGCTGATCGACCTCAAGAAGCTGGAATTCATGGCTGACAAGTTGGGAGAGGAATACGATGGAATTGTCATCCATCTCACCAAGGAGGGAATGGTCGTTGAATTGATGGAGCTGTTTGTCGAGGGTTTTGTCCGGCTGACCTCGCTGGACGATGACGATTACCAGCTGAGAGACCGTCCGTTGGCCCTGATTGGAAGAATTGCCAAAAAGGTTTATCGCCTTGGGGACCGGCTAAAGGTTTCCGTCGACCGAATCGACCGCTTTCGAAGGCGGGTGGATTTGTCGGTGGTGGAGCGGCTTTCCGCCCCTTTGCACGACGAGAGACCTTCCGAAGCCGAGAAGAAGCGACCGGGAACGTCGCGGTGATCCGACGGGTTCCAACCGGCGCGCTTCAACCTCGATCCCCTTTCTGGCCTT
>Ga0187893_10012276_pt1 | contig 12185 bp, 11 predicted proteins | sample MA1701074metaG_FD_139574 | JGI IMG/M metagenome (GOLD analysis project Ga0187893, IMG submission 139574) | White microbial mat communities from a basaltic lava cave in the Kipuka Kanohina Cave System on the Island of Hawaii, USA - MA170107-4 metaG ... | reverse complement strand
GAACCGCCGCCGCCACGCATCGGCCGGGCTGAACTGCCGGAACGACTTGCCGCAGTGATTCTCAAGGCGCTCGAGAAAGACCGCCACCTGCGCTACCAGCATGCGTCGGACATTTGCACTGACCTCCAACGTCTGAAGCGCGACACGGATCCGGGCCGACCGGCCACACGAGACCAACCCGCGCCCGCTCCGGGCATCAGGCGGCGCTGGAAGGTGATGGTTCCCGCCATCGTCGCGCTGCTCGCAGTTCTCGCGGTTGGACGCTACTTCCTCGCTCGCGACGCGCCGGCGCTCACCGACACAGACACGATTGTCCTCGCGGATTTCGAAAACAAGACCGGCGACCCGGTGTTCGACGACACGCTGCGCGAGGGACTGTCCGTGGAGCACTCGAAGCGGCTCGCTCAGGCCACGACACCGTCACTCGAAGCCTTGAAAGCGTACAGCGATGGAACGAGAGTGCAACTCAGTTCCGGAAATGCCGCAGCCATACCTTTTCTTCGGCGCGCCATCGAAATCGATCCGGAATTCGCGATGGCGTACGCCTCGTTGGGGCTGGCGTACAGCTCCGTTGGAGAGTCCGTGCTGTCCGCCGAGAGTACGGCGAAGGCCTGGCAGTTGCGCGATCGCGTCAGCGATCGCGAGAGATTCTTCATCGACTTCACCTACGACCGTCAGGTGACGGGGAATCTCGAAAAGGCGTACCAGACCCTCGAGTTGTGGCTTCAGACCTATCCTCGCTTTGGGCAGGAGCCCCGCCCGCACGGTTTGCTCGGAGGCCTTTCCACGCACGGGACCGGCCGATTCGAAAGAGTGATCGAGGCAGCCCAACGACGGATCGCGGTGGATCCCGACAGCGTGTTTGGGTACTCCAACCTTGCGTCTGCGAATTTTTACCTGGATCGCTTCGACGAAGCGCAGAGTGTGATTCAACGAGCCTCGGAGCGCAACCTGGGTAACGATACTCTTCTGCTGCTGGCCTACAACATCGCGCTGTTGAAAGGAGACGAGGAGCGCATCGACCGGATCGTCGGTCTCGCCAGGGGAAAGCCCGGGATGGAACAAGACATGGCTCACCAGGAGGCGCTCGCGCTGGCTCGCGCCGGCAGGCTCGAGGCGGCCCAGCGAGCGTCGAACCAGGCCATGGATTTGGCACGGCAACACGGGGAACACGAAACAGCCGCGAGTTACCAGGCCGCACGAGCGGTGTGGGAAGCCATTTGCGGGAATACGCTCGAAGGGAAAAGAAACGCCCTGGCGGCGTTCGAGCTTTCGAAGGGCCGGGACGTCCAATACGCGGCCGGCCTCGCGCTGGGTCTTTCGGGAGACTCCTCTCGATCGCAACAGTTGGCCGATGACCTGGAACGGCGCTTTCCGGAAGACACGTTCGCCAGTTCACCTACGTCCCGGTGCTTCGCGGGCTGGCCGCATTGGAGCGCGGAAAGCCCGCGGACAGCCTGGAGCGGCTGCAGGTCGCTCTTCGGTATGAGCTGGCGGTGAACGGCCTCAACTTCAGTCATTTCTATCTCGGCGGCCTGCACTCGGCTTACGTGCGCGGCGAGGCGTTGCTGGCCGCGCGACGCCCTGCTGAGGCGATCGCCGAGTTCCAGAAGATTCTCGATCATCGGGGAATCGTGGGACTGGATCCGATCGGCGCGCTGGTGCACCTGCAGTTAGGAAGGGCGTTCGCGTCATCGGGAGACGCGATCAAGGCGAAGAGTGCCTACCAGACGTTCCTCACGCTCTGGACAGACGCGGATGCCAACCTCCCGATTCTCAGGCAAGCCAGGGCGGAGCACGCCAGGCTGCAGTAGTTCAGCAGAACCGTCGCCTGTTCTGGAGGCATGGCGAGAATTTCACCGCCATCAGCGTCGAATGTACGCAGTTTCTGCCCCTTTCGTGAGGCCCTCCCATGAGAAACCAGCGATTTCGTTCGAGAATCCCGGCGGGCATGGTTATCGCTTGACGATGCTAGTATGCCTGACGAGCGCGAGCCTGAAATGGCCGTTCGATCCCTGAAGACCGAGATGGAGCGACACTTTGCCGACGTCGATCAGCGTTTTGGTGACGTCGATCGACGGTTTGCCGAGGTCGATCGACGGTTTGCCGAGGTCGATCGGCGATTTGACGCGGTCGATCAGCGGTTTGACGCGGTCGATCAGCAGTTTACGGCGCTCCAAAAGCGAATCGCCGAAGAACACGCGACAACGCGGCGACACTTCGACGTCGTTGCCGAGCGCCTGGAGGGTCACCTGAAGCTCCTGGCGGAACGTGGCGACGTCGACCACCAGCGAATCGAGAATCACGAGATTCGAATCCGGTCGCTCGAGAAACGCCGCCGCTGACGCGAGCTGACGCTACCGCGCGCGCAAGCCTAACGCTTCCAAAAAACGCGGCACCTCGCGGTTGAACACTTCCGCCTGCTCGAGCCACGGGAAGTGGCCGCTGTTCTCGGTCAGCAGCAGCTTGGAATTCCGCAGATCCTCTCGAGCGACTGAAGCGTGCGGAAGTACAGGTCCGAGCTGGGCCCCCACGCCGGCGTCGGCGGCATGAGGCAGACGGGACCGCTGCCGGAGACCCGATACCACAGCTTCAGACCGTTCAACTCTTGTGTGAACTCGCCGTTCGCGAGCACGACACTGACCGTGGCGCCTGCCTGCTGCGGTTCGGCGCGACAGCCTGCGAGCAGCCGGACGAGGGTGAGTCCGATGAGTCGACCGGCCGCGGCGAGCACGTGCTACCGCTTCGCGATGAACTCGAGGACCGCTTTGTTGAACGCGGCGGGATTGTCAGCCGACATCGGGTGGCTCGCGTCGGGGATCGTCACGAGACGGCTTCCGGCGATACACGAGAGGACGGCCTTGTCGATCTCGCGGAAGAAGGCCGGCGTTTGCGCGCCTTCAACGATGAGGGTCGGGGTCTTCACTTTACTGACGGTCTCGCACGTGATCGGCGGCAGCGGAACGGCAAAGACGAGCGGAAGCGTTCTTCCGTTGTCTTTGAACATGAGTTGCGCGAGCGGCGGCAGCTTGTCGAAGGCGTCGGGGCCCCGGCCGGTCACCAGCGCCGTGAAGATTTTGAGGGCTCCCGTCATGTCCCCCGCCTTCATGAGGGGGACGACTTCTCCGACGCCCGTGTTGAACTCGTCGAGCGACGGCTTCGCCTCCGGCTTGTCGGCAATCAGTGAGAAGAGTGCCGGTTCCGCCAGCGTCAGGCTGCGGACGAGCTCCGGATGCTCGGCGGCGACGACCGCGCCGAGTATTCCGCCGTACGAGAGCCCAACGAGATGCACCGGACCGGCTTTCAAACCGGACAGGAACGCCGCGAGATCGGCCGCGTGCGTCGTTCCGCTGTAGTTCTTCCCCTCGTCCGGCCACGGCTCGGTGCCGTGGTAGCGATAGGTGTACGCGATGAACCGGTATCTGCTCGCGAACGCCTGGCGTTGAGGCTCCCAGAAGCGCAGGTCGCTGAGCGCGCCGTGGACGAACACGACCGGCGTGCCCTTCCCTTCGTCGACGTATGTCAGATTGACGCCGTTGGCGCTCAACTGGCGGGTCTGCGGAGGCGCCGCGGTCTGCGCCGCGACGAGCGCGACGGCGCAGGTCGTCAGGAGCGCGACGGCAGGCCAGACGGTTTTTGAACGAACCATGGGCGGCAATTATAGAACGACGCCCCAAGCCCCCGCCTTCGCGCTTCGCGCTACGGCGCGGCAGGCCAAGCCCCAGGCCCCAAGCCCCAAGCCCCAGGCCCCAAGCCCCTAGCCCCAAGCCCTATTTCTTCGGAAACTTCGCGTCCTTCTTGATCTCGCGGATCTGCAGCACGTGCCTCTGCTCGTGCGTCGAAGTCAGCAGGGCCCATTGGTACGCGTCGCTTTTCTGCCGCTCCACGAAATGCGCGCGCAGATCGTCGCGAGTCGTCGCGATGTATTGCCGCAGGCGCTCGTGGTGCTTGCGATACGACTCGAGCGCCACCCGCAGGTCGTGCAGTTTCCCGGCGGGCCGTTCGGTCGGGATCGCCGGGTCGCGCCAGGTGCGGTCGATGCCGTACCACAGCACGCCGGCATCGGTCATCCGGCTGCGCTGGTCACCCGGCGGCTGCTTCAGCGCCGTCTGCAGGTCCTCCCAATAGATTTGCCCGACCATGACGAGATGCTCGAGGACCTCGGCGATCGACCACTCGTCCGGCGCCGGATGAAACGCGAGCTGCGCCGCGCTCAGGCCAGCCACTTCGTCGGCGAGCCAGGCGGCCGTCATGTCCAGATGCGCGAGCAGGCGCTGCCGCTCCTGTTCCGTGATCGGCGGCGCCGCGGTCAGCCCGCTGGAGAGGGACAATGCCAGAACGGCAACGGCGAGTGCTTTGCGCATGGCGCTACGATACCTGCGCGTGATATGTTGTGTGGAAACATATGGCCAGGCCCCTTACCGAGCGCGAACTGAAGCGCAGCAGCGCCTCGCTCCTGGTCCTCGGTCTCCTCGACGAGAGCCCGCGGCACGGGTACGAAATCGGCAAGCTCATCGAAGTCAGGTCGAGCGGCACGATACGGTACCAGATGGCGTCGCTCTATCCATTGTTGTATCGGCTCGAGGCCCGCGGGTGGATCGAGGGCCGCTGGATCCTGAAGGCAGCCGGCCGACGCCGTCGGCAGTACCGCATTACCTCTGAAGGCCGCCGTATGCTGACCGACGAGCGCACCGTCTGGCAGCAATTCGTCCGGGCCCTCGACCGGGTCGTCAAGCTCCGCCATGCATGACTGGCGATCGCTCGTCCGCTCGGCTCTCCCTCAACTCACGTCCGATCCGGCGCGCCACGCCGAGATCCTCGACGAGCTCGCGCATCATCTCGCCGACACGTACGACGCGCTCCTCGAATCCGGCCTGACCGATCGCGAGGCGTTCGATCGAGCCATGTTGGAGCTCGCGGCAACCGCCGCCTCGTCAGGCGAGCTGCGTCACGCTGCAGACAGAAGAACCTTTTCGAACCATTCGAACCCTCTCGAACCCATTCGAACCGTTATGAATGATGTCCGCTACGCCGTCCGTGTCCTGCGTAAGAGCCCCGGCTTCACCCTCGCCACGGTGAGCACGTTGGCGCTGGCGATCGGCGCGACCACCGCCATCTTCAGCGTCGTCCAGGGCGTGCTGCTGCGGCCGCTGCCCTATCGCGAGCCGGATCGGCTGGTGCGCATCTGGGAAGTGAGGCCGCGTGGCAGCGATCGGAACGTCGTGTCCGCCGGCAACTGTCTGGACTGGCGCGATCGCGCGCGCGGGTTCGACGCCATCGGTGCGTACTCCGGAACGTACCCCATGGCGCTGACGGGCGACGGCGACCCGCTCAACGTCACCGTCTCGCGGATGACGCCGTCGGCGCTCGCCGCGCTTGGCGTCGAGCCTCAGGCGGGCAGGCTGTTCAGCGATGCCGAAGGGAAGGATGGCGCGCCGTCGGCCGCGCTGCTCAGCGATGCGCTCTGGCGCCAGCGATTCGGCGCCGATCCGGGAATCGTCGGGCGCGCCATCATGTTGAGCGGCGAGCCGTACACCGTCGTCGGCGTCATGCGGCCGGAGTTCCGCTTTCCCGCCCCCGACATCGAAACGTGGATCGCGCAGCAGTTCGGCGAGAACGATCGCGCCGAGCGGCGCTCGCACAACTACGGCGTCATCGCCCGAATGAAGGAAGGAGTACGGATTGACGCCGCGGCGGCCGAAATGCGGACCGTCGCGCGGCAGATTACGGCCGAGCAACCGGCGTTCATGACGGGATGGGGTGTGAACGTCGTTCCTCTCCACGCCGACATCGTCGACAACGCCAGGCCGCTCATCGTCGTGTTGTTCGGCGTCGTGATCGGTGTGCTCCTCGTCGCGTGCGCGAACCTCGCGAACCTGACGCTCGCCCGCGCGACGGGCCGCCTCCACGAGATGGCGGTCCGGTCGGCGCTTGGCGCGAGCCGGGCGCGCATTGCCATGCAGCTCCTCGTCGAAAGCCTGACGCTCGCGGTGATCGGTGGAGCGGCCGGGGTCGTGGTCGTGGCGCTGACGCTCAGGACGATCATGGCGGCAGTGCCGGACGATATCCCGCTTCTCGATGAGGTCAGGCTCGACCCTGTCGTCTTCGCGTTCGCGGCCGGCGTCACCGTTTCGAGTGCGCTCATCGTCGGCCTCCTGCCGGCGACGCGCGCGGGCAGCGCGTGGTACGAGGCTTTGGCCTCGTCCTCCACGAGAGTCTCCGGCGGAGCGCGCACATCCCGTGTCCGCGGCGTCCTCGTAGTGGCGCAGGTGGCGCTCGCGCTGGTCCTGCTCGTCGGCGCCGGACTGCTCGTGCGCAGCTTCATCCGGATGAACATGGTCGACTACGGCTTCCGTCCCGATGGCCTCCTTGCGGCCAGCCTGGACATCCCGCGAGCGACGTATTCGGATCGCAGCGCGCAGTCGCGGTTCTACGGGCGCGTGCTGGATCGCGTTCGAGCACTGCCGGGCGTCGCCTTCGCCTCGACGACGAGCGGAGCGCCGGCGTCGCGAAGCGCGATGACGTTCGGCTTCGCGATCGAAGGCCGGCCGGCCCCGAATCCGAGCGGCCGCGAGGATCCCGTGCCCCTGCGCGCGGTGATGCCGGACTACTTCCGCACGCTCGGCATCCCGCTCGTTCACGGCAGAGCCATCGAGACGACCGACCGGGAGAATTCACAACCGGTCGTGCTGGTCAACGAGGCGCTCGCGCAGCGATTCTGGAAGAGCGGCGACGAAGCGGTCGGCCGGCGCATCAGCTTCATCGGACCGGGCGGCCCCTGGTACGAGATCGTGGGGGTCGTCGGCGACACCCGGGATGACGGGCTCGATCAGCCGGCGCCGGCCGCCGTGTACGTTCCGTATGCGCAGCGACAGGAGCAGTGGGCGTGGCTCACGTTCCAGACGCTGGTCGTGCGGGCGCAGCCCGGCCTCGAGCCGTCGGATCTCCTGCCATCCATCCGTGGCGCGCTGCGCGAGCTCGATCCGTCGCTGCCTCTGCAGAACGTCAGGACCGTCACGCAGCTGTATGCCGAGAACGCGGCGCGCCGGAGGTTCGCCATGCAGCTGACCGCCGGCTTCGCCGCGCTGTCGCTTCTCCTTGGCGCGATCGGCATCTACGCGGTCGTCGCGTACTCGGTCGCGCAGCGGCGGCGGGAGATCGGCATTCGCCTCGCGCTCGGCGCCCAGCCTCGGGCGGTCGCACGCCAGATCGTGCGCGGCGCCCTCGGTCTTGCCTCGGTTGGCGCCGTGCTCGGCGTCCTTTCAGCTCTCGGGCTGACGCGGTTCCTCGAGACATTGCTGTTCGGCGTCGAGCCGACGGATGCGGCCACGTTCGTCTCCATGGCGGCGCTGCTGCTGGCGATCGCGACGCTGGCCTCCTGGGTGCCGGCGCGGCGGGCGATGCGGGTCGATCCCGTCGAAGCGCTCAGGACGGAATAGGAGGTTCGAGGGGGTTCGAGGGGTTCGAAGGGTTCGAAGGGTTCGAACGTCCGCCGATCGCCATCCCGCGCAGTGTCGTTGCTGGCGCGGCGCCAAACACAGCCTGGGCCTCTGACGCTGAGCGAAACGGCCGGTTTGGCAGCTCCCTGGCGCTCACCTCGATCGCGATCTCGCGGCCTTCGAACGGATCGGGCGCGATCGTGAGACGCGGCCCATCGCACCGGATGGCGTAGCCGACGTCGTCAACCTGCTGCTCGGTCCAGCCGTTGCAGAAGGTGAGCGATGCGAGGTCTCCGAGCCGAACGAAGACGTAGTCGCCGAGCAGGTCGTTCATCTCGAGCCTGGCGGCACGCAGGTGATGGTTGCGGAGGGCTTCCATCTCTTTGAAGAAGGAGTCCCACTCCGCTTCGCCCCGCTTGTGCCGGTAGACGTGCACGGCGTGGTGGGCCACCAGCGCGGCCGAATACGGTGTCGCCGCGAGCCGCTCGACGCCGCGCGGCCAGAGCTCCCGTTTGGCGGCATCGGGCGCGCTGACGAAATCGTGAATCCGTCCCGTCGCCTCGTCCAGCACCGGCGCGGCATCCACCTCGCGCCACCCGTTGTCGTGCTCCTCGATGGCCAGAAGAATCGATGACCGCCTCGACGCATCCGGAAACCCGCCTGCGTACCATTCCCGCATGATGCGGGCCGACAGCGCCGCGTGATCCGGTTGCGTGATGAGTAGCTGCGACGATCCCGCGGCTCTAACGATCACGTGAACCCCCTCGAACCTTTTCGAACCTCCTCGAACCTCCTCGAACCTCCTCGAAGATTTGACTTTTGGTTCCACTCGGCGGTAGCGTCACAGCGCTCTACACACCAGACTGGCAATCACGATAGCGCGATTGGACACGCTCCGGTGTTCCTATGGCCTTGCGGTTCGCCACCCCGGTCCTGCTCCCGCTGAAGAAGCTGCGGGTCCGTGGCGGGTGCCTCGATGGCCTCAGCTTCCTGTGGATGGAGATCACCCGGCGCTGCAATCTCACCTGTGAGCACTGCTACGCCGATTCGGGTCCCCATCTCCCGCTCACCGAAAGGATGACGTTTCTCAACTGGTGCCGTGTGATGGGTGAAGCACGAGCGGCGGGCTGCAATCGGCTGCAGTTCATCGGTGGTGAGCCCACGGTCCATCCGGATCTGGTGAGGCTTCTCGAGCACGCCACGCGCGTGGGCTTCAGGCACTGCGAGGTTTTCACGAACGCCACGCTCGTCCGGGAAGGTCTTGCGCAAACCTTCGAGGACCTGGGAGTCCGGGTCCACTTCTCTTTCTATTCGGCGGATCCGGCCATCCACGACCGGATCACAGGTCAGAAAGGCAGCTTCGAACGGACAGTCGAGGGGATACGGCAACTGGTTCGACGCAGAGTCCGGCTTGCAGCAGGCATCATCCTCCTTCCGGAGAACGCCACGCACCTGAGGAAGACAAAGAGGTTCCTGAGGAGTATCGGGGTCGACACGATCGGCGCGGATCGCGTCCGCGGCGTTGGACGAGGCGAGCACTTCGTACCCCGTGCCCGACCTTCAGAGGAGCTCTGCGGCCAGTGCTGGAGCGGCAAGCTCTGCATCGACGCCGATGGCGATGCGCACCCGTGTGTGTTTTCACGCAGTACGACGGTCGGGAATGTCCTGGAGGAAGACCTCGGAACGATCGTCGGCGGCGCGCGGTTGCGCGCCTTCCGGCGCGAGATGTTCCTTGGAGACCAAGGAGGGTAGGAATGGGCTGCGAGCCGGTGAGACCAATCAAGGAGGCTGTCCGGTCATCAAAGTTCTGGATTGGCTTCTTTGTGGGGGTGATCGTGACTTGGCTTCTGCAAAGGCTCCTGGGCTAGCGCTGCCAGAGGGCTAGCGTCCGGCAGAGGTCACGCGCTTCAGCTCCTCGAACCAGTTCAGGACGAAGTTGATACGCGTTGGCGGGTCTCCGGTCGCCATCTCCTGCACCAACACGAACGACTGCCCATTCGGCAGCGCGTCGTACGCGCCGTACGGGCCGTCGAAAAGCTCTCGCGGAGCGCCGTGAAGGAGATCCGGCCTGGTTTCGATGTCGAGCGCCAGCAGTTTACCGCCAACCCGGTAGAAGAGCTCCCTGCCACTGGAGCCCCACCGCGGCGATCTGCCGCCGTTTGCAGAAACCTTCCGGCGCGGGTTGACCTCAGGATAGGGCCGCACGTATATCTCGGTTTGCCCACCTGCCTCGCCCGATTCATAGGCAATAAAGCGGCCATCCGGCGAGAATTCGGCGTTCGACTCGTTGTAAGGCGACCGCAGGAATACCTGCCGCGACCGGGAGTCAATCGAATAGATCCAGATGTCGAGCCCCGTCTTCGGATTCTCCTCCCAATACGCGAGCAGCCGGCCGTCGGGCGACCAGGAGCTCGGATAGACCGGATACTGAGCCGCTACCAGTTTCTCCACGGTTCCATTACGGAGATCCTGCCGATAGATACCTGCCAGACCATCTCTTGTCGACGAAAACGCCATCCACCGCAGGCCCGGTTCCCAGAGTGGATAGGCGTCCCAGCTGGGAGAATCGGTCAGCCGATTGAGGGTCTTCCGGAAGAAGTCGTAGGTCCAGACATCGACCTGCTGATCGACGAGCGTGACGGCCACCTGGCGACCGTCGGGAGACACGCGCGGGACGCGATACGCGCGCCGCTCGTCGAGCAGGGGCCTGGCCCCGCCGCTGCGATCGACGGAGACCAGGGTCGCTCGGGTTGCCTGCGGCCCCCCCGAGATGTAAACGAGGGTTCCCGTCTCGGAGAAAGCGAAGTCGGCGTAGCCGGTCCAGGAGCTGACCCATACATCTTTGAGCAGCGCGACGGCCGGGCCCGTGACCGCCAGCGATCCCGGGTCGAACGGCGCGGCCACCACCGAATCGCCCTGCACGAAAATGAGGTGACCCGTGGGCGCGTACTGTGGGTAGTACGCGGACTTGAGCACGACCCTGGGGGCGCCGCCGTTGAGATCGACGGCGACGATGTCTGCTTCGTCGTAGTTGCCTCGGGCAGGGACGCTCGTGAAGAGCGCAACGCGGCCTCCCGGCAGCAGCGTGGGCCATCTGTGCTGGGCCGCCTCGGCCTTCGTCACCGGCTGCGGAGTCCCTCCCAGAGCCGGCACACGGACCAGGCCGTGGTTGGACGCGAACAGGATCGTGTCATCCGGCGCCCATGCCGCCCCGACCCGGAAGTCGGAGTCTGCGATGACCGCCGGCTCGCCGCCGCCGATCGACACGCGCTTGAGTTTGCGGTCGTCTTCGTCAAAAAAACCCACCCATTGACCGCTGGGAGAGAAGAACGGACTGCGGGCGCCGTGCGTGCCTCCCATCGGCCGCGGCTCGAGCTCCTCCAGCCGCTTCAGATAGAGCATCGTCGTCGTGCCGCTCTCGAGCACATAGACCGCCGTCTGGCCGTCGGGCGACACGGCCACCGATGGCCCGAACCCGAGGCGCGGCGCGAGCCCGGGCGGCGGCGCCGTCGGCAGATGGACGGACGGCCGCGCCTCGCGCGGCGCGAGGAACCGCGCTCCGGCAAAACCACCAAGAAGTCCCGCGATGGTCAGACCGCCCATTGCGACTGGCCAGAGCCACGCCGGGCGTGGACGGGCCGAGCGCACGAGGTCGCTGACGGACGAAGAGCTCGCGGTTTCAGCCGAGTCGAGGAAGAGGCGGACATCCGCCATGTGCCGGAGGCGGTTCTTCCGGTCGCGCACCAGGCAGTGTCTGACCAGCGTGCTCAACGATGGCGGTACGCCGGCGAGAGCCGTCAATGGAAGCTCCCCAAGGAGCACCGCGGCCCTGACGTCGGCATCGCTTGCGCCATCGAAGGCCTTGTGTCCCGTCAGCATCTCGAAGAGCACGCAGCCGAACGCCCAGATATCCGTGGCGCTGTCGACCGGCTCGCCGCGCGCCTGTTCCGGCGACATGTACGCGGCGGTGCCCAGAATGGCCCCTTCACGCGTCCTCGCATCCGCGACCGTCGGATCCTCACCGTGCTTGTCGTCCTCCAGCGCCCGCGCCAGGCCGAAGTCGAGCACCTTGACGGTGCCGTCCGACTTCACTTTCACGTTGCCGGGCTTCAGATCCCGGTGGACGATGCCTTTTTCGTGCGCCGCCTCGATCGCCCAGACAATCTGCCTGGCGATGTCGACCGCCTCGCGCACGCGCACGGGGCCTCGAGCGAGGCGTCGCGCCAGCGTCTCCCCCTCCACGAGCTCCAGCACCAGGAAGGAGGTGCCGGCGTGCTCCTCCAGGCCATAGATAGCGGCGATGCTCTGGTGGTTCAGCGCGGCCAGGAGGTGAGCTTCGCGCTTGAAGCGCACCAGGCGATCGGGGTTCGTGGCCACCTCGGGTCGGAGCACTTTGATCGCGACCGCGCGGTTCAGGCGCGTGTCCTGGGCGCGGTAGACGACGCCCATGCCGCCCTCGCCGATCTGCTCGACGATGCGGTACTGGCCGAGGGCCTCGACTATCATCGCCACGCGTCAAACTACCACGCCGGCGGCACGATCCGCACCGGGGCGGGGCGCTGCGAGACCTTCCGAAGGAGGACTTATTTCTAGCCGTGCCGATTCCGCGCCGCCTGACCGCTTGAGGCGCTATCGGTCCCGCAGCGCGACATTCGGATCCACGCGGCTCGCGCGCCGCGCCGGGACGAACGACGCGACGATGGCCACGACGAGCAGGAAGGCCGGCACGCCCGCGAACGTGGTCGG
>Ga0187893_10012275_pt1 | contig 12186 bp, 11 predicted proteins | sample MA1701074metaG_FD_139574 | JGI IMG/M metagenome (GOLD analysis project Ga0187893, IMG submission 139574) | White microbial mat communities from a basaltic lava cave in the Kipuka Kanohina Cave System on the Island of Hawaii, USA - MA170107-4 metaG ... | reverse complement strand
AGCACCCAGTCGTCGAAGGCATCCGCAGGCAGCAACGCCGCCAGGCTCGCGGTCGCCTCGCGCCCCTCGAGCCGCACGCGCTGGCCGTCGGCAACGCGCACCGCGCCGCTTGCCGTTGCGACTTCCGCGTAGCCGCTGCGCACGGTCAACTCGGTCGCGCCGTCGGTGGGGACATCCACGCGGTACTCGCCCGCCGCCTGGAAAGCGATCGTCGAGTTCGGTGTGACGACTTCGAAGACGTCGTCCTCGGGCAGCTCGTGCAGATGCAGATTCGCGCGGCCGGTGATCAGATCGAGACGCACCGTCGTATCCCCGAGCTCCACGACGTACAGCTCGGTGTTTCCGTCGACCCTGAGCGTCGCGGTGCCGAGCGAAAGCTCCGTGCGGCCGCCGTCGCCGGTCGAGATCCGGTCGCCCGCCATCAGCGGTCGGTCGGGAAGGGCGGTGGGTGCCGCGTCCTGCGCGCCCTGGAACTGGACCGATCCTTCCAGATACGACAGGCGCGCCATTCGCCCGGGTTGGGCCGCTGCCTGGCCGTAGGCCAAGCCGGAAGCCGCGAGCGCGAGGATCAGCAGGGCAGGGCGCAGGAGCATGGCGACTCTATGATAGGCCGCAAAGGTGAATGGGGGCTGAATTGCCGACATCCAGGCTTTTCGTCCCGCAAGCACGCGAAATTCGCGTTATCCAATCGACCTTTCACCGGCAAGATTGTTCCGGCAACCGCCTGATTTTCGTGGTTTTCCCGTGAGTTACCTGTACTCGCTATGATCCCGCACATGCGTACCACGCTCGCGACCAAGCAGGATCTCGAGTACCAGCGGCTGGCGACGAAGCAGGATCTCGAGCTTCTGCGGCGGGACATGGAGAACGGCCTTCAGGCGGTGCGGCAGGAGATGCAAACCGGCTTCGCGCTGATGGATCAGAGATTCGCCGCGCTGGAAACGCGGATCGATCAGAAGAGCGACGCGTCGGAGCTTCGGATGACGGTCAAGCTGGGCTCGATGATGGTGGTCGGCTTCGGCTTGGCGATCGCCGCCCTGCGGCTCTGGGCCTGAGTCCGGCCGGCTACTGGGACTGGATCGGGGCCTCCGCCGTCTCCCGCACGCCATTCACGAAATGCCCCGTGTCTCCGAAGCAGGAGAACGGGATCCACTTGTGCTCGTCGTACGTCAGCACGACGCGGCTGCCGACGGTCGCGTTGATCTCGGCCGCGACGGCGTCGTCGCGCACCGTGAAGTAGAACTTCTCCGCCACCGTCCCCGGCATCGTCACCATCGCCATCTCGCCTTCCCAGGTCTTGCAGATCCAGCCCTTCTTCGAGAACTTCTGCACGTAGCCCGCGCGCTCGCCGCTGGAGTACGTGTACCAGAGCGTGAAGGCGGTGAACGCGACGAGCGCGCCGAGCAGGATGCCCACGAAAGCCAGCAGTTTCTTGCCCATGTTCCGCCCCCCGATCGGGGCGAGATTATGCCTGAGATTCCGACAACAGCCGCACGGCGTCCCGATAGGACCGACCCGTGCGAAGGCGCGCGCCCGAGGCGAGTTCGAGCCAGTAGCAGCCGTTTTTCGCAGACTCGGCCTTGACGATGCGGTCTCGCCGCACGATCACGCTGCGATGCACGCGCAGGAACGCGCTGCCGAGCCGCGCTCCGAGGCGGGCCATCGTCTCCCGCACGAGATAGCGCCCACGCGAGGTGACGAGGCGCGCGTAGTTGCCGTGCGCGTCGACGTACTCGATCTCCGCGATCGGCACACGCCGCAGGCCCTGCGGGGTAGGGACGTCAATGAACGCCGTGGATGCCCCGACCGCGGCCGGCAGCGGAGGACTCTCTGGTGTTCGCTCGGCTGCGGTTTCGCGCTGCAGGCTCACCAGTACCTGCGCGACAGCGAGAAACGACCAGACGGCCATGACCTCGTAGCTCAGGTCCTCGCTCAGGAGGGTCGTCAGATCGAAGACGCCCGGCCGGAAGTAGTTGCCGACGGCGACGAAGATCACCTCCTTCGCGACCGCGATCGGCACGCTCGCGAGCAGCAAGACCGGCAGGTGATGCGCCCAGGTGTCGCACCGGATCGGGTAGCGGCGCACGAGGGCGAGCAGCACGGGCATGAACAGCGCGCAGGCATACCAGTCGACGAGCCGCGCCTTCAGGAGCCCCGCCCACGGAACGGCCTGCCCCTCGTGCACCAGGGCAACGCCGGCCTGCGCGGTGGTCAGCAGCGCGAGTGCGGTTGCGGTGACTGCAATGAGGGCGTAGAGGGGCCACGACGGCGTCCGGGTCGCGTGGCTGTGCGATGCGTGTGCGGCATTCATGGTGGGCCTGCCCGGAACGATCGGTAGCGCCGACTATTTCAAAGTCGGAGCGGGTCGTCGAGGTGTGCGAAGGGGACTAGCGGATCCGGTCGGCGACGCGCCAGGAGCCGGCGGAGACTGCGGCAATGCGGCCGTCGGGCCCGCGGGCGAATCCGAGGCAGCGCTTGCCATCGTCGCGAACGAAGAGATCGCGTGCGACCGGAATCCAGCGCTGTCCCCAGAGCGAGAGCGAGCCGTCGGCCGACGCTTCGATCCGGAACACCGCGTCCGGATCCCGCGGGCAGCTTCGGCAGGCAAAGCTGGAGAGGTAGTCCCCTGCGTACTCCGCCAGCCCGTTCGGTGGATAGAGTGCATCGAGCAGCGCCGCCTTCACGTCGAACCGGAGGTCGCTGCCCTCGCCGTGGTTCACGATGAAGAATCCCGCGTCCTCCTCCGGAATCAGGGCGAACAGCGCGGAGAACCCGCCGATGTCGCCGCCGTGCTCGGCGATGCTGCGCCCGTTCACGCGGTCCATCTGCAGGCCGAGGCTCCACCCCGGCACTTCCGGGTGGACCGTGGCCTGCTGCGAGTGCATGGCTGCCGTCATCCGCGTCGACAGCAACCGCGTCTCGCCGGCAAGCCCGCCCGCGAGGTGCACGAGCAGCAGCCGGCCCATGTCCTCGGCGGTCGCGACGATGGACGAGGCAGGCGTGCTTCGGTACCACTCGAACGGCATGCGCTCGGCACGGCCGTCGTCGAGCCGATAGGGTGTCGCGACGCCGCGCTCGTCGCCGCTGCGCACCATGACGCGCGCGCTCGCCATGCCGGCGGGCTCGAACACGCGCTCACGCAGCCGCGCGTCGTACGTCTCCGCGGAAACGTCTTCGAGCAGGAGCCCGGCGAGCATGATTCCGTAGGTCGAATACGCCGTCAGCACGCCCGGCGCGCGGAAGCGCACGATGCGGTCCCGCAGGGAGGTCGCGAGATCGCCGGGTTCGCGGCCGTCGAACTGGCGTCCGGGCAGCTCGTCGAGCCCGCCCGTGTGCGACAGCAGATGGCGCAGCGTCAACGGCGGATAGCCCTGCGCCGGCACCTGCAGGCGCTTCAGGTAGCGATTGACGTCGGCATCGAGGTCGACGAGCCCGTCGTCGACAAGCTGCAGCGCGGCCATCGCCGTGACCGCCTTGGTGATCGAGGCGATCGGCCAGACGGTGCGCGCCGGATCCACCTTCTCGCCGCGCTCGAGGTCGGCCACGCCGTAACCGCGCCGATACACGATTCGGCCGCCCTGCACGAAGACGAAGGCTGCGCCCGGCGCTCCGCTCGACTTCAGCCCGGCTTCGATGACCGGATCCACGGTCGCGGCGACCGTGGCGGCGAGGTCGGCGCGGGCCGGCGCGGCGGCCGCGCAGGCGGCGACCGCGAGCCCGAACAGGTATCGGATCGGCATGTCGCCCAACCTAGGCTCGGCGGCCGCGCGCGCACAACTCATGAGTGACGAAAGCTCGGAGAGAGTGACGAACCGCCGGTGTAAATGAATCGAAACGCGACTGATTCACATTCGGCGCGTCAGATCGGCGGCGGGTCTAGACTGCGCGCTATCCGCAGGCCGGTGCGCTGCACGGGCACCACGCAAGGAGCTGTCATGAAGATCGACATCAAGACCGTCGCCGCGACGCTCAACAAGATCATGGAGTACGAGCTGGCGGGAACCGTGCGCTACACGCACTACTCGCTGATGACCTACGGCTACAACCGCATCCCGATCGTGGGCTGGCTGCGCGGCCAGGCGACGGAGGCGCTCGCGCACGCCACCCAGGCCGGCGAGCTGATCACGCAGCTCGGCGAGCACCCTTCGCTCGCGATCGGCCCGCTGCTTGAGACGCACAAGCACGACATCGGCGACATCCTGCGCGAGTCGCTGCAGCACGAGCGCGAGGCGCTCGAGCTGTACTACAAGCTGCTCGAGCAGGTGAAGGACAAGTCGGTGCAGATCGAGGAGTACGCGCGCGAGATGATCCAGCAGGAGGAGGCGCACCTCGGCGAGGTGGACAAAATGCTGCGGAAGCCTGGAGACATCGGCAAGGCGGGCGGCTGACGCTCAGGCATTCGGGCGGGTCGCGGGCAGCAAATGCGCCCGTTGCGCCCGCAGGTTGCCCTCGATCATCAGGAACCCGAACAGCCAGAGAATCTCGTCCCAGAAGTAGAGGATCTGGCCCTTCGAGCCCCAGTAGCAGGCGATCAAGACGATTAAAGTGTAGAGCACGGTCTTCGCGCAGCCGATGAACGTGAGCAGGGTGCCTCCCGAAATCCCGCGCAGCTGCATACGCACGGCGATTTCGGTTGCGAGCACGATCAGCAGCCAGGCGAGGTTCTCGGCGACGTCGGTCCAGGCGAGGATCAGCGCCTCGGTGAGGCCAGCGCGGTCGGTGACGACGGGCTCCGCGTGGATCGCGAAGAACCCGGGGCCCCGACCGAGGTTCGCGCAGTTCTCCGCAGCGACGGTCGTATACCCGCGATTCCTCAGGAATGACCAGCTCCCGTCGGTGTACGCGCACAGGTCGACGGCCGCCGGCAGCGCCCGCGGCGCCTGCACGTCGCGCAGGATGCCGATGTCGGCGTAGGTCGTGTGCAGGATTGCGACGACACAGGCGAGGCGCACGGCGCGCAGAGCCGAGCGCCGGCCATTGCCCGCGAGCCGGCCGGCCAGCGGACCGGTTTCCAGCTCGAAACACGCAATCAGCACGAACCAGGCGAGCAGATCGATGCTCGTGACGTACGCGCGCATCCATTGGAGCAGCGACGGGTCCGCGCTCAGCGTGTGCGGCGCGGACTCGATGTCCTGGTAGAGGAAGAAGAAGAAGTCGACGACGAGCAGCGCGTAGACGACCCATTTGAGCCGCCGGTGCCAGCGATTGGCGTAAGTCGCGAAACCGAAAGGGGGCCGCACTCGCCTCAGGATGCCAGAGCGCCGCCGGAGCGGCTGCCCGTTCAAGCGAAAAGGGGAGCGTCCCCTTAGATTGCGGCCATCCGGGCGGGGGAGTGCAGACCGTGCCAGGAGGGCTCGATCAAACCGGCGGCACGGCTGAAGTGCCGGAAGTCCGTGCGGTCCCGCGGCGGCGCAACGCCCCGCTGATCCTGCTCGTCGTTTTCGCGACGATCTTCATGCTCGAATGGGCGCAGGCGGTCTTCATTCCGCTCGTGCTGGCGCTCGTCATCAGCTACGCGCTCGCGCCGGTAGTCGACCGTCTGGAGAGGCTCGGCCTGCCGCGCGCGCTCGCCGCCGGTGTCCTTTTGCTTGCGATCGTGGGCGGCGCCGGCGCGACGGCGTACTCGCTGCGCGACGAGGCGGCGAGCCTGATCGATACGCTGCCCGAGGCGGTGCAGAAGTTCCAGCGGGCGGCGCGCCGGGAAATGGCCGGCCCCGGCGAGGCGATCGAGAAGGTGCAGGCGGCGGCCGAGGAGCTCGAGCGCGCGACGGCGGAGAGCGACCGCGACGAGCCGCCGCCGGGCGTCACGCGCGTGCAGATCAAGAAGCCGAAGCTCGACATCCGGGCTTACCTCGTGACGAGCCTCGCGGGCGGCATTGCGATGATCGGCGCCGGCCTCATCGTCGTGTTCCTCACCTTCTTCCTGCTCGCCGCGGGCGACGGCTGGCGCCGCAAGTGGGTGAAGCTCTCCGGTCCGACGCTCGCCCGGCGGCGGGTGACGGTGCAGGTCATGGACGAGATCTGCTTCCAGGTTCGGCGTTTCCTGGGCGTGCAGGTGCTGGTCAGCGTGATCGTCGGCATCGCGAGCGGCCTGGCCTTCTGGGCGATCGGCCTCGAGAACGCCGCGGTCTGGGGCGTCGTGGCCGGCGTGCTCAATCTGGTCCCTTACCTGGGCGCGATCGTGACGACGGCCGGCACGGCGCTGGTCGCGTTCTTCCAGTTCGGCACGGTCGGCATGATGCTCGCGGTCGGCAGCATCTCGCTACTCATCAACGTCATCGAAGGATTCTGGCTGGCGCCCTGGCTGTCCGGTCGCGCGAGCCGCATGAACAACGTGGTGGTGTTCTCAGGACTGTTGTTCTGGGGCTGGCTCTGGGGCGGCTGGGGCCTGATCCTCGGCCTGCCGATCCTGATGGCGATCAAGGCCATCTGCGATCACGTGGAGCATCTCAAGCCGATCGGCGAGTTCATGGGGGAGTGACTCGCCCGATCCGCTTGACCAGCCGCTTCAGCGCCTCGCGGCGCGAGCGGCCGACCGGGATCGGCAGCCCGCCGTCGAGATAGAGGCAGTACTGCCCGTCGCCGGTCGAGCGCACCTCTCGCACGTGCGTGGCGTTCACGATCGCGGAGCGGTGGACGCGGAAGAAGCGGGCCGGGTCGAGGTGGCTTTCCATCGAATTGAGTGAGCGGGACAACAAAAATTCGCCGCTCTTGGCGTGCACGCGGCAATACTGGCTCGCACCCTCGATCCAGGCGATGTCCGCGACTTCGAGCCACACGCGGCGGCGGCGCACGCGGATCAGGATCTGGTCCGGGTAGGCGCCGATCAGCCCGCCCGAATTCGCGTCATCGCGGATCGTCGTCGCAAGCCCGGCGATGCGCAGCGCAAGATCCGCGAAGCGCTTCTCGACCAGGCGGCGCTGCACCCGCAGCACGCATTCCGCCAGACGCTTGTGCGACACGGGCTTGGTCAGGAAGTCGGCCGGGTGCATCTCGAGCGCCGGCAGCGCGTACTCGGGATGGCCCGTCACGAATATGACTTCCGGCGGGTTCTCGAGCCCGCGCAGCAGCTCGATGCCGTTGCCGCCCGGCATCTGGATGTCCATGAAGACGAGGTCGGGACGCAGCTCGAGGAGCTTCTGACGTCCCTCCGGCGCCGAGACGGCCTCGGCCACGATCTCCACGCCGTCGATCGAGCCGAGCAGCGTGCGCAGCAAGCGGCGATTCGCCGGCTCGTCCTCGACGATCAGCGCGCGAATCGCCGCCGGTGACGTCGTTCGTTCGTGCATGGCTGCGTTCAACATGTCCTGCCGCATTCTGCGATGCGATGCGTCGTCGACGCACTTCGTTTTGCGACGAGCGACCGTCGGATGCGGCCAATCGTTTTGTTGTGCGCTTGCAACCGCGGCCGCGAAGACGTCGTTCGTCGCGCACGGCAAACCGCGCAGACGGTAGCGAAAATCTTGCGAACGTCAGGCAAGGCACCGGAGGGGCGGTCTCGCTGCGTATTCGGCATGTCCGCAAAGGACGTTTTCTCTTGTGGCGATCTTGCGACCGCCGTTCAACGACGGAATCGAAGCCGATAGCGTTCGGGCCATCGCAGACGCGGATCACCCGCGGGAGGACGGATCATGCAGGGCAGGAATCACATCGCAGTCGCGGTACGACGCGCGCTGCTGACGGGCGCGCTGACGGCCGCCGGCGCAGCACCGGCGCTGGCGCAGGAAAGCCTGGGCGAGATCGTGGTCACCGGGTCGCGCATTCGCAGCGCGAACCTCGAGTCGACGACGCCGGTGACGCAGGTCACCGCGGCAGACGTGGTCACTCAGGGTGTCACCCGCATCGAGGATCTCGTCAACCAGCTGCCGCAGGCCTTCGCCGCACAGAACGTCACGATATCGAATGCGGCCACCGGCACGGCGACGCTGAACCTGCGCGGCCTGGGGTCGCCGCGGACCCTGGTGCTGATCGACGGCCGGCGCATGCCTTACGGCGGCGTCACGTCGGCCTCGGCGGCGCCCGACATCAACCAGATCCCGACGTCCATGATCGAGCGGGTGGACGTGCTGACTGGCGGCGCCTCGGCGGTCTACGGCTCCGACGCCGTGGCCGGTGTCGTCAACTTCATCATGAAGAAGGATTTCGAGGGCGTGGAAGTCACCAGCCAGTACAACTTCTACTGGCACGAGAACGATTTCAACGGCCCGGGCGAGGAGAAGCTGCGCGACATCATCGCCGAGAGCGCGGCCACCAACCCCTCCGAGTTCGCGCTGCCGGACGACAGCGTGACGGACGGCGAGGGCAAGGAGCTGTCGCTGATGGTCGGCGTCAACAGCGGCGACGGCCGCGGCAACATCACGGCCTACGCGACCGTGTTCGACAGCAAGAGCATCCTGCAGCGGGACCGCGACTACTCCGCCTGCAGCCTGAACCCGAACCCGGTCGGCTCGTACGTGTGCGGCGGTTCGTCGACCAATGCCGGCGGCCGATTCACGAACTTCGTGGCGCCCACCAATCCGGCGTTCTACGACTTCACGACCGACACGGCCACGGCGTTCCGCGACTACAACCCCAATACCGATCTCTACAACTTCGGCCCGCTGAACTACTACCAGCGGCCGGAACGCCGCTACAGCATCGGCGCGATGGGCCACTACGAGTTCAACGACCGCGCGGACGTCTACACGCAGCTCATGTTCAGCGACTACGAGTCGGTCGCGCAGATCGCCCCGTCGGGCAACTTCTTCGACACCACCACGATCAACTGCAACAATCCGTTCCTGCCGGTGAACAGCCTGGATGCCATCGGCTGCGGTCCGGCGGAGATCGCCGCCGGCACGGACGTCTCGATGTACATCGGCCGGCGCAATGTGGAGGGCGGCGGCCGGCAGCAGGCGTTCTCCAACAACTCGTTCCGCGCGGTGACAGGCCTGCGCGGCGCGATCAACGACGGCTGGGGCTATGACGTGTCCGCGCAGTACTCCAGCTCGTCGATCAATTCGACGACGCTGAACTATTTCGTGACCAACCGGCTCGCGCGGGCGCTCGACGTCGTGAACGTCAACGGCGTGCCGACCTGCCAGTCGGTGATCGACGGCACGGACCCGGCCTGCGTGCCCTGGAATCCGTTCCAGCCGGGCAGCATCACACCCGCGATGCTGAACTACCTGCAGGCGACCGGCCTGCAGACCGGCCGCATCAGCCAGGAGATCTACAACGGCGTGGTCACGGGCGACCTCGGCGCGTATGGCCTGCAGTCGCCGCTCGCCTCCGAGGGGATCCAGCTCGTGTTCGGCACGGAGTATCGGTGCGACGAGCTGAATAACACCGTCGATGCGCTGCAGACGCAGGGGCTGCTCGCCGGCTCCGGCGGCCCGACGATCGGCATCAGCGGCTCGACGAAGGTGAACGAGCTGTTCTTCGAGGGCCGGGTGCCGATCGCCCAGGACCAGGCGTTCGCCGAGAGCCTGACGTTCGACACGGCGTACCGCTACTCGGACTACGGTGCCCAGACGACCGACACGTACAAGCTGGGCCTCGAGTGGGCGCCGGTCGCCGACGTCCGCCTGCGCGGCAGCTACCAGCGGGCGGTCCGCGCGGCCAACATCGTCGAGCTGTTCACCGCCCAGGGCTTCAACCTGTTCGATGCGGCGGGCGACCCCTGCGGTGCCGCGGCGCGCGACCCGGAGGCGAGCGCGTCGGAGTGCATCGCGACCGGCGTGCCTGCGGCGCAGGTGGGATCGACGGCGCTCGACAGCCCGGCCGGTCAGTACCAGTTCCTGCAGGGCGGTAACCCGAACCTGGTCCCGGAGACGTCGGACACGTATTCCTATGGCGTCGTGTTCCAGCCGCGTTGGGCGCCGGGACTCGCGATCACGGTCGACTACTTCGATATCTCGATCGACGACACCATCACGACGTTCCAGGCGCCGAACTCCTGGACGGCCTGCTACACGAACAACGACCCGGCGGCCTGCGCCCGCATCAACCGCAACCCGAACGGCCAGCTCTGGGTCGGGAACGGCTTCGTGCAGGACCTGAACATCAACATCGGCTCGCTGTCGACGACGGGCTGGGACGTCAATGTCGGCTACACGGGCCTCGAGATGGGGCGCTTCGGCAGCCTCGCCTTCAATCTCACGGGAACCTACCTCGTGGAGCTGATCACGCAGCCGGCACCGGGGGTCGATCTCGATCCCAGCCCGGACGTGACCCGCGACTGGTTCGACTGCACAGGGTTCTACTCGTCGGTCTGCCTGACGCCGAGCCCGCAGTGGCGGCACCGGCTGCGCACGAACTGGCAGACGCCGTGGGACCTCGACCTGTCGCTCACCTGGCGCTATTACCACGAGGTGGAAGGCCTCACCGGTCCCAACAACCTGATGCCGGTCAACCAGCTCGACCGCGAGCTGGCGGCGGAGAACTACTTCGACTTCGCCGCCAACTGGGCGATCACGGAGAAGGCCGGCGTGACGCTCGGCATCAACAACCTGCTCGACGACAACCCGTCGCTGAGCGGCGCGGTCGGCACGACGGGCAACGGCAACACGTATCCGCAGACCTACGACGCCCTCGGCCGCTACGTGTTCGTGCGGGCCTCGATCGAGTTCTGAGAAATGGGGACGTTCACCTTTTTCCTGAAGGTGAACGTCCCCTTCGTTTTCATTTACCCGCAAATTTGCTAGAATTCCCGGCGTGAAGAGTGGGGCAGCCGCCCCCGCCAACCGACCTGATGGGCACGGTGGTTCCTCCGGCAAACGGAGCACGCGGCCGCAAGGCAAACGTGAATTCGTTCGATTCGGATCATGCGTGCATGAAAAACGGAATCGATCTCGTCCTGAGGGCCGCGGTATTTGCGGCCGAGAGGCATCGCGGGCAACGCCGCAAGGGCGCCGACGCGGCGCCGTTCATCACGCATCCGCTCGCGGTCGCGCGCGCGCTGACCGAGGAGGGCGGCGTGCAGGATCCCGAGCTGATCGCCGCGGCGCTGCTGCACGACACGATCGAGGACACGCCGACGGTGCGCGATGACCTCGCCGAGGCCTTCGGCGAGCGGGTCGCAGGCCTGGTCGTCGAGCTGACGGACGATAAGCGCCAGCCGAAACAGACGCGCAAGGCGGAACAGGTGCGGCACGCCGCCCACATTAGCCGCGACGCGCAGCAGGTCAAGCTCGCGGATAAGCTCTGCAACCTGCGCGAGATCCTGTCGAACCCGCCGGCGGGCTGGCCGGCCGCGCGCCGCGCGGAGTATTTCGAATGGTCCCGCCAGGTCGTGGACCGGATGCGCGGCGCCAATCCGGCACTGGAGCGGGCGTTCGACGCGGCCTACGAGCAGTGCCGCTAATCGAAGGGGACGTTCACTTTCGCAAAGGGGACGTTCACCTTCAGTGAATGGTCGAACCCGCCAGCGATCGGGCGTGGCGGATGACGGCGCCGCGGACGTCCTCCAGATCCCGCCGCCAGAACGCGAGCTGGCTGCGCAGATAGCTCTCGGTGATGCCGTCGGACACGAGGATGTTGTGCATCGCAGCCAGATGGCCCTGGCGGTGCATCGCGAGCTGCGCCAGCAAGGGCGATCCGCGCACCGACCGCAGGACCGTCGCCGAGATCTCGGGCGTGGCGTACAGATACGCATACAGGAAGATGCCGGCGTACTCCCGCGGCCGCGCATCGCAGGGCGTCTGCAGGATCGCCCTGAACTTGGGCTGGGTCAGCACGCGATAGCCGGGCCGGCCGTCGTCGCGGACGGGCTCGATCACGTAGCCGAACTTGCGAAGCAGCCAGCCGAACGCTTCGTGGTTGAGGGACGGATACGCCTGCGCGGTCAGCGTCTCGCAGCGGGGCATGAGCTCTTCCATGCCGCCCATGCTACGGAGCGGGTGGCTCCGGCAATGAGCCACCGCCATCTAAAGGGGACAGTCACCTTTACACGTGACTGTCCCCTTTAGCGAAAAAGGGTGAACGTCCCTAAATACCGAAAGCCTTCAGGAAGGCGTCGGTCAGGCCCTCGAAACCGCGGCCGGTCAGGCCGTAGCGGCCGCCGCGCGCCGGCATCTCCTCGTAGACGAACCAGCCGGGCCCGCCACCGAACAGATCGTTGAACAGCTCCTCCTGGCCGCGCAGGTAGGACACGAAGGTCTCGCAGCGGATCGTGCGGTACTCGAGGTTCGCGCTGAAGCCGAGCGT
>Ga0187893_10012274_pt1 | contig 12193 bp, 15 predicted proteins | sample MA1701074metaG_FD_139574 | JGI IMG/M metagenome (GOLD analysis project Ga0187893, IMG submission 139574) | White microbial mat communities from a basaltic lava cave in the Kipuka Kanohina Cave System on the Island of Hawaii, USA - MA170107-4 metaG ... | reverse complement strand
GTCTCTTCTACTCTCTGCTCCCCCGCGCTTCCCGCGGGGACCTTTGACCACGCGGATGGGGATCCTCTGCTATGAATCTTCGCGCCGCGCTCATCTTCCTCGTGCTCGGATTCATCGGCCTGCTGCTCGTGATGGGGGCGGCCAGTTTCGTTCGGTGGCTGAAGATGTCCTACCCTCGGTCCTTCCGCTCGATTCTGGTGGTGCTCTGCCTCGTGGTGGTGGGTGCCGGAGTCTGGACCTACATGGAAGCGAAAGAGCGGCCGGCGTTTCGCGCCGGGGACCTCCTCACGCTCGAGGAACCGGTGGTCGCCAGAGTCATCGCTGCGGATCGCCACTCGCCCACGACCAGCTGTATTGTGGAAATTTACGAGCATCTCTCGGTGGTGGACCTTCACTCCGGGACGATGACGGCGCGCGTCGAAAGCAACAATCGATCGGGCCCCAGCTTCTGTCCGATCGGCGCTGACGTCCAGATCGAGCTGGCCTGGCTGCACCACTTTACCCTCACGCACCGGTAGTCCTGACTGGAGGGGTTGGGTTGGAGAGCGCCGAGAAAATGCCTTGACGCGCCAGGGCCGTCGTCAAGACAGGGGCGCAAAGAAAGGGTAGGGCGAACGAATCAGCTCAAGCAGGGGTTCATGGTCCCCTGGGCGCACGCTCATAAAGGACACCCCAAACTCCCGTTGTCCTGCCCATCGGATGAGGGCCCGCGTTACGATGAATGGCACTGGTTGATTCGGGAGCCCGATCTGCAGATCCACTTCCGTCCCTGGATCGACCAGCGCGGTACTGTGCACCCGACACCCGCCCACCGAGAGGTCCAGGACGACGGCGTTCCGCACTGTCTTCTTCTCAATGGAGAACGTGCTCAGGTAGCAGACCGGCACGCGCTGCTGCTGGCGACGTTCCATGGTCTCAACCTCACTGGCTGGACAGATGCCACCCACAGGCAGAGGCAAGAAATGGGCCGCTCAGCACAGGCAACAGGTCGGCTCTGCAATGAGCCACTGGGGCAGAGAGGCGGGCTGCGCTAAGGCTCGGTATTGAGGTTTAAATGTGGCGGCAGGCGCTGGCGCTTGCTATAGGCCGATTTGATCGGATCGTTCACATGGCAAACATGCCCGGGGCCGATCACTGCAGGGATTTCCATTCATTCGGGTAACAGAAACGAACATTCGGCCTCTCTTCTATTCTGTGTTCTTCCCCGGTGCGTCTACGTTGATTGAACTGTTAGTCTGCAACCGCGTGACTGAAGCCCACAAGGTGGAATTTCAGACGAGGGGTTTGTGTGCTTCATGTGTCATATGAACCGGCACAGCGGCCAAGACCTCTCCACCTTCACGACCTGCGCGCCGTCTTCACGGCGCACACGTCGCTAGACATCGCTTGCTGTCTCGTGTACCGTTCTCCCGGCATTTTCCCCATCGCTTGTCCGCTCGAGTGCCTTCACCCCCAGGTCGCCCGGGATAAGGAGGTTACCGTGTCCATCGAATTGGCGGTCACCGTCGTGGCAGTTGTGATCCTGTTGGTCCTCTCCATCAAGATCGTCCCGGAATATCAGCGCATCGTCGTCCTCCGTCTGGGCAAAGTCCTCCCTCGGCCGAAGGGGCCGGGCCTTGTTCTCATCATTCCGGTCATCGATCGGCCCATTCGGGTGGACCTCCGTGAGACGTATCTCGAGGTCCCGCACCAGACCTGTATCACGAAGGACAATGCGCCGATCTCCATCGACTTTCTGATCTATTCGAAAGTCCTCGACCCGACCTCCAGCGTGGTCCAGGTCCAAGACTTCGCCGGGGCTTCTCAGGGGATTGCTACGACGACTCTCCGGGCGGTGGTGGGTGACATCCCGCTCGATGATGTGTTGGCCAAGCGCGATCAGATCAACCACCTCTTACAGGCACGAATGGACGAGGTGACCCAACGCTGGGGGGTGAAGATCACGACGGTTGAGATTCGGGAAATTACGCCGCCGAAAGAGGTCCAGGAGGCGATGACGCGTCAGATGTCCGCCGAGCGGAGCCGGCGGGCCACGGTCACCGAGGCGGAAGGAGCTAAGCAGGCGGCCGTGACGGTGGCTGAGGGTGATAAGCAGGCGGCGATCCTGAAAGCTGAAGGGGACCGCCAGGCGGCGAGCTTGCGGGCGGAAGGGTTTGCTCTTGCCCTGAGAAAGATCTTTGAGGCGGCCAAGGAGGTGGACTCGAAAACCATGAGTCTGCAATACCTGGAGACCTTGAAGGTCATGGGTACCAGCCCCTCCACCAAATTCATCTTCCCGATGGAGTTCAGCTCTTTCCTGACCGGCTTGTTGGGAGACAGTAAGAAGGCATTCGGTAAAGAATGAACGTCAGCCGCCTTCCGCCGCGCGTTGTGACGAGCCTCAAACCTTCCTAGGTGGTTGACTTTTCACTCGGGTTGACGCACTCTGCGCTGACCGTCTCCGTCCCCGCGGGGACATTGCACCTCACTCTATTGAGAGGAGAGATAGACGATGGCCACGAAGAAGAGGAAGCCGAGCGCCGCGTTCATGAAACCAATGAAACCCAGCGCCGCTCTCGGCGCAGTGATCGGCAACAACGCCATGCCGCGCACCCAAGTGACCAAGAAGCTCTGGGCCTACATTAAGCGCAAGAAGCTGCAGGACCGCAAGAACAGACGCATGATCAATGCTGATGACGCTCTCAAGGCGGTATTCCGCGGCAAGAAACAGGTGTCGATGTTCGAGATGACGAAACTCGTCAGCAACCACCTGAAGTAATCCGACATTCAATCCACGGGGCGCCTGCTACGGGCGCCCCGTGTGTTTGCTCTCAGTCTCCGCCCTTGAACGCATCCCGGTCGTATTCCTCGCCGACGTCGTCGTGCTCTGTGATCCCCAGACCGTTGAGAAACGACGTCCGCAGGGCGCGGACTTGGGTGAGGCTGCGGGTCTCGGCGGTCTCCGCTCCGGCGAGAAACCGGTCGCAGAGCTTCAATCCTTGCTGGAAGTGTTCGGCGATCGGGTCTTCGGCGGCTTGCTGCCAGGCACTATAAATGAGGAACTCCTGGAAGACGTGAGCGGCAGGGTGGCGCTCGCCGAGCGCCAGAAGCCGGCGGTACGCCTGCGCGGCCTCGTGCCCGGCGCTCGCCGAGAAGGTGGCTTCCCATTCGGCGGCTGATGCTCCATCCGCGCCTAGCTCGTTCCGCGTGTGCGCGAGCTGGAACGCGGTGTGGGCGGCGATGGCTGGATCGAAGGACAGGGCCATGGCAGCCCATCTTGTACTCCCTTCCGCGTACCTTCCGCAATTCCGTCTTGGCGCGTTGGAGTAGGCGCTTGTCTTTGGCGCTGAGCCCCTGTCACTGAACCAGGCAAGTCAGGGTTTCCGCCCTTGACACTTCCCCGCAGACAGCCTAGCTTTGCTCCTGCTGACGGATTCCTCGGACCATCCATTGGTTCCTCTTTAAGATCTGGAGCAGATGGCCCTGTTGCCGAAGGGGAAAGGGTCGTCAGGGTATGAGCTACGAGGAAGAGTATCAAACCATCCGCCGCTATATCCTCCGAGTGATGAACGAAGCTGGGTTGCAGGTCGGCAACACGCTGCATGAATTGCAAGCCCGCGCAGACCCTGGCGCCTGGGCACGGATCGAAGGCTATCTCAAGACCGGCATGCTCAGCGGAGACCAGAGGATCGTCGAGCTCCTGGTCGCGATCCATCCAGGCGCCACCGGCGTCGATTTGCGGGGGCACACGCGGTTCCGCGTGCAATTCCGTGGCTTGTTTGCCGCCGATGTCTCGATGGTGGGTGGGGAAGGGTGCGTGCGCGATCTCTCCCCCCTGGGGTGTCGGATTGAAAGCGACACAGTCTTGCAACCCGGCACGGAGTTAGAGCTGTGCTTCTTTTATGGATCAGGGGAGGCCGCGCCGATCACGGTCGAGTTCGCCATGGTGCGGTGGGCCAAAGGCCAGGAGTTCGGGGTGAAATTCCTCCGTCTGCAATCCCACGAGGAGGAACGCCTCCGCCATGTGATCACAGAGCTGTTACTGGATTCACCACGGTAGAGACGCCATGCGGATCCGTCGGGAGTATGAAGCCACGGGTGGAGGCTCTCTGTCGTCATGAGTGAGCTGTGCCTCCACTCGATCTGACATGCCCATCTTGTGGGACCGAACGGACCCAACGCCTGAGTCTCCTGCGGCGGTTTTATGGTGACGGTGGTTTTGTTGGGCACGCGTTTCTCATCGAAGGGCTTGAGCGCCCTCACCGGCCGTGGGGATTTACGGCCGGCTTTCTTGTCGGGCTTCTCCTCGGTGCCATCTCGTATGTGATCCTTCCCGAGGAGTACCAGCTCTTCTCAGTAGTGCCCCTGGTCCTGGGTTGGCTGGGCGTTGGGGTCAGAGCTCGGATGACATACCGTGATAAGCGGACGAAGTGGGAGATCGCCCTCGAGCAGTACTTCCTGTGCCTGCGATGTGGAGAGGTCTTTCGCCCCCGCAAACAGAGGCCAGAGCCTGCGCCTTCCTGAGATGTATGCTGCTTCATACAAACGCCACGACACTGACAAGTGAAGTATTTTAAAGTCCTTGATTAGATGAAAGGTTCCTGAAATTTCTGGAAGGCACAGGTGTTGCTCAAGAGAGTGGATTTGGCGCCAAACCAGAATCTCGCGGCGAACAGTACGGTCTGTGGGCCTAGGTCAGGAGGGAACAGCGATGTGGGAGCAGAATACAAAGAGAAAAGACACCCCAGGCGACTCGGAAAACATCGCACTGGTTGGACGAGACGTCCGTTTAAAAGGTGTGATCCATTTCGAGGGTACGCTCCGGATCGATGGTCATTTCGAAGGGGAGATTCACACCAAGGGCGCCCTCGAGGTTGGAGAACACGCCGTCATCAAGGGCACGATCAATGCCGGTACGCTGATCAGCAGCGGCAAAATTAAGGGCACCATCACCGCGGCTGAAAAGGTGCAGCTCCTCAAATCCGCCATCCTGGTCGGTGCCGTGCATTCACCGTTCTTTTCGATGGAAGTCGGGGCTCACATTCAAGGCCAGATCGACATGGGTGCCAGCCCTTGGGTGGATGAGCCATCGCAGGACCACGACGGCCTGTCTGACTTGGCGACACGGAAAGGGAAGATTCGCCCTCTACCGAGGGAAGAAGATCCTAGTCAATGTTGATTACCCACGAGTCCATCCGCACTCGCAGACCCACGGCTCTTGGGGAATCGCTTTGTGGAGCCAGCGGCCACATTGCGGACAGTGCCGGGTCCACTCATACAGGGGGCCCGTTCCGATGGGAGACCCCGGTTCACTTCGGGTGTCTTGAGAGAAAGAGTGTTGAGTCACGTACAGGTGTCCTAAGGAATCTGTCGTCTTCCTGGCTAGAGTCGCTCACGCCAGCGAACTGGCCTCATCCCTCCCCACAAGGCCGTCACCACACACATCAGAGTGAACACGCCGACGTACACCAGCAGCAGAAGCCATCCTGTGATAACCAGTTTCATGATAGGTGACCTCCTTATCCTGCTTGCCATACCCCATGGCCCGCCGGACGATGCCTCTTCTCAATTCATACGGCCTGCCGCCCTGCCGCGCAATGCATCCAAGGTAGGGCCTCCCCACCCTCAAAAGGTGCATCCGCGCCATGCAGAGCCGGGCCGGCCTGCCTATTTCCTTACGAATCTGAGAGGTTGCAACATCCCCCCCCCACAGTGCGCCGCCGTTCCTGTCGGTCGGTGCTACACTTTGACTAACGCCAGCTCATCGTGGCGGGAGGCAGAGATGATCGAGCGTCGCCAGTACCCGCGCGTGCCGGTCTGCTACCTCAGCCGCTTATCCGGCTCCGGCGTACAGGGCCCAGCGGACGACGCCGTGGTCTTGGATCTCTCGGTGGGCGGGTGCCGGGTGCACAGTACCACGCAGGTCCATCCGGGGACGGAAGTGCACCTGCAGATCGCGCTCCCGAATCAACTGGCGCCGTTCGCCGTCGAGCGAGCTCTGGTCCGGTGGGCACGCGAGCGGGAGTTCGGTGTGTCCTTCACGAGCCTGCGCTCGGAGGAGCGGGAAAGCCTCCGTCGCCTGGTGTCGTCGGCACAATCTGGCGCTGCTCCCCTGCGTTGACGGCGGCCCGAGCGCGTGACCGCACGTCCTCGGCGAGCCGTTCAGACGTCGTCGTTCTGGTCCTCTGGTGGCGCCTCAATCTCAGCACAACAAGGAGTGGACTTCATGTCTGTCAACCGTGATGGCCTTCTATCTGACCCTTCCGGGCACTCCCACACTATTCTTCTCGTCGAGGACGAGAAAGGAGTGCGCGACCTGATCCGGAGCATGCTGCTTCAGCGCGGCTATAGTGTACTGTTTGCCGGAGACAGTGAAGCGGCGCTGAAGATCGCGAGTATGCACCGCGACGCCATTGACCTGCTGATTGCGGATGTCGTGATGCCTGGCGTGAACGGTCCTGAATTAGCCAGACGGCTGCGTGCCCGGCGCCCGAATCTGAGGGTGCTCTTCATTTCCGGGTTCGTGCGGGAACCGGCAGTGCAAAGTACGACATTGCCCGATGTAGGGTTTCTTGAGAAACCATTTCCCCCGGAGGCCCTGGTCGGGAAGGTCCAGGAGATCCTGCACAAAGGGTCAGCATAAGGATTACGGGCAGGGACAGGCTACCGGCTGGATGCCCTTTCTCACTCCCTTCTCTCCCGCGCTTTCCGCCACACACTCTAAACGCCCCCTTTCTAACTTGACTCATAACTTGACTTATACTTGACTTATCTTCTATCCTTTTGGCATGGTCTATCAGCCCAAATTCACGGTCACATCACGGCTCCTACGCCTGATCGAGGAGATTTCTGCGCTCCGGGAGAAGATCCTGGCCGCGTCGGTGCAGGTGTCATGGATTCCAACCCTGCAGAAGGACGCCCGCATTCGGAACACCCATAGCTCGACGGCGATCGAAGGGAACCCGTTGACCCTGGACCAGGTGCGCCTGTTGGAAGAAGGGCAGCCGCTTCCGACCGAGCCCCAGCGTGCGACACGGGAGGTACTCAACTACTTCGCCGGCCTTCGCTTTATCGAGAAACATGCGTCCAAGAAGCGGATCACGCACGAGGACCTCCTGAAGCTGCACGCCCTCATCGCCTCGGATGTGATGGATCAGGGTCGCGCTGGTCGCTATCGGGACATTCGGGTTCGCGTCGGCGAGTATCTGCCACCGCCCCCGGAGATGGTCTCAGGGCTGATGGCGGAACTGCTGGAGTGGTGGAACAGCCAGGCTTCGAAGTGGTCTCCGGTGTTGTCGTCCGCCATTCTCCACTACCAGTTTGAAGAGATTCACCCGTTCGCGGATGGAAATGGCCGCACCGGCCGCACCCTGGCGCTCTGGGAACTGTACCGGCGGGGCTTTGATACGCACCATATCTTTTCGGTGGACGAGGTGTATTGGCAGGATCGGCCCCGCTATTATGAGGCCCTGCAGGCTGTCAGGAAGCAGGGGGGCGATCTGACGAGTTGGCTGGAGTACATCGCGGAGGCCCTTCACCTGACCCTTGAAAAGGTGTGGACGCGGGTTCAGCATCTCTCCGCCGAGGCCGGCCCCAGGAAGATTGTGCTGCGCCCCAAGCAGGAGCACCTGCTCCGCCTGCTCAGAGACCGCAAAAGCCTGACACCACAGGAGATCCGCGACAGGATCGGCGTCTCCAAGCAAGGCGCCATGGATTTGTTGAACCCGCTGCTTGAGGTCGGCCTTGTCAAACGTATCGGCACCAAGAAATCGGGACGCTATATCTTGTCCTAGCGCGCGACCACCACCGTCGTCATCGTCTTCGCCGCCGTCTACCTCCCTTCTTCCCCCGCGCTTTCCGCGGAGAGTTATGACATATGGTCCGTGGAACCGTGGTCGTGGGACTCGCGGGAGGATCGCGCGCAGCGGAAGCCGATGGTGGGGGCGCGGTGTCCCTGAGTGGTACGGTGCCTTCGCGGTGGTGGTGGTCGTGTGGCTGGTCGGTCCGGAGCTATTTGGGTGCAATGAGCACTTCGACCGTGCGTCCGCCACTCTCCCGCGTCAGATTCGCTTCCAGACGACGGGGATTCACCACGCGGCCTTCCGGGTCGTAGACGAAACACAACAACGTGTGGCAGTTCGGGTGGATCGAGTACCGCTGGAAATCAATGGCCAATTGGTCGGCGATTTCCTTTGCCCCCAATCCCTGTCGGGTCTTTTTCACCACGATCACGATGCGTTCTTGTTTTAACACGAAGTCCGTTCGGCTCGCGCCGCCCCCGTGGGGTGGAGTCCACTCCTCCGTACACAGGTCTTCAAACTCCAGGCACAACAGCGCGCGGACCATGTCTCGTACATCGTGTTCATCCTCCACGTCGAACGGCGGTCGGTTCTCGCTTCGCTGGCGAAGTTCTCTCACAAGCGCGTGAAAGCGTGTGCAGATCTTTCGAATGAACCTGAGCGCGTCCAGGGGATCTCGTGCCTCGGATGGCAGAGGCATGGGAACCGCGCGCGGCTCGGCCGCGACGATCGCGCTGCCTGCCTCGCCGTCTGAGGGTCGGGTCTGCTGCGGGGGAGCTCCCGCGGGATGGTCTGACGGCGGCGCTGGAGCTGGCTCAGGAGGCGCAGCCGGTTCAACCGTCTTCGCAGGCGTTGGCGTTTTTTCGTGCTTGGCTGTCCGATCGTCCGTTGCGTGAGTCGAAGCGCGGTGGCTGCCGGGCGGCAGCCCCAGTTTCTTTTCCTCTAGGCCGGCGATCAGATCGTGAAGCATCGAGAGTGTCTTCGCGATTTCGGTTTCGTTGTTCGTGTTGATCTGGTGCTGCTTATTCGCTTTGCACTCCGGTGATTCCTCGCCGAATATCTCGCGGATGATCTCTCTCATCCGAAACTCGGTCTTCACCCTCCGCGCGTCCTGGTAAGGGATCCCATCTTTCATCAACTCTTCAACCTGAATGATCAGTCCCCGTAGCTTCTCAATACCTTGTATCTCCCGAGCAGACAGAAAACCCTTCTTACTGATTGGCTGTGATTCGGGTGACTTGCTCTTTGCCATCTGTGCTCCTGGACCTTCCTGGTGGACCGCCATCAACCGAACGGCGGACGTATCTTCTGCCCCGTGGCGCGTTCAGGAAAGAATCGCGAGTGATTAGCCCATGTTCAGGTACTTGTTACCACACAGGCCTATCATGGCCAAAAGAATTTCTCTTTTTGAACACGGCTCTTCCTTCCCGGGCGCATTCCTTCTCCCGTGAAAGGAGTAGGTGAGGTTCAAGAGCAAGGGGACGTCGAGGACAAGGGGCGGGGAGGATTCGCGCAGGATTATGAGGTGGATTTCGCGCAGCGGAAGCCGATGGTGGGGGAACGTTGGTCCGGGGAAGCCCCGCCGCGTGTCGCTGCCCGCAGCATGTGAGGCTTGCTCTTCCAGGAGCCGCCGCGCACTCCCTTGTATCGGCCGGTGGTGGGACCAGGCGGATTGCGCTCGGGCATGACGGCATAGTAGTCGAACCCGAACCAGTCCTGTACCCATTCGGCGATGTTCCCCGCCATGTGACGCAGGCCATAGGGACTTTGTCCCTCCTCTCCACCATTGACGGCTGCGACGAGCGGAATCTCGTGAACGTGGTACTGGCCGAACACGGCCAGCCCGGGCTCCGGCGCCTTGTGTCCCCACGGAAAGAGATTGCCTTCGTTCCCTCGAGCTGCCTTCTCCCACTCGGCTTCTGTCGGGAGGCGTTTCCCCTGTGCCTGGCAAAAGTCTGCCGCTTCGGTCCAGATGACATAGAGCGCGGGCCAGCTGGCGAGCACATAATCCGGCAGGGCGTGCACGGTGATGACATGCCAGATCAAGCGCTGCAACTCGTCCGGCGGCTGACGATGCTGCCGGTCCAGGTAGGCGAGATATTCAGCCAGGCTCACCTCGTCGCGATCCATCTTATAGGCATTGAGCCAGATGCGGCGCCGTGGGAACTCGGTGTCATCGTACTGGGTTTCCAGCCCGAAGGGGTCATCGTCTTTGCGGAGGCTTCCCATGATGAACCAGCCCTCCGGGATTCCCACAGTGGGCGAGGCATGCGCGAGCGTGGCGATGGTGGCCAGATGGCGGGCCAGTTCCGGTGGCGGGTCGGACCCGGCCACGGAGGCAGGTGGTTGCTCCAGCGAGGCGACGATCAGTATGGCAAGGATGGTGAGACTGACACGGAGAAGTCGGTCGCTCGACGTCACAACTTGTTCGGCGACGCGAGCGCTTTGCTGATCTCAGTGATGAGCCGTCGCTCGATCTCGGCCTTCTCCTCGGGTCCGGCCGGCACCACCTTGCCTCCCTGCACCATCTTCTCAAACTCGGCCTTGATGCTCAGGCGCGTTCCGTTTGAGGAGAGAGCTTGCAGGGACACGAGGTATTGGTTCCGAAAGCCGGGCACTTCGAGCGACGCCGGCGCCGAGGTCTTGCGCTCCGTGACGTACACCGCTTTTTGATCTGTCTTCAGACTGACCCGAACGGTATAGCCGTTGCGCAACAGCGCCTCTTCCGCCGCTTTAAAGACCACTGCCAGCGGGCGCGGAAAGTCCTCGGACTGGCCCCCTTTGTCTTCCACGCGCAGGGATTGGGAGGCTTGTGCCTTCGTCGCCGCCGCACGCTGGACCTCTGCGGTCAGCTTCTTGTTCTCGTCGACCTTCGCCCCCAGCATGGCGGCGATCGCTCTCCGCTCCGCCTCCACCCGTTCGGTCTCCTTCTTGGCATCCCGCAATTCGCGATTGAGAAGATCAATCTGCTGCTGCATCACTTTGTTGCCGTCCTGGAGCGAGACCAGCACCGACTCCTGTTTCGTCACCTGCTTGCGGAGGCGTTCGTTTTCTTCCTTGAACGGCGACCCGTCCGGCTTGCAGCCGGGAGCCATGAGCGTGAGTATGACCAGCAGGCTCGCTCCGATGAGTCTGAAGAAATAGTGTCGGTCGCATGCGTGTGAACTGGATCTTGTCATGTCGGGCTGCCTGAGTTGGCGTGACGGATTTGCGGTCGGATTTTAGGCAGGTTTGAGGCATAATGCAAACGTATGCGCCTTACTGGATCGCATCGTGCCGGCCATCCTGACATCATGCGCGCTGTTTTCATTCTCGCTCTGGGACCTGTGGCCCTTGCTGCGATTCTCTTTCTGCATCCGACCGCTGCCAGCTCTGCGGAACGCTCAGAGCAACAACCGGAGCCGGTTCCCGCTGAGGAGTACCCGATCTACGATCTGGTGGTGCAGAAGAAGTTTCTGACCTCGCAAACCGCGCTGGTGGTGATTGACCGGCTGACAGTCACGCGGTTGCATCCGGAGGCAAAGGAGCCGCTCAGCCTCGCCTTTTTTCGGGAGAACGACTACTTTAGCGGCAGGCTCCGACCGGACCTTGTGACGGATTTCATTCTGAAAAGCAGCCGCCCCTTTCGGCTGGAGGCTCGATTCAACTTTGGCGTCCGCTATCGGTTCGTCTCCGGCGGCGAGTTGGAAGAACCCGAGGTGTTCCTCGCGCCGATCCCTGCCATGTTCTCGTCCGCTCACTTGCTGCAGGACGCCAGGCCGATCATCGGCAAACTCGGCTTCTCGCGCGTGGCCTTTTCGCAGCGCGCGGACCAGGCGCTGGTCTATGTGGCTGACGACCGGCCTGACGGAACCGGCGCGGGATTTCTGGTCTGGCTTCGCAGACTTGACCGGGGCTGGGAGATCCTTGACACCGAGGTGTTGTGGGTTGCGCGCCGCGACGAGTAATTGTGCAGCCGGCCGGAGCCTTCGCGTTCTGTGGAGGAGGGCTTCGGAGGCGGAATCGCGTCGGTGGAAGGTGCTTGCCAACTTGCCGTCGCGGCGATAGGATGAAGACGAAATGATCCTCAAAACCTTTCCAGTGCCGCCTCTGGGCTGCAACTGCTCGATCATCGGCGATCCGATTACCAAGCGGGCGATCGTGGTGGACCCGGGTGGCGCTCATGAACGCATTCTCAAGGACGTGCAGGATCTGGGCATGACCGTCGTCAGTATCTTGCACACCCATGCGCATTTTGATCACTTCCTCGCGTCCGGCGAGATGAAAAAGGCGACCAACGCGACGCTGTGTTTGCACCCGGACGATCGACAACTTTGGGAGATGCTGGAGATCCAGTGTCGGATGTTCGGCGTGCCCTACGCGCCGGTTCCGCTCCCGGACTACTGGCTGCGCGACGAGGAGAAACTCATCGTCGG
>Ga0187893_10012273_pt1 | contig 12193 bp, 8 predicted proteins | sample MA1701074metaG_FD_139574 | JGI IMG/M metagenome (GOLD analysis project Ga0187893, IMG submission 139574) | White microbial mat communities from a basaltic lava cave in the Kipuka Kanohina Cave System on the Island of Hawaii, USA - MA170107-4 metaG ... | reverse complement strand
GGGGGGTCATTTCACGGGCGACACGATGGAGCGAGTGTCGCGGTTGATCGCGGCCTGTCGAGGGACGGGGTGCCTCGTCGATTTTGAATTCGCGGATTGGAAGCGGTCGGCGAACATTCGGCAGAAGGTGATGCTGGCGTGCGAAGATGCGGTCGGAGGTGCTCACCGACTGATCCTTTCGGCGCATGCCCCACTCGGATCGCCCGGTCAAGCTGACGCGCCGGTGGAGGAAATCCGGGCGAGCGCGGAGCACGCGAGAGCGAAGATCGCGTATACCAGTTCGACGATCGTGGAGAGTTTCGCGGCGCTGGATTTGATGCATCGCCACGGCGACGCGGTCAGCGCGATGGCTATGGGGGACGCGGGGTCGTGGACGCGGGTGCTGGCGAAAAAGCTGGGAGGTTTCGCGGCGTATGCGTCTTTGTCGGGTGAATCGCGGACGGCGGCTGGGCAGTTCACGCTTCGGGAATTGATCGGGACGTATCGCTGGCGGGCGATCGGACCTTCCACGAAAGTTTTCGGGGTGATCGGCGATCCGGTGGGGCATTCGCTGAGTCCGGCGCTGTTTAATCGCTGGTTTGATTGGGAGGGGATTGACGCGGTGTATCTTCCGCTGCACGTCTCGAAGGAGGCGGGTGTGTTGGCGCGATTTTTGGATGGGTGCGCGGTGCGGCCTTATCTCGACATCGGCGGGTTCAGCGTCACGCTTCCGCACAAGGGGGCGGCGATGGAGTGGGTGGGGCAGGGAGTGGATCGGCTGGCGCGGCGGATCGGGGCGGTGAACACGATCGTCTGGGGCGAGGGCGCGGCGCGGGGGTTCAACACGGATTGCTATGCGGCTGTGGGTACGCTTGCGGGGGCGATGGGGCGTGAGACGACGGAGCTTCGCGGGACGGCGGTTGACGTGCTGGGTGCGGGGGGATCGGCGCGGGCGGTGATCACTGGGCTGGTGGACATGGGTTGCCGGGTGACGGTTTTCACGCGGAGTCCGAAGAACTTCGCGGGGTTCGATGCGAATGGTGCGGTGACGGTGCGGTCGTGGGATGAACGGGAGCGGGGAAGCGGGTCGCTGCTCGTGAATTGCACGCCGGTGGGGATGTGGCCTGACGTTGACGCATCGCCAATGCCCGCGGATGGCCTGGGGCGGTATGAGCTTGTATTCGATTTGATCTACAACCCGATGGAGACGCGGCTACTACGGGAGGCGCGGGGGGCGGGGTGCGGCGTCGTAAGTGGATTGGACATGTTTTTGCGGCAAGCAGCGATGCAGTTTGAGTTGTGGTTTGGGCGCTCGGCGGACGTGGAGATTGGGCGACGAATTCTGCGGCGGATAATTTCAACGGAGCCGGATACAGACGCCTGCGCCCGGCCGACGATTACGCTGGTCGGCGATCGAGGGGCGGGGAAATCGAATGTGGGGAAAGAATTGGCCGGGCTGCTCGGCGGGGCGCACGTGGACACGGATGAACTGGTGGTTCGCCGCGCGGGCCGGGCGATTTCCGAGATTTTCGCGACGGAGGGTGAAGCGGCGTTTCGCGAGTTTGAGCGTCGGGCGATTCTTGAAGCGATTGGAAATGAGGCTGCGGTCATCAGCGTGGGGGGCGGGGCGGTGTTGGATCCGGGAAACGTGGGGCGGCTGCGGGCGACGTCGACGGTGGTGTATCTCTCCGCTCCGGCGGAGGTTTTGTGGGAGCGGGTCGAGGCGGATCCATCGACGCGGACCCACCGGCCGGCGCTGTCCATGGAATCTGGTTGGGAAGAGACGCGGAATCGATGGATGCAGCGCGACCCGCTTTATCGAAAGGCGGCTGATTACATTGTCGATGCGTCGAGGGGATCGCCGCCGGAGTTGGCGAGAAGAATCGCCGAATTGGTCCAATTGGCGTGATATTCCATTCGGACATTCCATTCGCGTAAATCCTTCAATGTGGTATAAAACCGCTTCAAGAAAGGATCGTTTGGTTTCGGCGAAATGTCACGAAAAAAGATCCGCTCACTTTCCCGGCGACTTCGCCGGTGGCGAAGTCTTGGGCTTCACGCTCCTTATTCAGTCGCGTTCAGGGTCGCGGCTCTGTTTGATGCGGCGCTCTGAGTGAGTTCATTGGCACGGTAGAAGGTCTGGCTTTGGAACTAACCGTTTTAACTCGAAGCGCGCATCCGCCCGGTCGGCGGTTGCCTTCGTGGTTGAAGAGGCCTCTGCCGAGCGGGGATTTTGCGCGCACGGTGGAGGTGGTGGAGCGGAGCGGGGTGGCGACGGTGTGCCAGGAGGCGCGGTGTCCGAACCTTTCGGAATGCTGGTCGAAGCGTCACGCGACGTTCATGATCCTGGGGGATAAGTGTACGCGGCGGTGTCATTACTGCGCGGTGGAGACGGCGCGGCCTGATCCGACGGCGAAAGATGAACCGGAGCGGCTGGCGGCGGCGGTGGAGAAACTGCAACTGCGTCACGTGGTGATCACGGCGGTGGCGCGGGACGATCTGGATGACGAGGGGGCGGGGCACTTCGCGCGGTGCGTGACGGCGATACACGGGCGGTGTCCGGCGACGACGGTGGAGGTGCTGCCGGCGGATTTTCACGCCCGGCGGGAATGCATCGAGGCGCTGTGCGAGGCCGGGCCGGAACTTTATAACCATAATTTGGAGATGGTGGAGCGACTGACGCCTCGCATCCGGCCGCAGGGGAAATATCGGCGATCGCTGGAGGTGCTGCGGACGGTGCGGGAGATCGCCCCGTCGATGCTCACCAAGTCGGGCGTGATGGTCGGGCTGGGGGAAACGACGGAGGAACTTCACCAGGCGTTCCGCGATCTGCGCGAGGTGGATTGCGACGTGCTGACGGTCGGGCAGTATTTGCAGCCGACGCGCGACCGGCACGCACCGGTGGAAAAATTCTACACGCCGGGGGAATTCGATGAATTGGGGGCGTACGCGCGGAGTCTGGGATTCCTGAGCGTCGCGTCGGGTCCGTTTGTGCGTTCGAGCTACAACGCGGCGGAGGTGTTCGAGGAAAGCCGGCGGCGGGCGCGGGGGAGCGAAAGGAATCGCGGTTGAGATTAGCGGACGGGAATGGAGGACTCTGACCTCACGTCACAGGGCGAACAGCCGAAGCTCGTAGACTTTCCGGATGTCGCCGACTGGCGGATTTGGCATGTGATGGTTGCCATTGCGTCGGTGTGCGTAGCCGGATTCCTTCTTGCGTATCTTGTCGCGAAAACATCATCCGGGGTATCCGACTCCCTCGGCGGACTGTTTACGCTCTTTTTCCTTCTTGTTCTCATGGCCGCCGGGTTTATCTGGCTAGCTTATGACGGGAATTCGCGCCCCGAAGTTATCGTCGAGAAACATGCCGACGGAGACATTCGGGGACTTTTGCAGGAATATTTCGCCGCGCCGCAATGGCGATTTCGGACGAACATTCAGAACCTCACGCGAGTCCTTGCGGACAGCGGCCGCCGGGATGAGACCATTCGCATTTTTAGGAAACATCAGCCACCTGCCGTTGCCCCGTTCGTTCACCCTTTTGAGCCCATTCCGCTCGATGAATGCACGCCGCTGCTCGCTTCTTTGGAAGAGGCGACTTCGATTTCGATAACGGGAAATTCAACCGAGGGAACCAAACTGAGGCGCGCGGTTCGGCTCGCCGGAGGGTGGGTTGCCCTCGCTTTTCCCGCGATGATGACGGGTTACGCTTTGGTGAAAGCTTATCGATTGGGGCGCGTGGAGCTTTTAACTGTAATCTGGCTTTTCTATTTTCCGGTGATGATTCTTGCTCTTAGTTACCGAGGAGCATGGAGTTCCAGGAGGCAACTGCTACTTGTTCCGGGCGGACTCGTTTCACGGACTACGAGATCCATCCGGCGGGACTGGGACCTGCATTTGTTCGAACGATGTTCGAGCGTTTTGATTATTGATGATCAGCGCGATCTTCGCTGGGAACTCTGCGTCGCGGACAGGGAGTCCCGTCACCTCGCCATGTTGACGGAGCGAGAGGCGCTGATGCTCCTTCGTGCGTGGTTAAGTCCGCTCCCGCCGCCGCCGGTCGAACGTTTGAGCGATCTGGCGTAGACCATATTGTTCGCGTTGGACCCAAGGTCGCAAGACCATGTCAGGATTAACCCAAGTCAAATCGCTCCCTCTCCCTGCGACTTCGCCATTGGCTCAGTCTCGGGCTTCACGCTCCCTACTCGGTCGCGTTCAGGGACGCGGCTCTGTTGAGGCCGAAAATCCACCAACCTCTTTTTTTCCTCTCAGTTTGCGTGGCGGGTGAGCCGGGGTGTAGAATGATCCGGTCGGAATTGTTTTAAGCGGTCGAATCCGACGGCGCGGGAGATTCTAGGATGCGGGGATTTCGGCGAGAGTCGTCCATGTCACATTGCGATTCGTACGCGATGAACTGTCGCGGAAATACCGCCCTTTGTCCCCCCTTGGAAAGGGGGGAGGCTGCGGGTGTGCACTTGGAAAGGGGGAAGGCTTACTTCTATCCCAGTTTGATTCGCATGTCCAAGCCGGCCATGGGATTGGTCCTGATTTTGGCGGGGGCGGCCTTGGCCCAGCCCGCGCGGGTACGGGAGTTGTCGTACGATCCGAAGAGCAAGGTATGGGTCGAAGAGGTTCCGCCGCCGCCGAAGACGCCGGAGGGCGATCTTTATCAAATCCGCTTGTTGATCCGCGACGAGAATTATCGAGGCGCGCTATCGGCCGTTACTCGCTTCGTGAAGACGCACGGCGCGGGCGACTCGTTGTATCCGGAGGTGCTGCTGGCGAAAGCCGAGTCCCTGATCGGCGTGAAGAACTTTGACAAGGCCCACGCGACGCTTCAGGCGTTTCTCAACGAGTTCGGCGGAATGGCGCTGACCGACGAGGCGCTTCGCCTGGAGTTTGAAGTGGCCGAGGCGTACCTGTCGGGTGTTAAGAAAAAGGTCTGGGGGATTTTTCCGGTGTCGGGCGTCGACGAGGGGTACAAGATCCTCGACGAGATTTCGTCGGATCACACGGACAGCCGGCTGGCGGAGCTTGCGATCAAGACCAAGGCCGATCACATGTTCATGAGCGGCGAGCACGCCCTCTCTGAGATCGATTACTCGCGGATTCTGCGGGATCATCCGCAAAGCCGTTATCATCAATACGCTCTGGGTCGGTCCGCGGAAGCGGCCCTGGCGAGTTTCGCAGGCGTGGAATACGACGAGGCGGCGCTAATTGAAGCCGAGGAGCGGTACAACGATTATCGAAGTCGATATCGCGTCGCGGCCGACGGCGAGGGCGTAAGCGCGATCCTGACGAGCCTTCGGGAATCGCGGGCGGAAAAGGGTTTTTCGATCGCCCAGTATTACGAGCGTACCAATCATCCGGGTTCGGCGATTTTTTATTATCGCTCCCTCCGGACGCAGTGGCCGGATACGATCGCCGCCTCGAAGGCCACGGAGCGGCTCGAACTGCTGGGCGTTTTGGAGCCGGTTGCATCCGCGGCGAATCCATGACGCGCCGACGATTGAAGGAACTCTCCATGCACCTCGTCCATCGAAGCGTATCACTGGGTTTGGCGGCGGCTTTGGCGGCTGCGGGCACGGGCTGCGGGTACTCCGCCCAGCGACCGTTTCCGACCGATATTCAGACCGTTCACGTCGAAATGTTCCAGTCCAAGGAGTTTCGACGCGAGTTGGAATTTCGATTGACCGAATCCCTCGTTAAGCGGATCGAGATGGATACCCCGTATCGCATCGCGTCCAGGGATAAGGCCGACGCCTTGCTGACTGGCGAGATTCTCAAGGTCGAAAATCGGACCTTTGGCGATGATTTCGAGACGGACCGCCCGCGCGAGATCGGCTCGACGGTGGTGGTGCGTTTTCGCATCGTGGACATGCGAACGGGCGACGTTCTGGTGGAGCGCCCCCGCTTTGTGTTTCAGACCAGTTACATTCCTCCTGTGGGCGAGACCTTCACGCAGGGCATGACGCGGGCCATGGACGGACTCGCTGAACAAATCGTGGAGACGATGGAAACCAAGTGGTGACGGCGGTATGATGAAGCGAGGGATCCGCGCTTCATTTTCCATGCACCAGCCGCCGGCTGGTCGGCGACCCTCGTTCCCCGCGGAGTGATTATCCATGGCCGAAGGAAACGGCTCAACCCCACAACCCCCTTCCGGACCGCGTCGTCCCAACGGCGGCAACGTGAAAGTTTCGCGCAACCTCGTCAGTTGGATGCTGCTGCTGGGGCTGGCCATGCTTTTGGTGGGCTTGTTGAGCCAGGCCATTCAGGAGGCCAAGGAAGTCACCATCAGCGCGTTTGACGCGCAGCTTAAGGATGGAAAAGTCAAAAACCTCATCATCCGTGAGGACGGAGTGATCGAGGCGACGCTGAAGGAACCCATGGTGGGGGACCCGACGACTCCGCAGCGCATCAAGGTGCTTTACCCGAAAGAGGCGATCGACAAACAGTTCCTCGACGAGGTGGTCGCGGCGGTGAAGAGCGGGGGCGGCACGGTCGAGTATCAGAAGCCGAATCAGTTCATGGTGCTGCTGATTCAGCTCCTGCCGTGGCTGCTGATTTTCGGGTTCATCTGGTTTTTCCTGATTCGTCAGGTGCGGAACGCAAGCGGCCCGGGTGGGATGCTGGGCAGCTTCGGGCGGTCTCGACATCGCGTGACGCACAAAGAACATACCAACATCACCTTCGCGGATGTGGCGGGCATCGAGGAGGCGAAAGAGGAAGTCCACGAGATCATCGAGTTTTTGAAGTCGCCTAAGAAATTTCAGCGATTGGGCGGTCGCATACCGCGGGGCATTCTGCTGGTCGGGGCGCCGGGTTGCGGAAAGACGCTGTTGGCGAAGGCGATCGCGGGCGAAGCCGACGTGCCGTTCTTTTCGATCAGCGGGTCGGATTTCGTGGAGATGTTCGTCGGCGTCGGGGCGTCTCGCGTCCGCGACCTGTTCAAGCAGGCCAAGGAAAACTCGCCGTGCATCATCTTCCTCGACGAAATCGACGCGGTGGGTCGGCGACGGGGGGCGAATTTCGCCGGCGGCGGTCATGACGAGCGCGAGCAGACGCTCAACGCGATCCTCGTGGAGATGGACGGATTTGAGACCAATTCGGGCGTGATCGTCATCGCGGCGACGAACCGGGCCGACGTGCTGGATCCGGCGCTGATTCGACCGGGTCGATTCGACCGGCAGGTGTACGTCGCCCTACCCGACCTTCAAGGTCGATATGAGATTCTCAAAGTCCACATGCGGAAGATCAAGCTGGGTCCGACAGTGGACATTCGCCGGTTGGCGCGGGGGACGCCGATGTTCAGCGGGGCGGAGCTCGCGGCAATGGTCAACGAAGCCGCTCTCATCGCTACGCTGAATAACAAGGAATTCGTGGACCAGGACGATCTGGAAGAGGCGCGAGACAAGATCCGCTGGGGCCGGGCCAAGAGAAGCGCGGTCATCGACGAGCGTGACCGCCGAATTACCGCGTACCACGAAGCGGGCCACGCGTTGATTCAGGCGCTGGAGCGAGACGCGGATCCGCTTCACAAGGTGAGCATCATTCCCCGGGGACCGGCGGGCGGGGCGACGTTTTCGCTGCCGGAGCGGGACCGGATGGTGTACACCAAGAGCTACCTCACGGCGACGATGCGGGTGCTGTTCGGCGGGCGGATCGCCGAGCAGGTATTTTTTAACGACATCAGCAGCGGGGCGGCCTCGGACATCAAGCAGGCGACGGAAATCGCCCGGCGGATGATCCGTGAGTGGGGCATGGGGGAAAAAGTGGGGTTCGTCTATTACGGCGATGACGAGAATCGCGGGGCGTTCGTCGATCTGGGCATTCGCGATTATTCCGACAAGACTGCCGAGTCCATCGACATCGAAATCCGCACGCTTGTCGATGCCGCGTATGACTCCGCCTATCGCACGATCACCGAGAATCGCGACAAGATCGAGACGATCGCGAAGGCTTTGCTGAAGTTCGAAACGATCACCGGCGAGGAAGTCAACGCCCTGATTCGCGGCGAGTCGCTGGAGCGGTCCTCGGTGTCGGATCTCCTGGACGGGGCGGCGGTCGAGCCGGTGGTGGGCATCGCCCGGCCCATTCCGGCGGAAGGGGCGAAGCGACCCGATGTGGGCCGCGGACCGCTCGTCCAACCGGGTTAGCCCGGTTTCCACCTCAAAACTTCATCGCGCCGGCGCCGTCGAATGGATCTTCGCCGTTCGGATCAAAGGTGTCCTGGAATTCTCGGCAATCGGACGGCGACACAGCGCCGGGTTTTTCCGAGTCCTGGTTATCGACCTGTCGGATTGGTTCGGGCGCGGACGTCGCGAGATTCCGGGCGAAAAGTTCCTCGACAAAGTCTTCCGAACGGGTCGTTTCGCAGCGGCGGCGGCGAGCTTCAGCCGCAATCGCTCCATCCGACGTAATCACGCGAAGGGCGCGGGGATCCGCGAACTCACCCATTCGGTCGACGATCACGTCATCGGCGGTCTTTGGAGCGCTGAACTGCACGGTCACCGCCTCGGACCTCATCTGGTCAGCCATCGGACCGCGCGGGGCGGGTCCGTCGAAGACGAGCGTGGTGGCGAATGGGCGGGGCTTGGCCCATTCCTCGATCACGCGGAGCAGTTTCTCGCGGCCAATGTTGGGGATGGGTCCCATGGCCCGGGCGGCGAAAAGCAGATTGTTTCCGTCGATGAGCAAAAACTGATTCATGGTTTCCTTATTCTATGACTCACCGCGCACAGTTCTACGATTTGCGGCTGCAAAAGACAATGCGGTGCTTTCGTGTGGAGTTTCAGCCCATTCCTGCAATTGCAAAAACACGCAAGACTGATTTCTCCTATCGTGTTTCGAGGTTTTTTCATTGACGATTCGACCGACCGGTTTAAGATGTGCCTCCGGTCGGAAGGCGTCCCCAAGCTTCCAACGAATCGCGTATTCCGGAATCGGGGCCCAGAGCGTCGGGCGGTACCACTCCGCAATTTTTTCCTGTTCCGCGCGGACCCCCGTTCCCCGAGATTCCCTTGGGCGACGCCGGGGAGAGTTCGTTTCATTTTGATCGAGGAGGACACATGCTAGGGAACAGGGTGCAGTTCTTGGGAAAAGGGTTTGCCGCCTTACTCATCGGAGTCGGACTCTTGTCTGTAACGTCGACCTGGGGCTGGGCGGACGAGGGTCGCCCGCCGGTCCTCGAGGGAGATGAGAGCGCGTTCGTGGAAACGCCGCTCGTTGAGGCCGCGCCGAAAATGGAAATCAGTCCACGCGAGCCCTGGAACGAAATGGGACCGCCGTCAGAGGAGCAGGCCGAACTCGGCGACGTGGCGGGCGTCGAGGGCGTGGACCGAATCAGCATCCTCGTTCACTTTGATCCCTTTCAGGATCGGCCCAATCGCCCGGAGGTTAAGCGTTTCGCTTCTCGGCGCGGGGCGTTCACCAAGTACGAATATGAGATTCTTCCGAACGTGATCAACATTCGGAATTTTCCGCGCGAGGCGGTGGAGGCGTTGAGCAAGCTGCCCGGGGTGACCAAGGTCGAAGAGGACTACGAAGTCTCCACGTTTCATAACGATTCCGTCGCCCTGATTCGCGGGCAACAGCCGCAGATTACCGGCGCGGGGATTTCGGCGAATGGGTCCGGCGTGCGCGTGTGCGTGATCGACTCGGGTATCGACTCCAATTCCATCATGTATTCGACTCGCATCGACGCGGCGGCCGGGTGGGACTTCGTGAACAATGATTCGAATCCGGAAGACGACAACGGTCACGGTTCGCACGTGGCGGGGACGGTGCTCGGCGGATTCGTCAACGCCGATTTCGCCTGCGCGACCACCGGTCCGGAGTCGATGCAAGGCGTCGCGCCGGCGGCCACACTGATCGGCGTGAAAGTGCTCAACTCGGGCGGAAGCGGTTCCGCGTCGAACATTATCGCGGGCATCAACCGCTGCGCTTCCACCACGCTTCCCGGCGGGCAGGCGGACGTGATCAACATGAGTCTGGGCGGCGGGCAGTACACGAGTACGTGCGACAGCGATACCATGGCGATCGCGGTGAACAATGCGGTGAACGCGGGGGTCACGGTTGTTTGCGCGGCGGGCAACAATGGGTTTTCGAATTCGTTGAGCGCGCCGGCTTGCGCATCCGGGGCGATCGCGGTCGCGGCGACGTATGACGAGAACTATCCGAACTGCGATTTCCCGAGCCAGACGAGCTTTCAATTCTGCCTGGATAGCTTTTGCCTCTCCACCTGTACGGATAACAACCCGGTTGTTGATCAGCGGGTTTGCTTCAGCAACCGCAGCACGAAGATCGACGTCGCCGCTCCGGGCTGCATTATCTTTTCGGACGATTCGACAGTCGCGGCGGGCAACGGGTTGGTCGGTTTCTGCGGGACGAGTCAGGCGTCGCCGCACGTGGCCGGTCTGGCGGCCCTGCTCCTCGACTTGGATCCAACCCTGACCCCGGCGGACATTCGACAGTTGATCCGCGACGGGGCGATCGACAAGGGGGCGGCCGGGTTTGACACGTCGTACGGTTATGGCCGCATTGACGTGATCAACTCGCTGCAACTCGCCGATCCGGGTTGCTCGGGAGATCCCGAGTGCAGCGACGGTCAGTTCTGCAACGGGACCGAAACCTGCGTCGGGGGATCGTGCCAGGCGGGCAGCGACCCCTGCTTGCCGCAGCTTTGCCGCGAAAGCGACGATCAATGCGTGGACTGCCTCGACGCGGGCGATTGCGACGATGGATTGTTCTGCAACGGCGCTGAATCCTGCGACGGGAGCGGGACTTGCCAAGCGGGAAGCGATCCGTGCTCCGGGCTGCCCTGTGACGAGGGAACGGACTCGTGCGTGGGCGGTGCAGAAGTCTGGATGTCGTTTATCGATTCGGCGACCGTGCCCGGAGTGGGAACGGCGGCGGATGAAGACATCGTCGCGAGAAACGTAAGCAGCGGCGCGTGGTCGCTGATTTTTGACGGCAGCGACGTGGGGTTGAGCGGCTTTACCATTGACGGCATGGCGCGGCTTTCGGACGGCAGTATTCTGCTCTCGTTTACCGCGGCGGGGACCGTCGGCGGGGTGGCTATGGACGATTCGGATATCCTTCGGTTCGTTCCCACCTCACTGGGATCGACGACCGCGGGTGCGTTCAGCATGTACTTCGACGGCAGCGACGTGGGGCTGACCACAACGGCCGAGGATGTGGACGCGATCAGCGTGACCAGCAGCGGGCAATTGGTGCTATCGACGGAGGGTTCGTTCAGCGTGACGGGCGTCAGCGGCACCGACGCGGACCTGATTGTGTTCACGCCGACAAGTCTCGGTTCCACGACCGCGGGGACGTACGCCATGTATTTCGACGGCAGCGACGTGGGACTGTCCACCACGAATGAGGACGTGGACGCGGCGGGACTCACGCCGAGTGGGACGATACTGTTGTCCACGTTAGGCAGCGCCGCGGTTCCCGGCGTGTCGGCGGCCGATGAAGACGTGATGCAGTTCACGCCCACGTCGCTGGGATCGAACACGGCGGGGTCGTACACGTTGTATCTCGACCTCAGCGCGCTGGGGATTTCGACCGGCGAGGACGTGGGCTCGGTGGAGTACAAGCCGTAGCGTCTTGATTGAATTGTGTCTTGGGGAGAGTTACGGGGCGGAATGGACGGCGACGTTCAATCCGCCCCTTCGTTGAGATTTGCTGATTCGATCGCTGGACTCCGATTGCCCAAACGGTCGGAGGTTCTTACAGTCTTCGGCATATGGAGAAAACATGCCCTGGGTGATTCTGATCGTGGCGGGACTGCTCGAGGTGGGCTGGGCGATCGGACTGAAGTACACACAGGGATTCACGCGTTTCTGGCCGAGCGCCGCGACGTTTGCGGCGATCGCGGCGAGCATGTACCTGCTTGCTGTCGCGGCGCGGACGCTTCCCATCGGGACGGCGTACGCGGTCTGGGTGGGGATCGGGGCCGCGGGCACAGCAACCCTGGGAATCCTGCTCTTTCAGGAACCGGCCACGCCGGCACGTGTTTTCTTTTTGGTGCTGCTATTGGCCGCGATTATTGGTTTGAAGTTCACGGCGCAAACGCCGACGCCCTAGTGTTCCGTCACGCCTAAAGCTGCGGGTATAGTCGCCGGAGCTTGATTCGTGCGTCGGCAGTTCGGAACTGCCAGTTCACGGCGTGACGTTCGCTGTTCCTTCGATTCTGCCACGCATC
>Ga0187893_10012272_pt1 | contig 12193 bp, 7 predicted proteins | sample MA1701074metaG_FD_139574 | JGI IMG/M metagenome (GOLD analysis project Ga0187893, IMG submission 139574) | White microbial mat communities from a basaltic lava cave in the Kipuka Kanohina Cave System on the Island of Hawaii, USA - MA170107-4 metaG ... | reverse complement strand
CCTTTCCATCGCGGCTCCTCTGTCTCAATCCTGGGATTGAATGCCAGAGTAGCCGAGGCTGAGTTACATGGGGTGGGCCAAAATCGATTGCCAAAGTGGTCCAAAATAGAATACCGAACTCATACGGCGTCAGTGAGGATCTATCCCTTGCAGTGCCACATCCCAAACATGCGTGTTATATCTCCGGGTGTCATAAGACCTCCTGCAAAGTGGGAAGCTTGGGATTGTGAACCGCTCAAAGCGGTTTGGGTTTTGGAGCCACTCGCAGCGGCTACTTTGGTCGATCCTCTGATCTTCCTGCTCTTGGTTCTTGATGTACTCGCGGATTACCTTCTGCTTGTGCCCTAACCTGTGTGTCGCCATGCTCCGTCGTGCGCCTCGGCACAGGCTGTGTCGTGCAGCACTAAGTCGCTATTGCTCTTGACATCCCCTTTTATAGGACTACGGCGTTAGGGGCCGACCTATGTTGCAAAGCGCCCCGACGGCTCCGTGACCTTGCCGGAGCCGGACCTCAGGTGGTTCTTCTCTAGCAGGGTTGGCCGCGAGAATCGTCGCAATACATAGTTCATTTGGCCGTCGCATAGGAACCGTGATATGCTGCCTCTATGGGCATCGCAAAGGACCGCTCGGAAGTGCTGCAGGGCACGCTGGACCTTATAGTGCTGAAGACTCTTGACGCACTCGGGCCACTGCACGGCTACGGGGTCGCACGCCGTATTGAACAAATCAGCGAAGAGACGTTGCGCCTCAACGAGGGCACCGTTTACGCTTCGCTGCTTCGGCTCGCGCAGAAGGGCTGGATTCACTCGCAATGGGGCGCTTCCGACAATAACCGAAAAGCGAAGTACTATTCCATCAGTAAATCGGGCCGGAAGCAGTTGGCGCGTGAAACCGCGAATTGGGAACGAATATCTGGTTTGATTGGCCGAGTGTTGCGGCTGGAGAGCCAGGGTTAGGGCTTATGCTTCGTGTACTTTTCTCGCGACTCCTCGGGATGATCCGTCACCGCCAGATGGATCAGGACTTTGACGACGAGGTCACCGTTCACCTGGAAATGCTGAGGGAGCGATTCATCGCTCGAGGTATGTCGCCCGAAGAAGCGCATTTCGCCGCGCGGCGGCAATTTGGAGGCACGACCCAAATGAAGAGTAACCTTCGAGAGATGCGCACTTTGCCGGCGTTCGAAGCCGTCATCCGAGACTTCCGTCAAGCCTGCCGCCAACTGGCCAGGACAAAGGGCTTCACCGCCGCGGCGGCGCTGACTCTGGCGCTTGGAATTGGCGCCAGCACCGCCGTTTTCTCCGTTCTCGATGCCGTCGTACTTCGTCCCTTGCCGTTTGCGGAGCCGGATCGGCTGATGGCATTCCGCCCTGCGGACGCTCGCGGAATTCCACATCTGCTTTCGTATCCCGACTTCTTCGACTACCGGAAGCAGAACCAGGCATTTGAGCATTTGGTTTCCTATCGCGACGCCGATTTCACGCTCACCGACCCTCAACCGCCCATTCAGGTGCCAGGCCAGATTGTTTCATGGGACCTGTTCCTGATGCTCGGAGTGCAACCTCAGCTCGGACGCGGCTTTCTGCCGCAGGAGGAGGAGCCCGACGCGCACGCGGTAGTGCTCAGCCACTCGCTGTGGACGAAACGTTTCGGCGGCGACAAGGGGCTCCTGGGAAAGCCGGTGCGCATCAACGGAACGCTCTTCACAGTGGTTGGCGTGGCCCCCGCCGGATTCCAGTTTCCAGTGGAGGCGCCGGCCGTTGAATTGTGGGTGACTCTGGCGGAGGACTCTGCCACCCGCGATCAGCGTGGCGCGCGAATGCCGGAGGCCGTCGGTCGTTTGAAGCCTGGGATCTCACCTGATCAGGCGTCAGCGCAGATGGATCTGATCGCCGGTGCGCTCGCTCAACAGTTTCCCGAGAGTCGGAACACCGCCAGGACGCTGGTACAGTCCGAAGCAGAGCGGGTCGCGGGGCACAGCCTCAGGCCGTTGCTGATTTTGTCAGGTGCGGTAGGAATGTTGCTTCTGATCGCGTGCGCCAATGTGGCAAACCTCCTGCTCGCTCGCAATGCCGGACGAGCCCGTGACTTCGCGTTACGAACGGCGCTGGGCGCTTCGCGTTCGGCAATTGCGCGGCAACTACTAATCGAAGGCCTTGCACTGGCAATGCTCGGAGCGGGAAGCGGAGTATTGCTCGCGTTCGTGATTCTCAACGCCGTACTGCCGCTAGCCGGCCAGAGCATACCGCGGATTGCTCTGGCGAGTATCGACGGGCCTGTGCTCGTTTTCTCGATGATGTTGGCCATTTGCACCAGTATTTTGTTCAGTTTTGCGCCGGCGCTTCAGGCGATCGGCGCCGGTGTGGCCGGTAGGTTAAAGGAAGGAGCTCAGCATGTCGCCGCTGGGAACGACCGATTCCGGAGCGCTCTCATCGTTCTGCAAATCACCCTCGGATTGGTGTTAATAGTTGGCGCTGAACTCCTGACCGCCGGTTTTGTGCGACTCGTTCGCCGCGATCCGGGTTTCCGCCGTGACCATCTACTCACTTTCAATGTTGGCGTCTCCGGACAGGCCGACTTCGGCGACCGGCTCCTCGAGAGGCTCAAGTCGCTTCCTGGCGTGCAGGCAGCTGCGATGGGCAGACCGCTCCCCCTGCAGGGACACCAGATGCGGATTGCATTCGATATCCCAACGCGACCGGTGCCTGCATCCGACCGGCCCCGCTCGGATGCAGCGATCGTCACTCCCGATTTCTTTTCCGCGATGGGAATCCCGCTTCTGAAGGGCAGAGACATTAGCGATCAGGATAGCGCCAGCGCCCCGCTCGTAGTGGTGGTTAACCAGGCGTTCGCCCGCAAGTTCTTCCCCGGCGAGGAAGCGATTGGGAAGCGGATTCAGACCGGTAAAGGACCGGGGGCTGTCGTGCGAGAAATCGTTGGCGTAGTGGGCGACGCAAAACAGGCTGCGGCCGGCGCGGATTCTGATCCCATTTACTACTTTCCCAGCCAGCAGCTTCCCTGGGGTGTCGGAACAGTCGTCCTTCGAACTACCGGCCCGCCACAGCAGTTGGAATCGGCGGTCCGGGCCGCCTTGGCGGAAGTGGACCGACAAGTCCCGATCCATCAGATTCGAACGGGAGAACAGTTGGCTGCTGGAGTGATCGCGCAGATGCAGTTTTCCATTGTGTTGATGGGCGGGTTCGCCGTTGTCGCGTTGCTGCTGACTGTGACGGGGTTATATGGCGTGTTGTCCTATGCCGTAGAACGGAGACGCCGGGAGATAGGCTTACGGATGGCGCTGGGCGCTAGACGCGGCGAAGTGCTGAGCATGGTCTTTCGCCACGCCGCGCGGTTAGTGGCAACGGGTCTGGTACTGGGCCTGGCTGGCGCTGCGGTTGGCGGGCGACTGCTACGCTCGACAATGCTTGGAATTGAACCGCTGGATTTGGCCCTGCTGTCAGTGGCCTGTGGAGCGATGGTTATAGCAAGCGCCATGGCGGCATACGTTCCGGCTATGCGTGCAGCGTCAGTGGACCCCATGAAGGCCCTGCGTAGCGAGTGAGTGTGACAAGAGGGGATCGGTAACGATCAGTCGCCTAGTATTTACCAAAACCAAGTGACGCACCACGGACTGACCGGAAACTGACCCACTAACCATTCAGCGAAGGCCATTCAGTGGCTCGCCGTCAAGAGCCGATGCCGCTGTTCGTGGGGGAGTTGGATCCTCTCACATACCCGGCGAAGTTCTCCTCTGAGTTACAACTTCCCGGAGCAGTCACGCACTAGCTCGACGCGACGGTTGTGCGCGCGACCAGCGATAGTGGCGTTCGTCTCCACCGGCCGGCGCTCCCCGAAGCCCACGGAAGCCAAACGTCCCGGGACGATTGCGAAATCGCGGACCAGTGCCTCTTTCACCGCTGCGGCCCGCCGTGTCGATAGGTCCTGGTTGTAGGAATCCCCGCCACGATTGTCCGTGTGCCCCTCGATACTGAGGCGCCACTGCGGCTGTCGCCGCAGCAGATCTGTGATCATCGTTAGCGCGCGGTGCGACTGTGGGTTGAGTGTCGCGCTATTGAAGTCAAAGTAGATGCCTGGCACCTCGACACGACATAGCTTGCTGAGCGTGTCCTCGATCGTACGATCGGCTGGAGCAGGGAAATCGATCCGAACCACTTCTCGGGTGAATTCCGGCTGGAAAGCGACACCTTCACCCACGCCGCCGTGAGCGAAACGCAATGTGAGCGGGTGCTTCGGATCATCAAAAATATAGTGCTCCCACGGTCGCACCTTGTCACTGTACTTAAGCAGACCGTTGACGCGTATGGCGGGCAGCATCGTGCGACGCCCATTGAGAAGTACTGGAAAAGGCACGGATACCGATCCCACACGCGTCAGCGTTCCGGCACTAGTTGCTTGCTTCAAGAAGTTATTGACCGAATAGATCGCGCGCCCGGTCGTGCGCAAGTCACGCACGACGGCGAGCGACGGACCGAGTGACGTCGTTCCGGGGATTTCCGATGGGTCGTCCGTATGAAAGCCCAGAATCTGCAAACGTGAGTTGGCCAGATCGGCCGCCGACACGCGCCGGACGATGGTCAAATGAAGTTGCTTCCCACTTTCGTCGAGCGCCTCGATTCTGGTCGACTCATCGATTCCGTTGGCGCTAACCCCAGTCACGGTCACCACCATCTCATAATCTCCCTGAGCAATGTTTCTTACGGCATTGCGGCCGATGGGCCCTGCATTGTGCGCAGCAAGCACGATCGTTAGGCCTGGCACGAGCGGTACCACAGGGGCTTCCGTCTGGGAAACATTCCCCTGGCCGTCAGACAGCATTCCGAACGCACAGGCAACAACCAGGAAACAAATCTTGTATCGCCGCATTGCGATCTCCTTGTTTGCATCGGCTAGTCCTTAAGCCTCACCGGGCACTGAAATTTGGACGGGAAATCAGAACACAGCTCCGGCAGGCTGGGTCGACCAGCAGGGCGCCGACGAGGAGAGAAGTTTCCTGATCTGGGGAGCTTTTTCTGGCGTCAAATAGTATTATCTTCGCACTCATCGAAACGCCTCGGCTCATCAGATTCCCTTCTCCACACTTTCTGCAATCGATAGTCCAGGACAGGCAAACGCAGTTAACAGGGTTCACCAATGCACTCTAATGGGGGAAAGACCAAACCTCTCTAAGAAAAATTCTTATGAATGATGCTCGAAATGTCACTCTCAGCACAGCGGTATTCGTCCTCCTCTGTTTCTTCCTGCCCTGGCTGCAAGTGAGTTGTGCTGGCCTGAAAGACTCAGCTAGCGGGTTAGATCTGGCTCGTGAAACATCCCCTTCGCTTTGGATCATTCCTCTCGTGATGCTCGCAGTCGTAGGCGTTGGCCTGATTCGATCCGTTTGGGAACGCCTCCCTGCGGTCTTCGCCATCACCAGCATCGTGGGCGGAGGGCTCAGTGCTTACCTCATGTACCGCGAGCGACTTCGAAGAGGGGAGCCATCCGGGTTGATAACTACGTTCTGGACTGCCTGGTTTTGGCTTGGTTTGGTAGCCTCCCTTCTCGTTTCTGGTATAGCACTATGGTTCTATTCGAAAGTAGACAAGAAATAGTCGTGGTGCGCGGCCGTCTTCGCGCCGGCGATCAACGCTTCGAGATCCTCTCTTTGGAATTGACAGTAGGGTTGGTTGCCGAGTACAAGAACCATTCCCATCAAACCGACTATGCCAAAAGGGACCAGTTTGTAAGCGATACCCTTTCTCCTTTCCGTTCACAACTGGATCAATCGAGTAAAAGACGCTTGAGCCCAGCCCACGAGTAGAGAGTCGTGATTCGAGGTGGAGATCAACCTTCGAGGAGATCGTCACCACCGTGAGGCACTTGGTTCCTGCGTTTCTTAAGGCGCCGTACGTTGCTCAGTGCGGAATGTGTTTAACTTGTTGATCGCTTCCTCTCCTTCAGGTGTCTACGTGATGGCGCGGTCAACATCGATGACGCGACCGAAGCGCCGGTGTTTCCTTGCATCCGATACATCCCAGGCAGCAGGGTTCCCATCGCAAAACGTACACTCATATCCTTCAGCACGGTGAGTTGTGCCATTGAGTAACCTTCGATTTGCATGGCGTCTCGTCACCAGCTAGCCTAGCAGTTGCGATAAGTGGAATTCTGCATGCTTCAACCGTGAACTGATGACCATTCATGAACTGTTCGAGGCGCAGGTCGAGCGGACGCCGGACGCACCGGCGATTCTCTCGAATGGCGAGCACTTGAGCTACGCCGAGTTGAATCGTCGAGCCAATCGGGTCGGTCATCGGCTTCGTCAGCTCGGCGTCGGTCCGGAAGTGCTAGTCGCGATCTGCGTCAACCGCTCTCTCGACGCAGTTATCGGGCTGCTGGGGATACTGAAAGCGGGCGGGGCGTATGTGCCTTTGGACCCTGCGTACCCGACCAAGCGCCTGGCCTACATGGTCCGGGATGCCGGTGCACCGGTGTTGCTCACACACCGGAGAGCAGTTGACCTGCCGTCCCAGGAATCGCAACACGTGCTGTTTCTTGAAGAGGCGGTTTCCCACGACGGCTCTCAGAACTCCGAGAACCTGAACACCGGCGTCAACCCGGACAACCTCGCCTATGTGATCTACACGTCCGGGTCAACAGGGCGGCCCAAAGGAGTACAGATTCCCCATCGCGCCGTAGTGAACCTTCTAGGTTCTTTGCGCCAGCGGCCCGGACTCTCACCTCACGACGTTCAGGTGGTGGTGGCAAGCTTCTCGTTCGATCTCTCGGTTTCGTCCATCTTTCTGCCTCTCATCGTTGGGGCGCAAGCAGTCATTGTGTCTGAGGAGGTCGCCGCTGACGGCGTTGCACTTTCGAGGTTGCTTGATGAAGTCGGCGCGACTGCCATGGAAGCGACCCCCGCTACCTGGCGTCTCCTGCTGGGAGCGGGCTGGTCGGGACGCGGACCGTTGAAGATTATTTCGGCCGGTGACGCTCTGCCTCGGACTCTCGCGAACCAGTTGTTATCGCGGGGGCAGGTGCTCTGGAGTCTGTATGGCCCTACCGAGGCCACGGTTACCACAACAGTCTATCGGGTGGAGGCTGGAAACGATCCCGTGTTCCTCGGTGAGCCGATCGCGAATGCGGAGGTTCATCTCCTGGACAGCAATCTGCGACCCGTCCCTGATGGTGAAACGGGACAGCTTTACATCGGCGGGGCGGGGTTGGCCCGCGGTTATCTGGGTCTGCCCGAGCTGACAGCAAAGAAATTCATACGCGTTCCTGTTGACGGCAACCCGGAAGCCCGCCTTTATGCGAGCGGTGATTTGGCAAGGCGTCACCCGGATGGAGCTATCGAATTCGTGGGTCGCGTCGATCATCAAGTGAAGATTCGCGGCTTCCGCATCGAGCTCGGTGAGGTGGAGCTGGCGCTAGCGGGCCACCCGTCCGTCCAGGCCGCGGTCGTCCAGGCCTTGAGTGACGCCTCCGGGGAGAAGCGTCTCGTGGCTTATGTGGCTCCTGCCAGGCCAACGCTGACCGCAAGGGATCTCCGCACATTCCTGGCGGTAAAGTTGCCTGCCTACATGATGCCTTCGGACTTCGTTTTCCTCGCTGAGATGCCCCTTACTCCCAACGCTAAGGTAGATCGCAAGCGACTGCCTGAGCCGTCCCGGGCTCACTCCGATCGGGATGTTCCCTATGTCGCGCCCGGCGACCAGACCGAACAGATCCTGGCGACGATATGGTCCGAGATTCTTGAGGTAGATCGAGTCGGCGCCGCCGACGAATTCACCGATCTGGGCGGCCACTCTTTGTCGGCGGCTCGAATCATCGCTCGGGTTCGCGATGAGTTCGGCATTGAACTGTCGATAAGTTCCTTCTACAGCTCACCGACAGTCGCCGGGTTGGCGCGTCTGGTCGGCTCAGGCAAGGCGAAGCCTGAATCGAACCTCGGCGTTGAAATCCCAAAGAGACCGCCCGTTGACCTTCTGCCACTTTCATTCTCACAAGAACGTGTCTGGTTCATCCAGCAACTGGCGCCACGAAACCGGGCATACCACTTCCAGTCCAGCATCACCTTTACCGGTCAGCTGGACATTCCATCGTTGGAGCGGAGTCTCAGCGAAATCGTTCGGCGGCACGAAGTCTATCGCACAACGTTTCACGTGGCCGACGGAACACCCGGCCAGAGAATTCACGATCCTTGGCGCGTGGAACTTCCGCTGAAGGATCTCCGTCATCTGCCGGGCGACGAAAGGATGAGGGTCGCCGAACAACTCCTGTCGGAAGAGTGTGAGCGGGTGTTTGAGTTGTCGCAACTCCCCCTGGTTCGATGGAACCTGATCCGCATTGCTGATGAGAAGCACATCCTCGCGCACACGGAGCACCATCTGGTCCATGATGGTTGGTCCTTCCGTGTGTTTGTCCGGGAGCTGCTGGAACTCTACAAGGCCTTCTCCTGCGGCTTGCCTTCCCCCATCCCAGATCCCCCGATTCAAATGGCTGACTACGCGCTTTGGGAGAGGCAGTGGGCGGAAAGCGAGGACGCCGCTCAGAAACTGGAATACTGGACGACCGCACTTCAAGATTGCCCCGCCGCCCTGGAGCTGCCTTTGGATCGTCCACGGCCGGCAGTGCCCACCTTTCAAGGTGCTTCCTTCCGCGTGGTACTGCCTTCAAGGTGTGCCAGTTAATCCGGGTCTCGTGTCGACAACAGAAGGTCACCCTCTATAGCTTTCTCCTGACTGCGTTCTGCACGTTGTTGCACCGCTACGCGAGCCAGGATGATGTGTTGGTCGGTTGCGCGGTCGCCAACCGGCACTCGCGGCAGCTAGAACAACTCCTGGGCATGGTTGTCGCCAACGTCGTTCTCCGCTGTCAGGTTCCCGGCGAGGCGACCTTTCTGGATGTGCTGAAACATACGCAGCGCGTGCTCCTGGAAGCTCAGGAGCATTCTCTTGCGCCGTTCGATCGAGTCGTCGCGGCCCTCGGGCGAGAGCGTGACCTGAGCCGCAATCCGTTATTCCAGGTAATGTTCAACATGCATGACTCGCCGCTGCCATCTGTCGAGGTACCGGGGCTGGCGGTGGAGCTTCTGGAGGTCCTGCCCAATCGTTCCTCGAAGTTTGACTTGGACGTGATCGTCATTCCGGGCTCTACGCAGGTTTCCGGCGCCGAACCGGGGCGGGAGCAGGAACGCCTCACTCTGATCTGGGAGTACAGCACCGACCTGTTTGACGATACGACGATCGGGCGAATGGCGAGGAACTATGAAGCTCTGCTTGAGAGTATCGTCGCCGATCCAAACCGGCGGATCGATGATCTTCCCCTGCTTTCGGAAGTGGAGCGGCAACAATTGCTGTTAAAATGGAACGACACCGCGAGAGAGTACCCACAGGTATGTATCCACGAGCTTTTCGAAGCACGCGTCCGAGAAATCCCCAACACAAAAGCCGTCGTCTGTAGAGGGAGCCTCCTCAGCTACGCTGCACTGAACGCCAGTGCGAACCAACTGGCTCACTACTTGCGAAAGAGCGGAGTCGGTGCCGGGTCGCTCGTGGGGATTTGCCTGGAACGCTCCGCGGACTTGATCGTGGGCCTGCTGGCGGTGTTGAAAGCGGGCGCGGCGTATGTTCCGTTGGACCCAGCGTATCCGCACGAGCGCCAGCAGTTCCTGTTGAGCGACTCCGACGTTTCCGTGCTCGTAACGCAACAGAGATGGAGGGAAGCCTTAAGCAACCCCAAAGTCCGCCTGATTTCCCTGGATGCCGACCAGCAGCTCATCGCAAGAGAGAGCGATGAGAATCCGAATATTCGCATCCGTCCTGACAGCCCGGCCTACGTCATTTACACCTCCGGGTCCACAGGCAAACCGAACGGCGTATGCATCGAGCATCGGGCGACAGCCAATCTGTTGCATTGGGCGAGGGAGGTTTTCAGTCAGGAGGAGTTGGCTCTTGTTGTGGCCGGCAGTTCCGTCAGCTTTGACCTCTCCGCATTCGAGATTTTCGCTCCACTGGCTTGGGGAGGCGCTGTGCTTCTGGTACAGGATTCGAAAGAGATGGCCAACTTGCCGCCGGACGCGGAGCCAACACTGATCAACACAGTCCCCTCTGCGATGGAGCTGCTGCAACTCGAGTGGCTCCCGGCGTCCATTCGTGTGATCAACCTGGCCGGCGAGCCGCTATCCCCGTCACTCGTGCGGCGGGTGTATGAGAAAACCAAAGCGCAGAAGGTCTTTGATCTCTATGGCCCCACAGAATGCACAACGTACTCAACATTTGCCCTCAGGGACCCGCACTCGCCCGCCATCATCGGTCGGCCCATCGCCAACACCCAGGCGCACGTGCTCGACGGCAAGCGGCGCCCAGTGCCGGTCGGCATGCCCGGTGAACTTTACCTGGGAGGCGCCGGGCTGGCGAGGGGTTACTGGCAACGCCCTGATCTCACCCGGCAGAAGTTCGTCCCCAACCCGTTTTGTCGAGATCCCGAGGCACGGCTCTATAGAACCGGGGACCGAGTCCGCTACCGGTCCGATGGCAATCTCGAATTTCTTGGACGTGGTGACAACCAGGTGAAGATCCTGGGCTTCCGTATTGAACTGGGAGAGGTCGAGGCCGCTCTGACCGAACACCCGGCAGTTCGGGCGGCAGTCGTGGTCGACCATGAATACGAGCGTGGCGAGAGACGTTTGATCGCATACGTGGTGTTTGACGGAGGTTCATCCAGTATCGAGGACCTCCGCAGATTTTTGGAGCGCAAGTTACCGCGCTACATGCTTCCGCTCCAGTACCATGTCCTGGAGGCCCTACCCCTTACGCCAAACGGCAAGGTAAACCGGCGCGCCCTTCCTCCGCCAGAGTGGCCCAAACCTTCTGCCGCCGTGGGTCAGTCATTCAGCCATCCTCATTTGGAGCTTCAGCTCAGGGGCATCTGGGAAAAGGTTCTGGAGGTAGCGCCCATCAAGAACACTGACAATTTCTTTGAATTGGGTGGAGACTCGATCGACGCGATCCGTGTACTCAGCAGAGTTGAAACGACCTTCGGCAAACGTCTCGACCTCGCTCAGATCTTCCATTCACCTACCATCGGGCAACTGGCCCGAATACTCAACGAGCCGGCGTAAGCCGCGAGTGCTTCGCAGGCACGGGAAAGCCTGAAAAGGGAGTGGACGAAATACTACAAAATAGCCTTCCTCCTAAGGCGATATCCCTGCGGAAGTGGATTTTCTTGAAGCCGCAATGCATCGATACGGTCGACTTTCGAGGAAGCCGATTCTCGAACTGGCATCAGCAAGTAGTTCGCACCTAACTGAGTTGAGTCGTCCCGGATATCCCTTGAGGACTATTTCTGCCTCTTCCCAAGCATCCGGTTCAGCTTGGTAGATGAGGGGTGGCTTGCGCGTTGCCGTCTTCCTTGTGCTCTACCCCTCCGATTTCTGGGCTTTCTATCCTCTCTCCTGCCCAGAGCCAGAGAGCCGTCACACCGATCGGTTGCAGTAGCGCCAGCATCAGAAATACTGCCGTGTAGTTAGCGTGGGCGCTGAAATGACCCACCAGGGTATTGAACACAATGCCGCCGACAGCGCCTGCCGACCCCGCCAAGCCGTGAACCGTAGCGACTCGCTGCGCGGGAAATCCATCTGCAGGGATGGCGTGCAGATTGCCCGCCCAGATCCCAACGCCAAAACTGGAAAGGCTCAAAGCCAGGAGAATCCAGAAGCTCGAGGATGTAGTCTGGAAGAGCGTGCCAACCGCCACCAGCACAGCGGCTGCAGTCATCATCAGTTTTCGCGACAGTAGGGGCTGCCGCCCCTGCTGCACAAGCCAACTCGACGCGTAGCCGCCGAATAGAGAACCCAGGTCTTGCCAGAAAAACGGAATCCATCCGAGTGTCCCTAGCATCGTAAAGGTGAAGCTCTTCGAGGTCACCAAGTACTCAGGAAGCCAGAAGAGAAAGAAATAGCCGGAACTGTCTCCAAAGAAGCGAGTCACGACATAAGCAAGCACACGCGTATTCGCGAGTTCTGTGAACCGATCAAAGAACCCAACCGAGTCCGTTGTGCCCTGGAGCGAAGCGTACTGAGCATCGTGGCGGGTGGTTCGCAGCCAGAGTGGCACCCAGAAGAGTCCTGCCACGCCAGCCAATAGAAATGCCGTACGCCAACCGTAGGTGAGACTGAGAAACACGACCAACGGTG
>Ga0187893_10012271_pt1 | contig 12194 bp, 9 predicted proteins | sample MA1701074metaG_FD_139574 | JGI IMG/M metagenome (GOLD analysis project Ga0187893, IMG submission 139574) | White microbial mat communities from a basaltic lava cave in the Kipuka Kanohina Cave System on the Island of Hawaii, USA - MA170107-4 metaG ... | reverse complement strand
CACGGACGACCGCTGCGCGCCGGCGACCGGCTGCGTCAATACGCCGAACACCGCGCCGTGCGACGATGGCAACGCGTGCACGACCGTGGACGTCTGTGCCGGGGGCACCTGCGTGGGCACGGGCGCGCCCGATTGTGATGACCACGACCCGTGCACCGACGACCGCTGCGCGCCGGCGACCGGCTGCGTCAGCACGCCGAACACCGCGCCGTGCGACGACGGCAACGCGTGCACGACGGGCGATGCGTGCGCGGGCGGCGCGTGTGTCGGCGGCCCGCCGCCGAGCTGCGGCGACGGTAATTCCTGTACGGACGATAGTTGCGCGGTCGCCACCGGCTGCGTCAATGTGCCGAACACCGCGCCGTGCGACGACGGCAACGCGTGCACGACGGGCGATGCGTGCGCGGGCGGCGCGTGTGTGGGCGGCCCGCCACCGAGCTGCGGCGATGGCAATGCCTGTACGGACGATAGTTGCGCGGCCGCCACCGGCTGCGTCAATGCGCCGAACACGGACGCCTGCGACGACGGCAACGCGTGCACGACGAGTGACACGTGCGCGGCCGGCAGATGTGTCGGGGGCCCGGCGCCGAACTGCGCGGATACCAATCCGTGCACGACCGATAGCTGCGTGCCCGCCACCGGTTGCGTGCACACGCCCAACACCACGGCCTGCAACGACGGTAACGCGTGTACAACTGGTGATACGTGCGCGGGCGGCACGTGTGTCGGGGGCCCGGCGCCGAACTGCGCGGATACCAATCCGTGCACGACCGATAGCTGCGTGCCCGCCACCGGCTGCGTGCACACGCCCAACACCGACACCTGCAGCGACGGCAATGCGTGTACGACCGGGGATGCGTGTGCGGGGGGGACGTGTGTGGGCGGCCCGGCGCCGAGCTGCGCCGACACCAATCCGTGCACGACCGACAGCTGCGCGCCGGCCACCGGCTGCGTCAATGCACCCAACACCGCCGCCTGCGACGACGGCAACGCGTGCACGACGGCGGACCGGTGCGCGGGCGGCACATGCGCCGGGGGCCCGCCGCCGAGCTGCGGCGACGGCGATCCGTGCACGACCGACAGCTGTACGCCCGCCACCGGCTGCGTGCGCACGCCCAACACGGCCGTCTGCGACGACAGCAACGCGTGTACGACGGGGGATGCGTGCAATGGCGCCGGCGTGTGTGTCGGGGGCCCGGCCCCCGATTGCAATGATCTCGATGAATGCACCGATGACTTCTGCGACCCGATCCTCGGCTGTTTGAATCCATCCAACGACCTGTGCGGGCCATGCCAAGGGCCACAGGGTCCATGCCCGATCGGAGTGGTTCTGGCCGACGTGTCCGTGTTGTCGGACTCGTCCAGGAACCGGTTCGGTGCCGACGAACTGCTGCAGGTCGACGGCGATTCGGCCAAGCACACCTACCTTCGCGTACAGGTGAGCGGCCTCGGGGCGGCACCACCCGCCAGCGCGACGCTGCGCATGCAGGTTGGCGGTGCGAGTCGCTCTGCCAGCGACTCGGGGGGTCGCATTCACGTGATTCCCGACTGCGCCTGGGACGAGCTGACGATGACCTGGAGAAACCGGCCCGCGATCCCTGCCGGTATCCTCGACACTGTCGGGGCCGTGAGCCGGAATCAGATCGTGGACTTCGACATCACCGGCGCCATCGCGGGCGACGGCGTCTACTGCCTGGCCATCGATAGCGCCTCCTCGGACGGTGTCGACTATCTATCCCGCGAGGCGGGCGTGGGCGGCCCCGAGCTGCTCATCGATCTCGGGTGTCCCTGCGGAGGCGCCGCGACCACGACCACTTCGACGACCACCACGACGAGCACGACCACGACAACGACGCTGCCAACCGCCGGGGTTACCCAGGTACTGGCCGACGCCAGGATCGAGGCCAAGAACTCGAGGGACAATTTTGGCACCGACCGGGCGCTCGCGGCCGATGCGGACTCGGTCAAGCACACGCTGTTGCGGGTGAGCGTCAGCGGGCTCGGTGGGGCGCCGTCGAGCGCGATGATTCGGCTCACCGTGCGCGACGTCAAGGATGCCCAGAGCGTCTCGGGTGGGCGCATCCGGCGGATCTCGAGCTGCGCTTGGGATGAGAACACCGTGACGTACGGGACGAGGCCCGCGCTCGACGGCACGCCGGGTCCGGCCGCCGGTCCGGTGGCGCGCGGCGACCTGGTCGATTTCGACGTCACGTCGCACGTCACCGGCAACGGGACCTACTGCTTCGCGATCACGAGCGACTCCTCCGATGGCGTCGACTACGATTCCCGCGAAGCCGGACCGACCGGCCCCCAGTTCCTCGTGAACTGAGGCCACGCCATCCTGAGCGGCTGCCGCGAAAAGCCCCGGGTCAGCTCCAAGGGGGGGCCGGCGCGTCCTGCTGGCGAGCTCCTCGCCGGAACACGGGCAGGAATCCCAGCCCGCAGGGGTGTTCAAGCACTCCAGCGGGGCGCGGCGCAGGCATTGGCGGCTCGTTCTCCCGCGCCGGTGTTCTCCGCGGCTCTTCCCAAGCCAGCTGTCGCAGCCTGCCATCGGCGCAGATGTTGCGCCGCCAGGCCGATCGCCGCCCGAGGAGCGCCGTCCCGCCGCCATGCGCTCACCACGTCGTCCAGGCACATTTCCTGGGGTTCGAGCTCGCTCGGATCCCGTTCGACATCGTACAACTCGAGTCGTGCCCCGCGACTGATAGCCTTGTGCCGACCCACGACTGCTGCCGCAAGATCGAGAGAGTATTCGGGAAGCAATTCACGTGCTTCGGCGTAGTGAAAGTGCTCGGCAAGCGCCGCCGGGGCCGCCTGACGGGCGGCTCCGGCGAGCAACGTCCCCCTGAGCTCATCACCGACCGCGCAGCGCCGGAGGAGCGTGAAGAGATCGCGCGTGCTCACGACGTCCTCGACGATCCCCGGTGCGCGCCCGGGATGATGGATCCACAGGGGGACCCGAAGATGCGTATTATACACCGAGGCGTCGTGGAGATAGAGCCCGTGCTCTCCGAAGGCCTCGCCGTGGTCGCTCGTCACCACGATCATCGTGTCGTCGAGGAGGCCGGCGCCGCGAGCGGCGCCGAAGAAGTCGGCCAGCTTTGCGTCCATCAACTCGATGGCGCGATGATACCGCCGCAGCAGCATGGCGCGGCTCCTGGTCGAGAGCCGGAACCCCCGCCGCAGGTACGCGTGCCCGCACACGCGTGGAAGCACGATCGGCAGGCTCAGATTCTCGATCCACCCGCTCGGCGATCCGAAGGAACGCAAGGGCGACGTCTCCGACGGCGCATACGGAGCGTGCACGTCATAGAGATTGAGAAAGAGAAAGTAGGGCTTTCCCGCGCGCCGCAGCCGTTCCATCCGCTCCAAGCCATGCTGCAGAGCCAGCCGGTCGGCAGGAATGCCCATGCGCGCGAGCTCTAGCAGGAACGTGCGGCGGGTCTTCTGAAGCGCATGGAAGAATCCACTGTCCCGGATCAGGCGCCGTACCCGTGGCTTCGCCAGCGCCAGGACGATCGCGAACGGGGCCGCGGCGGTGTCGAGCGGCGCGAGCGGCCGAGCTTTCGCGCCAAAACCTCGAATCGCGCCGGGCACCGTGCCGTCGAACAAGGAATTCCGGGTAATCACTTCCGTGTGGTAGCCCGTCCTGGCGAACAGCTCTGCGATCGTCGGCGCGCGCCCTCGGTACGCCATCGTGCGAAAATGGGCCCGGTGCTCGGAGGGAAGCAGCCCGGTGAACATGCTGAGATGAGTCGGGAGGGTCCAGCACTCGGTGGCATACGCACGACGGAAAGCCACCGTGTGCTGTTCGAGGCTGTCGAGAAACGGCGTGGCGGGGCCGTCAGAGCGGCCGTTCCGTAGTGAGTTGGCGCGCAGAGAATCGATAATGATGAGGACCGCGCTCAGCGGGTTGCGTGGCATCAACGGATCGACCGCTCCTTCTCACGGCACTCGGAGTGCCGGGCGCTCGTCACACGCGCGCGTCGTTCACTGCTCAAGTCTTATGGCGGTGAGATGATCCCATTGCCCTGAGCACTGAGTAGTGTCAATGCGAAGCATCACCGTCTTCCCGGTCATCAGAGCTATGAGAGCCATGGCATGCATACCTTTGCCGCCGCCTTGGCTCTCGCGTTCGTACCATTCAACCCATCCGTTGCCACAACCACCCTGCGACGTCCAACCTCCACATGGGGCAAGCACTATGCGGCCGAGGGTATCCTCCTGCACCTGACAGACCGTTTGATTAGGGACATCAACGGCCAGAGCTGCCGAGGCGTACCCGAATGACGTAACAAACCACGCTGCAAACGCACAGAACCCTTTCAGGGTCGAAGTCGCGATAGTCGGAAATATCGATCCCATCGTGCAAACCTCCTGGCAGCATTGCTACCGGTTGTCGTACACATCCCTTCCGTACGTCTCAGAGCCTGCCCTCGCATCTGCTCCCCGAGCGGCTTCTGGGTTCCCGGATGACCAGATAGAAAGTCTGCGCTGCATCCGTCGCCTCATTGAGCCCCACAAACGCAGGTCCCCGCGCCGTTGAGCCCGCACTTGGCGCCGCAGACATTGCAAGTCAGCCCCGCCAGGCAGGCGGGCCCCGGCACACACCCCCCCACACCGTCGCATGCATCTCCTTGGGTGCATACTTGGCCATCCTGACAGGGTGAGCCCCCCGGCTCGAACTGGCACGTCGCCGAGCAACAGTCGCCGCCGGCCACGTTCCCGTCGTCGCACTGCTCGCCCGCTTCCACCACCGCATCGCCGCAGACAGGCTGCAGGAGCATGAGGATCGGCGTTAGGCATGCAGCGGTGAGGGGGTGCACACAGCCAACCAGCGGGTCGCAGACATCATCAGTGCAAGGGTTGCCATCGTAACAGTTGCAGAGGATGGTCGGCCGGTACAGTTCCATCTGTTGATCCATCCGCGTCGACTGGCCCGCCGTGAAGAGGAACATGCAGGAGTCGTCCGTGTAGTCCATGAAGTTCTCGATTGGATCTTTGCCCGGGCTCGGACACGTGTTGCGCCCGGTTGGGCAACCGAACGCGGGCGTCCTCTCGGCGGGCGTGTCGGCGACAAAATCGCCGTTGCCGCTGCATCCACCCTGGAACGTGTGATACAGGCCGACGAAGTGCCCCACCTCATGCGTGCCCGTGTCGCCGAGGTTGTACGGCGCGGCGCTTCCACCCGGAAGCGAGGAGTAGAGGCACACCACGCCGTGCATGACGCTGTCCTCCGGGTAGTTCCACGGGAACGTCGCGTACCCGAGCAGGCCGCCCCCGATGTTGCACGTGTAGAAGTTGAGTGTCGTCGCGGGGCTGATCGCCAGCGCCTGCTTCATCGCGGTCTCGTCCGCCGAGCCCTTCGTGTGCTGCGACCACGCCGTGTTGTTGGTGCGATCGGTGCTCGCCAGCACGAACCGGAAGTTCGTGTTGGCATACGCACCGTTAAGCACAGCGATCTGGTCAGCGATCTGCTGGTCCGTCACGTCCCATTCCCCTGAGTTGCCGCGAACGACATGCATCGCGACCGGGATCGTGGTGATCGCGAGGGTCGTTGCATCCCATCCGCCGCGCTGTGCGAGCCAGCCGTCGAGCTGCTCGCGAAGGATCTCCTGCTCCTCGAGCGACGGGGCGGCGGTGCCGCAACGCGGGCCGCTGGTCGTTCCACCCTCCTCGGTGAGATAGGTGACGAATGCTCCCTCATCGGCTAGCTGGGCCAGGATCGGACTCGCGGAGAGCGCAATAAGCATGAGAGCGGCAAGGATTCCCAAGCACCGGTTCATGTTCATGCCGCTTCCTTCCGGCCGTGCGCCGCCCCTGACATTCAACCCCGCATCAGTTCAAATAGACGTCACCGATAGACGTCACCGATCTGGAACCATCCGCCCGGCGTGCAGCCAGTGGTTGTGACCCAGACGTCCTCCGTTCAGCTTTGCCGCCAGCATCGCCGCCTTGAGGGACGCGGGCGCACCCGGGCCTTTCGCATTCCTCACGCAGAATCGTCAAGCAGAAACAGAATAGACCGCCGAGAAACTATTCTGATGCCGAACGTTCGAGACGAAATAGGCCCGCTCCGGGAAAGCCACGGAAACCCGCGAACGGCGGTTCGCGACTATACTTATGAAGTTCGCTTCGCCAGTCGCCGGTGGAGATTTTCGGCGACACCCAGGCAAGCCAGCGAGATGGCCGTCAGTATGAGCGTCGCCCAGGCGAGCTGTGGGAGCGGGCCCCAGTAGACTCGCGTGGTATCCGGCGCACGAAGAATCTCGAGCGCGGCGGCGCTGGCCGAGAAGAGGACTAGCGAGACGAGCGCAATCTGGCCGTCGTATCGCTTTCGCCGATGGAGCCACAGGGCGGCGACCGTGATCAGGAGCGCTGAGCCGGCGAAGTAGAGCTGGAGCGGGTGGATCGGCGCGCTCCGTTCGGCGACCTGGGACACGAATCCCTCCTGGCGGTGGAGCAGGTGGATGTACGAGCCGCCGGGGAACGTTACGCACCACGGCCAGTCGCACACGGCGCCGAAGCAACATCCGTGCAGGAAGCAGCCCACCCGCGCAGTGGCAATGCCGACGCCCATCGTCGGCACGAGCCCGTCGAGGGCCTTGCCGATCGGCAGTCGGTACCACCGGAGGATGGGCATGGCCCCCAGGGCGAGGAGGGCGATCGCGCCCGGAGCGTGGAGACCGCTCCACAGCTTCAGGGCCGCCAGCGGCCGGTCCGTGAAGAGATGCCAGTTGGCAGCGACGAAATGCAGGCGCCCGCCGGCGAAGGTCAGGAGCCCCAGCCAGAGAAGGACACGGCGCGTCGTGCGCGCGTCGATACCTTCGAGGGACTGCGCCCACGGCGGGCCGATCGCGAAGCAGACGAACACAGCGAGCGCCAGCGCGACGTCGTGGAGCGATATCGTGATACCCGAACCCGGCAGGATGAAGGACGGGTACATCGCCGGGCCATCAAGGCAGGTTCCGCTCCGGCACGCTAGCGTCGCGACGCGCGGCGTGCCATTCCGCCTTCCCTGTGCTCGCGTCGAGCCTGTGGGCCTCGGTGAGCGGCGGGGGTAGGAACACCGAGCCGTTGCCGTGCCGTCATCGTCAGTTCATTCGACGTACCCGAGCGCCCGTAGACGACCGGACTGTCCGCTCGAGCCAGACGCCGTATCCGCGTGCGCGTCCGCGGGCTTCGGGTGCGCCGCGAGCCAACCCTCGAGACGTCGTAGGAGTGCGTTGGCCACGTCTGGGCGTACGGAGGCCACGTTCCTCTCCTCACCGGGATCGCTTTCCAGGTCATACAGCTCGACCGTCCCGACCTCACGCGTGAAGGCCGGAACGTAGTAGAAGCTCGCGAGAGTCCGGATGAGCTTCCACTGCCCGTCGACGATCATGATCTGCCGGCGCCCGGCCGACTCGGCCACGACCTCCTCGACTTCGCCCTCGGCGAAGAGCGCTCGACCCTCCATGCTCGGCGGAACGGACAGTCCGCTCAACGCGAGCAGCGTCGGCGCAACGTCGATGCCCCGCGCGATCCTGCGCTGACGACCGCCGCCAACCACGCCCGGCGCCCAGACGATCAGCGGCACGCGCAACGTCTCTTCATAGAGCCCGGCGTGGTCGAAGTAGATGCCGTGCTCGCCGAGGGATTCGCCGTGATCCGCCGTGATCACCACCACCGTCCGCTCGGCCAGGTCCATCCGTTCCAGCCCCGTCCGCAAGCGCCCGATCTCCTGGTCTACGTACGACACTTCGCCGGCATACTGCGCCCGCGGGTAGCGCAGGTCCCGAACCCCGGCGAGCCAGCGCGAGAGACCCGCCTGCAGAGGCGCACGCGCACGGGCGAAAGCCGCGAGGTCCTCGAGCTGCCGTCGCGCCCGCAGCGCCGCCGCGGGCTGGTCGAGGTACGCCTCCAAGCCGACCGGTTCGTAGATGAGCGCACGAAGCTGCGACCAATCGACGCCGAGAGCACGTTCGAGGGCCTCCGTCTCCGAGGCGCGTCCGGCGAGGATCTGCCGCAGCCGGGGCTTCTCGTAGAACTGCCAGCCGAGCGTGACGGCGCTCATGCTGTCGTGGCGCGCATCCGTAGCGTCGCCGTCGTAGTACGCCGTGTCGTACGGCGGCGGCGGAACATACGGCATGTGTGGGTCCCAGTAGTGAAGCCAGAGAAAGAACGGATCGCGACACGAGCCCCGAAGCCACTGGAAGGCACGTTCGTTGGTAGCTTGCGCTTCGGATGGCACCGAGAGCCGTCGGGGCACGTCGTACAGATCCAGGTCCTTCAGCACCGCTCCCAACGCGAACTCCGGCCCGAGATGCTTCGCGCTGACGACGGCGGCGGTGCGGTAGCCTGCCTGCGCGAACAGCGCGGGCAGGGCCGTCACGGGGCGCGTGAGCCTTCCGGCATTCGTGAGCACGCCGTGTGCAGACAGCGGAAGCGAGGTCAGCAGAGTCAGGTGAGAGGGTACGGTCGAGTTGGCCGCCGCATAAGCTCGCTCGAATAGCGCTCCCTCGTGCGCGAAACGGTCGATCGCCGGAGTCCGGACGGTGGAGCTGCCGTAGCATCCGAGATGATCGGCGCGCAGCGTGTCCACGGTGACGAGGATGACGTTGCGGCGCGGTGCATCCGACCTCGGCGTGCAGTCGGCTCCGCAACCAAGCGCCAGAACTCCAAGCGCGATGGGCACGAGGCAAAGGGCGCTACGGTAGGTAGGCATGGTCGTCGAGGTACCCGAGGGAGCGCGATTTTTCGCGGTAGCCGGGATCTCCGCCGGCGACCTCGGGAGGAACCGGCGGCGCGACGGGAGTAGCACGTCGATGGCGCAGCGCGCGGAGCGGAGCGTAGCGGCGGCGTGAGGCTCACCGGAGAGAGACAGGCGAAGCCCGGGCCGCCGCGCGAGCCTCGTCGGCGCGGGCGGCTCCCATCAAGCTCCGAACAGCGCCCCGTACCAGAACTTCGCCGCGCGGTTGCCGACCTGGTCCACGTGCACGTGCTTCACCTGCATGTACTCGAGGAGTCCCTGCATGCCGAACTCGCGCCCGATGCCGCTCTGCTTGTAGCCGCCGAAGGGTGCGGCGACGCTCAGCAGGTGGTACTCGTTGATCCACATCGTGCCCGTGCGCACCGCCTTGGCGACGGCCCACGCCTTCTCGGTGTCCTTCGACCATACCGCGCCGCCGAGACCGTAGATCGAGTCGTTCGCCATCTTGATGGCGTCGTCGATGGTCTTGTAGCGGATCACCGAGAGCACCGGTCCGAAGATCTCCTCCTGGGCCACCTGCATGTCGTTGCGGACGTCGACCAGGATCGTCGGTTCGTAGTAGTAGCCCTTGTCCAGGTGCGGCGGCCGGCGGCCGCCGACCGCCACCTTGGCGCCGGCGTCGAGGCCGCTCTTCACGTAGCGCTCCACCGTGGCACGCTGGCGCGCCGAGACGAGCGGGCCCTGGCACGTCGCGAAGTCCATCGGGTCGCCGACGGTGAGGGTCTTGGTGCGCTCGACGAGGCGGGCGACGACGTCGTCGTGGAGGCGCTCCGACACGAACAGCCGCGTGCCCGACTCGCACGCCTGGCCCTGATGGTAGAAGCAACCGAAGAGTGAGCCGTCCACCGCCATCTCGAGATCGGCGTCGTCGAGGATGACATTCGCTGACTTGCCGCCGAGCTCGAGCGTCACCTTCTTCACGGTGTTGGCGGCGAGCTGCATCACCCGCCGGCCGACCTCGGTCGAGCCGGTGAGCGCGACCTTGTCGACCAGCGGGCTCGTGCACAGCTCCTCGCCACACTCGGCACCCGCGCCGTGGACGACGTTGACGACGCCCTTCGGTAGGTCGGTCGCGTCGATGATGCGCGCCAGCTCGAGGGCGCTGCACGGGGTGTCCGAGGCCGGCTTCAGGACCACGGTGTTGCCGGTTGCCAGCGCCGGGCCGATCTTCCACACCGCCATCATCAGGGGGAAATTCCACGGGATGATCTGGCCGCACACGCCGAAGGGCTCGCGCAGGACGAAGTTCTTGCTCTGCGCCGGGAACTGCGGCACCGCGATCTCCTGCTGCAGCGGCACCTGCTCCGCCATCTCGGCGAAGGCGCGCAGCTGCATCGTCGCCATCGCCATGTCGCCGGAGGTCTTGCGGATCGTGCCGCCGGCGTCATTCGCCTCGAGGGCCGCGAGCTCCTGGGTCTGCTTCTCGAGGCCATCGGCGATCTGATTCAGGATCTTCGCGCGCTCCGCCTGGCTCGCCCGCGGCCACGGCCCTTCGTCGAAGGCCCGGCGCGCCGCGGCGATGGCGCGCTGGGTGTCCTCACGCTCGGCGCGGGCGACGCGCGCGAACGGCTCCTCGGTCGCCGGGCTGATGGATTCCTGCGTGCGCCCCGAGCGGGCATCACAGAACTCCCCGTCGATGTAGAGCTTGAACTCCTGCATGGCGAATCCTCCTCTGTGCGCGGTGGCGCGCGACAGCGGTGCGTGGGCGACCTTCGTCGGATCACCGCGACGCTACTCGGGGCGGGTTTTCGAAGTCAAGGGAGCCTACCCGGAGGTGCTGGCGCGCCCGCGCGCGGCGAGGCTCTGGTTCCGACGTTCACGCTCCTCCCCCGATTCCGCGGAACGCCCTTCGGCCGCGAAATTCCCTGACGGAGGCTTTGTCCGCCTCGTATGTCGTCGATTCGGAGGAGGGATGGCCGGGAGAAACCCGAACCCACAGGGATCGGGTCGCGCGTGCCGGGAGCGTGGTGTCGCAGGAGCTCGTCGAGGAGCTGGTCCGCGTGCAGCAGGTCGCGGTGCTGGACGGAAACGCTCTGGCCTCGGCCTACCCGACTGCTGTGCCAGCGACCGCGGAGGCGCCTGGGATGCCGGGAGCGGCCACCACGCCGCCCGAGCAGGTCGCCACGTCCGCACCGGTCTCCGAGGCCGAGCGGCGCCAGCTCACCGTGATGTTCTGCGACCTGGTCGGGTCGACGACGCTGGGGCAGCGGCTCGACTCGGAGGACTTCCGCGAGATCGTGCGCGGCTACTACGATGCCACGCGGACCGTCATCGATCGCTGGCGCGGGCATGTCGCGACCTACCTGGGTGACCGCAGGGGGGCCTTGAGTCGCTGACGTGATGCGCATACAGTATGCGCACTGGATCGGAGCAAGAGGATGGGTAGAGCGCGGAAGATTGCCACCAACCTCTCGGCCCGCGCCGATATCGTGGCCGAGGCCAAGGTGCTCGGGGTCAACCTATCGGAGGTGTTCGAGTCGGCCGTCATCGAAGCCGTGCGCCGCAAGCGACAGGAAGCCTGGTTGGCCGACAACCGGGAAGCGATCGAGTCCTACAACGCGCGGGTGGCGCGCGACGGATTGTTCAGCGACCGTTGGCGCAAGTTCTGATGGCGCAATTCGATGTCTTCCGCCACGCGAAGTCCAAGCGGTATCCGTATCTGCTGGATCTGCAGGCGGACCTGTTGCGCGATCTCGCCACGCGCATCGTTGCGCCCTTGATGCCGCTCGCGCGGATGCGCGGGAAGCCGATCAGCAGGCTCAACCCGGTGGTTGCCGTCAATGGCGAGCGGTACGTGATCGTGTTCCAGGAGCTCGCCGCTTTCCCCACCAGTGAGCTGCATGATGCCGTCGCCAGTCTGCGTGCGCGACGGGGCGAGTTGATCGCGGCCGTCGACCTCCTGTTCACCGGAATCTGAGTGCCTCGCCGCGCAGGGTGTCCGGGGCCCGGCGCCAATCTCTGAGAGACGGCTTCCTGCTCAGCCAGTGGCCGCCGGCGCGACATTGACCCGCGTGTGGCGGCAGGGTTACTAGCCTGCCCGTAGGGTGACTACGGATGGAATGCCCCGGCTGTCACTACGAAAATCCTGACGATTCGCGCTTCTGTGGCAAGTGAAGGTGGGATTCCTCGTCGGGTCGTCGTCGGATCCCTCGGGCATTACAACGACCATGCCCTGTCGAGCTCGGGTGAGCAGGACGCGGTAAGCGTTCTTCAGATATCGTTGTCTCTCGCTCGCGAGGATGCGCTGCCAGCCATTGCCGCGGAACGACCAATGCTGCCAGCCCGTACTCGAATAGCGGAGATCGGCATCCCAGACCACGCAGGTCCAATCCAGCTCCAGGCCCTGGACATGAAATTCCGTCGCCACGTCCTCCAGATAGTATGAAGAGCGCACATCGTCCTTGTGATTCAGGAACCAGTGGACAGGATTGACCGGGGTCTT
>Ga0187893_10012269_pt1 | contig 12199 bp, 15 predicted proteins | sample MA1701074metaG_FD_139574 | JGI IMG/M metagenome (GOLD analysis project Ga0187893, IMG submission 139574) | White microbial mat communities from a basaltic lava cave in the Kipuka Kanohina Cave System on the Island of Hawaii, USA - MA170107-4 metaG ... | reverse complement strand
TAGGCTTGGCGCCAACAGCCAGCACGACAGCCGCCCTCGCTATGGGCGACGCCCTGGCCATCGCCCTTTCCGAGAAGCGTGGGTTCAAGGTTGAAGACTTCGCGCATCTACATCCTGGCGGTAGGCTTGGGAAGCGTTTTCAGCGCGTAGAGAACCTGATGCATAGTGGAAACCAGCTCCCTGCTGTCGGTACAGAAACCTCTATGCGCGATGTAATCTACGAAATCTCCAAGAAAGGGTTGGGAGTGACAGCCGTAGTTGGCGAAGATAACAAGGTTGCGGGTGTGATCACGGATGGAGACTTACGCCGGTTGCTTCAGCAGGACGAGAGCATGGTGAAGAGCACCGCTGGTGCCTGCATGCACCCGAATCCACTAACCATTTCCCGCGACGAATTGGCGGCAGCGGCGCTTCGAATCATGGAAGAGAAGAAGGTGACGTCCCTACTCGTGGCTTCTTCAGAAGGGGTTTTGGAAGGCGTGATTCACATTCACGACTTGTGGCAGACGCAAATGTTTTGAAATACTCAGGACAAATGAAGGCGGCGGCAATTCGACATTCGACCCTCACGAGCCGGGGACCACGGTAACACTGTGGTAATAGGGTCAAGCACCGAAGCTGCTAGCGGTGAGGCCCTGAAGACGGTCAGATGATTAAGAAGCTTGCTTTCAGGAACTTTCGCGGTTTTCGGAATCTGGTTATTGAACCGGTCAAAGCAGTGAATCTCCTCATCGGAGGCAACAACTCGGGGAAAACCAGCGTTCTCGAAGCTCTTTATTTCTTGCTGGCTGACTACTCTAGCGCGCTAGGCTTGTTTCCACAGGTGTTACGTAACAGCCAAGGCGGAGCGGTGGATGAATTCAAGAACTTTTGGACATGGCTCTTCTATGATCAGAATTCGCTTCTTCCGTTGCAGCTTGAGGCTTTCTTGGATGACGGTTCCAGTATTGCTCTGTCGGTTGCGCAACAATCCGACTTTTTCGAAGGTTTGAGAGAAGCGGGGCACCGAAAATCAAAGTCGAGAATCACACTTGAATCGGGCAGTTTCGGAGTACAGGAGTCTTCAAAAGAAGGCGTGCCCAAGGTTTGTATTCTGTCGGTGCGACCGACCAACCCTGTGAACGATGCCGAGCTTTACAACGAAGCAGCCCTCCTGAAGGAAGGTGAAGGCAGAATAGAGCGGCTGATGAAACTTGTAGAGCCACGTCTGCAGCGTCTGCGTTATTCCAAACTACCTGGCACGAGCAGCCCACTGGTATACGCGGACATAGGGATGCGGAGTTTCCTCCCTTCCACACAAATGGGGCATGCCTTTTCGCGGGTTTTACATATCTATGCCCAGACCCTCGTGTCACATGCAGAGGTTTTCCTCATTGATGAAATCGAGAATGGCATTCACCATGAAGTCTTACCGCTATTTTGGAGAGGGCTTTTCGAGCTTTCGAAGTCAGAAGGCGTGCAAATCTTCGCGACTACTCATAGTGCCGAGTGCATTCGAGCTGCCCACGAAGCCTCTCTGTCCAACGGCGGCTACGACTTTGCTTTGCACCGACTCCAGAGAGAAAAGGGTGATATCAGAGCCGTGACGCACGATCAAGGAATGATCGATGTCGCTTTGAAAACTGATCTAGAGCTCCGCTAATGCCAGGCCAAGACAGTCTCTCCCGTCTCATTAGCGCTCAAAAGCAGTTGCTCGTTGAAGGCCGAACGGCTGAGATCCTCTTTCGGGAGTTGATTGAACATCTTAAGCTGACGGACATGCAGGTCCGGGACTATGGTGACGTCAACAATCTCAATGACTACCTCCGCACTTTCTCAAGGTTGCCGGGCTTTGTCGAGATCGTTAGGAGTTTAGGAATCGTTCGAGACGCGGAGGACCAGCCTGCTTTGGCTGCGTTCGAATCCGTTTGTGGTTCCTTGGGTATGGCGAACCTGCCGATTCCGAGTCAAGTAGGGGCGATTTCTGGGGAGCCGTTTCGCACAGGTGTCTTCATTCTTCCAAACTGTGTTGATACGGGAATGTTGGAGAATGTTTGCCTAGAATCTGTAGCAAATGAAGGAGAGAGTAAAATCAAGCTGCGTTGCGTGGACAGTTTTTTCGAGTGTATTGAGATGCAGGGTCTTGCGTTGCCGAAGAATCTGACCAAAGCCAGAACCTGGGCCTTTCTATCTTCTCAAGACGTTTCTGACCCACAGGTCGGCCGCGCTGCCCAGAAAAGAATCTGGCTGTGGGATAGTGCTGCATTTGAGCCTATCAAAACCTTTCTGCAGGAGCTTTAGGCTAACAATGGCAAGGCCAATGACGCGTCAGGAGCACGAGCAGGGCTATACGGTCTGCGGCTGTGGGAAGTATGCCCATGTTTGGAGGAATGAAGTGCTTCGACGTCTTCCGAAGGACTACCACGGCGAACTCTGTACTGAGTGTAATCTCTGGATGTGTCACGTCTCGAAACTAAACATCGGAGCGCGGATGCACGATGAGCGGCATCACGCTTAGGATTCGTCGTTCCCCCAAACTGTGCCAATTCGGCTTTCGCACTTCTTCCTTCGCACTTCACTAGAGTTCCCGATTGCAGAACCGGCAGACTTTGGCGTCGGATTTGATGGTTTCGGCGCAGTGCGGGCATTTGCGGGTACCTGTCGAATCGCTGAAAGCGCCTTCCTTGAAGGTGCGCTGATGGTCTTCAACGATCTGCTTGATGCGTTGCGCATCCCGCTTTGTGTGGCCGTGGCTGTAGATTTGGTTGGTCCCGCCGGAAGATTCGATCCAGATATCAGACCAGAGAACTCCCGTTTTGATGCGGACCGAAGAGATGTGCCGGATGTTGATGGATTCTTCGTCTGAGGAAAGCCAGGATCGCTTGGTCTTGATGACCTGCACCGGACTCACCGAGATCTTCGTCGGGAAAATCCGGTTGCCCTTTGTCCAGCGGCTTGCCGTAAAGGTTTGAGTGTTTTCGGTTGAGCTCATACTTTGCCTGTCAATTCCCGCCTGGGCCTGATTCCTGGCCCTTTCCCCGCAGCAGGGCTACCGCGTAATCACGGTTGAGCCTGGCAATAAATTCAACCGAGATTTCCTTCGGACAAACCGCTTCACAGGAATTCGTGTTCGTGCAGCTACCGAATCCGGCGTCGTCCATCGCCTTCACCATGCTAAATGCCCGGCGGTAGCGTTCTGCCTGGCCCTGGGGCAGCAATCCAAGATGAGCGTTCTTGGCGGCGACAAAGAGCATCGCAGAGGCGTTCTTGCAGGCGGCCACACACGCTCCGCATCCTATGCAGGCGGCCGCATCCATGGAACGGTCCGCCACCACTTTGGGAACTGGAATAGAGTTTGCCTCCGTTGCCTGACCCGTGGAAACAGAGATGAATCCAGAAGCCTGGATGATGCGATCGAATGCCGAGCGGTCGACGATCAAATCCCTGACGACTGGAAACGCACTCGCGCGCCAGGGTTCAATCACGATGTAGTCGCCATCTCTGAAATGGCGCATATGCAATTGACAGATGGTAGTTCCCTTGTGCCCGCCGTGGGGCACGCCATTAATGACAGCGGAACACGTCCCGCAGATGCCTTCGCGACAGTCCGAATCGAAGGCGATGGGCTCCTCGCCTCGGCCGATGAGATCTTCGTTTACCACGTCCAGCATTTCCAGAAACGACATGTCTGGAATGATGTTCTTCGCCTGGTACTGAACAAAGCGTCCCACCGTCTTTGAATTCTTCTGCCGCCAGACTTTCAAAGTAAGGTTCATGCGTGCGAGGTCCTCGATCGGACACTACATGACCATCCAGTCGCAGCGTGATGGTCCCCCTCACCCCCAGCCCCTCTCCCGCATTGGGGCGAGGGGCGCCGAGATTTCTTGTTGAGTTTCAAGTCTCCGATACCTCTTTGCAGAAAACTACTTGTAACTCCGTTGCGTCATCTTCACTTCTTCGTAGACCAATGGTTCCTTGTGCAACAGCGGTGCTTTGTCCGGACCTTGATACTCCCAGGCCGAGACGAATGCGAATTGTTCGTCGTTGCGCAAGGCTTCGCCGTCCTCTGTCTGAAACTCTTCACGGAAGTGCCCACCGCAGGACTCAGCCCGCGAGAGAGCATCGAGGCAGAGGAGTTCGGCAAACTCCATGAAGTCCGCGACACGACCGGCGTGTTCGAGGGACTGGTTCAACTCCCCGCCATCGCCCAGCACATTGACGTTTGCCCAAAATTCTTGTCGTAGTGCTGGAATGAGCCGCAACGCTTCGGATAGGCCCTTTTCGCTCCGTGCCATCCCGCACCTATCCCACATCAGCTTGCCGAGTTCTCGGTGAAACGAACTCACAGTGCGCTTTCCCCGGATCGAGAGCAACTTCTGAATGCGCGCCTTCACCTCTTCCTCGGTCTTCCGGAACTCGGGATGATTAATCGAAGTTTTGGCTTGTTTCGCGGAAGCGAAGAAGTTTCCGATGGTGTTGGGAATGACAAAATAACCGTCTGCTAACCCCTGCATCAATGCACTGGCCCCGAGACGGTTGGCTCCGTGGTCGGAAAAATTGGCTTCGCCGATGACAAACAATCCGGGCAGCGTGCTCATTAGGTTGTAGTCCACCCAGGAGCCGCCCATGGTGTAGTGGACCGCCGGATAGATGCGCATCGGTGTCTCATAGCCGCTTTCTCCGGTGATGCGCTCGTACATTTCGAACAGATTGTCGTAGCGTTCGCGAATGGCTTTTTCACCCAACCGCTTAATCGCGTCGGCAAAGTCCAGATAAACCCCTTTGCCACCAGGACCGACGCCCCGGCCTTCGTCGCAAACCTCTTTGGCTGCGCGCGAGGCGATGTCGCGAGGCGCAAGATTGCCATAACTCGGGTACTTGCGCTCCAGGTAGTAGTCACGCTCAGCATCCGGAATTTGGGAGGGCGATCGCGTGTCTCCCTTTTTCTTCGGAACCCACACGCGTCCGTCATTGCGCAAAGACTCTGACATCAAAGTGAGCTTCGACTGGTGCTCCCCGCTCACCGGAATGCAAGTTGGGTGAATTTGCGTATAGCAGGGGTTTGCGAACGCAGCACCTTTCTTGAACGCTCGGAACGTAGCCGTGACGTTGCATCCTTTCGCGTTGGTGGACAGGTAGAACACATTGCCATACCCGCCTGTGGCAAGGACCACAGCGTCCCCCGCGTGCGAAGCAATTTCGCCGGTGGCCAGATTTCGGGTAACGATGCCGCGTGCCTGGCCATCAACGACCACGACGTCCAGCATCTCCGTCATCGGAAACATCTGGCAGCGGCCTAACCCAATCTGGCGCTCCAACGCCTGATATGCGCCGATGAGCAACTGCTGTCCGGTCTGACCGCGTGCATAGAAGGTTCGCGAGACCTGAGCGCCACCGAACGACCGGTTGGCCAGCAATCCTCCGTACTCTCGCGCAAACGGAACACCCTGGGCTACGCACTGGTCGATGATGTTGACGCTGACCTGAGCCAAACGGTAGACATTGGCCTCGCGAGCACGAAAATCGCCGCCCTTGATGGTGTCATAGAACAAACGGTAAATGCTGTCTCCGTCGTTCTGGTAGTTCTTTGCCGCATTAATTCCACCCTGCGCCGCGATGCTGTGCGCGCGACGAGGAGAATCATGGAAGCAGAAGCACTTGACGTTGTAGCCGAGTTCGGCGAGGGATGCCGCAGCGGATCCTCCAGCCAGCCCAGACCCCACGACAATGACGTCGAACTTCCGCTTGTTCGCCGGGTTCACCAACTTCATTTCCAGCCGGTAACGCTCCCATTTCTGTTGCAGCGGGCCGGAGGGAGTTTTGGAGTCAAGTTTCATAATCTAGTGGCGAGTGGTGAGTGACGAGTGGCGAGTGCCCCGGACGAAACTGTGGGGTCGTCAACGGGGGTTCACTACCGTCACCGTCACCTGATGATTCCTGCTAAAACGGCCAGCGGCATGGAGGAATTTCCGAGAAAAACGATGACTGCCAACATCTTTGAAACGCGATCAATCCATCCGGCGGTCTGCTTGTTCTTGAACCCGATCGACTGGAAGGTACTTCCCACGCCATGACTCAAGTGAAGACAAAGAAGTGCCATAGACGCGATATAGAATGCTGACACTCCCGGATGCGAAAAACCCAAAATGGTCATCCGGTACACGTCATGGCGATCGGCTGAGTCTCGCAACTGCAAATAGGCCGGATCCACGAGCCCGAGAGTGAAGTGCATCAAGTGGTACACGATAAAGGCAAACAAAGCCGCGCCGCTGAGGAACAGGGTACGCGAAGCATAGTTCGCCCTATAGGGCTTGTTGCGATCGTATTTCTCCGGTCGGGCTGCACGGTTGCGGAGAGTCAACTGCACAGCAGTCAGAATGTGCAGGAAGACCAGAGCTAACAGCCCCAACCTCGTAGTCCAAAGCAACACAGGCTTAGATTTGATGAAGACTGCGTAGGCATTCAGGGGCTCGGGCCCAAGGAACACTTGCAGGTTCCCCAGCATGTGCACCACGACAAAACCGAAGAGGCCCAGACCGCTAAGAGCCATGATGTACTTCTTGCCGAGGGTGGAATGGTAGAGTGCTGACAACACGGTCATATGGCTAGGGGCGAACTTGGCAAGACTACCTGGCACTGTTTTACTTTCAGAACACGACATTTGCTGTTGGTCATTTGCGACTGGCGATTTGTTATTGAGGGCCCGATGTGCGCGCAGTCTTGATCGAGGAACTGACGATTCTGGCCAGCTGGGAATTTTCCTCGATGATCGCTGTGAGCAGCTCAGGCTTAATCAGCTCGCTGCGAAGAACTATCTTCAGCCAAATCAGGGTTTCGTTGAGCTCTTTCAATACGAGGGCCAATTTGTGAACGAAGTCGGGACGGCTTTCTGCCGATCGGGCTTCAGCGTAGTTAGGCGCTGGAGAAGTACCTGATCTGAGTATTTGCCCGGCGATATGCCTGCCGGCTTGTGTTTTTGGAAGCCGCGATGAGAGCTTAATTATTCTGACTGCAAAATCAATTAATCTCTCCTCTATTGCTTGCGCTTTCTCCTGTTTCACATCCGCTACCCGGCCTCACGGTCAGGCCACTACTCGTCAATAGCAAATCGCAAATAGCCAATGATCAATAGCAGATACTCTTTCATGTCAGTCGTAGTATTCCAACCCCAAGTGTGTAATCAAATCCTCGCCGCGCAAATACCGCAGTGTGTTCTTGAGCTTCATCAACTGAATGAAGAGGTCGTGCTCCGGATAAAGTTCGGGTGCGCATTGGGGGCTTTTGAAATAGAACGAGAGCCACTCCTGGATGCCCGACATGCCAGCCCGCTTGGCTAGATCGAGAAACAACACCAGATCGAGGCACAGCGGAGCAGCCAGAATGCTGTCGCGGCACAAGAAATTTACCTTGATTTGCATCGGATAGCCGAGCCAACCGAAAATGTCGATATTGTCCCAGCCTTCTTTGTTGTCGCCGCTGGGCGGATAATAATTAATGCGAACCTGATGATGAAAGTCCTTGTAAAGTTCGGGGTAAACGTCGGGCTGAAAGATGTGGTCCAGCACGGAAAGCTTTGACTCTTCCTTGGTCTTGAACGACTGAGGTTCGTCCAACACTTCACCGTCGCGATTGCCTAGAATGTTGGTTGAGAACCATCCTTTCAAACCCAGCATGCGGGACTTCAACCCAGGTGCGATGATGGTTTTCATCAAGGTCTGCCCCGTCTTGAAATCTTTGCCGCAGATAGGCGCCTTGTTCTTCTGAGCCAGCTCGACCATGGCGGGAAAATCCGCTGACAGATTTGGAGCCCCATTGGCGTATGGGATCCCGAGTTGCAAGGCCGCATACGCATAGATCATGCTGGGAGAAATGCCGGGATCGTTCTTTTTCAATCCTTTTTCAAACTCGGCAAGTGACGAGTGCACTTTGCCCGGCTTCAGAAAAATTTCCGTGCTCCCGCACCAAATCATAGCCAACCGATCCAAGTCGTGCGACTTCTCGAAATTCTGGATGTCGTCGATGACTTGCTGAGCCTGGTCGTATTTCGTCTTCCCTTTCTTGACAGTCTTGCCGTTGAGCCGCTTGACGTACTTCTTTTCAAATACAGCGTTCCAAGGCCTGAGATTCTGGAGCTGTGGTTTCAGTGAGTCCAAGAGCGTTCGCTCGAGGACTCCCGAACGAAGCGTCGTCTCGTAGCAATTCTCACCGTGAATGTCCCAACCCCCGAAAACGAGGTCATTGACATCGGCCAAGGGGACGAAATCTTTGATCATCGGAACCCGCTTGTCGGTGCGCTTGCCGAGACGGATCGTACCCATTTGGGTTAGCGACCCGAAAGGTTTTGCCCGCTGAGTCCGCATGGCTTCGACACCGGCAATAAACGTTGTGGCAACAGCGCCCATCCCAGGAATGAGCACACCGAGCTTACCCTTGGGCAAGGCGATCTTCGTGCCTTTCTTGATCACTGTGATTGGTTCTCCAGTCTTAGGATTGTGTATAGAGCGAGGATGACCGAGCAAAACAGTCGTGAATGATGCAATGAACGTCTTGGATTTGCAACTTCAAATTCGGATTAGAAGTGAAGTGACAGACACGCGGAGCGCGCGGCGGGACGCCCATTATGCGGAAGGCAGCCAATTTCTTAGGGTGCAGGGCGAATAGGAAATTCAAAGACAGAATGATGAGTCTGAAGCCCACTCCCTCGCCTCTGATCTGGATTCATCTGAGCAATTTGCGTGCATGAATCTAGCCTTCAGCGTGGCCAACAACGATGATTCCGATCGGAAGATCTGCAGATGGCTTCGACTGCGACTTGATCTTCAAAACCCAATGTTCCATCTCATCCTTCTCTAGTGTGGCATTGTTTGCTGCAGCAGGCGGCGGGGCCAGATTGATGACGGCCGGGTGATTGGTCCCAGAGGCTTTTCGGCTCAGCGCCACCACTTCATCGGTGCTCATGACTGCGTCAGCATCCTTTGTGTCTTCGGCGGCGGGAACCAGCAACACAAAATCCAGAATTGGAGCGGCCCCGAGATGATTGCCGTCTTGCAAAATAAGGCAATAGCGCAATGTGTAGAGACCCGGTTTGATGGATTGTCCACGATAGTCAGATCCAGCAGCGCTGAACTTCATCACTCCCAGGAGCTGGCCCAAGTGCAGCGCCGGATACTTCGCGTCAGGGGAAGCAGCCTTCCCGAGGTTAGCAATCTCTTTGCGAATCCACACCTCGCACCAGGTTGTCCCCTGCTCGTTCACCACTTTGTAGCCTCCGGTCTGTAGCACGGCTTTGAGGCTGGCGCTGAGCCCCTCCGGAGCTGAGGAAACAGGTTCGAGCTTGTAGGAAGCAGCCCTGGCGTCCAGAGCTGCACCACCAGAAAGGAAGGCAGCCATTAAAACAACAAATCTAAGTCTCATTCGATGTCTCCTAACAAGGTTAAGCCGCCAAGGCAGGCTGGATTCCGGCTCGCGCTCCGCTTGGCCGGAATGACGGCAACTATTGAGTCATTCCTCCCGAAATTCGGCTAACAAAAGCAAACGGAAGCCGAGGCTTCCGTTTGTCGAATCGTCCAGATTGTGTGATGCAAGAAGCAGTCAATTTACTTCATGGAAATCACCTGTGCCGGTGTCGGGTAGGAAAAATTACCCACGAAGGAGCTTCGTTTCCCGTTCAGCTTCCAGGTTACTCCAAGGCCGCGACCGGTAAACTCATCGTTCAACGTAAACGCGGGCATTGCATGGATCAGTTCCGTCAGAGGCTGATAGTAAACATCTTCGTTGCCACAAAGGTGGTCCTTGCCATGGATAGAACGGGTTTCAATCTGTGCCAGCGATCCGGCTGTCAGCTTTGCATAGCCGTGCCGGTCGCCTTCGCCGATTTCAACGTAAATGGGAGCCGATTCTTCTTTGACAACTTTCTTCAAGAGATCCCCAGCTCTTGACTGTGCGAAGGACTTCAGCGTCGCTTGCTGTTCAGCGGTCGCACGGCTATCAACAATCAAAATCGAATTTGCCGGATAAGGGCTCGTGAACGGATCACCCAAAGTCGCATTTGCTTTGACCACTCCAACAACGCTAAGCCCATTCAACGCTACGCCGTTCCAGCTTCCTTCTTTGATGTGCCAGGCAAGAATCGCCTCGGTGCCCGTCAGATTCACCTCACTGTTGGCAACACAGGTGCCTGTGTAGACATCGGCGCTGCGCGTTTCAATGTAGTCTCCGCTAATCTTTCCGGCCGATGCGGCTGTTAAGAGGCTGGGAGCAGTGGCTACCAAGCCTAGTACCAAGCCGACGATCATGACTCTCTTCATAAATAACCTCCTCAAGCGGGATTGCATGCTACCTAAGATTGACCGACGTCGTCATTATACCTTGGCTTTGGCAGCAGATGACAAATACTAAGCTATTAAACTGTAGTTCCATGATTCTGAGTGGCCACGGTCGACTCCAAATCACCGCCTAGAGAGCACGCCTCCAACATTTGCAGTGACACTGAACCAGTTCTGCACCCCGAAGACAAAAAGCCGCAGACCGCTCGAAGGCGGTCTGCGTTACAGCCGATCTGTATTAGAACGCTTCTTTGAAACATGCCCTTCCTGGCTTGCAGCTTTGGGGCTCGACCAACTGTCCGTCAGGACCAAGCACCCGCTGGGTGAGAGCGCACCAGTAGCTGTCATCGTTGGAAGGGGGGACGGTGGGATCCCGCTCGGATTCGTAAAATTGGCTCTTCCATCGAACGCAGTTGCAAACTTCGTGGCCAAGATTCTGTAGACGATGATACATGGTTTAAGCGCCTCCTTGAGCCGCTTGCAGGAGCGCCCGCTTAGCAGCCACGCGTGCGAGTTGAACTTTGTAACCATTCTTACTGAGAGGCTTGGCTCCACTGACGGCGGCGTTGCCCACTTCGGCGGCAAGGCCCTCACTGATTGTTTTGCCCGCCAAAGCCTTTTCAGCGTCCTGAGACCTCCACGGGACCGGCGCCACATGTCCTAGGACGACGCGGGCACTTTGCACCGTCTTGCCGCTCATTTTGAGAGCCACCGCTGCAGCGGCTAGCGGCCAATCCAGCGCTTCCTTCTGCCGAACTTCATAGGTGGCGTTTCGCACCCCCTTGGCGGGAGGGACGATGACTTCACCCACAATTTCGTTCGACTTCAAGACAGTTTCTCGATCACTGTCACTCTTTGGTGTGACAAAGAATTCCTCGGCGCCTACCTCTCGCCATCCCGACGAGCCGAAGATTCTGACTTTGGCATCCAGTACGATCAAGGCAGGCGCCAAGCTCGACGGATGGACAAAGTATGCCGGTCCTGAATTGCCCAGGATGGCGTGGTATTCATTCTGCCCGTCTGCGATCAAATCCTTGCCGGCGTCATCTTTAGGGAAATAACCCAGCCCACTTCGGAAATACCAGCATCGCGGCCGCTGGCAAAGGTCGCCGCCAACCGTCCCCACATTGCGAATCTGCGGGCTGGCGACTCCTTCAGCAGCTTGGGCCAGAGCCGGATACTCTTTCTTCACAGTTGCATTTCCCAGCAGTTCCTCGAGCGTCACCAGGGCACCCAGACGCAATCCACTGGAGGCGCTGTATTTGATTCCCTGAAGTTCCTTGATGTCCTTGATATTGACTACGCGCTTCGGAGTTGTCAGGAAGTCTTTCATCAAGCTCAGCAGATCTGTGCCCCCTGCCAAGATTTCAGCTTCACCCCACTGGTTCCCCAGGAGGCTCACCGCCTGTTCTTTGGTGGTAGGTGCGGCGTATTCAAAGGCGTTCATGAAGAGAGCCCTCCTTTCTTTTCCAGTGCTGCCAGGATCCGAGCAGGCGTAAATGGCGCTTGAGGCACTCGAACTCCGATAGCGTTTGCGATGGCATTGCCGATAGCGGCTGCGGGCGAATTGGCCGGTGGTTCGCCGAGGCCGATCACTCCGCGAGCGTCCTGCTCCGGATCGTCCTTCCACATGTGAACGACGAAATCACCAATGTCGCCAAGGCCGGCCAGCTTGTAGAACTCCATGTTGGCATTGAGTGGCCTGCCCGTTACGTCATCCATCACCCGCTCTTCAAACAGCGAGAAGCACACACCCATGATCATGGCGCCGAAGACCTGGCTTTCGGCCGTTTTCTCGTTGATGATCAAACCGCAATCTTGCACGGCTACAAACTTGTTCATCTTCACAATCCCGGTTTCGATGTCCACCGTTACATCCGCCATCTGAACGCCGC
>Ga0187893_10012268_pt1 | contig 12200 bp, 12 predicted proteins | sample MA1701074metaG_FD_139574 | JGI IMG/M metagenome (GOLD analysis project Ga0187893, IMG submission 139574) | White microbial mat communities from a basaltic lava cave in the Kipuka Kanohina Cave System on the Island of Hawaii, USA - MA170107-4 metaG ... | reverse complement strand
TTTGGAATCTGCCGTTTGTTGCACCGATTCCGCGCTTGCATAATATTGGGGTTTATGCTAGCGATTACGATCAAACGTTACTCTTCCTGCCTAAGTGCCCGGCCGATGCGGTCGGGGACCAGTGATATTTGTGAACGGATCGGCCTATTAAACGAGGAAGTCGTGCAGCCGCGCGCTTTTCGTCAGTCGCTGAACCACACGCTCGCGCTCATTCGGGACCTTGATCGCGCGCGCAACCTCCCGGATGTTGCGGCCCAGGTTTTGCGTCATGTCGCGCCATTCGGGGCCGAACACGTCATAGCTACATCGATACCAAGAGTGGGTGCGACCCGCCGGCAACAGCTCGGGAGTGTCCTGTTTCACAATATTCCCGCTGCGTGGGTGGACCGTTATTCATTGCAAGGTTATGCGTTTAAGGATCCGGCCATCCGCCGCATGGTGGCGGGCGCGGCGCCTTTCTATTGGAACGAGTTGGGCGAGGACGTTCGTGACGATCCCGCAGCGCGAGGAGTGTTGGATGAGGCTAAGGAGTTCCATCTCCGAGAGGGCTTCTCGACGTCGGTGCTGACCCTCGACGGACAAGGAGTGGGATTCTCCCTTTGTGGACAACATTGCGATAGCAATCCAGAAATGCGCGGCATGTTTACGCTCATCGCGACCTATGCGATTGGACGCGCGATCGCCTTGAAGCAGGAAAAGGTCGCGGACAGGCCGATAATTCTTTCAGCGCGCGAGCGTGAGGCATTGCAATGGGCTGCCGAAGGAAAAAACGACTGGGAAATCGGCGAGGTCATGAGTATCTCCGAGCACGGCGCCGATAAGCACATGCGGTCGGTCCGCGTGAAACTCGGAGCGATCAACCGCACGCAAGCGGTCGCCGAAGCAATCCGCCGGGGGTTGATCGCGTAAAGGTACGCGAGCGCGTACTACCCACACCTTCCCACATGCCGCATTCTGAGGTTGCAGCGCGGGAGGATGCCTCGGACAAGTAACACGTGGCATCCTCCAGACCTTAAACCCTGGAGAATGTCGGTGATTCATATTGTAACTCCTGACAACGAGTCATTTTATCGTGACGAGATGGAGCAAGCCTATCGCTTGCGGTATCAAGTATTCGTCAAGGAAATGGGCTGGACCGAGCTCGCCAAGCCGGATGGCCGCGAGATCGATCAATTCGATGACGAACATGCAGTGCATATGCTCTATATCGAGGACGGCCAAGTGCTCGGCTATCAGCGGATGCTTCCTTCAACTCGTCCACATCTCCTTTCGGAAGTCATGCCGGAGCTTTGCGAAGTCGAACGGCCAGTCGGTGCCCACATTTGGGAATGGACACGTTTCTGCGTCGCGCGAGAACGCCGCGAAAAAGGTCGAGCCGTATGTCCTATCACAAATATGCTGCTGAGCGCCGCGGTGGAATGGGGTTTGGAATGCGGGATCTCGCGGTTGATCATCGAGACTAACCCGATTTGGCTGTTACGAATGGTTCAGCTGCACTTTCGTCCGATGCCTTTGGGGTTGCAGCACACGATTGACGGACAGGATATCATCGCGATTATAGCCTCGTTCGACTTGCGAACTCTTTCCCGCCTGCGCGAAATGAGGGGCACCCGGACAAGAACCACCGAACGCTTCGCTCCCCATCCCGCTCTGCTGCAAGCCGCCTGAGGCAGGCGCCGGTTTTTCGTGACCTTGGCCGGCGGCCGATGCCGCCGGTTCATTACACTTTTTATCATTACCATAAGCTTCCGGGGAAAACCCGGACCGCCGAACGGCGCCGATAAGAACATCCGGTCGGTGCGCACAAAGCTCGGAGCGATCAATCGCACGCAAGCGGTCGCAGAGGGAACCCGCCGCGGGTTGATCGTGCAAAGGCGTAAAGGTACGCGAGCACGTACTATCTCCACCCCAACACATCCGGCATTCTCCACTCACTGAATTAGACGGCGCTGGGGCCAATTGGTCCCTGGCATTGACCACACCGTGAACTGGAGAATGTCCGTGATTCACATAGTTACTCCCGAAAACGACTATTATTATCGTGACGAGATGGAGCAAGCCTATCGCTTGCGTCATCGCGTGTTTGTCGAGGAAATGGGCTGGCACAATCTTGCCAAGCCGGATGGGCGCGAGATCGATCAATTCGACAACAAGCACGCGGTGCATATGCTCTACATCGAGCGGAGCGAGGTGCTTGGCTACCAGCGTCTATTACCTTCAACGCGCCCGCATTTGCTCTCCGACGTCATGCCGGAGCTTTGCGAGGTCGAGCGTCCGATTGGCGCCGACATTTGGGAGATTTCGCGCCATTGCGTCGCGCCGGGCCACCGGTCCAGCGGAAGTTACGCTACGCCGATTGCCAACGCCCTTGCGTCGGGTTTGCTCGAATGGGCCCTTGAGTGCGGAGTCTCAAAGTTCATCATCGAAATCGAACCGGCGGGGCTGCTCCCCCTGGTCCAGCTTCTTTTCCAACCGCTACCTCTCGGCTTGCCGCACAAGATTAACGGCCGAGACGTGATTGCGGTGACGCTCACGTTCGATGAGCGGACGCTTGAGCGCTTTTGGGAAATGCGTGGCGACCGCCGCCGGGTCCTGGCCGAATCCTTCGAACGGCCCGTCCAGCTGCATGCCTGAGGCAGTCATCGTTTTGTTTTAACCTTGGTCGGCGGCCGCCGCCGCCGATTTCTTTACATAATAATTCCCCTATGCTTCCGGAAAAATCCGGACCACCGAATAGCGAGTTGTTCGCGTGAAGGTACGCGAGCGCGTACTATCTCCACCCCCACACATCCGGCACTCTCCATTAACTGTGTTGGACGGCGCTGGGGCCAATTGGTCCCAGGCATTGACCACACCGTGAACTGGAGAACGTCTATGATTCACATAGTCACTCCCGAAAACGACTATCGTTATCGCGACGAGATGGAGCAAGCCTATCGTTTGCGTTATCAAGTGTATGTCTGGGAAATGGGCCAGACCGATCTCGCCAAGCCGGATGGGCGCGACGTTGATCAATTCGACAACAAGCATGCCGTGCATATGCTCTACATCGAGGATGGCAAGGTGCTGGGCTACCAGCGTCTATTACCTTCAACGCGCCCGCACTTGCTCTCCGACATCACGCCGGAGCTTTGCGAGGTCGAGCGCCCAATTGGCGCCAATATTTGGGAGATATCGCGCCATTGCATCGCGCGGGGCCATCGGTCCGGCGGACCTTACATGAGTCCGATTGCCAACGCCCTTGGCTCGGGCTTGCTCGAATGGGCCCTTGAGTGCGGAGTCTCAAAATTCATTGTCGAGATCGAACCGGTCGAACTGCTCCCCCTGGTCCAGCTTCGTTTCCAACCGTTACCTCTCGGCTTGCCGCACAAGATTCACGGACGAGACGTGATTGCGGTGACGCTTACGTTCGACGGACGGACGCTTGAGCGCTTTCACGAAATGCGCGGCGACCGCGGCCGGGTCCTCGCCGAATCCCTCGAAAGACCCGCCCTGCTGCATGCCTAAGGCCGGTGTCGTTTTCTATCAACCCCGCCGGGCGGCGGCCGCGGGTTTCTATACTGATCATTAATATACGCTTCCAGGAAAAATCCGGACCGCCAATATGCCCCGGGCCGCTTTTGCGCTATAAGAGGCTTTGACGCCATCGAAACGTTCCGCATACCGGCTTCCGACCGCTGCGGCGGAAGCGGGGCGGTTGGAACGGCATTCGTGAAAAAAATACCCAACCCGATCGACCGGCACGTCGGCAGCCGCCTCCGCATGCGGCGCGTCATGCTCGGCATGACTCAGGAAAAACTGGGAGAAGCGTTGGGCCTGACGTTTCAACAGGTCCAAAAATACGAAAAAGGCACGAATAGAATCGGGGCGAGCAGACTCCAGCAGATTTCACGGATACTCGATGTTCCTCCGGCCTTCTTTTTCGAAGGAGCACCTTCTTTCGAAGCAATTGCCAATCCCGAACCGGCGCACATGGGCGTCGCGGAAGATTCGAACGTCCCCTATGCCGCAGATTTTTTATCGACCGCCGAGGGCCTTCATTTGAACATGGCATTTGCCCGGATTCACGATCCAAAAATCCGCAAGCGGATTGTCGATCTCGTGTCCTCGCTCGCCGGTGAAGAGCCAAGCCCGGTCGCGCGCGAAACCCCGGACCCTGACGAAGGCACGACACAGTGAATGGAGCGCGTTCGCTTTAACGAACACGATAGCGCGATTGGCTTGACAAAACGAACAGCTTACCAAAAGCTTTGTCGTGATGATCTTTTTTATTGGAGATTAGCCCATGGCTCGCGAAGATTACCTGTTTACGAGTGAATCCGTGGCCGAAGGCCATCCGGATAAGGTGTGCGACCGAATTTCCGACGAGATCGTTGACCTTTTCTTCCGCGAAGGCGCGAAGGTCGGTTTGGATCCCTATCAGACGCGGGTTGCCTGCGAGACTTTGGCGACGACCAACCGGGTCGTCATTGCGGGCGAAGTGCGCGGCGCGGCGATTGACCAGGATGCAATCGAGGCCGCGGCGCGCGGCGCAATCAAGAACATCGGCTATGAGCAGGACGGATTTCATTGGCGAACCGCCGAAGTCGAAATCCTCCTTCATGCCCAATCCCCCGACATCGCGCAAGGCGTCGACGCCGCCGGCAACAAGGACGAGGGCGCGGGCGATCAAGGGATCATGTTCGGCTACGCCTGCCGCGAAACGCCGGAATTCATGCCGGCGCCGATCTACTACGCCCACAAGATTCTCGAGGGACTGGCCCGCGAACGCAAGGCAGGCTCTGGCGCCGCCGCCAAGCTCGGCCCGGACGCCAAAAGCCAGCTAACCGTCAAGTACGTGCATGGCAAACCGATCGGCGTGACGCAGATCGTGCTTTCGACGCAGCATCTAGATGAAGATTTGAGCTCGCAGGACGTGCGCGATATCGTCGAACCCTATATCCGGAAAATCTTGCCGGAAGGATGGGTGGCGTCAGACACGGTCTGGCACGTCAACCCAACCGGCAAATTCGTGATCGGCGGCCCCGACGGCGATTGTGGCTTGACGGGTCGTAAGATCATCGTGGACACCTATGGCGGGGCGGCGCCGCATGGAGGCGGGGCATTTTCGGGCAAGGATCCGACGAAGGTCGACCGCTCGGCAGCCTATGCTGCGCGGTACCTCGCCAAGAACGTCGTCGCCGCGGGGCTTGCCGATCGCTGCACGCTCCAGCTTTCCTACGCCATCGGCGTCGCCGAGCCGCTGTCGATCTATGTCGATACCCACGGCACCGGCCAAGTTGCGGAAGAAAAGCTCGAGGCGGCACTGTTCGATGTCATGCGCCTTTCCCCGCGCGGCATCAGGGAATATCTTAAGCTTAATCGTCCAATTTACGCCCGTACTGCCGCCTACGGCCATTTCGGCCGCACGCCCGACGCAGAAGGCGGTTTTTCTTGGGAAAACAAAGATTTGGCTGAGAAGCTGAAGGCTCATCTCGCCTGATTTGGCCAAAGTTGAACGCCGTGCGCCAGGGCATGAACTCCGGAAGTCAAACTAAGAAACCGCGATCGCAGCGGTCGGACGCAGCAAAGCTGCGGGAAACCCAAGCGAATTCACCTGGCTTGCACGGCCGGCGTCGAGGCAGGAAGTTGCACGCTCGTCGTGCCGCGCTTTTAAGCACAATTTTGCCGTGCCTTAGCTTCGACGCATCGCGGCCCATTCCCGATCCCGCCTGCCTATTTTCCGTTAGGCCCTTTGCGCTTTGGCTCGAAATCGGCTTTGGCGGCGGTGAGCATCTAGCCGCCCAGGCGCAAGCGCATCCTGAAATTGGCTATATCGGTTGCGAGGCCTTTTTGAACGGCATCGCCAAGGCCTTGGCGCTCATCGAAGCGGCTCAGTTGCGCAATGTGCGCCTCTACAATGGTGACGCCCGGGCAGTGATTGAAGCGCTGCCAGGGGAGGCATTGGACGGCGCCTATCTGCTTTATCCCGACCCTTGGCCAAAGCGGCGCCACCACAGGCGCCGGTTCTTGTCCGATGAAACGTTAGATCGGCTCGCGCGGGTCATGCGTCCGGGTTCGGAGCTGCGCTTCGCAACCGATATCGACGCCAACGCGGGTTGGAGCTTGGCGCATGTCTTGCGCTCGCCCGATTTTGTTTGGGCACCGGCGGGCCCACGGGATTGGCAAATGCCCTGGTACGGTTGGACCAGCACGCGATACGAAGCGAAAGCGCTCCGCGCTGGGCGAAGGCCTGCCTATCTGACATTCCTTCGCGAATAACGCTCGTTCGTTCAAATCGAACCGGATTACGTTCCGAATATTTTACTTCGCGCGGCTATTCCCGCACCAAGAAGCAGTTCCCGCCAAACATGAGCTATGCATTTACGTAATAAATGAATAACGATATATGACCGATAATAATGCGTTATGCCAAAAATTAATGCTTCCAATTGCTTGCCGTGTGTCTTATAATTGCCCGTGATTAACAATTGTCGCGGCAGAACTAGTCGCGTCATCGAGGAGCGTGGCGTGGCCATCCTAGTAGTCGGGAGCGTCCTGCTGGGGGCGCTATTCGGGCGGTTTTACAATGTTTGGATTCTCCTCCCGGCATGCGCGCTCGTCCTCGCCGCGGTTCTCGTCAGATCCGCTGTAGGCGAGCACGGCCTGCTACTACCGCTTCTTGAATTCACCATGCTAAGCGCAACTCTCCAAATCGGCTACGTTCTCGGCCTCGCTTCCATTATTCATTCTCAGCACCTGTCGCAGCGCCGAGGAAAGCTTGCCCGCGCGCGTCCCCTGCCACGCCACTAACGGCGACACGGCGCCGGCAATGCCGCGCAAGGCGCCGCCACATGAGCATATGCTTTTACAATCTTATGATTGATGACGAATATCAATAGCTAAATCCGCACAGGTGCGCTAAACTCAAAATTATCTGTTTTTGCGTTCTTGGGCAGACTTATTTGCGCCGGCCTAGCGGAATTGCAGCAGCGCCGCCCCTTAGCGGCTTGGTGCCGAAGGCGCGGATGCGCCAGCGTCAGGGAGCGGTCCCGGAATGGCGCCCCGCCGCCTTGCCCGCCGCGCTAGCGTTTCTCACCGACCATGGTGTCAGCCCGGCGGTCTTGTTCACCGCCGCGGCGGAGGCGCGCCGGCAAGCCGTCGCGCCGGAGACCACCGTGCTTGCGACCGGGACGATCCGGGAGCGATTCTTTTATCAGTGCCTCGCGCGTCACCTTGGCGCGACCTTTATCGATGGCGAGGTCGCCCTCGGCGCCGGCGCGCGCTATCCGCACGCGATTCACGCGGGCCTCGCGCCGCTCGACGGCGGCGATGGCTCCCGCTGGCTCGCGGCGCCACGCGGTCGGCTGCTCGCCCATCTCTTGACAGGGGCACGCGGCGGCGAGCGCTTGGGCGGGCGCATCGCGATCACGACACCTTCGCATATGTCCCGCTTAGTGCGTGCGGGCGCGACCGCTTTGATCCTGCGCGATGCAAGCCTCGGTCTTGCCAACCTTGATCCGAGTCTTTCCGCGAAAGATCGCCCGAGCCGCGTGCAGCGCGCTTTCACCATAGCCGCCGCCGCCACCACCACCTTGGCATTCGGCCTAGCGCCAGCCTTTACCCTCGCCCTCGTCTCACTGTCGATGACTTGTTTTTTCCTGGCCTCGATCTGGCTTCGTCTGTTCGCCGGGGCGGCGAGCACCGCCTGCGAGCAAAAGCCGTTTCGCGCTCGTGTCGAGGATCGTCGGCTACCGGTTTATTCGGTCGTGGTCGCGTTGCACCGGGAGGCCCGGGTCGTGCCGCAACTCGTTGCCGCGCTCGCCGCGATCGATTATCCGCGTGGCAAGCTCGACGTCAAACTCGTGATCGAGCACGACGATCGCGCGACACGGCTCGCAATCGAGGCTTTGGATCTGCCCGCCACCTACGAAATCGTCGTCGCGCCCGCGGGCTGGCCGAGGACCAAACCCCGCGCGCTCAACATAGCATTGCCGCTGGTACGCGGCGAGCTCCTTGTCATTTTCGATGCCGAAGACGCCCCGGCTCCGGGCCAATTGCGCGAGGCGGCGGAGCGTTTTTTGCGTGCCCCACGCGAGCTTGCCTGCCTACAGGCGCGGCTCGCGATCGACAATATCGAGGATTCCTGGCTGACCCGGCTGTTTGCGATCGAATACGCGGTTTTGTTCGATGTCGTGAACCCAGGCCTTGCTGGGCTTGGCCTGCCGCTGCCTCTCGGCGGCTCCTCGAACCATTTTCGCACCGAGGTTTTGCGCGAGGTCTGCGGTTGGGATGCCTGGAACGTGACCGAGGATGCCGATCTCGGTCTTCGCCTCGCTCGTTTCGGCTATCGCGTCGGTATCTTTCCCTCGACCACGCAGGAGGAGGCGCCAGCGTTCATTGGCGCTTGGCTGAGGCAGCGGCGGCGCTGGTCCAAGGGCTGGATGCAGACCTTCATCACGCTCACCCGCGATCCCCGCCGCCTCGTCGCGGAGCTTGGTATCGCGCACAGCCTGGCACTCGCCCTTAATATGACCGCTTTGGTGATCGCGCCGCCGCTCTGGCCATTTTTTACTGCGCTCCTTGTTCATGATCTTGGCGCCCGTCTGCCGTCGCCCGCCTCGGCTTTTGAACTTATCGAGGTCGTGCTTTGGATGTCGGCGGTGCTATTCGGAACCGCGTCGATCCTATGGCTCGCGTTGCTCGGCATGAGGCGGCGCAAACTGCTCGGTCTTTGGCCATTCCTGCCGCTCCTGCCTTTGTATTATCTGCTGACCTCGGCCGCGGCTTGGATGGCGCTCTATGATCTTATTCTGCGCCCCTATCATTGGCATAAGACCGAGCATGGTCTCGCCAAAACCTCGCGGCAAGGCATGCCAATAACGGAGCGCGGGATAGCCCCCGACGCGCTGCCTTCCGATAGGAGAGAGCTTTGCAAGAGTCTCAATCCTGCGGTTCTTTAAGGCTTTCACGGAGCTGATTGCCATATTGAGGTGCATGAATGGCAATGCGAAATTTCCATGTAATAGCGATTATCACTTTTCCTGTATTGGTTCCTTGGGCGTATATGCAAACGACGCACGCCCAGCTACACCGAGACGGGCCTATCGCGGAGTGGACCGCAGGAGAATGGCACGCTCTTCTCTTGCGTAATCGGGATATGGAGACAGACAGCTTTCTCGACTATTTTTTTCTGTGGAATGGGCCTTGAAGCGAGAAAAACGAAGTTGGCTTTTATCAGAAGTCCTCGGCTGCCAAACCGAATCCTAGTCGAGATGGTCACTACACACCGCATCTCCAGAAGGTTCGCAGCGGATCTGCCGCCCACACCTTTCGTGACGTTCGTCGGAGGTGAAATTACTCTCGGCCAGTTTGACGCAGAAAATTATATTAAGCGAGGAATTTGTCGTGTCGTCCGTAACGCCGCCGCCTTTAGCTCCAAAGGTTCAAACGATTGTCATCCCGGGACCCAGGGAGGAGGAGATTGCGCCACCACATCCACGGCCGCACCTAAGACACCAATTGCGGGGAGCGCACCAAGCATTCCAAGAGAATCTCTACGCGAAAGAGCAAGCTCTTGTTGAGCGAGCACTTCTCGGTCGACGGCACGCTGATCGAGGCGTGGCCAGCATGAAGGGATTCGTGCCGAAGGACGAAGCCAATAAGCCGCCTAAGGGCGGCGGCTGCAATATCGAGCACGACTTCCACGGTGAGAAAAGTGCCAATGAAACTCACGTTTCCACGGCCCACCCCGATGCGCGCCTGTTTCGAGGGGTCTGGGCAGGAGGCCAAGCTCTGCCACCATGGGGCATACAAACCTGCTGGCTGGAGTGGAGGCCAGCATGGATGGGAAGGCCATATTCGCAAAATCTTCAAGAGCGGGTTGTTACGGCGGTTTTGAATGGCGGCATGTCGTGGCGAAAGGCAGCGTCGCATTTTGCCGGTGGGATCAGCGCGGTGATCAATTGGGTCAGGCGCTTCGGTGAAACCGGCTGCATTGCGCCTCGTGTTTCAAGGAGCGCCACAAGCGTTCGGCCGAGCAACGCGCGCAGCCGCCACCACTACCAGTGCAGTGCTACGCCTAGGGAAAATCGCGAAAGAGCGGCAAGACGATATAATACAGACCCACCGCGATGAGCACGGCTTTGCTGAGGAATCCGGTCTCCGGGAGGCCCTGAACCAGGGCCGCGATCGCGGCAACGCACCACATGACCGTCAGCGTAATCGTTACCAGGCGGAAGCGCAGGACGCGCAGCGGATGGACGAAGGCGACTGGTGCGAACATCAGGCACGCGAAGGCGATGATGACGAGGGTGCTGACGAGCGGTCCCGGCTGCAACAAAAGAATATAAAAGATGAGAACGTTCCAAATCGCCGGAAACCCGCGAAACCAGAGGTCATGGGTCTTGATGCGCCGGTCGGCGAAATAGAGCGCCGAAGCCGCGCAGACAACACAGCAAACGAGGACCGCGAGTGGCGGCAGAAGTAGGCCCGAACGCCACAAGGCGACGAGCGGCACGACCACATAGGTAAGGAAATCGACGACGAGGTCGAGAACAACGCCGTCGATATACGGCGCCGTCTCCTCGACCCTGTAGCGGCGGGCCAACGAGCCGTCCGCGGCGTCGATTGCCAACGCCGCGCCAAGCCAGGCGAACATTGCGCTAAATTGACCGCCGACCGCGGCAAGCAGTGCGGCGAACCCCAAAGCGGCCCCGCAGGCCGTGAAGCAATGTACGAGAAAGCCGGCGGTACGAGGGGGCATCTGTATTCGCAAGAGCGGAGACGGCGCCATCTATGGATATCGAGCGCGCGGCGCGTCAAATAGTTATAAATCCAGCCACTAAGCCGCGTCGAGCACTGGTGTCACCACCCGGGGGTTCGATTGAGGAAAAGGTCATGCCAGCCAAGCCTCGGGCAATGCCCTCCTTCCTGTTTCTGCCTTAACGCGTTATATGCGTCGTATCACTTGGGCCCGAGGCCCGACGGGCTTCGCAAAAGTGGGGAAAGTCCGATGAAGAAGCCAGGAGACGGCAGCAGCGAAGAGCGGGGCCAGGCCGGAGGCGGCAACCCAGTGACGCCGGCGAAAACATTCCCACTCATTCCTCGCACTCCCGAGCGAGCGCTCATCATAACTTCCACGCTTACTGTCGTCAGTTTTTTGAGCCACCTTTTTTTCCTCTTCCTCGTCGATCCTTGGAGAGTCTTGATTATCGACAAGGAGTCCGCTTTGGGCTATTCAATGCTCCCCTTGTGCTTTGGCGTTGTGTTTTTGGCATTAGCCATATATAGTTTTATAAGAATAGAATCTAAATCCGTTCTCAATGTAATTGTGCTGCTATTTGCGTTAGTCTTTGGGAGCTTCAGCTTTCACGGGCTTTTGGGTTATCTCCACCATTACTTAAATCTTATGATCTTGTCGTCGTACTCCAGATAAATTTATTTTGTGGGGCGCGCCGATTACCCCGGCGGGACGGCGAGGGGCGGCTCGCGCGGGTCGAACCAGCGAAATGCCAAAAGCCCGGTGAGAAAGCCGCCGATATGGGCCTCCCAGGCGACCGTCGCATCGGGGACGCCGAGCGGCACCGGAATGACGCCAAACAGAAAATTGGCGAGAAACCAGAAGAAAAGAAAACTGATCGCGGTGCGGTTGGAAAGAATTTTCCGCAATGGCAGCGCCGGCTGCCGATACGCCATGCCCTCGTCCGCGCGTTCCGCGAAGCCGAGCGATTCGCCAAGCGGCGCACCCGGTTGAAACACGAAGCGCACCGCCGCCGCCATGACGCCGGAGACCGCGGCCGAGGCACCCACCGCCGGCTGCAGATCGGTCATGTGGGTGACGTAGTGCATCGCCGCTCCAGCAATTGCCGCGACCGCGCAAAAAAACAAGAAGCGTGGCGTCCCAAAACGGCGTGCGACGGCGGAGCCGAAGGCCGCGAACCAAAGCGAGTTCATGCCCACATGCAGCCAGCTGCCGTGCAAAAATGCATAGGTAAGCGGCGTCCACCATTGCGGCTTCCCGTCGCCCAGAAAAAAGGCCGCCGCCTGGGCGCGGAGCTCGGTGTCGGCCGCGATCGAATTCAAGGCGTGGGCCACGCGCTCCGGAGCGATGGCGTAAGTAAATCGCCCCGCCACGAAGGCGAAGCGTCGAAGAAGCTCGAGATAGGCCTCGGGCGAGAGGAGTTGTGAGAGGGCTTCGATCGCGGCCAAAAGCGCGACGA
>Ga0187893_10012267_pt1 | contig 12202 bp, 13 predicted proteins | sample MA1701074metaG_FD_139574 | JGI IMG/M metagenome (GOLD analysis project Ga0187893, IMG submission 139574) | White microbial mat communities from a basaltic lava cave in the Kipuka Kanohina Cave System on the Island of Hawaii, USA - MA170107-4 metaG ... | reverse complement strand
GCGCGCACATCGTATGCTTCGACCACTGCGCCCAGGCGTCTGGCAGTCGCGATAGCCTGTAGACCAGCTACTCCCGCCCCGAGCACGAGCACGCGCGCCGGTGCCACGGTACCGGCTGCGGTCATGAGCAGCGGAAACATTCGGGGTATGTACTCCGCAGCGATCACCACCGCTTTATAGCCTGCCACGGTTGCCATCGATGAGAGTGCGTCCATGGCCTGCGCGCGGGTGATGCGCGGTATGAGTTCGACTGCAAAAGTTGTGAGCTGCTGTTTAATTGCCGGTTCGAGAGCCGCCGGTTCGTCCAACGGTCGGAGAAACCCAAACACAACAGCGCCCGGTTTAAGACTATAAAAAACATCAGCCGGAGGCCGGTTAACGGCGACCAGAATGTTAGCGGCTTCGAGTATGCTGGCCCGGTCAGTTGAAAGTTGGGCGCCTGCCTCTTCAAAATCTGCATCCGTAACCGCTGCCCCGAGGCCGGCACCGCTCTCAACTTTAACTGCGGCTTTCAGGGCGACGAGTTTTCGGATCGACTCGGGCATTAGGGCCACACGCGCTTCGCCAGGTTGTGTCTCACGCAACACAACAATGTTCATTGCCGGCTCCGATCAGTAGCAGTAGGAGATTCGCTTTGAGGGAAAAGAGGAGAAACTGCCAGAATTCTTGTGACAGAGTTGCCACCCAAGAGGCGATTCGGCATAGGGCATTCAGGAATTACACATTGGTTATCCAAAACACGACGATCGAGTGCAGTATAACATTAGGAGTTTGCGCCTCTCAAAAAGAGCGACCATGGCGACCTTTTCGGTTGGTAATCAGGGAGGGAAGCTCTGATCGACCGAAATTACACGAAGACGACACTAACGCGCAACAAACCCGGGTGTTTCTTGGAAGGGACGGCCCTAAGGATGTACGCAGCTCGGACCGGCAACTTGATCCTGCCACCTTGGCGCACCTATAATCCAAAACGGCACGGCGCATTGGTGTAGTCGGCTAACACGCTGCCCTCTCAAGGCAGAGATCACGGGTTCGAGTCCCGTATGCGCTACCATTTCTTTGGGCTTGACCGAGACTCTCCTCTCCATCCTCGAAATCCTTCTTACTTTTTGTCGTCGCGGATCAACGACGGTTAGCCCTTGAGTAAAGCCTACGCTTACCTGGGGACCGCCCCTGGGACCGCCCCAGGGTCTATGCTACCGCCTAGTTCAGGCTGTCGGAAAAAGTGGTTTCTGCTCCCAGTCCGCAGTAGCGGACGATCGACAATAGCCCAGCAGGGCACTGCTGGGTGGGAAAGCCCAGGGAAGAGCCTGTGAAACAGACGGCTGAACGTTTGGCGCAACCTGCAGGATCCCATGTTTTGGCTGTTCGATCATCTGTCGTAAGTTTCCAGAATTTGCGGGACAATTGTTAGCTGACTTTCGATGTGATGGGTAAAATGTCTCCTGAACGGGGGGCTGGCTGTGGATAGTTTCCTAAAAGAGCTTACTGACGGGCTGCCTGACCAGGCGCAGTTCGTTCGGGTTCTGATTCGTCTTCTTGCTGCCGCGCTACTGGGAGCAGTTGTCGGGTTTCAGCGCGAGCGAGTAGGCAAACCCGCGGGACTCCGAACTCATATGCTCGTCTCTCTGGGAGCAGCGTTGTTTGTGATTGCCTGCTTAGAATTCGGGATGTCGTCGGCCGACTTATCGCGTGTGATTCAAGGTCTGGCTACCGGAATCGGCTTCATTGGTGGTGGTGCGATTCTTAAGTTGAGCGAGGAACGGGAGATAACCGGACTGACAACTGCTGCTGGTATCTGGCTGACCGCGGCAATCGGCGTGGCCGCTGGTCTCGGTCGAATTGGCTCTGCAGTTTTGAGCGTCCTTTTGACCTGGATCATTCTTGCTTTGCTGGTCCAAATCGAATTTCGCATTGAAAAGCGAAAAGCCGCCAAGGTGAAGGGCTCGTAGATTAACGCCCAAGGCCTTTTTTGTTAACGAACTCATGTAATGTTAACGATCATGATCGTATTGTTTTAAAACCTCATGACAGGAATGTTTTCCTGATCAATATCCCTTTTTACCTTCCAGATCATTACTCAAATTCCACGATTTGGACCAGGACTGGCCCATACACACCGAAGATCCGCACGCTGACCCGACGCCCTTAGATCCTCGATTGTGTTGGCATATTTGTTGCTTCTTATTTGTTGTAGTGTCGTGTTGATTGGGTGGACCGGTCGGATGCGACCTTCCCCTATATTGTCATGACCACGCTCTGGAACAACAAGCTTCTTCTCTTTGGGTTAGTGTTAATTACCAGCTGTGATGCGGCAGCACAGGAACTTAAGCCCGAATCAGTATTCGAGCCTTTAGTCCTCAGAAGTTCTGAAGCGAGTACACACAAGGCCGGAGGGGAAGAAGACGCTTTATTCGTAAGTCATCTTAACGAGGGGCTAGCCTACCTAAAAAAGAAGGATTATCAGAGTGCCATTGCCACTCTTGAGGAAGCGGCGCGACTGAATCCCAACTCTGCTGAAGCGCTGCACCATCTCGGATTCGCCTATTACAAGTTAGATAACTTCGATCAAGCCATACGTCTCTATACGCAGTTAGTCGAACTCATTCGGACTTCGGCTGCCGCCCACAACAATCTTGGTTATGCTTATCTGGGTGTTAACCGATACAAGGATGCGGCGGCTTGTTTCAAAACGGCTTTAAGTCTCAAGCCGGAGTTTTCAGCACCGCTGACCGGGCTGTGCTTCGCCCACAGCTCCCAGGAGAACTCAAACGAGCTGGCCTTACAGTACTGTGGCCAGATGGCTAAGTTGCATCCCGAGTCCGCTGCCGCAAATTATTTCTTCGGCTATGCGCTTCTTGAAGCCGCTCAATATGAAAGGGCGCTCGCGGTATTCACCCGAGCGATGGAATTGCAACCACAAACAGCCCTTCACTACATCGCAGTGGGCCGAGCCCAATATAAGCTCGCTCGCTATTCGGACTCACTGCAAAACTTTGCCAAGGCCCGGATACTGCAACCAAATTTGAGCGACTCCTATCTGGGAGAGGGGATAACTCTGGTGGCGCTGAAGAAGTTTGGAGCCGCTCGTCAGGCCTTCAAACAAGCGCTCGAAGTGGATCCCGACAACGCGGACGCGCGGTTCAATCTGGGAATAACTTGCTTCCTTGAACAGAGACCAGATTGTGCTCTGCAACAATATAACTACCTGAAAATCATGGACTCTTCGCTGGCAGACAAACTCTTTCGGCATCTGTTTAGTAATCGAATTCTCGACGTGAGAACCACTCAAGCTCACCGCTGAGCGTTGGTTTAACTCTCAAAAAATTGGCGATAGATAGGTTAACAGCGAATAAGAAAAGGAGGTAGAAAGATGGCTAGGACAAAACAAGCTCGAGCAAATGAAGGTCGGGAATCAGGCCGGCAAGAAAAAAGAGGGCACGAACGACATGGCGAACAGTCTTTGGCGCCGCAACAAAACAGAGGTCCACAAGATTTGCAGTTTTGGGCTCCGAGCCCATTTCCTTTAGGCGGCGTTTCAGCGAAGAGATGGATCGGTTGTTCCGAGACTTCGGATTTGGGGGCGACTTTGGAGCGTTCGATCGGGAACCAGGTAGGTTTGGCGGAGGCTTGTCAGCCTGGTCGCCGCAGGTCGAGGTGTTCGAACGCGGTAATCAACTTGTGGTACGGGCCGACTTGCCCGGTATGACCAGGGACGACATTCAGGTTGACATTACAGATGATGCGCTGGTGATCCGAGGTGAGCGTCGCAGCGAGCGTGAAGAAGACGAGGAGGGTTACCACCGAAGTGAGCGTTCATATGGGAGTTTTTATCGCACCATACCGCTCGGCGAAGGTGTCGATGCAGGGAATGCTGAAGCAACTTTCCGCAATGGTGTTTTGGAAATCACGATGCCCGCACCCAAGCGCGCCGAGCGGCGCCGGCTTGAGATTCGAAAAAAGGCGGAGAGCGAGGAGCAGCAAAAGCCGCGCACTAAGGCTATGACCAGAAATTGCGCGCGTGCCGTGTTACGAGCCGCCTTCATAAATCCCTATCAAAAAATTTATCAATCACACAAACCCGACAGTTTAAGCGTTAGCTGGCATTGCGGTTGCCCTTGTAAGCGGACGCTCCTGCTTCAGTTTCCAACAGGCCCGAAAACCTTTGGGACGAGAGTCAGGAAAGCGGACAGAAGGGGATGAAATGAGTACACCAGAACCTACTCGCAATATTGATATTGGTTTTACGCAAACCAATTCTCCTCAGGAATTAATGTCGTCGCTGTTTGAGTTTGAAGCCGGAAATTTTCCTTTGATTAGTCTCTATCTTGATGCCCGGGTCAACTCGCAAGGACGACACAATTTTTATGCTTTTGTTCGTAAGCAGTTGCCTGATCGGGTGCGCGCCTTTGGGCCCGCAAACTCCGGAGCGGGAATCTCTCGACGTGGACCTCGCCCGAATCGGCGATTTGCTTGCTAATGTGAGACCGTCAGCCCAGGGAGTAGCAATCTTTGCTTGCTCTGCTGCTGACAAGTTTTTCAGAGTGGGGCAATTCGATGCGCCTTTTGAACGCAATCAGCTCTTTGTTGGGGAACGTCCACATATTTATCCACTTGCCCGCCTAATCGATCAGTATCGACCGTATGCAGTGTCAGATAAAGATCGACAGAAGAAGGACCATAAGCGAAAGGATAAGAAAAACCAGGCGATGAGGGAAGGTCGTAAGCTCCGCAGTCAAGAGGCCAGACCTCGTCATCGGGCAACGGATGAATCCAATCTTACCGATTCCCAACCTGCGCCGGATAAAACACGAATCCGGCAATCGAAAATGATAGCCGAGGGCTAAAGGATGTGTTACAGGTAACAACTTTTCAAGGAGGTTTTTATGGCAAGAGAATCAGCAAAGTCTGCGCAGGCAAAGACAACAACTAATCACGACGAAATTCGGCAATGGGTGGAAGCCAGAGGTGGACATCCCGCCAGAGTAAAAGGTACGAACAATCGAGACAGTGGTGGACTACTACGAATTGATTATCCGGGTTACTCCGGTGAGGAATCGCTGGAGCGGATCAGCTGGCAGGAATTTTTTAAAGCCTTTGAAGACAACAAGCTGGCGTTTCTGTTTCAGGAAGAGACAAGATCGGGTTCTGAAAGCCGGTTCTCGAAGCTTGTCGATCGGGAGTAGAGGTTTGAAGATGGCAAACAAGAACCGCAACAAGAAGAACCAGATGCCGACGGGCTACGGCAAGAAGCAGAGCCCTAAGCTGGGCGAATCCAACAAACTAAACAAGCGCGCCGAGGTTTTGCAGTCCGCTTATAGTGAACAGAATATCGGCAGTGCCGAAGAGGAGGAGGGTAGCAGGCGATCGCCGTTACAGGCGGCAAACCGAAACCGCCCGAAGGCAGGCCGTTGATCAGGCATACCTGAGTTGAAAGTTTCGAATCCCGGCGGGGGACATTTGCCTGTCTAGAATGTCAGCTTGACAGCGAGTTGAATGTTTCTTGGTCCCCCGCCTCCAAGAAACGGATTGCCAATTCCGACATCAGGCGTAACCGTGATCGGCAAAAAGCCTTGCCCACGACCGGTAAGAGGATCAATCCCGTTAAAGCTGGCGTCCGCCGAGAAGCCAGGCAGCAACGGAGACGAAAGATTCGGGTGATTGAAGATGTTGAAAATCTCTGCCCGCAATTCGAGCTTCACCTGCTCAGTCAGGGGTGTAATCTTGAAAACTGAGAAATCAATGTTTTGATAACCTGGGCCTGGCAATGCGTTCCGCCCAAGATTTCCAAAATGTTGTGTTCCTGGCAAACAGAAAGCTGCGCTCCCGTCATTCATCGGATCAGAGGCATCCAGGGTACAGGGCACGCGAAACGCGGCTAAGTTGAGGAAGCGGTCTGCTCCGCCGGTGCCGGCGAAGGGATCCCCAACTAAATCGGGGCGCGGAAAAAATTCTCCAGTGCCGTTGTAGTCATCGAACAAATTCACATGAAACGGATTACCACTGCGCAAGGTGACGATACCGTTTAGCTGCCAACCCTTGCCGAGCCGAGGATACCTGGGAAGGAGATCTGGTAGCTGATAACCGAAGCTCCAGACAAACCGCTGCCGGCTATCAAAGTTTGAATTAGCCTTTTCCAGGTCGGTGCGATAACTGTTCTCGGGTTGGGTAGCATTTGCCACATAGTCCTGACCGTCAGAAGCATTGTCAATCGAGTGCGACCAGGTGTAGTGCACCATCGTGGACCAGCCGCGCCTGGCTCGCAAAGTGAAGCTGGTTTGCAAAGCGTTATAGTTCGAGTGCGCCGACGTTTCCAGGTGATTGATATAAAAGAAAGTGCCACCTGAGGGGGCAAAGGGGCCGTTATCGAACGGGCGGGCGCTGGAAACACCTGGATTAACGGGCTGATTGATGTCTCGATAACGAAAGAGCTTGGTCCCATTTGAACCAACGTAGCCTACCTGGAAGACACCGTTTCTGAACAGTTCATGCTGCAAGTTCAGATTGTAATTCTGAATATATGGCGTGCGCAGATTTCGATCGATGGCAAAAACATCTGAGTCGAGGTAGTCAGTAAAGATAGGCTCGCCTGATTGGATCACCGGCAAAGTAGAAAATGAAAACAGAATCGCTGAAGGTCCAACGGGGTTATACGCCGGGCCAGGATTGAAGGTGTTAAACGGCAGCTGGCCTACGAAGAAGTCCTGGGAAAAGGCGTCATAGAAAAGTCCCCAGCCGGCTCGTACAACGGTCCGGCCTTTTCCCTGCAGGTCCCAGGCAATTCCCAGACGCGGTGAGAAATTGTTCCAGTCTCGCTCGTAAAGTCTATCGAGGCCACCACTGCCGACTTGCACAAGGCCGCGCACCGGATCAAAGTTGCTAAGGCGATCCCGTTCTTCATCGATTAGCCCGTAATAGTCGTAGCGCAATCCCAGGTTAAAAGTGATCCGCGGGCGCCACCGGAAAGTATCCTGTATGAAAGCGCCATGAGAGTTCTGGAAGGTGCCGCGTCGCGAATCTCCGCGAGCTGAACGACCCCCGCTCAGAGTGCCCGAGAGAAAATCTGCAAGGGAGTCAAAATCCAGCCGGCCCCGATATCCGGCGTCGAAGAATGCGTTGACAAAGGTGCGCCTGAATTCATAGCCAAATTTCAAATCATGGCGATTGAGTTTCCAGAAGAAGTTATCGAGGGCCTGCCAATTGGTGTCCACCCGCGCTCGGGGTACCGAGAGGGTCGCGCCGATTGAGGCGATCGAACCTATGGGGTCGTTGCGGATGCGGATAAAAGGCAGACCAAAATCCTGTGCGCCGGCGATGCCGGTATTCAAGCCGATTGAGTTGGGGTCGAAGTTGCCGTCTTCAGGGAAAAAGCCTTCGTCAAAGCGGTTATACCCAAATCGCGCTTCGTTGAGCTTGGTGTTGGAAAAAATCTTAAGATAGGAAAGCGAAACAAGCTGGACCGTTGTTGGCGTTACGGTGTTGTATCCCGGTAGGACATTTCCTGCGAGAATTGCCAACGGAAACGACTGATCACTATTGCCAAAGTAGTAGCGTCCGGTGATCTGGTTTCGCGAATTGAACGAGTGGTCGATCTTTCCGATCAAACTGTCGACATCATTCAGCGCACGGGTTGTTACGAATAGATTAGGTCGGCCAGTATCGTCGAACGGAGGCAAGGGCCGGTTAGGTGCCGGCCAGGGATTGCGGGCCAGCAAGCGACTTATCACCGGATTTGTTGCCCCTCCCAAAGCCTCAATCTCACGCGGGTCAGGAACACGTGCGGTAGAGTTGAGTCCGACGCGTTCGCGCTGACCTTCATAGGCGAAATAGAAGAAGGTGCGGTTTCGAATTATGGGGCCTCCGAGCGCCCCTCCGAACTGATTGTTACGAAAAGCGGTTTCCGGGTCAGGCTTGGGATTAAAAAAATTCCTGGCGTCGAGCTTGTTGTTGCGGAAGAATTCAAACACTGAACCGTGAAAATCGTTTGTGCCCGATTTGGTTACGATATTGACTACAGCGCCCGAGTTGCGACCGTATTCTGCCTCAAAATTGGAAAGAATGGCGGCCTCTGAAATTGTTTCGAGCGGAAGGATGGTGGCCGGAGTGCCGAATACACCCGCCTCGTTTATCGCTGGCAGGTTGCGATAACCATCATTCATGTCAGTGCCATCGAGGAGATAGTTGTTGGCGCGTCCGCGATTGCCATTGGCACTGAAGAGGCCGAAAGACCCTGGCGAGTCAGTAGCCCCGGAAGGATCGCCCGTAGCTCCAGGAGCCAACACGAGAAACTTAGTGAAATCGCGGCCGTTAACTGGCAGGTCTGCCACTTCCTTCGAGGAGATCGTAGCGCCCAACGTATTGGTAGTTGTTTGCACTTGAGCAGTTTCAGCCACAGTCACCAACGTGTCCGAGCCGGCAACCGTTAGTGACACGTCAACGCGTCGTTCTCCGGCAACCTCGACCAAGACTCCGGTTACGGTGGCAGGCTGAAAGCCGGAGTACTCGACCCTAATCTCATATGTTCCGGTCTGCAGTTCCGCAAGAGTGTAATTTCCAACATCATCCGTGACAGTTTTGCGCAATAGTCCAGTGCTGAGATTCTTTGCTGTCACCGTTGCACCGGGTACCACTGCAGCGTTTTGATCAGTCACAGTGCCCAGAATAGTGCCACGAAACGTTTGCGCTGAGAGCGAGACAGTCGAAGCTAAGATTACCAAGAGGAGTTGTAGATGTGGACGACCTGGCCTGACCAGGTTCCCGTTGCTGGCGGAAACGAGTGTGGGAGTTCTTGATTTCACGTTTACCCTCCTAAGGGTTCACTGGAAATTGTTAGAAGGAAAATCAACAAAAGAAATGTTTTCCGGTTTCCGACCCGGGTCATATTTAGAGCGCGCAGATTATATAGCAGGGAGCCTGAGGCCCAAACGAATTTTTGGGCCATGGCCCTTAGCTCTTTTGGGGCATGAGTCGAAACAAGTGCGGCCGTGAATATCTGGGAGCTTGTGCTCTGAAACGCCGAAGCGTTAGTCAAACTTTCCCGGGATGAAGTTTTTTAGCAACAGCAAAGTCCTCACTTTTTAGAGCGGGCGCAAAGCTCCATGTAGTGAGGGTCACGTCTGCGTCAACGGCTTCGCCGCCTGTTGTGAGCATGGCTCTGCCCTCTTCTAAACTTCTCGATTCGGGGTAGTTGCTCACCTCCGTTACGGCTTTGCCGCCTGTTGTGAGGCATGGCTTTGCCCTGCCGTCAGCTCGCGTATCGATTGGGCTCTGCCCTGGGCTCTGCCCCGGCGGGATAGTTTGAGCCAGTACTCAAACTTGAACAATTCTCTCTCTCGCGACCTTACCGCCTTTGCCCAATCAACACTCCCTGCTTTGACATTCTTCCGGCTGGTAAAATAAAGTCCCTACCTGCTTCCGAATCGAGAGCACCGATGTTTAATCCTTCTCTGTCTCCAGATATTGTCGATCAGGTAAGCCGATCTGTTCGAGAGGCCAACAAAAATTTCCTGCTCGTTTACCCCGGAGACAGCGGGCGACGTCAACCGGTTCACACCGTTTATGGCGGAGCCCATTTATTCAAGTCAGACTCGGCCCTGCGCCTGGCCGAATTGGCTCGCCGCTCACTCGCACAATTCGCTCCGGACTTTCTGGCATTCGCTAAAGCTCTTGATCTGCCGGGCGCTGAACTCTTACCTGAGACATTCGCACAAGCTCAATCGCTGGCGACAGAGTTTGAGTCCAATCCTGATCGCCTTCGGCTTAAGAACAAACCCGCCTGGTTAGCGCAAACAATCTTTAAACGTGTGCACGAGAAGCTAGATTCTGAGCCCGTTGAAGATTTTCGTGTCGATTTTGAGGATGGTTATGGCAATCGACCAGATGCGGAAGAGGATGGTCATGCAGGGTCTGCCGCTAATGAAGTGGTTGCGGGGATGAACCAGGGTACTTTGCCACCTTTCATCGGTATTCGCATCAAGCCATTTAATGATGAGCTGCGCGCTCGCAGTATCAGGACTCTCGATATCTTTCTCACAACACTGATTAAAGAAAGCGGCGGCAAGCTACCGGCAAATTTCGTGGTCACGCTGCCCAAAATCACTGTCCCAGAACAGGTGGCGGTGCTAGCAAAACTATTCGCGGCCCTGGAGGGACAACTCAAACTAGCGGAAGGCTCATTAAAGCTGGAGATGATGATCGAAACCACCCAGTCGATCATCGACAGTGAAGGTCGAATCAATTTGCCCCGGCTCCTGGCGGCAGCAAGCGGTCGCTGTGTGGCAGCGCATTTTGGCACCTACGATTATACGGCTAGCTGTAATATCACTGCCGCGCATCAACACATGATGCATCCTGCATGTGATTTTGCTAAGCACATGATGCAGGTATCGTTTGCGGGAACTGGAATCTGGCTGTCAGATGGCGCAACAAATATTATGCCCGTGCCGCCTCATCAAACTTCCGAAAGTGGGACTCCCTTGACTGCCCAACAAATAGAGGAAAACTGCCAGGTCGTTTACCGAGCCTGGAAGCTGCACTACGATCACATTCAACATTCTCTGACTGGTGGCTTTTATCAGGGTTGGGACCTGCACCCGGCACAGTTGCCGACGCGCTACGCAGCCATCTATGCATTCTTTCTGGAGAGTCTCGATGCGGCATCGCAGCGGTTGAAGAACTTTGTTGAAAAAGCAGCCAAGGCTACTTTGGTGGGTGATGTTTTTGACGATGCGGCTACGGGACAAGGGCTTCTGAACTATTTCTTGCGAGCCATCAATTGTGGCGCCTTAAAGGAGGAGGAGGCCGTTGAATTGTCAGGCCTGACGGTGGACGAACTGCGGTCCGGGTCTTTTTTGAGGATCCTTCAGAATCGGCAAGGTGTCCGGTAAAGTCGGCACCGCCGCTTACAATCCCATGGATGGTTCTATACTGGAAGCAATGTTAATAGCATCTGGGAAATCCCACGGACGGCAGTCCGTGCATTGGTTCAGATCCCTTCTACCGGAAGCGATGTTAATAGCATTGAGAATCCCAGTAGCGTCCGCTTTTCGTAGAAAGGATCTGAACCATCCACGGACTGCCGTCCGTGGGATTCCCAAATGCCATTGGCATCGCTTCGTAGAAAGGATGTGAATCTTCCACGGACTGCCGTCCATGGGGATTCCCAAATGCCATTAGCCTCGCTTTGTAGAAAGGATGTGAATCTTCCACGGACTGCCGTCCATGGGGATTCCCAAATGCCATTAGCCTCGCTTTGTAGAAAGGATCTGAATCTTCCACGGACTGCCGTCCGTGGGATTCTGGAACGCCTTTAGCAGCGCTTCTAGTTGAAACATCCACGGACTTCAGGCTTCTAATTTCTTGCCTTTTGCCGCTGAACTTGAACTCAGGTGACTGATGAAACCACATACTCGTAAAACCTTCGTCGCGATTGCACTGGCGGTCGCACTCAATGCAAGTGCAATTTCAGGTCAACGAAACAGCAAAACCGGCGACCCGGGGCAGGCAAAGAAGTAGTTGGCGCGCACAGGTTTTTGCTCGGGTACACCTTCGATAAAAGGCTCGTTGTTATCCAGTCGCGACCAGGGACCATCGTTTATCAAGAAATAGTGGAGTCGCTGTTTTCCCACCACACTCTTGTCCTGGAGCAGTTTCTGGTGCAAAGCCTCGTTACCATTCCAGACCTGGCGGAGGAAGAGTGGGTCCATAAGTCTTGCAGCTGCCACAATCCTGGCAAGGGCCTGGCGATCCTTAGGTGAGAGTTTAGAGGTGTCTGCGGTTAGCACCTTGGGCGAGAAGCGCTGAATCTTCGTAACGCTACGGGACGAGGCCGAGACCAGGCGGCAGAATAAAGCAAGGGGTGAAGCGAAGCGGAACCCCAGGTTTGAAATGAATAAGAAACCGCGAGCCCGCGCCAGCGGGCGACAGCCGCAGGAGAGCCGATGTCTTTGCAGAAAACTCTCATTCACCACTGTCGCCCGCTGGCGCGGGCTTGCATCTTTAATTCAACCGCAATCCTGGATTTCTATCTCTTTTCTGATCTGCGTCTGCGTTTCATCTGCTGCTAAACATCTCGCCTAAGCGCGGCGGATGAATTTTGCCGCCACCCAGCCCAACAGAACCAGAACTGAGAGAATCACCCAACCGTAGCGCTCACCATAAGTCACACCGGGAAAGTGGTTGCTGATCATGATAAAGACCACCG
>Ga0187893_10012266_pt1 | contig 12204 bp, 13 predicted proteins | sample MA1701074metaG_FD_139574 | JGI IMG/M metagenome (GOLD analysis project Ga0187893, IMG submission 139574) | White microbial mat communities from a basaltic lava cave in the Kipuka Kanohina Cave System on the Island of Hawaii, USA - MA170107-4 metaG ... | reverse complement strand
TGTGAGGCTCGTCGTGATGCCGATCGCAGCCGCCAACGCGGCTGCCCGGTAGCCTCGGCGTCGGCGGACGTCATGTCGGACTTCCGAGCGCCAGTGTTCGCGAGCGGCCGCCGCAACGCGTGCGGCGCGATCCGCCGGCACGGCGGGCCGCCGCCCGGTCGCTCGCAAGAGCGCTTCGATCCGATCGAGCGGTTCTTCAGGCAAAGGCTCGCCCCATCAGCGTCGAGAACCCGTCGCGGAATGCTACGCGCGCGCGGGTCAACAAGGACTCGGCCGCCTTGGGCGTCACGCCCAGACGCGCGGCGATCTCCTTCACCGAAAACCCGTCGATGTACTTCCATTCCAGCGCGTCGGCGTACCGGCGTGGCAACCCGTCGAGCGCGACGTGCACCAGCCGCTCGACCTCTCCGCGCTGGAGAGCGTCGTCAGGCCCCTCACCGGCCAACGCCCACAGCGACTCGAGCGCCGCCGACACCTCCGCGTTTTGCTCGATGAGCTCCACGGTGATCGGCCGTCTATTGGTCCTTTTGAAGTATGCGGCGATCTCGAACCGGCAATAGGCGCAGAGCCACGTAAAAAGGGCGGCCTCGCCACGATACGTGCGCAGCTTCGAGATGGCCGCGAAAAGCGTCGCCTGTACGACCTCTTCGGCGGCGTCGGGATCCTGCTGGACCCTCGCCATCGCAAAGCGGTACAAGCGGGGGAAATATCCCTCGAAGAACTCGTCGAATGCCGCTTCCTCTCCGGCGAGCATTCGCCGCACGAGATCGGCGTCTGGCGACGGCATGACGCTGAACCGGCCCTACTATCCCACCGTTAGAGGGTCAACGGGGGCGGAATCCTTCGGGGATGGTAACTACGAGTACGGGCCTGGAGAGGCTACTCGATCCCGTGCTCCTTCAGCCTGTGGAGGAACGCCTTGTAGGTGATCCCGAGGATTTCTGACGCCCGGCCTTTGTTGTCTCCCGCCTCCCGCAGTGCGTCCTTGAGCTTCCGCACCTCGACCGCCGCAACCGTGCGACGAGTGACGTCGGCGAGTGACCCCGAGAGATCGACGTGCGCCCAGGGATCCTCGTTGGCCGCCTGGTCCGAGGGACTCTCCCTGAACATCAGATTGAGATGACGCGGATGGATCGATTCCTCCTCGGCGAGAATGACGGCGCGCTCGATGCAGTTCTGCAACTCGCGGACGTTGCCCGGCCACGTGTAGCTCCGCAGCGCCTCGAGGGCCGGCGGTGTGAGAGGAAGCGTTTTCTTCTTCATCTCCCGGCAAAACCGTTCGACGAAGAACCGCGCCAGCGTCGCGATATCTTCGCGGCGCTCGCGCAATGGCGGGACGGTAATCGGGAAGACCGAGAGTCGGAAGTAGAGGTCCTCGCGAAACCTCCGCTGCGCCACCTGCGTCTTCAGACCGCGGTTCGTCGCCGCCACGAGCCGCACGTCTACCTGCAACGAGGCAGTTCCTCCGAGCCGCTCGAAGCGCTTTTCCTCGAGCGCGCGAAGAATCTTTGCCTGCAGGCTCAGCGGCAGGTCGCCGATCTCGTCCAGAAAGAGCGTGCCCCGGTGCGCCAGCTCGAACTTCCCCGGCTTCCGGGCTACCGCACCCGTGAACGCCCCCTTTTCGTGGCCGAAGAGCTCCGACTCCAGCAGCGTCTCGGGGATCGCCGCGCAGTTGATAGCCACAAACGGCTGCTCCGCTCGCTGGCTGAGGGCGTGCAGCGTCCGGGCGAACAGCTCCTTTCCTGTGCCGCTCTCTCCTTCGATCAGCACTGTCGCGTCGGTCGCGGCCGCCCGCTGCACCGATCCGATCACCTTCCGGAGCGCCGGATCGTCGCCGACGATCAACGGCGCGCCGCGCCGGATCGCCAGCTCTTCCCTGAGCAGGATGTTCTCATTGACCAGCCGCCGCTGCTCGAGCGCCCTGGCGACGAGCAGGAGCAGATGGTCGGGATCGATGGGCTTGGCGAGAAAATCGAGCGCCCCCTCCTTCATCGCGGTGACCGCATCCTCGATACGCCCGAAGGCGGTCATGACGATGACGGGAATGTCGGCGTCGAGCTCCTTGGCGGCGCGGAGTACGCCAAAGCCGTCGCCGTCTGGGAGGCGCAGGTCGGACAGCACGAGGTCGGGCTGGCCCTGCTGCAGGGCGCGCGCGGCCTCCGGGCCGTTGGTCGCCTCGAGCACGGCGTGCCCCTCTCGCTCGAGCGCGTGCCGCAGCATCTCCCGGAGCGAATCTTTGTCTTCGACGAGGAGAACGCGGGCGGCGGGCGGCGTCAACGCAGCCAGCCGGGCGGCACGCCTGCTTTACGCGCTTCTTCTTCGAGGTCGGCTATCTGCTTCTTCGCCTGGTCGATCTCTTTGCGCACCGCCTCCATTTCGCCCAGGGCCTTCTGGCGATCGGCGGCGATCTGGGCGCGCTGCGCCGGATCATCGCGGTTGACGAAGTCGGTCGTCAGCGCGTTGACGCGGCTCTGGAGCGCTTCGAGAAACAACTCCTGGCGCTGAAGGTTGCCGCGCGCGGTGGTCATCCGGGTCCGCCAGTATTTTTCGTCTTTGGCCGCGCCCTCATCGGGCGCGCCTGGCGACTGCGGTGTCGTCGCCTGCTGGGACGGCGGGTGTGGCTTCTCTTCCCCTGCGTGCGCGTGGGTCGGCGGCTGCGCCCCGGCCGTCGGCGGCTGCCCCGCGGCGGTCGGCGGCGTCGCCGGCGCTGCCGGTGGGGGCGGCGCCCCCGGTTCGGTCGGAACCAGATCCTTGTTCGTCAGAGTCTTCTGCGTCTTGTCTTTGTCGTTGGAGGGCTTCGCCGCCGCCGTGGCCTTGGCGGCCTTGCGGCGTTCCTCTTCCTTCTTGGCTATCTCGGCAAGGGACTGACCCGCTACCGGACGACCAAGGAGGGCCGTGGCAGCGACACCAATGGCAAGGGCGCGAAACGCCCGTCGGAACATCTGAGTCATAGATACCAATAGTTTAGCAGAACAACCGAGGAGCGACGCTTCACCGCAGCACCCGCCAGGACAAAATGCGCACACCAGGACCGGCCCGCGCAACGGTAGCCTCGATGGCTGCGTGCGTTCCCCCGGGACCGAACGCTTCGGCCCGCACGGTCAGCCGCTGGTTCGTGTCCAAAATCGGGTCATCGTCCGCCTCCGAGGGGTCGTCGGCGAGCCAGATAGCCAGGACCGTTACGGGGTCGACCGCCTCGCCGGGCATCTGATCTTGCAGAGGACCACAGACATACAAACGCCAGACGGGACCGTTGGCGCCCCAGCGATCCGTCCGGTAGAAGCCGGTCGGCGCGACCGGCGATCCATCGGGCCCTCCGCACGCGAGTGGCTCGACCGCGCTCAAGACCACGCCCCAATCGGCGGCGGAAAGACGTGCGGCTGCGATCTCGATCCCCGCATCCGCCGCCTGCAACGCGTCGCCTGCCCTTCTGAAGTTCGCCGCAACCGCGGTCTCGACATTCGTGAGGGCTACCAGGCCCATGCCGAGCGCGAGGAGCACCGTGGTGAGAAGCAGCGCAACAATCATCGCGGGACGTGCCCCAGGTTGCGCGGCGCGACGTCCAACACGATCTCGACATCCCCCAGCATCGGTCGGGCCTCCGCTCCAGCCTGCAACCGGATGCTGACGCGCACTCTACGGATACGGAGGAGATCCGGATCGAAGACGTTGCCGTTTGCGCCACACCACGCGACAGCGCCCGGTCCCCCGTCAGTCAACATCCCGGGACTCAGCTCCACCAATGAGCGGCCGACGGACGTCAGCCGCGGCAACGCGGGCAATCCGGCGCGGTCGATGACGCAGTTCTCGTCGCCCGGTCCGGGTTTCGGCCCGGCCGGTGGATCAGCCGCGCCGAAGTACGTAAAGCGCACGCCGGCGACGTTGTCGACAACCGGAACGTCGGTGTAGAGACCGTCGTAGTGCCGCAACTGATGCTGCGCGGGGTCGAAGTAGTACGTATGCCACTCGGCCTGGACGAGGGTGCTGCCGGACTGATAGGGACGTGTGAAATCCTGGCCGCGGTGGGCGACGCGGAGCGCCGATCCGAGGATCTCGACGATTTCGAAACCATCCCACGCGGTCGTGCCGTCGAAGAGCAGCGCCGACATCCCCGCTTTGAACCCGCACGCCGGGTCATCGTGCGGGCAGCCGAGCTGAAGCTCGACAACCGCGTCGGACGACGCATCCATGCGAGAACCGATCGTCGCCTGCGCCGCCGTCGCAGGTACGTACACGACCGTCACGGCATCGTCTCTGTGGAAGACGCCGCGCGAGGGATCGGAGCCGGATCGGCCCGCGCGATACGGAAGAACCGGCGCAAAGAACTGCGACAGCGGACCGGTCCTTGCCGCTTCCCCGCCCTGGTAGAGGCCGGCCCCAGCCATGACGAGGTCTCGATACAGGAGCCCGGCTGCCACGCGCCCGCGCTGCTGGATCTCAGAAACTTCGGGCTGCAGCCACGACGCGCGTCGCGCCGGCCCGAGCAGCGACACGACGACCGCACCGACCGCCAGCATGATCGCCATGGAGACGAGCAGCTCGACGAGCGAAAAGCCTCTCATCCGCCCCTCCGCCGCACGCCGATGGCCCGTGCCTCGATCGGGCGGGATGTGGACGTGACGCTGACTTTCAGGAACAACAGCCGCTGGGGGTCTGCCGGAAGTGGCTCGATCGACCATCGGCGCTCGTACAGGGCGCCCGCCGGAGGCACGAGCGCGCCGCGCGCATCGAGATGCTCGACGCCGCTTGAAATCCCCTCCTCGATCGTCCGCAGCTCCTCGACCTTCTGCGCCGCGCAGATCGCCATCCACGTCTGCAACACCGCCCGTCTGTTCGTTTCGGTCGTGACGGCGAAGAGCGGCGCGACGCCCAGCGCCACAGCGACGATGATTCCATTCGCGATCAGGGTTTCGATCAGGCTGAAGCCCACGGCGGTGTGCGCAGGTCAGTGCAACGAGCGCTCCACCTTCTCTGCCGGCCTGGTCGGGCCCATTTATCCAGCAGAAACAAAGGAAGGGCGCAGGATGCAGGCGGTCGACGAGGCAAAAACTGCAACGGGTTCGCCGTGGAAAATGTGAAGTTTTTCGACGGGCGGCTTTTACTCGTGAGCGAGCGGCAAGGAGACCTGGAACGTCGCCCCCCCGACGGGATTGGCGGCTACGGTGACGCGTCCGTTGTGGGTCACGACGATTTTCTGAACGAGGGCGAGACCGAGGCCGGTTCCGCGCGCCCGGGTCGTGAAGAAAGGACGGAAGATCTGGTCGCCGAGCGAAGGATCGACCCCGGGACCATTGTCGGCGACCGTCAGCCGAAGCTGCCGCGGTGACGCGTCGAGCGCGCCCTCGATGACGATTCGAGGCGCGATCCCGGCCTCCGAGCAGGCCTCGAGGGCATTGCGGCAGAGGTTGCTGATGGCCTGACGCAGGAGCACCTCGTCGCCGAGGACGGTGCCGAACTCTCCCTTCACCGACACCTGGCCGTGCCGCGCGCGCATTTCCTGTCGAATATCGTCCGCGCCGCGCTCGGCGATCACCTGCATGTCCACCGGCGTCAGCGTCAGCTCCGCTGGACGCGCGAAGTTGAGGAAGTTCGTGACGATCTCGCTGAGGGCATCTCCTTCGGCGCGGATACCCTGCACGTACGACCGGTACTCGGGAGGCAGCCGTTCCAGGTCGAAGAGACGGCTATAACCGTGGATCGTGGCGAGACCGTTGCGGAATTCGTGTGCGAGACCGGCGGTCAGCTCTCCGAGCCGCGCGAGGCTGTCCTTGAGTCGCAGCTGCTCTTCCAGCTCCACGACCGCGCTGAGATCCGTGAAGAGGCAGATGACGCCGCTCAGGCCGCCGTGCTCGTCGCGAATCCGCGAAACCGTGACGCCCAGGTGCGACGCTCCGGTCTTCGACTTCAACGGCAGCGCGCGCCGGACGATTGGCTCGCTGCCGGTCAGGCTCTCCTCGATGACCTCCGAAAGGGGCGAAGAGGCCAGGACGTCACGGTAGTGGCCCTTCCAGTCGGCGTCCGGGAGGCCCAGCAGCCGCCGGGCCGCCGGATTGAGGATCCGGACGTCTCCGTGGGTGCCGACGACCATGAGGCCGGAGGTCATGCTGGCGATGATCTCGCTGCTCAAGCGTTCGGAGGCCTCGGCCCTCGCCGTCATCGCGCGCTCCTGCACGCGGAGCTTCGCGAGCGCTTCCTCCAGCGCCGCTTGCATGAAGGCGCTCTCCCCGCTTGCGGCCAGGCCGCGCGAGGCCTGGCGCGCGGCCGCGCCTGCCTTGAGCAAGGCGAAGGTGACGACGGCGGCCAGCACGCCGACGATCACCGTCAGGCCGAGGAGAAGATACCCTTCCTGCGTCATATCCAACCGGGGGGCTTCGCCCCGCCGGACCCCCCAACGCGCCCGTGGCGCGCCTGAGGTCGTTCACATCCGATAGAACGACAAATACCAGTTGAGCATCTGCAGACCCCAGAAGCTCGCGACGACCGCGCCGATCGCCAGGAACGTCCCGAACGGAATCTGCGAGGCCAGGCGCACCTTGCGCGCGGCGAGCAGCATTCCCGAGAAGACGCCGCCCACCACGAAGCCGACGAAAAAGGTGATGACCACACCCTGCCAGCCGAGGAACGCGCCGACCATCGCGAGCATTTTCAGGTCGCCGCCGCCCATCGCCTCCTTCTTCGCGAACAGCTCCCACGCCGTCGCGACGAGCCACAGGCTTCCGTATCCGGCGACAACGCCGATCGCCGCGTCGACGATCCCAGGCGGAAAGACGAGGCTGAAGGCCAGGCCGGCCGCGATGCCCGGCAGGGTGATCGCGTTGGGGAGCAGCTTGTGCTCCAGGTCGATCGCGAAGAGCGCGACCATCGCGCAGGCGAACAAGATCCGCGGAACGAGGGTCGGATCCCAGCCGAACACGATGAGATGCAGCAGAAACAGCCCGCCGGTGAGCGCTTCGACGACGGGATATCGCGCCGAGATACGCGCGCGGCAGACGCGGCAGCGGCCGCCGACGAGCATCCACCCGACGACGGGCAGATTGTCATACCAGGAGATCGGCGCTCGACAGACCGGGCAGAACGAGCCGGGCCACACGATCGACAGCTGGCGCGGCACGCGGTAGATGACGACGTTCAGGAAGCTCCCCACGCAGAGCCCGAGAAGCGTCAGGAACAACGGGGCCCAGGCGGGGCCGGTCACGGCCGCTCCTGCGCGATCGGCGGCGGCTCGGTCGGCATCGGATAGAGCGGCGATTTGACGGATACGGTGAGCGTGCCCCACCACGGGTTGAGCTCGAACGGCACGCCGGTCGGATCCAGCGGGATCTGCCGGACAATCCCGCCCGCGAGGAGTCGTTCCCAGGTCAGCGGCCCCTCCGGATTCGCGTCCGCGTACTTCTGAAGCATGGGCCGGACCCGATCGATGAAGTCCAGCACGTCGAGCTGCACCAGCCGCCGCTCGGCTGACGTCCGGATGAAGTCGTTATCGGACGTCTCACGGAGCTGCTGCCAGAGCTGGCGCGAGGCCGTGCGCTGGCCGCCCTGCGTCAGCGTGGCCGCGGCGAGCGGCCTCAGCCAGTACGGCGCGCCCGCCTGATCTGCAGCCCGCTGAAACCACTCCGCCGCCAGGGCGTAGTTCCCGGTGTGCCAGTAGTGCACGAAGGCGATGTCGTGGAAGAACTGCCACCGGCCATCCTCTTTGATCCCCTTCTCCAGAAGCTTTATGGACAGATCCGGCCGGCCGGCGCCGCCGGGATACGCTTCGGACAGGAAGATAGAACCGAACCGGTACGCGACTGAGAAATGCGGGTCGAGCGTCGTGGTGAGGTCCAGGAGCGGGTACAGCAGATCGTAGTTCGGCGTCACCGCCGACAGCCGCTCGCCGCCGAAGTGCTGGATGGCTCGAATCCAGTACACGTCCGCGGCGAGCGCGTCGAACGACAGAACGAGGCGCTTCAGCGCGTCGCCCGACCGGACGTACAGCAAGCGGACGGACACGGTCGTTGGCGCGTACGCGCGATCCCGTAACACCTGCACGACGACGATCGCGGCGACGAGCACCGCGATAATCGGCCCGGCAACCCACGGTTTCAAGAACCTATTTGAAGTCACGTCTCGAAAAGATCAGCATCGACAGGAAGAGCAGCGCCGCGATGTACAGCGCCGCGTATCCCGCCGTCCACGCCATGTAGCCCATGGATACGGCACGCCCATGGACGATGTCCGCTTTGATGTCGAACGGCGCGAGGTTGGGCAGGACGTAGTAGAGCGCGCGCGCCAGCCATGCCGCCGGCGCCGATTCCACCACCTGCTCGAAGTTCTTCAGGTCGGCGTTGAAGTGGCCGATGACGTACAGCCCGAACGTGAGGACCGCCGAGAGCATCGGCGTCGAGAAGGTCGAGAAGAACAGCGCGATGGCGGTCACGAGCATGAGCTCGATCAGGATCATGACGACAGGCTTCAGCAGATTCGGGTCGAGCGCCGGCGCCTCCCAGCGCTCGCGGGCGAGGCCAGTGACGGTGAAGTCGTAATAGGCCAGAACCGCATAGAGCGCGATCGCCATGACCGAGACGTTGATGAGCAGCGTCAGCACGAGGCCGGCGTACTTTCCGAGAATCAGCTCCTCGCGTCGGACCGGCTTCGAGAGCAGCGCGTAAATGCTCCGGCGCTCCACCTCTTTCGACACGAGCCCGATGCCGATGAACACCGCGATGAAGAGCCCGAACACCGCGGTCGCCGCGAGACCGAGGTCCTTCATGATTTTGACTTCCTGGCCCGCGGTCAGCTGGCCGATGAGATACGACGTGGCCATCAGAAGAACCGCAAAGAACACCAGGTTGTAGAGGACCTTGTCCCTGACCGATTCCTTGAAGACGCTGACCGCAATCTGGGGGATCACCATCGGCGATCTCCGGTCTGGCCCACCTGCCGCACGAAGAGGTCTTCCAGCGTTTCCCGGATGGGGGTCAGCGATATCAGTCGGCCTCCGGCGGCGATGACATCGGCCAGGAGGCGATCCGCGGCCATCTCCGGCGCGATCTCGAGCGCATAGCGCTTGTCGGCGATCGCCGTCGCACGCCGGACGCGGGAGGCGATCCCGTGAAGCGCCTCCGGCGTCAGATCGCTCACGACCAGCTCCCACCCGCGGACCTCGAAGGCCAGCATCTCGCTCAGCGCGCCCGTCGCGGTCAGCCGGCCGCCTGCGAGGATCGCGACACGGCTGCACAGCGCTTCGGCGTCCGCGAGGATGTGCGAGCTGAAAAAGACGGTCCGCCCCTCGTCCCGCAGCCTCAGCATCAGAGCGCGCACCTCCCGGCGTCCCAGCGGATCGAGCCCGGACATGGGCTCATCGAGAAAGACGACCTCGGGGTCGTTGATGAGCGCCTGCGCGATGCCGACGCGCTGCAGCATCCCCTTCGAGAACTTGCGCAGCTGCAGCCGCCTTTCCCCCGCGATGCCGACCTCGTCGAGCAGCCTGGCGACGCGCGCCTTGCGGTCGGCCGCGGAAAACCCGAAGAGACTCGCGAAATACGTCAGCAGCTCTTCCGCCGTCAGGTAGTCGTAGAAGTACGGGTTCTCGGCCAGGTACCCGATCCGCCGACGCATCGCAAGGTCCCCGACCGGGCGCCCGAGGATCTCGGCGCGACCGGAGGTCGGGAACACCAGCTGCATGAGCAGCTTCAGCGTCGTCGTTTTTCCGGCGCCGTTGGGACCGAGGAAGCCGAAGATTTCCCCCGCCCGGACCTCCAGGCTGAGCCGATCGAGAGCGCGGTACGGCCGCTTGCGCCAGAACCCGACCGCGTAGTCCTTGGTGAGGTCCTCGGTGAGGATCGCCGCGCTCATGCTGTCTGGCGGGCTATCGTTTGGCCTGCTTCAGCTCGTACGCGAGCGCGGCATCGAAGAACTGCGGCGGCAGTCCTCCCTTGATGACCCGGCCGTTGATGAAGAAGGTTGGCGTCGATCGCACGCCGAGCGTGCCGCCGGCCGCAATGTCCGCTTTGACGAGCGGCAGCACCGAGGCGTATTGGGCGTTGAAATCGCTGAGGTTGATCCCGCCCACGGTGCGGGCCCCTTCCTTGACGGTGTCCGGCGTCAGCGTCGACTGGTTGGCGAAGAGCCAGTCCTCCATCGCTTCGCGACGGTTGTGTTTCTCGGCCAGCCGCACGGCTACCGCCGCCTCGCACGCCGCGAGGTGCCCTCCACCCGGAGTGTTGAAGTTGCACTCGGGATCCAGAGGAAAGTCTTTCGTGACGAACCGGACCGCGCCCGGGTGCGACGTGCGGTACTTCGCCAGAATGCTCTTGTAATTCTCGTACGTCTGCCGGCACGGCGGACACTGATAATCGTTGAACTTCACGATCAGCACGGCGGCTCCCTCCGCCGGGATACCCGGATCCACGGTGGGCTGCGCGAGGTACCACCGCTCGAACTCGGACTGCTGCTCGCCCGCCGTACCCGCCGCAGGGGCCTGTGCCGCGGCCGGGGCCGACTCGCGCGGGAAAAAGGCGACTGCCGTTGCGGCCCCCGAAACGAGCAGGATCGCCGCGACGAGCGCGGCAGGGTTCGAAGCAAGCGTGCGCAGATCGCGCAGCGCGCGCGCCGGAAGCTGGGACATCGGAAACGTCATGGCTCCGCCTGAAATGAGAAACAGCCCGGCGACGGCGACGTAGGTCGGCACGCACAACGGGCACACGGTTTTGAGAACGACAAAAGAGCCGTAGGCCAGGTAGAGCACGACGGCGAGGCCGATCGTCGACAGCGCGAACAGGTAGGTCGGCACCGTTTCCGACGCAACGAGCCACCGGGGCGCGACGAGCAGCGCGAGCACGAGCACGAACCAGAGCAGGCCGAGCAGCGCGACCGGGACGCCGGCCAGCGAGCCATACGGGCTCAAGTACGCCTCCGAGCAGCTGACGGCGGCGCTGACGTCGCAAAAGCTCGTATAGCCCGGATGGAGCAGGAGCCGGTGGTGCACCCAGGTGGCCGCCGCGGACGCGACCAGCCCCAGGAGCGTCAGGCCGATCAGCCAGCGACGCGTGCGCACCGTCATACCCGTATTTCGGTCGAGTGGTGGATGGGACATCTGCATTTATCTGCGCGCGTGTGCGTCTATCTGCGGCTTCATACCTCTGCGCCCGCGTGCCGTCAAGGCTTCTGAGCGGGGCCGGCGAACGACCCCAGCTCGCGGCCGGCCGGCGGCGCGCCGGTTTCCGGCATCGTCCCCGTAAACGTCTCGCTGTGCTCGTAGATCGCGCGGCTGGTATTGGTGCCGAAGAACCGGCCGCCTCCTTCGCGCGTCGGGTCGGCGGTGGCGGCGTAGCCGGCGGCCGGGATGACGCCGTTGCACGTAGGCTTCGCGTCCTCGATGGGCTTCCCCGCCATCCGAATCACGTAGCCCGCCCTCGAGATCTCCGGCGCCGTGGTGAGATCCGAGGTGAGGAAAGGCTCGCCGGTCGTGGGCATCGGCGTGCCAAGGGTCGCAAGGTCCGGAGCGTAGCGCTCCGAGCCACAGACGGCCTTGAAGATCGCCTGGGCGCTGTTAATGGCCTCGAGCGTCGAGATGGCAGACGCCTCGTCGCCGGCCTGCCGGGCCCCGCGGTACCACGGAATCGCTATGGCGAGGATGATCGCGAGTATCGCGATCGCGATCAGCAGCTCGACGAGCGTGAAACCCCTGGAGCGTCCCATTCAGAATTCAGAACCCAGAATACAGAATTCAGAGGCTCTAAACACAAAGAGCGGAACGTCCGAGGACGTTCCGCTCTTCCTTTCCTGTGCCAGCGCCGGAGGTGTCTAGGCCGGCTTGGCGCAGTTGGTGTCCTTACTGGATGATCGTCGCCGGCGCCACAGGCGGGTCAGGAATCACCGCGCCCGTCGTGTTCTGCCAGATGGATCCATCGCGCGCGAGCGCGAAGGAGCGCTGACCAGTCGACCCGATCGTCACCGGCACCGCGGTGCCGAACACCGCGCCGACGGTCGCGTTGCCCGCGCAGTCGTTCGGGCCAGCGCCCGCGCCGCTCGGCACCACGTTGACGGAGTATCCGCTCTTGGTCACCGGCTCGGCCGCCGCGAGGTCCGCCGATAGGAAGCCGACCATGTTGGCCATGACGTCCTGGTAGGCCCCGTTGCCGCACGAGCTCGAGTACGCCGCCTCACCCGACGACACGGCGCGCAGCGACCCGATGGCCGACGCCTCGTTGCCCGACATGC